>ENA-OZEZ01000579-OZEZ01000579.1-human-gut-metagenome-genome-assembly--contig:-NODE-579-length-12946-cov-5.643782_pt1 | contig 12946 bp, 9 predicted proteins | sample MGYA00244609_ERZ653616 | MGnify/ENA primary metagenome ERZ653616 (study PRJEB26926, sample SAMN06164988) | human gut metagenome | biome: ENVO:00009003; feature: ENVO:2100002; material: ENVO:00002003...
GACCACCACGCAGGCTGCCAGCGAGAACAGGAAGGCCGGCAGCAGTTCATAGATGCCGAACACGCCGCCCAGCGGGCTGATGAGGTACTTCCACACAAAGACCATCAGGCCGCCGCAGAGCATCCCGGCCAGTGCACCCTGCCAGTTGCAGCGCTTCCAGAACAGGGCGCACAGCACCACCGCACCAAAGGCACCGCCAAAACCGGCCCATGCAAAGCTGACGATGCCGAACACGCTGGAATCCGGGTCGCGGGCCAGCACCACGCCCACCACGCTGACGCAGATGATGGTCAGGCGGGCTGCGAAGAGACTCTGCTTCTCGCTCAGTTTGAGGTGGCCGAACTCCTGCAAAATGTTCTGGGACACGCTGGACGCCGCGGCCAGCATCTGGCTGTCCGCCGTGGACATAGTAGCCGCCAGGATGCCTGCAAGGATGAGTCCGGCGAGGACTGCCGCCAGCACACCGTGCTGGCTGATGAGGCTGGCGATTCGGACGATAAGGGTCTCACTGGACGAGCCGCTGAGGAATTCCAGCGCACCGACCCTGGTCATGCCGAGGCCCACCATGCCGATGACGATGGACGCCGCCATGGCGATGACCACCCAGACAGTGGCAATGCGGCGGCTGAGCACCAGCTTCTTCTCGTCCTCGATGGCCATGAAGCGGAGCAGGATGTGGGGCATACCGAAGTAGCCGAGGCCCCACGCCATGGTGGAGACGATGTCCAGCAGGCTGTAGGATGCGGCCCCGCCAGTCACAGCGTCGTGGCTGGCCGTCATGGTCAGGTAGCCGGAAAGGCTCTGGGCGTTCTCGACAACAGCGCCCCAGCCGCCTGCCACAACGATGCCGTAGCCCAGCACCGCGATGAGGGCCAGCGACATGACCACCGACTGGATGAGGTCGGTGGTGGTGACAGCGCGGAAGCCGCCCAGAATGGTATAGCCCACGATGACGAGGGCCGACACCAGCATTGCCGCCATGTAATCTACGCCGAAGAGACTGTGGAACAGCTTGCCGCAGGCCGCAAAGCCCGAGGCCGTATACGGCACGAAGAAGACGATGATGATGACCGCGCCCAGAGCGTTCAGCAGGTTGCGCTGGTCATGGAAGCGAAGCGACAAGAACTGCGGTACCGTGATGGCGTCGAGGTTGGCCGAATAGCGGCGGAGCCGCCGGGCCACGATGAGCCAGTTGAGCCAGGTACCCAGCGCAAGGCCGATGGCCGTCCAGCCCGGCGAGGCAATGCCTGTCAGATAGGCCAGACCCGGCATACCCATCAGCAGCCAGCTGGACATATCGCTGGCCTCGGCGCTCATAGCCGTGACCAGCGGCCCCATCTTCCGGCCGCCGAGGTAGAAGTCGGCGCTGTCGTTGTTGGTCTTGCTATAGGCGAAACCCACCAGCAGCATGGCCGCAAGATAGACGACGATGGTGACGATGATACAGATCTCACTCATACACGTTCCCCCTTTGGTGCTTTTTCCTCTATGATAAAAGCACGACATGATTTTACCACAGTAAAGCATCAAAGTGCAAGACCCCTGGGCAGATTCTTACCCTATGACCGAAATTTCGTCCTTTGCAGCGTCCAAAACCGCTCAATATGCCAACAGGCCGTCCTCCGGAAGAGGACGGCCTGTTGGTTCGGATGAAGAAAATGATGAAAATAAAGAAGATGACAGATTATTTTGCGGCTTCGCCTTCGGGGAAGATGATCTTGTTCACGAAGAAGAAGATGACCATCGAGATGCCGCCGTTGAGCACCGTAGTGCCGATGTTGTAGATGAAATCAGGCACCAGCAGACCTGCTACAGCCACCCAGATGCAGTTGATGGAGTTGACGATGCAGGTGATGAGGCAGAAGGCCAGCAGATACCAGCCGATCTGCTTGGCGAGGTTGCCCTTGCTGCGGAAGACAAAGTTGCGCTGGATGGGAAAATTGATGCACTCGCCGATGACCATGGCCACCATGTAGGCGCAGAAGTAGGGCAGGCCGCCGTGGGCGGCGTCGTAGCCGAGGATGTTCCACTTGAAGGTCTCGCCGAACAGGGTGATGTCGATGCCCGGCCAGCCGAAGTCCACCACCGGCAGGCTTGCAAACGCCTTGGGCAGGAACTGCAGAAGCAGATATTTGAACACGGTGATGAGGTTGGACACGATGACGAACAGTCCACCCTCCCGCACCCATTTGGCCGCGGCCGGATGCTTTGCGGCAAAGTTATTCCAGAAATTCATGACCTTATTCCTTTCAGCTGTTTTTGAGCCGGTTTTCCATCTGGCTGTTCAGGATGAGATTCTTGACGAACTCATAGATGACCCGGAGGATGCCCACGAGCCAGAAGCCTTTCAGCTCCCAGACGAGGCCGTCCACCATGCCCATGCTCACCATGCCGTTGGTCATCTTGGCCAGCGCGCGCAGCGGCATATTATACTGGAACACGGTGTTCAGGTCGGGGGTACCTTTTGCAAAGCTGCTGTCCAGACGGTAGCGCAGCACCTTCTGTGCCACCCAGCCCAGCGGACTGCGGCCATGGTCCATCTCGCCCAGCGTCATGTTCCGGTCGATGCGGACGACATCCTCCGGCACAGGGTGGCCCAGCAGAGCCTCGAACTCGGCATCGGTCACATAGGTGATCTGACCGGAGACGTAGTGGAGCAGGTCGAGACCCTCGTAGGGGTCGGGAGCGTTGGTCCCCTTGACAGAGACTTCCGCTGTCAGGCGGATGTCCGCGCTGGATGCACCCACGCGGAGCTGATAGCTTCCGCCTTCGACTTCCCAGCGGTCAGTCTTGACGTTCCAGTAGCGGAACGCCTTGTCGTCCAGAGCGATGCTCACCGTTCTGCTCTCGCCGGGGGCGAGGAAGACCTTTGCAAAGCCCTTCAGCTCCTGCGCCGGACGGAAGATTTTTGCGTCCTGCTTTGCGACGTAAAGCTGGACGATCTCGGCACCGGCACAGCTGCCGGTGTTGGTGACGGTGAGGGTCACACCCTTCTCGTCTGCCTTCAAATCACTGTACTCGAAGGTGGTGTAGCTCAGGCCGTAGCCGAAGGGGAACGCCACCGGCACACCGGCGGTCTGATAGTACCGGTAGCCCACATACAGGCCCTCGCGGTACTCCACGTTCCGGCCCTCGCCGCCGAAGTTCGCCTTGGCGGGGGTGTCGTCGTGAGCCTGCGCCCAGGTCTGGGACAGCTTGCCGCAGGGGCAGAGCTTGCCGGTGAGGATGTCTGCGGCCGCGCCTGCGCCTGCCTGTCCGCCCAGTGCGCCGTAGACCAGCGCCCTGCACTGGCCGGCCCACGGCGTCTCTACCGGCGCACCGGCGCTCAGCAGAACGACGACGTTCGGGTTGACGGCAGCCACAGCGGCCAGAAGCTGCTGCTGGTTCTCGGCCAGCTTCATGTCAGAGCGGTCAAGGCCTTCGCTCTCTCGCAACTCATCGAGGCCGAGGCAGAGCAGAACGGTGTCAGCCTTCTTTGCGAGGGCCACAGCCTCTTCCAGCTTCTCGGCGTCAGCTGCACCCTGACGCTCGAAACCGGAGGCATAGCCCACGAAGGTGATGCCGCTGTCGTCGGCCTTGATGCTGTCCAGCAGGGTGTCCACCTGCAGGGCGTTGACGGCGCTGGAGCCTGCGCCCTGATAGCGGGGCGTCTCGGCAAAGTCGCCGATGACGGCCAGCTTCTCATTGGGCTTGAGCGGCAGGATGCCGCCCTCGTTCCTGAGCAGGACGATGCTCTCTGCGGCCGCGCGGCGGGCAAGCTTATGGTGCGCGGCAGCGTCGAAGGTGCGGGGCGCTTTTTCCACCGCAGCGTGGGTGGAGAGGACCAGTTCCAGCATCTCGTCGAGGCGGGCGTCCACGTCGGCCTCGGAAATTTTGCCGTCCTGTACGGCCTTCATCAGCTCCCGGATGGAGTCGCCGCCGGGACAGGGCATTTCGAGGGTGGAGCCGTTCTTCACGCCGAGGGCGTGGTCATTGGAGCCGCCCCAGTCGGTGACGACGGCCCCGTCGAAGCCCCAGTCCTTCCGCAGAATGTCCTGCAGCAGGTGGGCATTCTCGTTGGCGTAGGTGCCGTTGATGAGGTTGTAGGAGGTCATGATGGTCTTGGGCTTTGCCTCTTTCACCACGATCTCGAAGCCGGTCAGATACAGCTCCCGCAGGGTGCGCTCATCGAGCACCGAGTCGCTGGCCATGCGGCGCAGCTCCTGACTGTTGACCGCAAAGTGCTTGGGGCAGGCAGAGATGCCGTTTTTCTGGATGCCGCGCACATAGGCAGCGGCCATCCTGCCCGCGAGGATAGGGTCTTCCGAGAAATACTCGAAGTCGCGGCCGCAGAGGGGGCTGCGCTGGATGTTCAGGCCGGGGCCGAGCAGGACAGCCACTTCCTGTGCGGCGGCTTCCTCGCCCAGTGCCTCGCCCACGGCTTCGCCCAGCTTCTCATCCCAGCTGCACGCAGTGGCGGAAGAGGTCGGGAAGCAGGTTGCCGGAACGCTGGGGTTGAGGCCCAGATGGTCGGCGGCGCCGGCCTGCTTGCGGACACCATTGGGGCCGTCCGAAAGGGTGATGGCCGGGATGCCCTTGCCCGGCAGAGCGCGGGTGGTAAAGACAGTCTCGCCTGAGAGCAGGGCGCATTTTTGCTCTAAGTTCAGTTTCTGGATGATGTCGGTATGCTTCATCGCATTTTCCTCATTTTATCCTGAGCAGGGCAAAGGCCCGCTGTCTGGTGCAGCGGGCCTTTGCCGTTGGTTCAGTTCAGGTGCTGCATGGAGAGAGAGTTCGGTTTAGACTTCTTCCTCTTCTTCCTTGCGCTTCTTGTAGTTCTTGATGGCGGTGTACTCCAGGCCAACGATGAGCAGCGCGGCTACGACGTCAGCGCCGATCAGGATGACCTTCCACTTTGCCATGCCGGGGTTCAGGTTCTCAGCCTCATAAGCGCGGCTGTTGACCACGGTGTAGAGGATGTTCTTGGCAGAGGTGCGCATTGCCTGCTTGCTGCTGTTGGTCAGAACAGTCATCTTGTTGAAGTCATTGCCGGTGGTGCAGAGCATCAGATCGCTGCCGTTGCGGACGCCCTGATCAGCGGTCATGTAGCCGTAGACACCGAAGTAGTCGGTCTCGACGAAGCCGAGGAAGCCCCACTCACCGCGCAGGACGTTCTGCAGCAGCTCCTTGCAGCCGCCAGCCCAGCGGCTGCCGATGTAGTTGAAGGAAGACATGACAGCGTGGCAGTCAGCATCCTTGACAGACATCTCGAAGGGCTTGAGGTAGATCTCGCGGATAGCCTGCTCGTTGGACCAGGTAGCCAGCATAGAAGTACGGTTGCCTTCCTGATCGTTCAGGGCGAAGTGCTTCATGTAAGCGTAGACGCCGTGCTCCTGTGCGCCTGCGATGGCGTTTGCGGCCATAGCACCGGACAGGACACCGTCCTCCGAGTAGTACTCGAAGTTACGGCCTGCAAAAGCGGTGCGGTGGATGTTCATTGCCGGGCCATACCAGCCGGACGTGTTCATCTCGTTGGCCATCTTGCCGATGCTGTCGCCGAAGTCGTGTGCCAGATCTTTGCTCCAAGTCATGCCGATGAGGGTAGCAGCCGGGAAACCGACAGAGCCGACGCCGGTGAAGTTGTTGTTGATGGAGGCGGGGCCGTCGCAGTCAACAGCCTGCACCTTGCCGATGGAATCCACTGCCACGGACTGATAGCCGCCCAGAGCGATCAGGCTGTCCATATCAGCAACGGTCAGCTGATCGAGGAAGGCATCCCACTGGGCATCGTTGTAATCCACGCCCACCATGTCCTTCAGCTTCAGGCCGTTCTTGGCACCGGTGGTGGGAGCCACGTCATCGGCGTTGTTGAAGTCCTCGGGGTTCCAGTTGGAGTTGTTGTAGAAGGTAGCCTTAGCCTCTGCCGGCAGTTCAAAGTCTGCGGGAGCAGCGGTAGCCTCGGCGTAGTTGGCAAAGCCGTTTGCGCGGGACAGGTAGGTCACATTGCCCTCGGCAAAGTCGAACTTGTTGTCGGCGACCTCCACATCGCTCTCACGCTTGTTGGAAGCGTCGTAGACGATGTCGGAAGCCACATTGTAGACCTTGGAGTCCAGAACGGTGTGGGAGTCGGCGTTGATGCTGATGACGTAATCGCCCTTTTCCAGCACATAGCAGCCCTTGCCGTAGGTGTCGTAGGAAGCCATGTCCTCGGCCTTGAAGGTAACGGTGACGTTCTCGGAAGCGCCGGGAGCCAGCTCAGAGGTCTTTGCAAAGCCGATCAGGTTTGCAGAAGCCTTCTCGATGCCGCCGTTGGTGTACGGGGGATTGTAGTAGACCTCCACGACCTCCTTGCCGGAAGCAGAACCGGTGTTGGTGACGGTGACATCCACGGTGATGGTGCCGTCCGTCTCGGTAACGCTGTTCAGGCTCTGGGTGAAAGTGGTGTAGCTCAGGCCGCGGCCGAAGGGATAGACCACAGTCTTGTCGTAGTCGATGAGACCCTCAGCGGCAGCAGTTTCGTAGAACTTGTAGCCGACATAGATGCCCTCAACATAGTTGACAAAGGCGGGAATGGTATCAGCACCAAAGGAATTGGCCTTGAACTCATCCATGTTGGTGTAGTTGAAGTTGCCAAAGTTGTTCGCGGTGGGGGTCTGGGTCAGGTCGTACACAAAGGTATCGATGGTACGGCCGGAGGGGTTCACATCACCGCAGAGGATGGAGCCCAGTGCGTTGAAGCCGCTCTGACCGGTGCCTGCGCACCAGACAACGCTCTTGATCTGGCTGTAATCCTTGACCCAGCCCAGCTCCATAGCGTTGGCACCGTTGTAGACCACAACGACCTTATCAAAGTTCTTGCAGACCAGATCGATCATGTCTTTCTCGGTCTTGGACAGCTGCAGGTAGTGTTCGCCGGGCTCAAAGTCGTTGTAGCTGTGGCCTGCGTCGTAGGTGACCTGAGACACATCGGTGGGCAGGTCAGCGCCTTCGCCGCCCACGCGGGTGATGACTACCATGGCGGTATCAGAGAAAGCCTTGGCGTTGTTCATCATCTCGTCGGTGTACTGTGCAGCCTCCGGCTCCGGCAGGGTCCAGTCCTGAGAGAACATACCCACCACCGGGCGGTCTGCACGGTAGGAGGTGTAGAAGTCGCTCAGTTCGGTGTTCAGCTCAAAGCCCGCGTTGGTCAGACCCTCCAGCAGGGTGACGGTGGGGTAAGCATCGGACAGCGCACCGGAACCGGTGCCGCCGTAGCAGGGGTTAGTGGAAGCCCAACCAAAGACGTTCAGCTTGCTGTTCTTGGCCATGGGCAGGGTGCCATCGTTATCCAGCAGAACGATGCCTTCATCGGCAATGTTCTCGCACAGCTGGGTAGCGGATGCCACATTCTCCTCGCTGACCTTGCCGCCGCCGGTGGCAAGGGTGACCATGGAGTACATGGGGCCGGTCAGGATCAGGTTCACGGTAATGGCCAGTGCCAGCACCATGCCCAGACCCGCCTGCCAGCGGATCAGATACTTTTTGGACTTGCTCTGCTTACGGCAGGCGATCATGACTGCGATCAGCAGAACTGCTACGACACCAAAGCCGATCAACTGCGATTTGATCGAGTTGAGGACCTTGATGACGTCATCCATATTGATGGACAACATAGTTTTCTCCTCCTTGTTTTGTCGAATCGGACAAAGGCAGGGGACGCCCCTGCCAGCTCGGCTTTATGATAGCAGAACTTGCCGGAGGATTTTCAATTTGTTCACAATCTGTCGTTTTGGATGCATAATTTGAAAAAAGTTTCAAATTGGTTTCATTTTTTATTGTGCTTATTCACAATTCCACTGCCCCTGATTTTGTGCATATTGCAAAAAGGGCGGGGATCACTCCCCGCCCTCGGTCTGTTGAATCCCCGCCTGCGGCAGAAGCACCCGCAGGGTGAACCAGCCGTCCTCCCAGTGCACGGTCATGCTGCCGCTGTGCTGCTGCGCAGCCGCCTGCAGGCTGCGCAGGTCGTAACCGCCGTGGGCACTGCGCAGCGGCAGACCGTCTGCACCCAGCTCCACCGGCTTTTGGCAGTAGTTCTCCACCCGGAACAGCACAAAGCCGTTCTGGGCATACACCGCCGTGCGGATCAGCCGCTTTTCCGGGTCCTGCTCGGCGGCGCAGCTTTCAATGGCGTTGTCCAGCGCGGTGCCCACCAGCGTGCAGATCTCCCGGGTGGACAGATGGTCCAGCAGATGCCCGTCTGCCACGCTGGTCATGCGGATCTGCTTTTCCTGACATTCCATGCTCTTGGCGGTGAGCAGGATGTCCAGCACCGGGTTTCCGGTCTTGTTCTCCGCCTCATACTGCAGAATGCTGTTCTCCATCTTTGCCAGCGCCGCGTCCTGCTTGGCGCGGTCCCGCTGGGCACGGATATCAGCGATCTGGACCTTCAATTCATGGTAGCGGCTGTTGATGAGCTCGATGCCCTCCTTGCTGCGCTTGTACTGTTCGTACTGCCGGTGCAGCACATTGTCCATGGCAGAAAGCTCCTGATGCAGCGCGCTCTCCCGCAGTTGCTCGTGCTGCAGCGTCAGGATCAGCACCCCGCAGAAATCCACCAGCGTGCGGATGCAGAACACGTTCATGGTCGCCGGGCTCTCCCCCAGAAACAGAAGGTTGCTGACCACGAACACCGTGCCCGCCATGACAAATGCCGCCAGCGCAGCCTTGTTGCTGATGTCCAGATGCTTTTCGGGCCGCGGACGGCTGCGCTCCAGCCAGAACATCAGGCCGTAGACCGCGCCGTAGACCGCCGCCAGCAGCGCCAGCGCCAGCGGGTCAAAGCCGCTCCGGTGCGGGAACAGCCAGCAGTGCAGCTGCCATTCTGCGCTAGCAGCAAACTCTGCCAGCAGAAACGCCCGGGCGGTGATGTACAGTGCCTCCAGCCAGTTGACCGCCCGGCTGCCCCACAGGTACCCGTAGAGCAGCAGCACCGCGCAGAGCATACAGGGCACCCACCACGCCAGCGGCACATAGCCGGTCTTGTGCAAAAAGATTCCCAGCACCAGTGCCCACACCACCGTGACCGCGGTCTGCCGGTGGAACCGCCGCGGCAGGTGGCGGGCGTAGAGCAGCACCGCCAACACCTCTGCCAGCGCCGTGTACAGGCGGGGGATGTTCGGCAGCATGGTCATGAGCCCTCACCTCCGATGTAGTCGGTCAGTGCGGCAAGAAAGGCCTTGCGCTTGGGGCGGCTGATCTGCAGCTCATAGGGTCCCACCTGCACCGTGTTCTGCTGCACCGCCTGCACCTGCGCCAGATTTACCAGATAGCCGCTGTTGCAGCGGGCAAAGGGGCGGCCCGCCAGCTTTTCCTCCACTGCCTTGAGGGTGCCCGGTGCCGAAAAATCGCCGTCCTCGGTGTAGTAATGCACCCGGTGGCCTTCGCTTTCCAGATAATACAGCCGGGAGCTGTCCAGCCGCCGCAGGCCGCTCTCCACCGGGACCATGAGATAGTGGCTGGCGCGGCGGGCCAAATTTTTCTCAGCCTTTTTCAGCTGCTCGGAAAATGCAAAATACGGCACCGGCTTCAGCACATAGTCCAGCGCCCCCACCGAGTAGCCCCGGATGGCATACTGCGCCATATTGGTGATGAAGATCAGGATGACGTCTGCATCCATCTGCCGGATGCGCTCTGCCGTGGTCATGCCGTCCAGATGCTTCATCTCCACATCCAGAAAAATAACATCGTAGACGGCGCGGTAATCCTCCAGAATGTCCACCCCGTCCGCAAAGACCGATACCTCAAATTCTGTCCCGTACTGCCGGGTATACCGCCGGATGTACTCCTGCAATACCCCCTGCACCTCCGCATCATCCTCTACGACTGCCACCCGGATCATGACCGCACCTCCCTTACCACACCTTTGTGGAACTGTTACGGCTCTATTATAGCGCAATCACGCCGGGTTTGCCAAGTCCACGCCCCGACAAGTTTCCACCTGCAAATTTTACGCTATCGGGGTGTTCTTTCCTTGGCGGGTGTGGTATACTCGGCTTAGCGCAACAAATCGGAATTTACGGGGGATGAATGATGCAATTCACAAAGATTGATATAAATAATTGGACACGAAAAGAGTATTTCGACCACTATTTTGACAATACGCCCTGCACATATAGTATGACGGTAAAACTCGATATTTCTAAGTTGAAAAAGGATGGAAAAAAATTATATCCGACTCTCTTATATGAGGTTACAACAATCCTCAATCGACACGAAGAGTTCAGGACGGCATTAGATAAAAACGGACAGGTAGGTGTTTTTTCAGAAATGCTGCCTTGCTACACAATCTTTCATAAGGAAACTGAAACCTTTTCGAGTATTTGGACTGAGTTTACAGCAGACTATACTGAGTTTCTTCAGAACTATCAAAAGGATATAGACGCTTATGGTGAGCGAAAGGGAATGTTCGCAAAGCCTAATCCTCCGGAAAACACTTTCCCTGTTTCTATGATACCGTGGACAAGCTTTGAAGGCTTTAACTTAAATCTAAAAAAAGGATATGACTATCTACTGCCGATATTTACGTTTGGGAAGTATTATGAGGATGGCGGAAAATACCATATTCCCTTATCGATTCAAGTGCATCATGCAGTGTGTGATGGATTTCATATCTGCCGGTTTGTCAATGAACTGCAAGAATTGATAAATAGTTAACTTCCAGTTTGTCGCGCTCGTTCCCAGCAAAAGACAACGCACAAAAACACACATAAAGGAGAACCTTTCCTATGGAATACAAACGTTTTGGCAATAAGATCATTGTACGCATCGACAAGAACGAAGAGATCCTTGAACAGGTCAAAGAGCTTGCCCTGAAGGAAAACATCCGCCTTGCCGCCGTGCAGGCGCTGGGCGCCACCAACAGCTTTACGGTGGGCGTATACAATGTAGCGGAGAAGAAATACTACGCCAACACCTTCAGCGGCAGTTTTGAGATCGTGTCCCTGACCGGCACCATCAACACCATGAACGGCGCATTCTACACCCACCTGCACATGAGCGCCGGCAACGACAAAGGCGAGGTGTTCGGCGGACATCTGAACCGGGCGGTGGTCAGCGCCACCTGTGAGATGGTGGTGGATGTTCTGGATGGCACAGTAGACCGCCAGTACGACCCCGTTACCGGGCTGAACCTGTTCAAGTTCTGATCTTATCTGTAAAAAGCCAAGGCCGCTGCGCGATGTCTGCGCAGCGGCCTTTTGCTTATAGCTCTTCCTGCCGGGTATAGGGCTCCATGCCGTGGTCGGCAGGGTCATAGTATTCCAGCAGGGTAATGTAGGTTTCCAAAAAGTGACACAGCACTGTTTTCAGGATGCCGCTCAGCTGCCCCTTTACCGTGATGGTGGACAATACAAAGTCTGACACCAGCTGCAGCGTCTCCGGGTCCAATTCAAAGCACAGACCGACTGCCAGCATGGGGATCACGATCTGCTGTGCCTGCAGCGGCACTGCATTGCCCAGCTTTTCCAGCAGCGGGCGGCTCAGGGCGGAGGCCGCCTGCACACAGCGCTCCACCTTTTCCTGCGGGAACTGCTGCATGGGCTCCATGCTGCGCAGCTGCGCCACCACGGCAGCATCGTCCAGAATGACGCCCCGGGTCACCTCTGCTTCCGAGCGGGTGGTCACGCATTGCAGTATACAGCGCATGGCATCCTCGTAGTCCTCGTGATAGGTCTGACGGCTGCCGAACAGGGTCATCATGGACTGCAGCACGGCATCGGTCTCCTCGGTGACGGCCAGCCGCCCGAAATCCAGCGGTGCGCCCTCCATCCCTGCGCTGCGGTCGTTCAGCGCCTGCAGTTCCTCCGGGACAACTGTAGCGGGCAGAAAACGGTCGTTGCCGTTGCGGTAGAAGCCCCACTCTGCGGGCAGCACCCGGGGGACCACATCTCCGCTGGAGATGATGTTGAAGATGTTGCTGGTGCCCCAGTTCTTTTTCAGACTGCCGCTTGCCGTATGGTTGTTGTCAAAGTCCTGCTGCAGCTCGGGGCAGTCTGCCGCCGCCAGCGCAGCCGGGGCGGCAAAGGTATAGACGAAGGTGTTTTTCTTTTCCAGCTGCGGCAGCACGGCGGGCAGACGCGCCGCCACTAAATTCGTTACGCCGCCGGCACGGCTGTAGCCGCCCATCCAGAGCTTCAGGGTACCCAGCGGCTGGCGCATGGCCGATGCCTGAACCTATCCGCGTATTTTTTCAGTCAGCTGCCGCGCCGCTGCTACAAAACCCGTGTGGGCGCTGCCGGAGCCTGCATGAAGGTTGCCGGACCACTCAGCTCCATAGCCGGAGCCGCGCAGGAACGCCCCGATGATGGTCACCTGTCTGCCGCCGCGCACCAGCGTTTTGCGGGCGATGGCACAGGCCACGGTGTCCGGGGTGTCGTTCAGGCTGTGGGTATAGTTGAACAGCTGCACCTCGGCAAAGCCCAGCTTTGCAAAGGCATCCCGGATATGGGCGGCACGGCCGACCTCGCCCGTCATCCAATAGTACTGGTCGCTCTCCCACGAGCTGTCCGCAGCCGCAGCCATGCCCAAGGTGGCCAGTGCCAGCTTATCGTCGTACTCTGTGGCGGCGTGGTCGAACAGGCTGTCGCTGTAATAGTAATCGTGCCGCAGGTCAGCGCTGCAGCGGTCGCTGCGGTACCACAGGGTATAGTAGTCGTCCGGCACGGCGCGGCCGACCAGCGCCGTAGCCGCCCCGGCCTGCGGCAGCGCCGCTCCGGGAGCCAATGCCCCCACCGCAAGGGTCACCGCAAGACCCTTACAAAAGTCCCGTCGTTTCATGCTTCATCTCCTCTGCCCCTGCGGCCTGTGCACCGCAGACATTTTTTATAGTATAATCCTTTTTGCCGCCGGATGCAATTTTTACTTGCGGCGGCAGATGGGACGATTTGGAATACCCTCCGCTATCGGGTTGCGGCACCCAGCATCCGCA
>ENA-OZEZ01000587-OZEZ01000587.1-human-gut-metagenome-genome-assembly--contig:-NODE-587-length-12826-cov-6.716780_pt1 | contig 12826 bp, 9 predicted proteins | sample MGYA00244609_ERZ653616 | MGnify/ENA primary metagenome ERZ653616 (study PRJEB26926, sample SAMN06164988) | human gut metagenome | biome: ENVO:00009003; feature: ENVO:2100002; material: ENVO:00002003...
CTCGTAGCCCTCGATCTTCACGTTGTGCAGGTCGATCTCTCCTTGACGTTCTCGGCGTAGATGGCCAGCTTCTTCACCAGCGGGCGGTTGTCGGCCATGGCGGCCTGACCGGCCTCGGCGTTGGGGTCAAAGGTAATAGTCACGTTTTTCATGGAAACGCGCTCAATGGGCTGCTCCGGCAGGCCGTCGAAGTAGCAGCCGGCAAACTGTGCGTCGGTGGCTGCGATGTCCTCCATGGTCAGGCTGCCCAGTTTGGGGGTGTACTCGTCCACCGGCATGGCGTCGCGGCACTGCACATAGGGGCCGTGGCCGTCCGGGTCGCAGAAGTAGAACATATTGATGACAAAGGGTGCCTTGACGCCCCGCATCTCCACATTGCGGAACACCAGCCCGTCGATGACGGCGGTGTTGCCGCGGCCGCGGCGGGTCTTGACACGCAGACCGCGGTCGGTGTGGTCCATCAGGCACTGGGTCACCACCATATCCTTGACGCCGCCGCTCATCTCGCTGCCGATGACGATGCCGCCGTGACCCTTGTCCAGCAGGCAGTTGCGGATGACGGTGTGCTCGCAGCTGCGCTTCAGCTTCATGCCCAAAAAGACCTTGCTGGCCTTCATGGCGATGCAGTCGTCACCCACATGGATGTTCATGCCGATGATGCGGATATACTCGCAGCTCTCGGGGTCGATGCCGTCCGTGTTGGGGGCGTTGTAGGGGTTGTTGATGTTGAAGTTGAGCAGGTCGAGATGCTTGACAAAGATGGGGTGGATGGTCCACGAATAGCTGTTCTGCACCGTGATGCCGTGCAGGCAGACGTTCTCGCTGTCCACCGCAGCCACGGCGCGGGGACGCCATGCGATGCGCTTGACCTTGGGATTCACCCACCAGTCGCCGTTCTGGGCATCGCAGTCCAGCGTGCCCTCGCCGGTCACCACCACGTCATGCACCTGCGTGATGTTCAAAAGACCCGCAAAGCTGTCCAGCGGGTTGCCCTCCCAGCCGGTCAGGTAGTACTCGTCCACCTCGTTCTCGCTGGGCAGCACGCCGGGCAGAATGGGGTAATGGGTGCGGTCGTTATCGCCCAGCAGCACAGCACCCTTTTCCAGATACAGCGTGGTGTTGCTCTTCATGAACAGGCTGGCGGTGCGGTAACGGCCGGCGGGCACATACACCGTGCCGCCCTTGGGGCAGGTAGACAGCGCCGCCTGCAGCCGCACAGTGTTGTCGGTCTCGCCATCGGCCACCAGACCGTAGCGGGCAGCATCCACGAAGAAGGTCTCAGCCTCGGTGGTGAAATCCAGCTTCAGGGTCTCGCCCTCTGCCTGCACCTCCACCGTATAGGTGATGCCGGGCAGCAGGGAGAACAGGGAGAACACGTTGGTGTTGCAGGCTTCGTATATCGTCTTGCCGTTCAGGGCAACGGTAAAGGGGTGTGCCGGACGGTAGCACAGCTCGTTCTCCAGCTCGAAAACGGCGCTGCGGGTCATGGAACGGATCAGGGTCAGATTCATGCGAAATAACCTCCTGTGAGTTTGTCTTGCCCCCACGGGGCAGACGTGGTATCATGAGGAAAAGCGCTCTCCCGGCGACCGGGAGGGCTGTTTCCGGAAAGGATGCGCAAAATGAAAGCGGAACGGGAAAAGATCAACGCCAAGGTAAAGGCAGACACCGTGCGGCTGACCGGCGGCAAGCTGGAGCTGACGGCAGACGAGGAGATGTGCACCTTTCTGCTGGTAAGCGAGGGCAGCTGCACCCTGCAAATGGGGGAAAACAGTCTGCTGCTGAACCCCGGCAGCGCACTGCTGCTGGGTGCGGGGGATGCGGTGCTCACCGCCGCCGGTGCAGCCGTACCGGAGCTGGTAGGCTGCCGGTTCCCGCTCAGTGCCCTGCACGAGCTGCGCAGCACCGCCCAGCGGGATTTTGTCCGGCTGTTCGTGCCCGGGGAAGCCACGGTGCTGTACGGCCCGGTGCCGTGGACCCGCCGCCTGCGCACCCTGCTGGAGATGATGCGCACCGCCATGCCGGAGCAGGACTACCCCGGCGGGCTGTACCTGCTGCTGATCCTGCACTATGTAGAGCAGGAGTGCCTTGCCGAGAGCAGCGCCGTGGCGCGCCCCCGCAACGAGACCGTTGAGCAGGTGTGTGCCTACCTCGCCGCCAACTACCGGCAAAAGTTCTCTCTTACCGAGGTAGCGGCGCGGTTCTACCTTTCCCCTTACTATCTCAGCCGCCTGTTCCGGCGGGTGACCGGGCAGTCCATCGTGGACTACCTGAACAACCGCCGCATCGAGTCTGCGCAGAAGCTGCTGGAGACCACCGAGCTTTCCATCAGCGCTATTGCCGAGCAGACCGGCTTTGCCAGCGCCGCCCACTTCCGCCGCGTGTTCCGCGAGGTGACGGATATCAGCCCCCTGCAATACCGCAAAAAGCAGCAGAAATGATGCACCTGCCAAAACACCCCCTGTGCCATCCGTTGGGAGCAGCACAGGGGGTGTTGGTCTTGGTCAGATGTTCTTATGGCGCATTAGCCCTTGACGGCACCTGCGGAGATACCTTCAACGAACTGATCCTGTGCACAGAAGAATACGATCAGCTGCGGCAGGATGGAGATGAGGGACAGAGCAAGGATCTTGTTCCAAGCAAAGCCGGTATCACCGTCCATGGACAGCTTGACGAACAGGGACATGGGGTACTTTGCAGGGGTCTGCACGTAAAGCAGGGGGCCCATGAAGTCGTTGCAGCTCCACATGAACTGGAACAGTGCGCAGGACACCAGAGCGGGCATCAGCATCGGGACGATGACCTTGTACAGGGTCTGGAAGGAGGAGCAGCCGTCGATGGCGGCAGCCTCGTCCAGGTCGCGGGGGACGTTGCGCATGAACTGCACCAGCTGGTAGACGAAGTAGGTCTCAGTTGCGAATGCGCAGTGGACCCAGATGGCCAGATAGAACGGGCTGTTGACCCAGCCGAACTTGGTGTACAGCAGGAACTGAGGCACGTTCAGGACGACCTGAGGCAGGAACAGGGTGGCCAGCATGATGCTGAACAGGATCTTCCGGCCCGGGAAGTCGAAGCGGCCAAAACCGTAAGCTGCAATGCAGGAGGACACCACGGTGCAGATGACCTTGGGCAGGACGTAGCTGTAAGTGTTCAGCATGGCCTGCAGGATGTTGATGGAACCGCCGAAGTTGTTCAGCGCGTTCTTGTAGCCCTCCAGAGTGGGGTTCTTGATCCACAGGCCGATGCCTGCAAAGATCTCGCTGTTGTCCTTAAAGGTGGCGCTGATCATCCACAGCAGGGGATAGATCATGATGAGGCCCACCAGGATCAGGACGAAGTACTTGAAAAACGTCGCGATGGCGTTAGAAGCTTTCATTCCCATACTGTCACACCTTACCTTTCATCCGAGTAGTAGACCCACTTCTTCTGGCTGGTGAAGGCGATGATCGTCAGGATGCAGACGATGACGAACATGATCCATGCCAGTGCGGAAGCCATGCCCATCTGGTTGGACTTGAATGCGTAGTTGTAGACCAGAATGGAGATGAGGGTGGTGGAACCGCGGGGACCGCCGTTGGTGATGATGAACGGGCCATTGAACTCCTGGAAAGCCTGGCAGATCTGAGTGACCAGGTTGTAGAAGATGATGGGGGTGATCATCGGGACGGTGATGGAGAAGAACTGTTTCCATTTGCCAGCGCCGTCGATGGTGGCAGCCTCGTACAGGTCGGCCGGCACGCCCTTCAGAGCGGCGAGGAACAGCACCATGGCGGAGCCGAACTGCCAGATACGCAGGAAGCAGATGATCCACAGTGCGTAGCCGGGGTCACTCAGCCAGGAAGGACCCTGGAAGTGGCCGAAGGTCAGCATACGGATGAGGGTGTTGACCAGACCGTCATCACGGAACACGGCCTTCCACAGCACGGCGATAGCAACAGAGCCGCCGAGGATGGAGGGGATGTAGTAGACGGTGCGGAACACGTTCACGCAGGCGATCTTGAAGTTCAGGATGTAGGCGATGAACAGTGCGAAGACCAGCTTCAGAGGCACAGTGATGAAGCTGTACTTGAAGGTGGTGATGAGCGCCTTGGTGATCTTGGGAGTGGTAAAGGCGTCCACATAGTTCATGATGCCATACTGATGGATGCCGTTGAAGAAGTCCATATCCGTAAAGCTGTAGTACAGAGACTGGCCGAACGGAATGGCCTTGAAGACGACGAAGCCGATGATCCAGGGGATCAGGTAGAACAGGCCCTGCCATTTGTCAAAAAACTTCTGGGCCGGGGTACGCCCGAGAGAGGGCGCTTTGCTTTCTTTCATCCGGGAATCCTCCTTTTATAAGGATATGTCTCGTACGCCGCACAATCGTTTGGACACATTTTTGTCAAAAAAATGTCATCACCGTCTTGCAAAAAAGGGGCATCCGTCCGTAGGTGGAAGGGATGCCCCTTGCAAGACTCCTTTATGCGGGGCGGCCTGTGTCAACACCGCGCGTGTGCAGGCCGCAAAAAGTCCATGAGGCGGAAATTAGACAGTGTAGCCGACAGACTCCATGCCGTCCAGCAGGGTATCGACCAGGTCAGCGCCGGAAGCATTGTCGTAATCCAGAGTGTCGAACACTTCCTGATAGATGCCGGTGCCGGTAGCCTTCAGGTCGTTGGACTCGAACAGGGGGTCCAGCTGGTTGGAAACGAAGGCCATGACCTTGCCGTTTGCCTCAGCCACCAGCTCCTTGACAGCGCCGGCGCTCTGAGCAGCAGCCAGACCAGCCTTGGAGGCGGGGATGCCGCACTCAGAACCCATGATGGAAGCGCCCTTCTCCTCGTTCAGCAGGAAGTTGATGAGGGTAGCTGCCTCTGCGGGATGCTCGCAGGTCTTGGTGATAGCCAGACCCATGGAGACCTTGGAGAAGCCGCCGTTGTAATCGCCGAACTTGATCTCCTCGCCGACGGTGAAGCCAGCCTTGTTCTCCTCGTCCAGAGCGTCAGCGTACTTGGTAGCGGAGGAGTCCCACTCGAAGCAGCCGGCCAGCTTGCCGGTGATCCACTCGGTGGACTGGTGAGCGGCGTTGTCGCCGTTGGAGCCGTAGTAGGTGGGCAGGCTCATGATGACGTGGCCCTCGACCAGGCTCTTGATGAAGTCGATGCCCTCAGCGATCTGGTCGGCATCGTAGTTCAGGGTAGAGGTGGTGGGGTCTGCCCAGTCCTTGCCGTACTTGGACTCGAGGTAGAAGACCATCAGGATCATACGGTCGTATGCGCCCAAGTGCAGGGGATAGTAGTCATCGCCCAGCTTCTCCTGGAAGGTCTTGCCGGCAGCCATCAGCTCGTCCAGAGTGGTGGGGAAGGAGATGCCGGCCTTGTCGAAGGTGGTCTTGTTCCAGTAGAAGATACGGCCGGTCATGGAGACAGGCACGCACTGCTGGGCGTTGGCCACGTTGCAGGCAGCCAGCTTGGCCTCGTCCCACTGGGTCAGGTCCAGATAGTCGGAGACGCTGTTCAGGTCGATGAAGGTCTGGCCGTTCTTGGAGTAGTTGTACAGCCAGTTCCAGTTGATCTGGCAGACATCCTCAGCGACACCGCCTGCGAACTTGGTGGACATGGTGTCCTCCCAGCCGGACCATGCAGCGAAGGTGGGGTTGACGGTGATGGTGCTGTGCTCAGCAGAGAAAGCCTTGATGGCCTCCTGGTAAGCGTTGTGACGGGACTCGCCGCCCCACCAGCTCATGGTCAGGGTGACGGGGTCAGAAGACAGACCGGCCACAGAAGCTGCTGCGGAAGAAGCGGCAGTGGAAGTGGCGGTAGAACCAGCGTTGCTGGAGCCGCCGCAGGCGGCCAGCAGGCCGGCAGCACCCACAGCGCCAGAGACCTTCAGAAAGTCACGACGAGAAATTGCCTTGCTCATTTTCGTTCTCCTCCTATGTAGAAAACATCTTCTTGCACGGACGCCTCTGCAAAGCATCCGTTGTATACAAATATGATACCAAAGGCAAGAAAAAAAAGAAAGATGCAAATTGTAGTGATAGCGGCAGAAAACGTACAAATATTGCGCTTATTTTTTGCCCGGTTTTGACGTCATTGCCATAATGAATAAACTTGGACCGAAAAACTGTGCAACTTGTATACTTCAACGATTTGCATAGAAAACTGGGATGCAACAGGAGAAGATTGGCCTGAATTGCAAGAATTTTGTAGCCATGGCAGAATTTGTTGAAAGAGCGTTGTATACATCAAAAGCGACGATAACAGAAAGTTCCGGCCCTGAGCTGATATATCAATAGCGCAAAAAACGCGCGAATTGGGGCGCGACTGATATATCACGGATGCAGAAAAGATACAAAAATGCCGTCCGGCGTGCGGACGGCATAAAATCAGGAAAAAGAGTCACCGGCGGGCGGCGTAGAAGGCGCTGCGCTCCCGGAAATAGCACTGGGGACACATGCTGACGTACTGGACGTCGTTCTCAAGGTCGATGGCTACCTGTTCGCCCTCAAAGACGAAGCGGCCGTTGACCTTGCGGCAGTTGCAGGTGGCCTTGCGGCCGCAGGTGCAGATGGTCTTCATCTCCTCGATGGTGTGGGCCAGCTCCAGAAGCCGGGTGGAGCCGGGGAAGCCCTTGAGGGAGAAGTCGGAGCGCAGGCCGTAGCAGATGACGGGGATGTTCAGCTCTACCGTCACCATGAACAGCTGCTCGGCCTGCTCGGCAGTGAGGAACTGGCTCTCGTCACAGAGCACACAGGCCAGAGGCCGACCCTCGCTGCTGGCGGCCCGGACGGCCTCCACCAGGTCCATGTCCGGCGGCACCAGCAGGTCGGCGGGGCGGCGGACGCCCAGACGGCTCACGAGGTCGCCGCTGCCCTTGGTGTCCACCTTCGGCTTGAGGATGAGCACCCGCATCCCCTGCTCCTCGTAGTTGTGGGCCACCTGCATCAGCGCGGTGCTCTTGCCGCTGTTCATTGCGCCGTAACGGAAATAAAGCTTTGCCATGTCGAAAAAGTCTCCTCATGAAAGGACTCTCTCAGCCAAAGCCTGACGGAGAGGGCCTGTATTATTGATAGTATGTGCTCAGTCCTGATTGCGCAGCCGATAGCCCAGGCTCATCAGGCTGTCGCCGAGGTGGACGTTCTCCACCACCACGTCGGGGTAGGAGACAGACAGATCGTAGTGGGAGAAGTTCCAGAAGCCCTGAATGCCCAGAGCCACCAGACGGCCGCTGATCTCCTCTGCGCCGCTGCGGGGCAGACAGAGCACAGCCACCTCGGGGTGGTGCTCGGCGCAGAAAGCTTCCAGCTCATCAATGTGTAAAATCTGGATGCCGTTGATCTCTTTGCCTACCTCGTCGGGGGCATTGTCGAAGGCGGCGATGAGCTTGTAGCCGTTGGTGTCGGTGGTGATGAAGCGGCTCACAGCCTTGCCCAGACGGCCGCAGCCAATAAGGATGGTGGGCAGGAGGTCGCCGTTGCCAAAGAGCAGATGCTCAAGGATGCTCAGCAGGTTCTCCACCGAGTAGCCGATGCCCTGACGGCCATTCACGTCGCCGATGCAGTTGAAGTCCTGCCGAACCTGAGAGGCAGTGGTACCCATCTGGGCGGCCAGCTCACGGGACGAGATGCTGGTGATGCCGTCGTTCTTCAGGGTGCGCAGGTAGCGATAGTATTTGGGCAGGCGCTTGATGACGGGCAGAGAAGCTTTGCCGGGAGTGTTCATAGGGGGGTCTCCTTTCTTTTTATCCGCAGCATTGCCGGGGAGAAGTGCGCAGCGGCAGAGTGCTCCGGCAAAAGATTTGTACTTTCTTGTACAATAATGATACATATTTGACAATCTTATCTCTAGTATAAAGTATACAGCGCGAAGACAGAATGTCAAACCATTTGGCACATTTTTTTGAGAAAGAAAAGAAATCTTTGCCGAAGTATAACCGGCAGGAATGCCGGACAAGCTGAAATGAAGCAAAAAGGAGGATACGCAGAATGTCACAAGAAGAGAAGAACATCCCCGTGGAGCAGCAGCGGCTGGAAAAAGAGCAGATCGAGGATATGGGCAGCGTTTACCGTACCCGGGGAGCTCACGCCATCCACTGCCTGACGGTCATCGGGCAGGTGGAGGGCCATGTGGAAGCGCCTCAGGGCCAGAAGACCACCAAGTATGAGCACGTCATCCCCCAGCTGGTGGCCGTGCAGGAGGACCCCGCCATCGAGGGCCTGCTGGTCCTGCTCAATACGGTGGGCGGGGATGTGGAGGCGGGGCTTGCGCTGGCGGAGCTCATCGCCAGCATCTCCAAGCCCAGTGCGGCGGTGGTGCTGGGCGGGGGCCACTCCATCGGCATCCCGCTGGCCGTCAGCGCCCAGCGGAGCTTCATCGTGCCTACTGCCACCATGACGGTCCACCCCGTCCGCCATTCCGGCATGATATTGGGCGTACCGCAGACCATGCGCTGGTTCGAGCAGATGCAGGAGCGCATCACCGGCTTCGTGGCGTCCCACAGCGGCATTTCGGAGAAGCGTTATACTGAGCTGATGATGCGCACGGGCGAGCTGGTCATGGACGTGGGTACCGTGCTGGATGGCCGAAAAGCCGTGCGGGAAAAGCTCATCGACGAGCTGGGCGGGCTGTCGGACGCGCTGGCATGGCTCTACCGAGAAATCGAGGGGAAATAAATTGCCATTTGACTTTTCCCGTGGTACAATGAAAGAATCGAGTAGTATCGAAATTCTTCCATCGTCACCGACAGAGCCGCCCTGAGCGCGCCCTGCTTCATGATATAAAATAAGGAACGGGTTTTAGGAAACATGGCAAAGAGAAAACGCAAGACCTCCGGGCGCAGCACAGCCTCGCGCCGCAAGAACCGGACACAGGACCGGATGCCCGCGGGGCTCATCACCCTGTTTGCGGGGCTGGTGCTCATGGCGCTGGCTTTCGTGCCGGGCAGTTCGGCCTGGCGCACGATGCACGATGTCCTGTTCGGCGTGTTCGGCTGCGGAAGTTTCGTGCTGGGCGCAGCGCTGTGCTATCTGGCCATCCTCTACACCCGGGGCGAAGACCTTCTGCCCCATATCGCAAAGCTGGTGCTGGGGCTCATCTTCGCCAGCGGCACGGTCATCGTCTTTTCTGACATCCCCACCGACCAGACCGCTGCGCAGATGACCGCTGCCTGTTATCATAATGGTATGAGCGCATGGCTCTCGGGCGGTGCGCTGGGCGCTGTGCTGGGCGGGACGCTCCTGCTGCTCTGCGGCAGACCCGCCGCCAATCTGGTCATGGCGGCGCTGGCGGCCTGCGCCAGCCTGTACATTTTTGACGTTACGCCCGCCGAGTGCTGGCAGTGGCTCTGCAACGTGGGCGGCAGCGTCCACGAAAAGGGCCTTGCCGTCCACGAGCAGAATGCCGCCCGCCGGGCTGAGCGTCTGGCAGAACGTGCCGCCGAGGAGGCCGAGGCGGAGGAATACGAGGCCTATGACGACGACCTGCCGGAAGACGAAGTGGGCGAAGGCGAGGACTACTACGGCGGCGAAGAGCCTGCCGCGCCCGCCTTCCATATCCAGCCTCCCGGCTGGCTGGCTGGCGTCTTCCACTGGGGCCATCAGGTGATGCAGGGCGGCGAACAGACGGAGCCTGCCCCTGCGCCCGCACCGGAAGCGCAGACCCCGCCTCAGCCCGAGCCTGCCCCCGTACAGGTGGAAAAGCCCCGGCCCCGTGCGCCCTTTGATATTGATTTAGGCCCTGACCATACCACTGTCACCGAGGGCGGCAGTGAGCCCATCGAGCCCATCATCCTCGGCCCCGGCGGCACCTTCGGCATGGACCCGCTCCGCCGTGCGCCCATCCGCGCTACCGTGACTCCCATCGTCCCGGACGCTGTGGATACTGCCGCTGAGGACTTCTTCACGGCCCAGCCCGAGCCGACGGTGACGCCCACCGTCACGCCCGCTGCCCCGGCAGAAGAGCCGGAACAGCAGCCCGCGCCTGAGCCGCCGCTCTCCTTCGGCATCCCGCTCTATGATTTGACCCCGACTCCGGAACCAGCCCCGCAGCCGGTCAGCGCCGAGAATGCGGTGGCGTTCCGCTCTGAGCCGGATGAGGACGGCTGGATCAGCATCACCAGCGACCCGGTGGAGGAAAAAGACCTCAACACGCTGGTGGCAGCCGCCATGGAAAAGCCTGCTGTCTCCGAGGAGCAGGCCGCGAACGCCCCCGCCGAAGAGGCGGAGACGGAGGAGAGCTTCCAGTATCAGTACCCGTCCATCGAGCTGTTCGAGCGCGCCCCGGAGGAAAGCGACTCCGGCGCGGAAGACGAGCTGAAAGCCAACGCCCAGAAGCTGGTGGACACGCTGGAAAGTTTCGGCGTCCGCACCCGTGTGCTGGATATTTCCCGCGGCCCGTCGGTCACCCGGTATGAAGTCCAGCCCATGGCGGGCGTCAAGATAAGCCGCATCACTTCGCTGGCGGACGACATCGCCCTAAACCTGGCGGTGGCCGATGTCCGCATGGAGGCACCCATCCCCGGCAAGCCTGCCGTGGGCATCGAGGTGCCGAACCATAAGAAAACGCCGGTCTACATCCGCAGCGTCTTCGAGAGCCAGAGCTTTTTGCGGATGACCTCGCCGATGGGCATTGCGCTGGGCAAGGACATCGCCGGCGTGGCCCAGGTGGCCGACCTGTGCAAGATGCCCCATCTGCTCATCGCGGGCAGCACCGGCAGCGGTAAATCCGTGTGCGTGAACAGCATCATCATGAGCCTGCTGTTCCGCTCCAGCCCGGAGGACGTCAAGCTGCTGCTCATCGACCCCAAGGTGGTGGAGCTGGCCGAGTATAACGGCATCCCCCACCTGCTGATGCCCGTTGTCACCGAGCCCCGCAAGGCCGCCGGTGCGCTGGGCAGCGCGGTGCAGGAGATGGAGCGCCGCTACCGCCTGTTTGCGGAGAACAATGTGCGCGACATCAAGTCCTTCAACAAGCTGGCTGCCGAGCAGCCGGAACTGGAAAAGATGCCCTACATCGCCATTATCATCGACGAGCTGGCCGATTTGATGATGGTGGTGGGCAAGGATGTGGAAGATTCCATCTGCCGCATCGCCCAGAAAGCCCGTGCCGCCGGTATGCACCTGATCGTTGCCACCCAGCGTCCCAGCGTGGACGTGATCACCGGCCTGATCAAGGCCAACATCCCCAGCCGCATCGCCTTTGCGGTGTCCAGTCAGGTGGACAGCCGCACCATTCTGGATGGTGCCGGTGCCGAAAAACTTCTGGGCCAGGGCGATATGCTGTTCATGCCGGTGGGCGCACCCAAGCCCACCCGCATCCAGGGCACCTTTGTGCGGGATGAAGAAATCAGCCGCGTGCTGGACTTCATCAAGTCCAGCGCCACCGTCCAGTACGACGAGGCCATGATCGAGGCCATGGAAAAGCACGCCATCCAGGACGGCAAGAAGGGCAGCAGCGGGACCGATTCCGATGACGAGTCGGACTCCGACCCGATGTTCCAGCAGGCCGTGGAGGTGGTCATTGACGCAGGCCAGGCCTCCACCAGCCTGCTGCAGCGACGCTGCAAGCTGGGCTATGCCCGTGCGGCCCGCATCATGGACGAAATGGAGATGCGGGGCATCATCGGCCCCCACGAGGGAGCCAAGCCCCGGGCCGTGCTCATCAGCCGCCAGCAGTGGCTGGAGATGCAGATGAACCAGCCGGAGGAATGAAACCCTCTCAGGCGCTGACGCGCCAGCTCTCCCGAAGGGCGAGCTTTATGAGTGGGTAAGATATCGTCTGCCTTTAAAGAGAAACTGGATGAAAAGATGCAAAAAGCTCCCCCCTCGGGGGAGCTGGCAACGCCGTAAGGCGTTGACTGAGAGGGTATTGAATCAACAAAAGGAGCATTATGGACAACTCTTCCCCAAAGATCTACACTGAATTTCTGCCCATCAGCCGGGCAGACATGGAAGCACGCGGCTGGGACCAGCTGGATTTTGTGGTGGTGGGCGGTGACGCCTATGTGGACCACCCCAGCTTCGGCACTGCCATCATCAGCCGCCTGCTGGAAGCCGAGGGCTACAAGGTGGGCGTGCTGGCACAGCCCCGCTATACCGACTGCGAGGACTTCAAGCGGTTCGGCAAGCCCAAGTACGGCTTTTTCATCGGCGGCGGCAATGTGGACAGCATGGTCAGCCACTATTCCGTGGCAAAAATTCCCCGCGCCGAGGACGAATACTCCCCCGGCGGCAAGGCCGGTGCCCGCCCGGATCGCAGCGCCACCGTGTACACAAAACTTGCCAAGCAGGCTTACCCCGACCTGCCGGTGATCCTGGGCGGTCTGGAAGCCAGCCTGCGCCGGTTTGCCCACTACGATTACTGGCTGGACACCGTGCTGCCCAGCATCGCGGAGGACTCCGGCGCGGATCTCATCAGCTTTGGCATGGGCGAGCACCAGACCGTGGAGATCGCCCGCCGTCTGGCCGCCGGGGAGCCGGTGGAAAGTATCACGGACGTGAACGGCACCTGCTACCTGACCGATTTCGACCACCTGCCCCAGCGGTATGTGGAGTGCGCCGGTTTTAAAAAGGTGGCCAGCGATAAGACCGCCTACGCCAAGGCCTGCCGCATCCAGATGGACAATCAGGACGTGGTCAGCGGCCAGATCATTGTACAGAAGCAGAGCGAAAAGTATCTGGTGCAGAACATCCCCGCAAAGCCGCTGGTGCGCGGAGAGCTGGACAAGGTGTACGCCCTGCCCTACACCCGCCGCTACCACCCCATCTACGAGAGCATGGGCGGTGTGCCCGCCATCCGCGAGGTGCAGTTCTCCATCATCCAGAACCGCGGCTGCTTCGGCGGCT
>ENA-OZEZ01000591-OZEZ01000591.1-human-gut-metagenome-genome-assembly--contig:-NODE-591-length-12789-cov-5.050259_pt1 | contig 12789 bp, 14 predicted proteins | sample MGYA00244609_ERZ653616 | MGnify/ENA primary metagenome ERZ653616 (study PRJEB26926, sample SAMN06164988) | human gut metagenome | biome: ENVO:00009003; feature: ENVO:2100002; material: ENVO:00002003...
CTACACGCGTAAGATCGTCGGCAGCGTCAGATGTGTATAAGAGACAGATACAGTGACTACTTCCTAGTGTCAATTATTTCCTATTGGAATTTAAAATTTTTCTTATTATAATTATCCCTATAAATTACAGAGAGGTGATAACATGCCCAAAATATATTTCCAAAAGATGACACCAAATGGTTATAAACAAATTGAAGATGAAATTGAACAGTTAAAACTTGATCGCCCTGCCAAAATAAAACAACTTCAAGAAGCCAGAGCTCTAGGCGATTTATCAGAAAATGCTGAATATAGTGCTGCTAAACGTGATCTACGTCATTTAGAAAGTAGATTACGCTATTTAAATAAGCAACTTCAATATGCAGAAATTATAACTCCTAAAAATGCTGATAGCGTAGATATTGGAACTACTGTAACTATCCAATTTGATGATGATGAAAACGACCTAGAAACATATCAAATCGTTGGAAAGCAAGAAGTCAACGTAGATGATAACAAGATTTCTTTCGTTTCCCCTATTGGCAAAGCCATTATGCATAAAAAGGTTGGTCACACAGCTACTGTTGTTGCTCCAGCTGGTTCTTACACTGTTAAAATCATTTCAATTTCTATATGAAAAAAGCTAGGACCTTCTCCTAGCTAAACCGTATAATATAGAAACTATAGTGTAACATGTATTTTCTAAAAGTACAATACTTTCACCAAATTATTAAGTTTTGTCAACTTTATCTGCTTATTTTTGACTATTAATCTGCTATACGTTAAATTAGTATAGAGAGAAAGGGGTGCTAGTTTTGCCTTCTAGATCTGAAAAATTTAGCAAAAGAAAACATCAACAGAATTTTTTCAAATTTCTACTGATACTTGTCGTAATTGCCGTTGGTGGTTACAAGTTACTTTTTAATTATGCTAAAAATACAGCTAGTCAAAATATTAATTCGAGTAGTTCCAGTGTTGAAACTGTTGTTACTCACCAAGCATCTAAAGTAGATTGGCAAAGTCCATCTGAGAAAAAACCATATCCAGATGTTAATGCCTATCCCAATATGTGGGTCAAAGTTTCAACTAGCAAGCATCACGTCTACCTTATGAATGGTAATAAAGTTTTATATACTATGTTATGTTCTACTGGCTCCAAGGGTCAAGAAACACCTAAGGGAACTTTCGAAATTCAAGCTGAGCGTGGCGATCATTTCTACAATGCTCAGTCTGGTGAAGGTGCAAACTATTGGGTATCTTTTAAAGATCACGGAATTTATCTTTTCCATACAGTTCCAGTTGATGCTAACGGTAATTATGTCGTTTCCGAAGCTGAACAATTGGGAAAATCAAGTAATTCTCATGGTTGTGTACGTTTATCTGTCGCAGATGCTAAATGGTTTTATGAAAATATTAAAACAGGAACAAAAGTTGTTGTTGAATAATAAAAAGCTACCGGTTCAAAAAACCAGTAGCTTTTTTGCTTAGTTTGCGAAATATTTCAATACATCTTCTTCAGTTAACTTTTCTCTTTCTTCGCCTTTAACGTCTAACACAACCTTACCATCATTTAAAATTACAGTTCGATTACCATATTTTAGTGCATCTTTCATTTGGTGAGTAATCATAATGCATGTTAGATTTTCTTTTTCTACAACTTCATTTGTTAATTCTAACAATTGATGACTCGTATTAGGATCTAAAGCTGCAGTATGTTCATCCAATAATAACAATTCTGGCTTTTGAATTGTTGCCATTAAGAAACTTAGTGTCTGTCTTTGACCACCAGAAAGGCTACCAGCAAATGTATTTAGTCTATCTGATAAACCATTTGGTAATTGAGCTGTTTCTTCTTTAAATTCCGCTAAATGTTTCTTCAGACCTCTAAGCTTTAACCCTCTTTTTTGGCCACGTTTAGTAGCTAATAATAAATTTTCGGCAACCGTCATTCTGGGGGCTGTTCCCATCTTAGGATCTTGAAATACCTGAGCGATATATTTAGCGCGTTTAACTTCTGATAACTTGGTCAAATCATGATTATTTAGAACTACTTGACCAGAAGTAGTATTCAATGATCCATTGATTACATTCAATAAAGTTGACTTACCAGCACCATTTGTTCCTAGTAATGTTGCGAAATCACCTTTTTCTAAAGTTAAGTTCAAATCCTTCAAAATTCTTTTTTCTTCAGGTGTTCCAATATTCACAGTAGTATTAATGTTCTTTAATTCTAGCGCTACTTGGCTCATGGACGTTCAACTCCTTTCTTCAAAACTTTATTAACGTGAAATTTCTTTTGTAATAGTGGTAACATCAAGCAGAATGCCAAAATTATTGCTGAAAGTAATTTGTAGTCGTTAGTGCTGAAGCCTAGTTTCAAGACAATTAATAGCACGAAACGATATAAAATACTTCCGACTACTACGGCCACCAAACGTGCAGTCAAACTCAATTCCCCATATGCTACTTCACCAATAATAATAGCAGCTAAACCAATAACGATTGTTCCCACACCCATGTTTACGTCAGCATAACCGTTATTTTGTGAAATCAATCCACCTGCTAAACCAATTAAACCGTTAGAAATCATGAGCCCTAATATTTTTGTATTGTCAGTATGGATTCCTAATGAACGTGCCATTTTTTCATTATCACCAGTAGCGATAAATGCTTGTCCAATATCAGTATTTAGAAAAACTGCCAATAAAATTACGATAACTATTGTAAAAATAATTCCCACACAGACACTGTCAAAACCGTCTGGTAAATTCTTTAAAAATTCTGGTGAGAATAATGTCTTTTGATGCATCAAACCAACATTCGCTCTTCCAAGTATGCGTAAGTTAATAGAGTAAATACCTGTCATTACTAAAATACCTGCTAGTAAAATAGGAATTCTACCTTTTGTATAAAGTAAACCTGTCATCAATCCTGTTAATAATCCTGCGCCAAAAGATAATGCTGTTGCGACAATTGGATTAACTCCATGAACCAAAGCTGATACACATACAGCCGCACCAAATGGAAATGTTCCTTCAACTGTCATATCAGGGAAATTTAAAATTCTAAATGTTAAGAATAAACCTAACGCTAATATTCCCCATAATAAGCCTTGACCTATTGCTGATGTTACTAAACTCATTTTATAATTTCCCCTTTCTCATTTGCTTGCTTTATAGCACTTGCTGGTACTTTCAAACCAAGCTTATCTGCTTGTTTTTGATTGATAACTGTAGAACCTTTTTTCACTGTTTCTACTGGCATTGTTGCTGGATTCTTACCTCTAAGTTCTTGAGCTGCCATCTTACCTGTTAATTTTCCTAATTCGTATTGACTAACACTAACAGTTGCTACACCGCCACCTTTAATCATTGAGTCAACACCTGGGAAAATTGGAATATTCTTCGCATTAGTATTCTTTACTAAAGTAGAGAAACCAGAAGCAACGGTATTATCAGAAGGTACATAAACAGCTTGCACTTCACTTGCCATGGTTGCAGATACTTGATCAATATCATTAGTAGAAGTTATTGTATAAGTTTTAACTGTAATTCCTGCTTTTTCAGCTAACTTCTTAAATTCCTTATATTCAGCAGTTGATGAATCATCGCTGGATGTGTAAATTACCCCGATATTCTTCAAGTCCGGCATGAATTCTCTAATCAATTTCACTTGAGCAGCAACAGGTTCTTTGTGCATTACCCCAGAAACTGTACCACCTGGTTTTTCTAAAGTTTTTACCAAACCAGTTCCAACTGGATCACTTACAGCCCCCATTGTGATAGGAATCTTACTGTTTTCATTTGCTAGTGATTGAACTGCAGGTGTAGCAATTCCAATAAGTACTGATGCTTTTTCCTGTACAAATCTATCACTCATTGTCTTTAAGTTACTTTGATCACCTTGAGCATTTTGGTAATCAATCTTCATAGTCTTACCATTTACAAAACCTTCTTCTTTCAATCCATCCACTATTCCTTGATGGATTTGATCTAAAGCTGGATGACTTAATGTTTGTAAAATAGCGACTGTAGGCATTTTATTTTTGCTTTCTTCTTGCTTTTTTTCTACGTTAAAAGCTACTCCTAAAAATACTGCTAATGCAATAATCGTTGCTATTAATCTTTTCATTTTTCTTAAAATCCTTTCTTTGAAATTTATCTTCAATTATTTGTTCAAATTGTCGTACCAACAAAAAAGGCACCTCCTACATTTTGCAGGAGATGCCTAAAAAAACAAAACCCGCACGAAGTACTTAATCCGTGCGGGCAATTGAAGAAATATAATATATAGCCAGCACAGATACGACAATCTGACAAGGTCGTATCTGCACTCACAGAAACAACCCTAATACTGGCTTTGCCAACGAATATTCAATTCATTAATCTTAGAGTTATTCATAATACTTCTTCCTTTCCGTCATTTGTTGTAATTGATTATACAAAAGGCCACTTATTGTTGTCAACACATTTCTTAAAAATAAGTTAATTTTATTTTAATGTAGAAAACGCTTGCAACCTAAGATAATATATGTTATAAAATAAGTGTAAGGAGTCAAAGGATTCCCACAATTAGTACGAATCATACAACTGAATAGTCGTTGTTGCAATAAGTCCTTAGAGGGTGATAGAACCAACAACTTGAGTTTAGACATTTTAATATGTCAGAAAATCTTGATTTTGAATTGCGTTACTAATTGGATTAATTAGGAGATCTTGTTAGGTTATGAACCAACAGATAGAAAATATTTTTAAAGGTGTGGGAACAATTGAGTAGAACTCCTTATTATAAGATTAACAACTCTTAGTTTCATTGAAGACAGGGAACATTAGATTCCAAGTGATATTAAAGTTAAATGAAGAAGCTAAGGGTTGTTTTATTGCGTTTAATTGAAATTAAAAAGCAGTACTGGTGAAAAAATACCAATACTGCTTATTATTGTTGTCGATACATTTTTAATTCTAAAAAGTCATCATTATATTTCTCTAAATATGTTTGATCTAGATCAGCATACACTTCCATTTTACTCATCTGCTTCTTAGTAGGATAGAATTGCCTATCAGAAGTTATAGACTTAGGAAGTAATTTAGCTGCTTTATCATTTGGTGTAGCATAACCAATATATTCTGCATTTTGTGCAGCATTCTTTGGTTCTAACATGAAGTTAATGAATTCATACGCACCTTTAACATTCTTAGCTGTCTTAGGAATAACAATATTATCAAACCACAAGTTAGTTCCATCATCTGGGATTACATAGTGAAGATGAGAATTATTATCTAACATTTCTGATGCTTCTCCCGAATATGTTACTGCCAAAGGCGCTTCATCGTTTTGCATATATGTTTTAATTTCATCTGCTACAAAAGCTTTAGCATTAGGTGTTAGGTTCTTTAACTTATCGTATGCCTGATTAATCTGAGAATCATTCTTAGAGTTTAAAGAATATCCTAAACTATTTAGCCCAATTCCTATGAACTCTCTAGCACCATCAATAAACAAAATTTGCTTACGGTACTTAGAATTCCATAAGTCATTCCAATTAGTTATTTCACCTGGTTTTATATACTTATCGTTATATACAATTCCCAGTGTTCCCCAGAAATAAGGTACAGAATATTTATTATGCTTATCAAAACTTAAATCCAAGAATTGAGGATCATTGTTATCCATCCCTTTTATCTTGTGTTTATCTAATGGCAATAACAACTTTTCCTTTGCCATTTTTTGAATCATATAATCACTTGGAACAGCAATATCATATGGTGTTCCACCCTGCTTAATCTTAGTAAACATCGCTTCATTAGAATCGAAAGTTTCGTAATTAACTTTATATCCTGTTTGTTTTTCAAACTTCTTTATCAATTGTGGATCAATGTAATCTCCCCAATTGTAGATATTTAACACTTTCTTACTACTACTATTCGTTTGTGTGTTTTCTGTACGATTAAGTCTCATAACACCTAAGGACAAACATACAATAATTACAATAATTCCTGATATTAGTGCTAGTAATTTTTTCATCAGCGTAGCACCCCTTTTCTAACTTGCTTACCTTGGCGGCGATGATTGGCGCTATTATCACGACTAATAAAGTAATAACCTATTACTAAAACTAAAGAGAACAAGAATACTAATGCACTCAAAGCATTAATCTCCAAACTAACTCCTCGTCTAGCACGTGAGTAAATTTCAACTGACAGAGTTGTAAAGCCATTCCCTGTAACAAAGAATGTAACTGCAAAATCATCCAATGAATATGTGAATGCCATAAAGTATCCTGCAATTATTCCTGGTGTTAGGTAAGGGAGTACAACATTTGTTAAAACTTGCCAGTGATTTGCACCTAGATCATAAGCTGCCATCGTCAAAGAATCTTGCATTTCTTGTAATTTAGGTAATACCATCAAAACTACAATTGGAATACTGAAAGCTATGTGGGATAACAGTACACTAGCAAATCCTAATGATAAACTATGTATCCAGGAACCTAATAGTGTAAATAGAATTAAGAAACTAGCACCTATAATAACATCTGGCGATACAATCAAAATATTATTTAACGATAATAAAGCCAGCCTTGTTCTGCGTTTTTGATAACGATAAATTGAAATTGCACCAAAAGTTCCTATCATGGTCGCAATCAATGCCGATAAGAAAGCTAAAATGAAAGTTTCTAACAAAATTATCAATAATCGCGTATCAGCAAATAATTCTTGAAAATGAACCCAACTAAAACCTTCAAATCTATTCATCGTTTCACCGCTATTAAAGGCATAAAATATCAAGTAAAAGATTGGTGCATATAAGAAGATAAACATTACCCATAGATACACATTTTTCCAATTAATCTTCTTCATCTATTTATGCCCCCTTTTCTCACCGGTAATTACCATAACAATGAACATTATAACAATCAAAACAACACCAATTGTTGAACCCATTCCCCAGTTTTGTGTTACTAAGAAATGTTCTTCGATAGCAGTACCTAGAGTGATTACCCTATTTCCTCCTATCAAACGTGTCAACATAAATAGTGAGAGCGATGGAATAAATACTGCTTGAATTCCACTCTTTACCCCATTCATAGATAATGGCATTACAACTTTAAAGAAGGTCTGCCATTCATTAGCACCTAAATCTCGACTAGCACGTAAGACTGACGGATTAATTTCTTCAAGAGCATTAAATATTGGCATTATCATGAAAGGTATTTGAATATAAGTCGCAACAACAATAAAACTAAAATCAGTAAATAATATCTGTTTAGGTCCTATTCCAAAAAAACTAAGGAAATGATTTACACTTCCGTCACTTCCAAAAATACCAATAAAGGCATAAGCTTTTAACAACAAATTAACCCAGGTTGGTAAGATGACTAACAATAGCCAAAGTTCTTTATGCTTTAACTTCGTCAAAAAGTATGCCATAGGATAACTTACTAAAACCGTAAAGAAGGTAATAATAAAAGCATATAGGAATGAGTTAAAAGTCATCATTAAATACTTGCCTGAACCGAAATAATTTCCATAGTTACTTAAAGTGAAGTTTCCATGGATGTCTATGAAAGAATAATAGACAATTAGCAGCACTGGAGCAATTACAAATAAACCTATCCATAGATAATAAGGGATTGTTAATAAAGGATTTATCTTTTTCATTTACTATTCCCCCTATTAATCATTATAGCTATCCAAACGAGCGTCAAAATCTTCTTCTGATTCATTGAATCTCATAACATGGATATCTTCAGGTCCAAATGAAAGTCCAATATTTTCACCTGGTACAGCTCGCTTGGTAGAATGTACTAACCATTTATTACCCAAGGCATCTGTACAACGAATTTCATAATGAACCCCTCTGAATAATTGCGTATCTACTTTAACCCTTAATTGTCCCTTCTCTGGACTTGTTAGAACTAAATCTTCAGGTCTGATCACAACTTCAACTGGTTCGTTAGGCTTCATTCCCCCATCAACACAAGGAAATTGTTGACCAGCAAACTCTACCAACTCATCTTTAATCATTATTCCATTTACAATATTAGATTCTCCAATAAAATCTGCCACATAATGATTAATTGGTTCATCATAAATGTCTACTGGTGTTCCGCTTTGAACAATATTACCATTATTTAAAACAAAGATTTCATCACTCATCGCCAAAGCTTCTTCTTGATCATGAGTAATAAAAATAAATGTTATTCCTAGTTTCTTTTGTAATGAACGTAATTCATATTGCATTTCTGCTCTTAACTTTTGATCCAAAGCTGAAAGCGGCTCATCTAACAAGAGAACCTTAGGATCCAACACGATTGCTCTTGCAATTGCAACACGTTGTCTTTGCCCACCTGACATTTCAGATATAGCTCGATCTTCATAACCATCTAAACGTACCATGCGCAAGGCCTCAGTAACCTTTTCCTTAATTTTATCAGCTGGAACTTTCTTTATTTTCAATCCAAATGCGATGTTATCATACACGTTCAAATGTTGGAATAACGCATAGTCTTGAAATACTGTATTAACTTGTCGCTTGTTAGCTGGTACATCATTTATTCGTTTACCATCAAAGTAAACATCCCCTGATGTAGCATCAGACAAACCTGCAATAATATTCAAAATTGTAGTTTTCCCACAACCTGAAGGACCCAGCAGCGTATAGAATTTACCCTCTTCTATATCAAAACTTACATCTTTCAGTACCTGAACATTGTCATCATAGCTTTTAACAACATGTTTAAATGAAATTAATGGCTGCTTCAACTTTTTCACCTCGTTATCTTTTATTGTCTTCAAAAGATAAATTGTAGCACACTTTTATATATAAAAAAAGAGAAGTGCAAACCCTTTACACTTTGGTATGCTCCCTTTAGAGTAGACACAGAAATATGTAAATTCTGTATCTTACTCTGAAGGGAGTTTTTGTATTGTCAGGAAGAACAAAGTTTACATGGGAACAACGTCTTGAAGCAGTTGAAATGTGTTTGTCTGGAGACTATTCGTATACTGAAGTAGCTAAAAAGTTTAATACAGTAGATTCCACATTGAGAAAGTGGATTAGTTCTTATAAAAATGATGGTGTAGATGGTTTAAAAGAATCACATATATGGAGAAAATATCCCCTAGAGCTCAAACTTGCTGCTGCCAATGATTACTTATCAAGAAAGTTTTCTTTGTTAGAATGTTGTGAAAAATACAACATTTCTTCTGATTCTGTATTACATAGCTGGATTTTCAAGTATAATAGTGGTAAAGAACTTAAAGCCACTAATGGAGGATCTACACGAATGAAAGCTGGACGTAAAACAACATCTGAAGAAAGACTTGAAATTACCTTATATGCTATTGAACATAATAAAAATTATTCTGCCGCTGCTAAGAAATATAATGTTTCTTATCAACAAGTATATAATTGGGTTAAGAAATACCTTTCTAAAGGAGAAAGTGGATTAAAGGATAATCGTGGTAAAAAGATTGAGAACCGGAATAAATCCGAATTGACAGATGCTGAAAAAACAGAACTTGAGTTAAAACAAGCTAGAGAAAGAATTCGTAGATTAGAAGCTGAGAATTTTATGTTAAAAAAATTGCACGAATTTCAAAGGAGGTCGATAAAGTAAGTATAAGTTTTAAATTTAAAGCGATTGATGAGTTTAAAGAACTTGATAAAGATAGTAAGAATCCAATATCTGTAGTAATTCTTTGTGAAATAATGAAAGTATCCCGTTCGGGATACTATAAATGGAAAATAACCCCTAGATCAGCTCGCCAAGTAGAAAATGAACAAATCTCAGAAATTATTCGAAAAGAGTTTCATAAAAGTGGTGATAAAGCTGGCTATCGCACAATTACAATGACATTGAAGCGAAAATATAATATTCAATGTAATCATAAGCGAGTACTTAGATTAATGAGATCTATGAATCTTAAATCGATAATTCGTCGAAAAACTAAGGGATGTACAATTGTTAGAGGAAATGAATTTGAAGAAAATATCTTAAATAGAGACTTCAAAGCAGATCATATTAACGAAAAATGGGTAACTGACGTTACTTATTTGAAGTATGGTGAAAATGAGGAACATAAAGCCTATTTAAGTGCTGTAAAAGATCTTTATAATGGAGAGATTATAAGTTGGATGGTAAGTAAAACAAATGATAATCCTTTAGTTATGAAAACAATTAAGGCAGCTATTGAAGCTAATCCAGGAGTAACTCTAATTTTACACAGTGATCGTGGCTTTCAATATACATCAAAAGAATATGTTCGTGAAGTTTCAAAAGCAGGAATTACACGTAGTATGTCACGAGTCGGACGCTGTATTGATAACGCACCAATGGAAAGTTTCTGGAGTCATTTTAAAGATGAGTACTACTATGATCATACTTTTATAACTTATGAAGAATTAGTGTCCGGGATCGCTAGATATATTAATTATTACAACAATGAGCGTTATCAATGGAAACTAAAAAGCCTGACTCCAGCAGAATGCCGAAATTAGGCCGCATAAAATTTTACATATTTAATTGTCTACTTGATAGGGGGCACTCCATATCATGTTTGTGCTTTTATTTTCCCAATGAATGAAGGTCGTTCTGTCTTAAAAAGCCAAAAACGGACAGATGGAAGCAAAAGCACTGAGTTCTGTTCCGTTGTTAATGAAGAGCGACAGAACACTAACGTGTAGAAAAAAGTGTGTCCGATTATTCGCTGTAAAGCAATAAATCATCTAAATCCAGAATCTTGATCCTTTTCCCAGACAGCTGTTGAATCAATCCCTCATCCTCCAATTCTCCAAATTTGCGACTGATGGTCTCAGGTGTCGTTCCTAAATAGGAAGCAATGTCCTTTTTTCCCATCGGCAGGGTGATGATGGGAGAGTTGCCCATTTCAGGTTCCACATTTTCTGCCAAAAACAAAACTAAACGGGTAATGACACTCTCCAAGGCTACTTGTGTCGTTTGACGTTCTGAACTTTCTAACCGTTTAGACATTTCCGCCAATAGTTTTAAAGAAATAGCTGGGTATTGTTCCAAAAAATCTTGGACATCTTTTCGCTGAATCATACAGACAACGGTATCTCGGATTGCTTCGGCATATTCCTCGTGTACTGCATCCGGGTTGAACAAGGTCCATTCTCCGGTGAAATCACCAGGGTTCAAGATCCGCACTAGCTGCTCTTTGCCAGAGTCTGCCAATCGATAAATACGGATTTTCCCACGATTGATAATATATAAAGTATCCTCTTTTTCTTGTGAACGAAACAGAAACTCTCCTTTTTGATACTGTTTCGTGTGGGCTTTTTCAGCAATGTAATTCATCGCGCTATCCTCTAAGTGATTGAATATTGGAACCAAGCGGATACAGGCTGCGTGGTCGCCAATTTCATGATGGGTATGTTTAGTCAATTCATTCTCCCCCTTTATTTATTTTGTTTATATTCGCTGCTTTTATTATATAAATCTCTTACTACAAAAAAATTGATGCACATCAAGAAAATGGAAAAAGGACTGGAAAGAATTCCAATCCCTAAATCAGCTTCTACTTTTACCTTAATCTCCATCCTCATCAAGAGCGTCATCATCTTCTAATGCTTCTTTACCAATGAACGCTTGCAGCATCCAAATGTTCTTGTCTAAGTCATTTTTAAAAGCAATCAATGTATCTTCTAAAGCATCGTCACCCTCGTCTTGAGCTAAACGAATCGCGCGAATAGTTAGGTCACGATTGCTTCTGAAGTCCTCGATAATATTTTCAACCATGTCTTCTGCTTTAGAGTATTTATTAACTGCATCTTCCGAAAGTATCGAATATTTTTCAAATTCAACCGTTGTCGAAGCAGGTTTATGCCCAGAAGTAATTAGACGCTCCGCAAGTTTGTCGAACCATTTTTCATTTTCGTTATACAACTCTTCAAATTTTTCATGCAACGTAAAGAAATTGGCTCCTTTTACATACCAGTGATATTGGTGCAGTTTCACATGTAATGTATGCATGTTGCCTAAAAGATGATCTGCAATGGCCGCTGCATTAATTTTCGTATGATGAACATGTTCCTTGTGTTCTTGTTCTTCTTGCAATCTTTCTTGGGGTGTTCTTTCTTGAGTAGCTTTATTTTCAGTCATGATTTATTCCTCCTATAATTTTGGTTTGTTTAAAATAGCTTTCTTTGATTCCTCCTTTTTCTTTACTGAATTTAGTATAGGATAGATTTCCGTTAAAAAAATTGACGCTCATCAAGAAAAGTATTTCTTAATAGACGCCAGGCTTCTCTAGTCAACTCACTCCAGTCTAAAGACATGGGGCTTGTGAGTGTTCAAGCCTTTCGGCTCTACTAACACACTCTTCCGTGGGTAAAATACAGCATAAATATCCAAAAAAAGATACTTACGTCTTACACATCAATTTACCACAGCACTTTGTATACAATAATATACGGGTGGCGCGAGCTGCCAAACGCACCCTTTACTTAGCTTTAGCTAAGTTTTTTGGTTTTTCTAACTTATCTAATCCTTTAGCTAGAATATTTTTAGCTGCATTCCAATCTCTAATATGGTGTTCATGACAATTAGGACAAGTCCATTCTCTATCCTTAAGATTCAACTTATCAGTTCCATTTGTTCCCATTATAAAGCCACAAGCATAACAAGTCTGTGTTGTATTTTTAGGATTAACTGATATAACTGTTCTGTTATACAAATTAGCTTTATAATCCAATTTCTGTAAAAAGCTTCTCCAGCCTACATCGGATATAGATATAGCCTGTCTCTTATACACATCTGACGCTGCCGACTATCTTACGCGTGTA
>ENA-OZEZ01000597-OZEZ01000597.1-human-gut-metagenome-genome-assembly--contig:-NODE-597-length-12689-cov-10.281700_pt1 | contig 12689 bp, 11 predicted proteins | sample MGYA00244609_ERZ653616 | MGnify/ENA primary metagenome ERZ653616 (study PRJEB26926, sample SAMN06164988) | human gut metagenome | biome: ENVO:00009003; feature: ENVO:2100002; material: ENVO:00002003...
TACTCCTACTCCTACTCCTACTCCTACTCCTACTCCTACTCCTACTCCTACTCCTCTACCCTCCCTTCCGGACTTCTCCGACACGAGCTACGAAATGTTTCCGAACCGGCAAAAGAAAACCCCGCACATATAGAATGCGGGGTTTTCTTTTCTCAAATCCTTAAAACGGCTAAAAGTGAGCCATAAATTCCAGGACGATCTTGTCGTGTTCGGAAACTTTGGGGACGACACCCTTGTCGTAAAAATACATCTCATAGTTGAGCCGGATATCGGCCATAAAAGGCAATCCGAAGCTGAACGTAATGCCTGCCGTGACGCGATGACGCTCCAGATCATTGACGAACAGCAGACCGTTGTCGTCGGGAATGCCGTTGCTGTGATCGGACATATAGTCGTAACGGCCTGCGAACGACATCTTTTTGAAGACACGGCGCAAAGGCAGGTCATAACAGAAAAATCCGTCGAAGGCATTCACGCCCGCGAACGAATTGCGGGCATACTCCTTACGCAGATACTCGGCCTCGAAGAACCAACCGCCCAAGCGGTAGGAGCACCCCACGTCGTAAAGGTGAATCCGCGTATCGGCAGGACGGGTCGTCTGGTAGCTCACCACGAAATTCATCCCCTCGGCAAAACCGAACTGCGCCTTTGCCGCATAGTTGAATTTGTCGGTCCAGAAATCCTTCTGGTCGTCGATACCCGACCCGTTGAACATACCGACTTGCAGGTTGATCGGAACCTTCTCGCCGAATTTCCAGCCCAGGGTGGCTCCGACATCGCGGACGCTGCCCACCTGCTTGGCGATGAACGAACGGTTCGCAAAATACTGCGTATGGGGGGAACGGTGAGCATCGATGGTAAACGGGACCCGCATAAATCCGATCGTGAAACCGAGTCCCTTATAGAGTTTGGTCCCCAGATACGCATTGACCATCTTGATCTTTCCCTCGTCCGAGAGGTCGATCTCCATACAGTAAGCCAGTTTCGAATAGATCTCGCCGGCCACGCCGAAGCGGGCGTTGCGAACCTGGAAGCGGGCATCGCCCTCGCCGGGCTGGTACTCGAATTTGGCCCGGAGCGTTCCCAACAGGTCGATCGTCACGGGTGGAGCCTTTTTCTCCTCCTTTTGTGCTCCCGAAGCTGCCGAAATTTCGAAATGAGTCTGAACTCGGACTCCTTCGTCCTCGTCATCATCCTCATCTTCGTCATCATCCTCATCGTCGTTCTCACGACCGTCGCCCTTGTCACGCCTCCTGTCCTTCTGCGAAAGCTCGCCCTGCCCGACGTTCTCGTCCTGCCCGGCATCCGTCCGCACCGCAGCGGCACGATCGTCGTCATCCGTATCGACATCTTTTTCCTGTTTCGGGTGATTCGTACTCTCCGGCTGCGACTCGATGACCATCTCTTCCAGATCGTCCTGCACGGGTATCGTTTCCACATCCACCCTCTCCACCGGAGGTTGCTGGGCCGCTGCGGACAACGACATACTCATCGCAAGGCATAATAAAAACCATCCGGCCACTCTGCGGGTAAAATTCTCCATAGGCAACTCTATTCTCTTTTATCTTGTCGTCAGATACGGGCCACAGGCATAATACATTGATTGAAACCTATTTAACCCTTTCAAAATATCTCGTGTTCCGCAAATATAGACAAAAACAGTGCAAATGACACTGTTTTTGTCTATCGCAGGTTCAAAATACGACTTATTACTTATTTGGTAAACTTATTACAAGCCTTCAGCAACTGACGCAACGTATCGACTAATTCCTGGGACTCCTGCAGCGTAATCAGATAGACGAGCGAAACATGCAGGCTGTTGCCCTCCTCCTGCACCCGGTACATCTGGGTCTTGCGCTCGGTCGAGATGGATTCGCGCAACCCTTCGGCTTCGATCAGCACGTTCTCGATATCCGAATAGTCGTTCTGCTCCATCATGCGGCGAATCTCGACCATCAGGTTGAAAATCCGGGTCCGAATGGGCAGGAACTCCCGCAGATAAACTTTGGGCATCGGGTTGAAGTTATTGCCGACATGCTCCTTGCACGGCTCGCAAAGACGTTTGAGACAGTAATAAAGTTGCTCGGAAGCATTGCTCGCCGTGTGGAACCAGGTGTTCTTTTCGAGCGCCAGGTTGCGGTCGATACGGCGCATGGCGAGCATCTGCCGACGACGCACCCGCTTGAGCAGGTCTTTTTCTCCTCCGAGCGCCCGTTCAGCTTTGCGCAGGCTCTTGATATCCTCCTTCAGCAAACCGTCGGTAATCTGACGGAAGGTCGATTCGGCGAACGTTACCGATGCCATGAGCGACTCGGTCATATGTCGGCGGAGCAACGTCCACACTTCGGCCTTGTCGCGGGAAGTCATCATCCCCTTGAAAACATCATCGTGCTCGGCCTTCATCTTCCGGCGGTAGCGGATATTGCTGCGTATCAGGAAGAGAATCGTCAGCGCTACGACCACGACCATAGCGATCGTACCGCCGTAATAGATAGCAAGCGCGAGCAGGAACGTCGCCACGAAAGCCGCACCGGCCGTAATGAACCAGCCGCCGATCACGGAAATCACACCCGTAATGCGGAATACGGCGCTCTCGCGGCCCCAGGCCCGGTCAGCCAGCGAAGAACCCATCGCCACCATAAAGGCCACGTAAGTAGTCGAAAGAGGCAGTTTGAGCGAGGTGCCCAATGCGATCAGCAAGCTGGCCAGCAGCAGATTGACCGCCGCACGCACCATATCGAAAGCGGCACCGTTCTCCAAAATCGCCTCGTCCTTATCGAAGCGTTTCCCGAGCCAGCGTTTCAACCCCTGGGGCATCACATTTTCGATTCCCATAGCAAGGGACGACGAAGCGCGTACGATGCTCCGGGCCAGCCCCGACGAACCGAACATTTCGTCGCCGGCATCCTGACGGGCCAGATCCACCGAGGTCTTGATAACGCCCCGGGCCTTCCGCGAAGTGGTCAGGGCGACGATCATCACCACGCCCGAAAGAGCCAGGAAGATGAAGGGCGTCCGGGCGGGCGCGTTCAGCGAATCCATCAGGAACGTTTCGGATCCGTTGCCGTTGGCGACGTAATCCATATAGGAAGAATAACCCGTCAGAGGTACGCCCACGAAGTTCACCAGGTCGTTTCCGGCGAAGGCCAGCGCCAAGGCGAAAGTTCCCAGCAGCGTGACCACCTTGAAAATATTGACCCGACACCAGTAAAGCACCTGCGAGAGAATGCAGAAGAAAACGAAACAACCGGCCACCAGATGACGGGTATAGGTCGATATCCACTCCGACAGTTCGGGTGTCATGAACGATGAATCCTTCATACCCTTGATCAGAATGAAATAGATGATCGCCGTCATCGCCACACCGCCGAACAGCGCAGCGGACCACTTCATATGCGACTTATAATTGAAAGTAAAGATCAATCGGGCGATATATTGCACCACTACGCCGAATACGAATGCGATCGCCACCGAAAGGAAGATGGCCATGATGACCGACAAAGCCTTCTCCGTATTCAGCATGTCGGCAAAGGTAAGCCCCGTATCGTCTGCGGCCAGCTTGACCATCGCCAGAGCGAACGCACCTCCCAGCAACTCGAAAACGATCGACACGGTAGTCGAAGTCGGCAGCCCCAGGGTATTGAAGGTGTCCAGAAGAATCACGTCGATCGCCATGACCGCCAGGCAGATACACATGATATCCTGGAAATAGAACTGTTCGGGCCTGAAAATCCCGTGCCGGGCGACATCCATCATACCGTTGCTCATGACGGCGCCGCACAGGATACCCACTGCGGCTACGCCCATGATCCACTTGAACGAAGCGGCCCGGGCACCGACGGCCGATCCCAGGAAATTCACGGCATCGTTGCTGACACCCACCACCAGGTCGAAAATCGCCAGCAGAAAGAGGAAGAGGACAATGCCTAAATAGATTGATTCCATACTTTTTTAATTGGTTTTACGCCTAAAGTTATCATTCGGGAACAAAAGTACCGGGCGGAAATGATAACGACGTTTCAAATCCGTTACAAACCCGTTACAAAATCCGGGAAATATACCGTCTTCATGAACAATCTGTTACAAATCCGTGAAATTTCGATCCGGACCGGTTTGCGAAACCGTTTTATTCCCTAATTTTGACGCATCGAATCAATACGAAGGTCATGGGGAAATATAAAATTCTGGTGGTGGACGACGAAGAGTCGCTGTGTGAAATCCTGAAATTCAACCTCGAACTCGAAGGATACGAAGTGGATGTGGCTTACAGCGCCGAGCAAGCGCTGGCGATGCACCCCGAGCGATATTCGCTGCTGCTGCTCGATGTGATGATGGGAGAGATCAGCGGCTTCAAAATGGCCCGCATACTCAAGTCGTCGCCCGAAACGGCCGCCGTGCCGATCATCTTCTGTACAGCCCGGGACACCGAAGACGACACCGTCGCAGGCTTGAACCTGGGTGCCGACGACTATATCTCCAAACCCTTCTCGATGCGCGAAGTGACGGCCCGGGTACGGAGCGTACTGCGCCGCTCGCAAGCCCGGCAGGAGGAGGAAGCCATCTGTTTCGAAGGGCTCTGCCTCGACCTGCAGAGCAAGGTCTGCCGGGTGAACGGACAGGAAGTTCCCCTGACCAAAAAGGAGTTCGAAATCCTTACCCTGCTCCTTTCCCACCCTGGGGTGATCTTCTCGCGCGAACAGATCCTCGCCCGGGTCTGGAACAACGAAGTGATCGTCCTGGACCGCACGATCGACGTAAACATCACGCGCCTGCGCAAGAAAATCGGGCCCTACGGCTCGCACCTGGTGACCCGACTGGGCTACGGCTATGGATTTGAAAAGTAAACACTCCTACCAGACGCAATCGTTCCTCTGGCTGCTGGGCTTCTCGTGGCTGCTCATCGTCTGCTTCGTCGGCTTCCAATACCACCGGGAGAAGGAGCTGCGCACGGAGCTGCTCGACTCGCAGTTGCAGATCATCAACGCCCAACTGGAAGAGGCTTTGAGCAACGCACGCACTCCCGACGACTTTTTCGATGCGCACTCCGACTTCTTCGAAGGGCTACGCATCACCCTGATCGACTTGGACGGTACGGTAGTCTATGACTCCGAAGAACCCCCGGCCGAGATGTCGAACCACCTCGACCGGCCGGAAGTGGCGGCCGCCCTCGCCGACGGCCACGGCTATACGATCCGCCGCCAGTCAGAGAACAACGGGCGCACCTACTTCTACTCCGCCACCCGCATCGGCGACCGGATCGTCCGTTCGTCGCTACCCTACACGGTATCGCTGTCGCAGGTGCTGAACGCCGACCGCAACTTTCTGTGGTTCATGGGTTCGGTCACCCTGCTGCTGTGTCTGGTCGGCTATTATGTGGTCCGCCAGTTCACGAAAAACATGGTTCAAATGGGGGCGACCCTCGCAGAACGCGACCGCGAACATGCCGCCGCACTGCACGAGGAACAGGAAAAAATCCGCATCAAGCGGCAACTGACCAACAACATCAACCACGAGTTGAAAACCCCCGTAAGTTCCATCCACGGCTACCTCGAAACTCTCATCGCCAATCCGCACATCGACGCAGCGACGCAGCGGGCCTTCCTCGAAAAGTGTTTCACCCAGTCCGAACGGCTCCGGCAACTGTTGCAGGACGTATCGTCGATCACCCGGCTGGATGAAGGGGGGCAGATGATCGACCGCACTGAAGTGGACCTCCGAGCCCTGATCGGCGAAGTGATAACCGACACGGCCCCGGAAAGCGCCCGACGCGGATTTACGGTACACTGGACGTGCGACCGCCCCCTGACGGTCGAAGGCAACGAAGGATTGCTCTACTCCGTTTTCCGCAACCTGACGGACAACGCCCTCAACTACTCGGGCGGCAACCGGATCGACATCGTCCTGACGGGCGAAACGGACGACCGCTACGAATTTTCATTCTCGGACAACGGCACCGGCGTCAGTCCCGAACACCTGCCCTACCTCTTCGAACGCTTCTACCGGGTTGACAAGGGCCGCTCGCGCCGGGCGGGAGGCACGGGACTCGGCCTGGCGATCGTACGCAACGCCATACTCTTCCACGGCGGCCGGATCGAAGTGGCGAACCGCCCGGAAGGGGGACTCGCGTTCCGATTCTCGATCGCCAAGAAGGGGGAGGCGAAGAGATAGCCGTTCCCCTTCGAAATCCCTTGCAGGCAGTTTCAACCCACAATGACTCCGGTTTCCGTACGGATTTGATTCAAACCCCGGAACTGTGCCGCGCAGAACTTCCGAAAACCCCTCCGGAGAAAACGGCATAACGTAAGTCGAAATCACACAAAGGACATATCGCCGAATACAACAGTCCGAAGCACCCTGCCGCATGCACTTTCCAGATAGAATCCCCTGCCGCCCGATCGGGCGGCAGGGGATTCTATTCTGTCGAAACGGGGCATCAGTGCGCTTTGAGCCAGTTGTCGCCCACGCCGCAGTCCACCACCAGCCGCACGCGCAGCGCAGCGGCGGACTCCATGGCCTCGGTAACGATGGCGATGACGCGCTCCTGCTCCGAGCGAAGCATATCGACCACCAACTCGTCGTGCACCTGCAGGATCACCTTCGAGCGGATACCCTCCTCGCGGAAACGGCGGCTCACGCGGATCATGGCGATCTTCATGATGTCGGCGGCGCTTCCCTGAATCGGGGCGTTCACGGCGTTGCGCTCGGCCAGGCCGCGGGCCACGGCGTTGCGCGAAGCGATGTCGTTCAGGTAGCGGCGGCGGCCGAAGATCGTCGAAACATAGCCGTCGCGCTTGGCCTCTTCCACCACCCGGTCCATGTACTCCTTGACCTTGGGATAGGAGGCGAAATAGCCTTCGATGATCTCCTTGGCCTCCTTGCGGGGAATGTCGAGCCGCTGGCTCAGGCCAAAAGCCGAAATACCGTAAATAATACCGAAATTGGCGGTCTTGGCCTTGCGGCGTTCGTCGCTGTCCACCTCGGCCACCTCTTTGCCGAAAAGCCGTGCGGCGGTGGCCGCATGTACGTCCTCGCCGTGTTCGAAAGCCGCGATCAGCGACTCGTCACCGCTCAAGTGGGCCATCAGACGCAATTCCACCTGGCTGTAATCGGCCGAAAGCAGCAGGTGCTCGTCGTCCGAAGGGATGAACGCCTTCCGGATCCGGCGTCCCAACTCGTCCCGCACGGGAATATTTTGCAGGTTGGGATTGGTCGAGGAGAGCCGTCCGGTAGCTGTCACGGCCTGGTTGAAGGAAGTATGGATCTTGCCCGTCGCCGGATTGACCAGCAGAGGCAACGCCTCCACATAGGTCGAAAGCAGCTTCTTCACGCCCCGGTATTCGAGAATTTTATCGACGATCTCGTATTTGTGGGCAAAGGTCTGCAAGTACTCCTCCTCGGTCGAAAACTGTTTGGTCCGAGTCATCTTGGGCTTCTCCGCGATGCGGAGCTTCCCGAAGAGCACCTCGCCCAGCTGCCGCGCCGAATTGACGTTGAGCGACGGCTCGTCCGCCAAACGGCGGATCTCACTCTCCAGATCGTTGAGGGTTTTATTGAGTTCGACGGCATACTCGGCCAGCGCCTCCGAATCGATCCGCACCCCGGCCGTCTCGATCTCGGCCAGCACAGCGATCATCGGCTCCTCGACCTCGAGGTAAAGCCCTCCGAGTCCGAGTTGTTCGACCTGCGGCCACAGCACCTGTTTCAAACGCAGCGTCACGTCGGCATCCTCGGCGGCGTATTCGGCCACCCGCTCCAGCGAAATCATGTCCATAGTCAGCTGCCGGGCTCCCTTGCCGATGAGCGAAGTGATCGAAATCGGCCGGTAATTGAGGTAGCGCATCGCCAGCGCATCCATGTTGTGACGCGACTCGGGATCGAGCAGGTAATGGAGGATCATCGTATCGTAAAGCCGGCCGCGAATCTCGACCCCCAGGCGACCGAGCACCATCAGGTCGAACTTGATATTCTGCCCGATCTTGGCGATCTTCTCTTCGGCGAACAGCGGCCGGATAAGGGCCGCATATTCGGCCGTATTGGATTCATTGAACGGAATATACCACGCCTCGTAAGGACGTACCGCAAGCGAAAGCCCCACGATCCGGTCGTTGAAAATGTCGAATCCCGTCGTTTCGGTATCGAAACAAAACTCCGGACAGGCCGCCACTTCGCGCAGAACAGCCTCCAGCTCCTGCGCATTGCGCACGATCGTATAGGCGTGGGGTGTGGTTTGCGCCGTGGCGAACTCCTCGCTTTCCGCCGTCTGTTCATCGGACGGCGCCGACCCCCGGTCGGATGCCGGGGATTCCCCAGGTTCGGCTGCGGGGGCGAACAGATCTCCCTGCCCCGCCAGCGCAGCTTTTTTAGCGGCTGCGGACTTCGCACGCGCCACCTCCGCCAACTGGGTCTGGGCCGCCTGACGGGGCCCTTCGGGCAGCGGTTCGGCAGGAGCCAGGTTCGTCAGATCGTTCAGGAACATCCGGAAATCCAGCTCGGCGAAAAGAGCCTTCAGCTCGTCGATCCTGGGGGCGCACACCGTCAAATCTTCCTCCCGAAAATCGATCGGCACATCCAGGCAGATGGTCGTCAGCCGCTTGGCCAACAGGAGTTTGTCGCCCCACTCGGCGATCTTCTCACCCTGCCGGCCCTTGATCCGATCGGCGTTTTGCAGGATATTTTCCACCGTCCCCCACTCCTGCACCAGCTTGCAGGCGGTTTTTTCCCCGATGCCCGGCACGCCGGGAATGTTGTCCGAAGCATCGCCCCACAACGCCAGGATGTCACGGACCAACTGCGGATTCTCGATGCCGTATTTCTCGCGGATCGCCTCCCGGCCGACGATTTCGATACCGTCGTTGCCTTTCTGTTTGTAGATCTTACAGTTGTCGCACACCAACTGTCCGTAGTCCTTGTCGGGCGTAACCATGAAAACGTCGTAACCCGCCTCGACGCCCTTGTGCGCGAGCGTGCCGATCACATCGTCGGCCTCGTAACCGGGCACCTCCAGCACCGGAATACACATCGCCTCGACGATCCGCTTGACATAAGGCACCGACAGCAGGATATCCTCCGGCGTTTCAGCACGGTTGGCCTTGTATTCGGGGAAAATTTCGCGGCGGAAACTGCCGCCTTTCGGGTCGAACGCGACGCCCAGCAGGTCGGGATGTTCCCGTTTCTGGATGTCGCGCAGAAATTTCGTGAAACCGAACACCACCGAGGTATTCATCCCCGCACGATTGCGCATGGGACGTCCCATGAACGCATAATAATACTTGAAAATCAATGCATAGGCATCGACAAGAAAGAGTTTTTTCATCGGATTCTATCGGTTATCCTCGGCCATCCACTCGGCGAACGAAGTCGCCGTTTCGTGCAGACGCAGGGCGTGGAGCTTGACATGGGACGGCAGGTCGGCTTCGATGCGGGCGGCGAAATCCGCGAGCATATTCTCGCACGTAGGCTGATAATCGACCAGCACGATGCGGCCGAAGCGACAGCCGATCTGTTCCGCTACACGGGTGCTTTCGGCCGTGCGGCGCATGACGAAAGCGTGGTCGAGGCGGGAGAGGATCTGTTCGTTCACAATCCGTTTCAGCTCTCCGAAATCCATCACCATGCCGAACTTGGGATTCGACTCGTCGGCGCAAGGCGTCCCCTTGACCGTCACGAACAGGCGGTAGGAGTGGCCGTGAATCTCGCGGCAAAGGCCGTCGTAACCCTCCAGCGCATGAGCCGCCTCGAATGTAAACTCCTTGGTAAGACGAATGATCGTCGGTTTTTTCTCATTTTCCATAGCCTCTGCAAGGTAGTCACAATTTTCGGGATTCGCAAGGATGCAGGACCCGGGAGCCATAAAAAACGGGACGCACCCGCAGGCACGTCCCGTCGTTTCCTATTCCCGTCCTCTTTTCAACGCTCCGCAGCCCGGATGAAATCGATGCTCACCTGGCGTTGGAAAGCCTCGTTGAGCGAAATGAAGGTCTGGGTGGTCGAAATGCCCTGGATACGCAGAATTCCGTCGAAAATGGTTTTCATCAGGTGTTCGTTGTCCAGGCAGTAGAGTTTTACCAGAATGTTGAAATTTCCGGTGATGAAGTGGCACTCCACGATTTCGGGAATCTCCTTGAGTTTCTCCATCGTCTGCATCATATACATCGGATCCTGCACGCAAATACCGATCAGAGCGCATACGTCGAAACCCAGCATCTTGGGGTCCACGATCAGGCGGCTTCCCAGGATCACCCCCGAATCGTGCAACTTGCGGATACGCTGGTGAATGGCCGCACCCGAAATCCCGCACTCGCGTGCGATCTCGAGGAACGGCATGCGTGCATTCCGGACGAGGTACTGGAGAATCTTCCCGTCGATAGCGTCCAAAGTTGCCTTAGACATGGAAAAACTCGTTTTAGTCGGTTGTAAACTTATTTGATTACGTTCATCTCCTTACCGATCTTCACGAACGCTGCGATGCAACGGTCGAGCTGCTCGGTGGTGTGGCCGGCCGAAACCTGCACGCGGATACGGGCCTGTCCCTTCGGCACCACGGGATAGTAGAAGCCGGTCACGAAGATACCCTCGTCCTGCAGACGGGCGGCGAAATCCTGCGACAGTTTGGCATCGTAGAGCATCACGGCGCAGATAGCCGACTGCGTAGGCTTGATGTCGAAGCCGGCGGCCATCATACCCTTGCGGAAATGCTCGACGTTCTTCACGAGCTTGTCGTGCAGCGCATCGCTCTCGCCGAGCATCTTGAACATCTCGATCGAAGCACCCACTACGGCAGGGGGCAGCGAGTTCGAGAAGAGGTACGGGCGCGAACGCTGGCGCAGCATGTCGATAATCTCCTTGCGGCCGGTGGTGAAACCGCCTACCGCGCCGCCGAAGGCTTTGCCCAGCGTACCGGTCAGGATATCGACCTGTCCGCGCAGGTTGTAGAGTTCGGTGATACCGCGACCGGTCTTGCCCAGCACGCCTGCCGAGTGGCACTCATCGACCATCACCAGCGCATCGTATTTCTCGGCCAGCTTGCAGATCTCATCCAGCGGAGCGGCGTTGCCGTCCATCGAGAAGACGCCGTCGGTTACGATGATGCGGAAACGCTGTGCCTGGGCTTTCTTGAGGCAATCCTCCAGCTCGGCCATGTCGGCGTTGGCGTAACGGTAGCGAACGGCCTTGCACAGACGCACGCCGTCGATGATCGACGCGTGGTTGAGCGAATCGGAGATGATCGCATCCTGCTCGGTAAACAGAGGCTCGAACACGCCGCCGTTGGCGTCGAAGCAAGCGGCATAGAGAATCGTATCCTCGGTACCGAAATAGTCGGCGATCGCCTTCTCGAGCTGCTTGTGCATATCCTGGCAACCGCAGATGAAACGCACGGACGACATGCCGTAGCCGCGTGTGTCCATCGCCTTCTTCGCCGCTTCGATCAGACGCGGATTGTCCGAAAGGCCGAGGTAGTTGTTCGCACAGAAATTCAGCACCTGACGTCCGCCGACCGTGATCTCGGCACGCTGCGGGGATTCGATGATGCGTTCGTTCTTGTAGAGCCCTGCCGCTTTGATTTCGGCCAGCTCATGCTCCAAATGTTCTTTAATTTTACCGTACATATTGTTAGATTTTGTGACGTTCGAGGGGTGTTTTACTATCAAACTATCAGCAAAGATAGTTGTTTTTTATAAAAATGATAGGAGACCAACCAGATGATCACGTAAACGAGGGTGAATTCGACAACGAGTGAGAAGTAAAATCCGAGTCGTGCTGGAAACCAGCCGGCCAAAGTAGCCAGAGGAATAAACCCAAGTAACATGAGTAGGTAATGGCTCAGAGTAGCCCGTAAGAGGCTCCAGTCTTTTTGAAAGAGGAGACTTCCGAAGCTAAAGAGGACCCCAATCGCACCCCAAACGAGGGCACAATAGAGCATGACCAGTGAGCCGTGAACATGATGCAAGAACATCCAGCGGCCGACTGCAGAGTTGGGACTTAAGGGAAGGTACAACTCAGGTGAGAAGAGATAGGAAAAGAAGATGGATAAGATGAGCCCGATGAAAATCCCTTTTAGGGCGTCAGAAAAAGATTGTTTTAGCATGATAATTTCTCCTTAATGGCTTTCAAGTAACGACGGGAGGAGTAGGTCAGACTCCCGTTTTTAAGATAGATTTGCACCGATCCTCCACTAGTAAAGTGCAGGTGATCGATTTCTTTTGTGTTGATAATTTCAGATTGGGAAATTTTGAGAAAGCAGGTCGGTAAGTCTTCAGATAACTGATAGAGTGGCCCAGTCAGAATAAATTGATCTGTCATGGTCTCGCCAATTACTTGCCGATTTTCAATGTAAAAACGTTGGAATAGCTGGCTTTCGATCAGGTAAGCTTCCCCATCCTTTTTGGCACGTAAGCGCCCTTTTTGATCCAATTCTTCCACAAAGTCACGGATTTTCTCTACACGCGCAGATAGTGCAGGTGCTGTGATCATCACCGCTTCTTCTTGGAAGTGGGAATCAATTTGTACTTCAACTTTCATAAGATCGTTTCTCCCTCCTTTGGGTAAAGTCGTTTGGCCTGCTAGCCCGGCTCCTTCTTTACACTACTATTAAACACTTTTTCCAAAGGGAAGACAAGGAAATTTGTCTATGTGGTCGTTTTCCTGTCTCTTATACACATCTCCGAGCCCACGAGACACTCGCTAATCTC
>ENA-OZEZ01000615-OZEZ01000615.1-human-gut-metagenome-genome-assembly--contig:-NODE-615-length-12489-cov-5.435258_pt1 | contig 12489 bp, 11 predicted proteins | sample MGYA00244609_ERZ653616 | MGnify/ENA primary metagenome ERZ653616 (study PRJEB26926, sample SAMN06164988) | human gut metagenome | biome: ENVO:00009003; feature: ENVO:2100002; material: ENVO:00002003...
GCGGAATGGCGCTCCGTTCCTCTGGAACGGATGCGCAGTTCTTGCGGAATATGCATATCGTAAACAGAAAGAAAATGCACTATAATCCAAGGCAATGAAAGTACTTAAAAAGTAGTTTCGTTGCCTTGGTTCCATTTTTAGAAAGAATAATACTTAGGTGGGAAAATTCCCAGGCGCTGTGTGGAGTTTTCTGTAAGAAGCCGGGGAAAGACCGCACTGTTTCTTGAAAAAGGAAGAAAAGTGGTGAGGGTCTAAGAACCCAAGCTGTGTGGAGATGGCAGAAACAGGAAGAGTGGTGCGGCTTAGCATGGACTGGGCCAGCTTGCACTTCTGGGACAGGTAATACTGGTAGGGAGCAACATGATATACCTCCTGGAACAGGTGGATGAGCCTGGAGCGGGACAGGGAAACGGTATCTGCCAGATGATCCAAGGACAGACTTTCTGTTAAGTGCATATCGATATAATTGCGGATCGCCAGTGCAGTAGGATTGATGGGAACTTTGTTTGCCAGAAAATCCGCAAGCTCCTGAATATATTGATGGAGCAGTACAGCCAGCTTGTCAGCAGAGTGTACAGGGTCGGCGGTAAAGGCATCAAGGATCCGGGTCAGAGGTGTTTCATTATGGAAGCGGGGGATCAGGGTGACACCGTCTAAGCCGTAATCGGAGAGAAGATGCTGTACCAGACTGCCGCTGACATTGAACCAGATCTTGGTCCAGGGATCAACTTTGTCTGAATAGTAGTGGTGGTAGGTGCCGGCAGTAAGGATATAGGCATCTCCGGCATTTACAGTGAGGATACTGCCGTTTCGCTCGATATGTCCACGGCCGCTTAAAACGTATTCAAACACACACAGGGGTCTGCGATAAACCAGGATCTCATAGGCAGGATCCGGGTAAGTGATACCGGCCATGGTGGGAGAAAAGCTTTCCGCGGTAGGGCCGGTGTAGACAGTGTATTTTTCAATCTGTGTGCGTGTAATTTCCTGAGGCATGGTGGTTCCTCCATTTTTTGAAAGCAAATTGCAATAATGTAATAACAGCATTGTAGTAAAAAGGAGCAAGCCTGTCAACTATGGCTTTCACCATATAAAATAAAAATGAAATCAACCCAAATAAATGATCACAGGAGGACAAAATTATGACACAAATACCCAGACCGGAGCATCCCCAGCCCCAGATGAAGAGGGAGCATTGGAAAAACCTGAATGGAGAATGGGATTTTTCCTTCGACTTTGGATGCAGCGGCATAGATCAGAAATGGCAGGAAGGAAAGACAGATTGGGAGAAGAAGATCCTGGTGCCCTTCTGCCCGGAAAGTGATCTGAGCGGAATCGGCTATAAGGACTTTATCCCCGGCGTATGGTATCACCGCACCATCACATTGACAGGGGAGGAGCTGAAGGGAGATCTTCTCTTACACTTCGGCGCAGTGGACTATGATGCAAGAGTATGGATCAATGGAGTAGAGGCAGGCAGACACCAGGGCGGTTATGTTTCCTTTACGTTTGATATTACAAAGCTTGTAAAGGAAGGAGAAAATGACATTACGCTTTTTGCAGCAGATGATGTGAGAAGCGGAAAGCAGCCCAAGGGAAAGCAGAGTCATTTCTTCTACTCCATAGGCTGTGATTATACCAGAACGACAGGTATCTGGCAGACGGTATGGCTTGAGTGGGTACCGGAAAGCTACATTGAAAAAGTGCAATATTATCCAAACCTGGCAGAGGCAACTCTGGGAATTAAGGCGGTAGTAAAGGGGCAGGGCACACTGGAAGCAAAGGCCTTTTATGGGGGAGAGCCCTGTGGCAGCGTAAGCGCAAAGTCAGAGGGCGGCACCGTTACCATGACACTTCCTTTGTCCCGTCTGGAAAAGTGGGAGCCGGGTCATGGCAGACTGTATGACCTTACATTAACCTATGGAGAAGATAAGGTAGAAAGCTACTTTGGTATGCGTGAGGTAAGACTGGATGGAGAGAAATTCCTCATCAACGATAAGAGCGTGTTCCAAAGACTGGTGCTGGATCAGGGCTTCTATCCGGATGGCATTTACACAGCGCCTACAGAGGAAGCACTTGTCAAGGATGTGGAACTGTCCATGGCTGCAGGCTTCAACGGCGCAAGACTCCATCAGAAGGTATTTGAGCCTCTGTTCTTGTATCACTGCGATAAAGCAGGCTATCTGGTATGGGGCGAGCAGGGCTGTTGGGGACTGGATTACAGCAATCCCGCAGCATTAAAATATTTCCTGCCTGAGTGGATGGAAGCCTTGGAGAGAGACTTCAACCATCCCGCCATCATCGGCTGGTGTCCGTTTAATGAGACATGGGATTATGAGGGAAGAAGGCAGGATGACAGCTTACTGGCCAATGTGTATAAGATGACAAAGCTGTATGACACCACCAGACCCTGCATTGATACCAGCGGAAATTATCATGTGGTGACGGACATCTATGACTTACACAATTATGAGCAGGATCCGGCAAAGTTTGCAGCAACCTACGAGTTCTTTAAACAGGGAGGTGATTTGGAAGATAATCATGGCTACAGGCAGACACCTGTAAAGGGTATCCCTACCTTCATCAGTGAGTATGGCGGTATCAAGTGGGACGAGGAAGGTGTTGAAAAGGATGGCTGGGGCTATGGTGCAGGTCCTGCTACCAAGGAGGAATTCCTGAACCGATATAAGGGACTGACCGATGCCCTTTTGGACAATCCCCATATGTTTGCCTTCTGCTATACTCAGCTGTATGATGTGGAGCAGGAGTTAAACGGTCTGTATACCTATGAACGTAAATCCAAGTTTGATATGGATGTGATAAAGGCAATCAATGCCCGTAAGGCAGCAATCGAGGATTAAAAGCATCCCGCAGAGTATAAAAGAAAGCGTGTGAGAGACATTGGGGTCTGACCCTCTTACAATTTATTTGGTGCCTTGATCCTGCTGCTTTTTTTCTTCCGCAGAACAGAAAAACAGAAAAAGCGTATTTTTATCATAAGGGTCAAGTTCAAACTGAAAGCGTACAATAGAAGCCAATCCATCGATCCCCCGGCGGAGATCCGTATAACCGGGGGCCAGATAAACTTTTTTGAAGTGTGAAACAGCGGCATCATTCAACATGACTAAATGACTCTACCAGACAACGGAGCAACTGAAGAGAATATATCTGCCGAAAGTCCATTTCCGTTTTTGATACACATCACTGGAACTTCGGGCACAGTTGCTGTTCTTTCCGCTTTTAAACGCGGAAGTTCAACGAAAGCAGGCTTTTCTGCCTCAGGAAGCTGATCCAGGTACATCTGCCGAACCCTTTTCCGTGGATAATAATAGTTGGCTTTTGTAATGTAATTTTGTTCACACCAGGTCGATACATCCATACCTTCCGGACGGTTCTGACATTCTCTGATCTGTTCTGCCCAGTGCATAAGGCGGACCTGCTGTGCAACCAGACTGGTTTGTTCTGCCATAGTGAATACCTCCACAAATGATAGTCAGTCTAAAAAGTTGAGTCACTCAACTTTTTAGACGAGTTCAAACATCCTTTCTGCAAATCCTATTTATAACAAGTAAATTTTACCTTTGTTTTTCACTTTTGGTTCTTGGCGAACTCTTGTATCATACACAAAATCTTCAAAAATTACAATAATCTTGAAATAGTGTTATGTTTCTTGGAATTTTATTATATCTTATTTTGGAACTTTTTCTTATAATAACATCATCAAGAAAAACAAAGACAAGTAATCATAAAAGGAGGATTCAATTATGAAGAAGAAAAAGATTCTTGCACTTGTACTTGCAGCTTCAATGGCAGGAGGAATGCTTGCAGGATGTGGAGCCACATCAAGCGGAGATGAAACAGCGAAAGGAGATAAGTCATCCGGAAAAGTTTATTATCTGAACTTTAAACCAGAGCAGGCTGACCAGTGGGTAGAACTTGCAAAAGAGTATACAGATGAGACGGGTGTTCAGGTTGATGTACAGACAGCAGCATCAGGAACTTACGAGTCACAGTTGAAATCAGAGATGGCAAAAGATGAGGCACCAACATTGTTCCAGGTAAACGGACCGGTTGGACTTGCTACATGGAAAAATTATTGCTATGACCTTTCAGACAGCGATGTTTATAAAGATGTCGAGTCTGACGATTATATATTAAAAGATGGCGACGCAGTAGACGGAATCGCTTATGTTATTGAGACTTATGGTCTGATCTACAACAAAGCTCTTCTGAACAAATACTTCGAATTGCCGGATGCAAGTATCAAATCAATTGATGATCTGAATAACTTCCAGGCACTTAAGACAGTTGCAGAAGAGATTCAGGCACACAAAGATGATCTTGGAGTAGAAGGAGCTTTTACTTCAGCAGGAATGGATTCTTCCTCTGACTGGAGATTCAAGACACACCTTGCAAATCTTCCAATCTACTATGAGTATAAGGCAGACGGAATTGACAGCACAGATGCAATCAAAGGAACATACCTTGACAACTACAAACAGATCTGGGATTTGTATCTGAACAATTCTACATGTGAGCCATCTATGATTTCTTCTAAGACAGGAGATGACGCAGCAAGTGAATTTGCACTTGGCGAAGCAGTATTCTATCAGAATGGTACATGGGCTTACAATGATATCAAAGATAATGAAGTAGCAGATGAAGATATGGGAATGCTTCCAATCTACATCGGAGTTGATGGAGAAGAAAATCAGGGACTTTGTACAGGATCTGAGAACTACTGGTGTGTAAATAAGAACGCTTCAGAAGAAGACATTCAGGCAACACTTGATTTTATGAAATGGGTAGTTGAGAGCGATGAAGGTCGTGACATGCTGGCTAACGAGATGGGATTTGTAACACCGTTCACAACATTCTCAGATTACCTTCCGGACAACCCGCTTGTAAAAGCAAATGCTGAGTATACAGAGGCAGGAAAGACACCAGTAAGCTGGAACTTTACAACAATGCCATCTGAGAACTGGAAAAACAATCTTGGTGGAGCTCTTCTGAACTATGCACAGGGTACAGGCGCATGGGATAGTGTACAGACAGCATTTGTTGATGGATGGGCTGAAGAATACGCAGCAGCAAACGAATAAAAAAGACTTTTCACAGGATAGGCAGATAAAAAGGCTGTGAAATAGAGAAGAAGATCAAACAGCCTGCCAACGAGCATACCGGGGCAGGCTGAAATTATGTAATTAGAATTGTGAAAAGCAAAGGCGCAGAAAGGCTTTTTACAGAAAAGAAAGACAGGAGGAGAAGAACATGCAAAAAGCAATAAAGAGATATTTTCCGGTATTTGTATTGCCGACGCTGATTGCATTCACGATAGGTTTCCTTGCACCGTTTGTGTTAGGCGTATATCTTTCGTTCTGCAAGTTCACAACGGTGACAGACGCTAAATTTATTGGACTTAGCAACTATGCAAAGATCCTTGGAGACGGAGATTTTCTTCACTCTCTTTGGTTTACCGCATTATTTACAATTGTGACAGTATTATTGATCAACATTTTTGCATTTGCGGTAGCAATGCTTTTGACAAAGAATATCAAGGGAACCAATATTTTCCGTACTGTATTTTTTATGCCGAACCTGATCGGTGGTATTGTACTTGGGTATGTATGGCAGCTGTTATTAAATGGTATTCTGGCACATTTCCAGAAAACACTTACATATTCTTCAAAATATGGTTTCTGGGGATTGGTTATCCTGATGCTCTGGCAGCAGGTTGGATACATGATGATCATCTACATCTCAGGAATCCAGAATATTCCTGGAGAGCTGATCGAGGCAGCACAGATTGATGGAGCGAATAAAGTACAGCTTTTAAGATATGTTACAATTCCGATGGTTATGCCATCCATTACAATCTGTACTTTCCTGACACTTACAAACGGATTTAAACTTTTCGACCAGAACCTTGCATTGACAAACGGTGGACCGGACAAGATGTCAGAAATGCTTGCCCTGAATATCTATTATACATTCTATGGAAGAACTGGCTGGGAAGGTGTAGGACAGGCGAAAGCAGTTATCTTCTTTATTATCGTAGGAGTGATTGCATTGATCCAGAATAAACTGACAACATCAAAGGAGGTGCAGCAGTAATGAATAAAAAAGTAAAACATGGTACATTATTAACCGTTATTTTTACACTACTCAGCCTGCTGTATCTGTATCCGATCATACTGGTATTTATCAACTCCTTTAAGAAAAAAGTCTATATCAGTAAAGCACCGTTCGAGATACCGACCGGAAAGATGTATGTCGGATTAGAGAACTATACCCGTGGTATTAAGCAGACAGGGCTGATTCAGGCATTTGGATGGAGTTTATTTATCACAATCTTATCTGTAGCAGTGATTATCTTATGTTGCTCCATGTGTGCATGGTATATCTGCCGCGTGAAGACAAAATTTACAAAGATCTTTTATATGCTTTGCCTGTTTGCAATGATCGTGCCATTCCAGATGGAAATGTTTACATTATCCAAGATCGCAAATATGCTTCATATGGGAAATCCGTGGGGACTGGTTGTGATCTACCTTGGATTTGGTGCAGGACTTTCCGTCTTTATGTTTACCGGGTTCATGAAATCCATTCCATTGGAGATTGAAGAGGCTGCAATGATTGATGGATGCACACCAACCCAGACATTCTTCAGAATTGTACTTCCGATTGCAAAGCCGACTTGTGTAACAGTTACAATTCTTCAGGCAATGTGGATTTGGAACGACTACCTGCTTCCATCACTTGTACTGGATCAGAGAAAATATAAGACAGTGCCGATGGCAGTTCAGTATCTGAAAGGTGGATACGGCTCTGTAGATATGGGAGCAATGATGGGAACTCTGGTTCTTGCAATTGTGCCGATTATCATCTTCTACCTGTTCTGCCAGAGATATATTATCGAAGGCGTTGTAGCCGGAGCGGTTAAAGGCTAGTGTGGACATTGTCTAAAAAATGAATTAAAATAGAATTATAAAAATTAAAAAAAGACAGCAGAGAGTGAGTGAACATTCCCTGCTGTTTTCGGACGTTATAAAAGGAATAGTGAAAATGTAAAGTGAACGTGTGGGAGGCGTGGGGAAATGATTACAATATTGATCGTGGATGATGAAAAACTGGAGCGAAGGGGAATCCGCTTTCTGTTAAAGAGGGAGGAAGGAGAATTCCAGATCCTAGAAGCAACGAATGGAAAGGATGCACTGGGAGTATTAGAATCAAACCATGTGGATATTTTATTTTCGGATGTAAAGATGCCTTATATGAATGGACTGGAGCTGACGAAAGCAGTGAGAGAAGATCATCCGGATATGGAAATCGTGATCTTCAGCGGATATAATGATTTCTCTTATGCAAGAGAAGCATTGCGGTATGGAGTTGTGGACTATGTTCTGAAGCCGGTTGATCCGGAGGAATTCCATAAGACTTTTCAACGAGTGATGGAAAATATTTCTTCTAAGATAGAGAAAAAAGAGCAGCAGGAAAAGAAAGAAGATTATCTGAAAAAATACTTTTTACTGAAATATCTGTATGGGGGAAAAGAGGAAGATTTTGTTCAGTTTAAGAAACTTACAGATGGAATGGAAGATGATCTGTCCCAATTTACCCGTATGGTTCTTGTCAGTGCCTCAAATGGATTCTTCGAAACGGAAGAGGAACATTTCCTGATGAGCCTGAAGGAAGAGGTGCAGAGAGAGTTTCATTATGTGAATCTGAATTCGAACGAATCCATCTTTTTGTTCACGGAAAAATATGCAGATTATCATGGAATCGTAGAGAAAATGTATCGTTTTTTTGCGCACCAGTTTGACAGTGAATGTTATTTTGCAGTCAGTGAGGAAATCGAAGATGGAAAAAATCTGGCAGAGGAATTTAAGGTGCTGGAAGGAATGTTAGAAGAGCAGTTCTATCAGCCACGTCAGCATCTGTTTTTCCACGGGGAGAAGCAGGAAGAGAAGAAAGCTGATCCGGCAGAAGATTCTGAAATCATGGAACAGATTACGAAAGATATTCAATATAAAGATCTGCCACATCTCCGTCAGGATTTTCAGAGACTGGAAGAAAAATATCGTGCGCATAAGCAATTTTCGGATATGTATGTAAAGTTTGTATTTTCTGGAATTATGAAAGAATTGCTCGACCAGATGGAAGGGCTGGATGAAAAGATGCTTTCCAAGAGAGTGGATCGATTATATCGCTGCAGAAACCTTAATGATGTGAGTGCTATAGTAGAAGAAGTACTTCAGGAATATGAACATTGCATGCAAGAGCAGGAAGATGGGTTCCGATCAGAAGTTACAACCGTGAAGGGATATATTTATCACCATTATAAGGAAAAGGATCTGGGAGCAGAGACACTTTCCGCAATGGTTTTTCTGTCACCGGGATATTTAAGCGCTGTATTTAAAGAAGAAACAGGGATGACACTGAACCGTTTTATCCGTGAAGTGCGAATGAATAAAGCAAAAGAGCTTTTAGAGACAACGAATATGAAAATCTCCCAAATTGCGAAAGAAGTAGGATTTTCCAATAACTCATACTTCTGTAGAAGTTTCAGAGAGTTTTTCGGAGATACACCGGAAGCATGCAGGAAAGGAATAGCGGCGGATGAAAAAACAAATACGGAAGTTGATCCATCGATTTGAAAATCTGAAATTTCGTAAAAAACTGTCTGTTTTGATGCTGATTGCAGGACTGGTTCCGGTAGGATTCCTTGCTTTTTCCATGCAGTATGGCATGATGAATCAATTGCGAGAGAAGGAACAGTACAATCTGGAGAAAATGTTGGAACAGTCAGTGAGTTCGATTGAGAATCAGTCTCAGATCTATGAGAACCTGGTTGATTATCTGTCTTATTCTCAAAATCTCAGGAATATTTTTGATGTGGAGACAGAGTCGGATTATGAGAAGTATTTGAAATATGTGAAGGTGGCTGATCCACTGTTGCAGATGCCGACGATCTATCACAAAGAGATCCAGAGCATTACATTATATTCTGACAATATAGAAGTGCCACATGGAGATACACTTCTTCCAATGTCGGAAGCGGAGAATCAACAGTGGTATTCCAGGTTGAATGAGGGAACATTAATGCAGTGGAGCATCACTCGCGGTGTGAATAAATCAATCATTGCCAGTCGGAAATTCTATGACAATGATACGATCAAAGCGGTGTTGGAGATGCGTCTGGATTATGAAAAAGTTCTTGGACCATTCATGAGCCAGCTCACAGATAATACAGGAGGCATGATTCAGGATGATAATGGAAATATTGTCTATGCCGAGTGTTCTATGGATAAGAAATATCGCCCGAAGGATATTGAGAGTCTGAAAGGTATCAGTGAGAATTATTATCTGGTACGGCGGACAATGAAGGATACAGGATGGAATTTCTATATCTATCGTCCAAAGGCAGTAAGTGAAAACGCAATCCATAAGCTTTTGCTCAAAAATATTCCGATTATTTTAATCAGTGTTCTTCTTCTGAGTTTTCTGGGATATGTTTTTTCCCTCCGTATGGTATCGCAATTGGAGTTATTGACTGAAAATATGAACCTGATCAATATGGGACTTCGTAAAGTTACCGTGCAGAGTAAATCCAAAGACGAGGTGGGTGTGCTGATCCAGTCATTTCGGCGCATGATGGATCAGATGAACCATTTGATCTCAGAAGTATATGAGAGTAAGATCCAGCTTCAGAACAGTGAGATGAGAGCACTGCAGGCACAGATCAATCCACATTTCCTTTATAATTCGCTTTCAATCATCAACTGGAAAGCAATTGAAGCGGGGGAGGATGAAATCAGTCATGTGACATTGGCACTGTCTACTTATTATCGGACAAGCCTGAATCGTGGTGAAACAATGACTACAGTGGCAAAAGAAATTGATAACATCCGTGCATATCTCAAAATCCAACTTGTTATGCATGATAACGAGTTCCGTGTGGTTGAACAGATTTCGGATGGTCTTAATGATTATCTGATACCGAAGTTGATCCTGCAGCCACTTGCAGAAAATGCAATCGATCATGGAATTGATGTGTCAGAGAATGAGAATCCGACGTTGTGGCTGACGATTCGTGAAGAGGCTGAGCACATTTTCTTTGAAATCAGGGACAATGGTGCGGGAATGACGCAGGAGAAGGCGGATCAGATTCTGACATATCAGTCCTCCGGTTATGGTGTGCGAAATGTCTGTGACAGAATCCATGTCCTTTATGGAGAAAAAGGTGAGATGAAGATAGAAAGTACTCCAGGAAAAGGAACGCGGGTCTTTATCCGGATTCCGAAGAACACGGAGGCGAAGGTGTTATGAAAAACGATATGAAAAAGCGAATTCTCTCAGCCCATCTTGCATTAATTTTATTGCTGATGCTTTGGTGCGGAACCTATTTTGAGACGAAGGAAAGTCAAAGACAGATGGAACAGTTAAAAGCATCTCAAAGTGAGTCTGGTGCAAGCAATGCAGTTAAAGTGAAAAGAAAGCTGATGTATAAAGCGATGCATACACCACTTGGGAAATATCCTGAGACTGTTACCTATACACTTGGCAAGATTGCAGGGGCGAATAATTCGAATCTTCCTGTAGGAGATACGTACGAAAATAATGCATATACGAGATATTTGAAGAAAATACTTAATATTCAGAATGAAGATGTCTTTGAATTGCAGGATGGCAATACTTATGAAGAGGCGGTCAATGTAGCGATTGAAGATCGTGATATTCCAGACGTGCTTGTTGTGAAGGGAAGAGATAACCTGCTCCGCCTGATTGAAGCAGGCCTGATCGAAGAACTTACAGAAACGTATGAAGAGTGTACGACAGATACGATCAAAGAAATGTATGAAAGTTATGGAGATTCTCTTTTACAGTCTGCAACCGTGGATGGAAAGCTATATGCATTTCCGAATACGGTGATTGACGATGGAACTCCGCTTCTTTGGCTGCGGAAAGACTGGATTGAGAAGTTGGGATTAAAGGAACCGGAAACAGTAGGAGAAGCGTTGGAAGTGATCCGGGCATTTGTAGAACAGGATGCAGCAGGAGACGGTCAGACAATCGGCCTTGCCTGTAGTACAGACGTGGTTGCCGGTGCGGATCAGACTTATGGAGTGGATGCAACTTTTATACATGCCGGTGCAATGCCATGTCACTGGATCCTGGATAAAAATGGAAATGTAGTTTATGGGTCAGTAACACAGGAAACAAAAGAAGCGCTTTTGAAACTTCACAATCTATATGAGGATGAGATACTCGACCAGAGATTCCTGCTACGAAAGACGGAAAACATAGATGATCTGTTAAAAACCGGACATTGCGGTGCTATCTATGGACGCTGGTGGGCTCCGAATAACCCGTTGAGTGCAGCATATAATGTCGATTCAAATGCAGAGTGGAAACCGTATCTTTTAGACAAAGAACAGGTAAATGAGACGCAGAAGATATCAGTTTTTGAATCGTATGACCAGTGGATGTATGTGGTGGTGCGTAAAGGATATGAGCATCCGGAAATTGTAGCAAAGTATGTGAGTGCGATTTTTGATCAGTCTAGATATGCAAATGATAGTGCGGCAAGAGAAGTGAATGATTATTTTTCTATTAATGTAGATCCGACGGCCCGGCCACTGAATATTAATGTGGATTATGAGGATGCACTTTACCGTACGACAGAACATATTCAGGCAGCACTGGATAAGACGCTTGATGTATCAGAGCTTAGCGGTTTGGAAAAGTCTTATTTTAATACATGTAAATCTTACTTGAATGGACAGCTGACAACCGCGAATGGATGGGCGGCGTATGCGTCAAGAATTCAGGCTGTGGGGGAACTGCAGAAGGCAGGAATAACAAGTACATCGACATTGCCTCTGGAAAATGTAAATGCAGAAATTCCGCAAGAATTACAGGAACTGGAACAGGAAGCATTTCTTCAGATCATTAGTGGGGAGAAACCAGTGGATTACTTTGATACTTTTGTGATAGAATGGTATGCAAACGGTGGAAAAGTGCTGACCGAACGGGTGCAGAACGCCTATGAAAGTGGAAAGAACTAAAAAGCTTGGATATTAATCAGAGACTGACAGAAGAATTAAAGAAACAGATTCTGGCAGAGGAAACGCTTGTGGCAGTAGAAGACCTGTATCGCCCATATCGTCCAAAGCGCCGCACACGTGCGACAATCGCGAAGGAGAAAGGACTTGAGCCGCTGGCTGCATTGGATCACATTGTAGAAGACAAAGGAACCGATTGAGAAGACAGCGGAAGCTTATATCTCTGAAGAAAAAGGAGATTGTAGCAGAATAAAAAACAAAAAAACAGATACGGATGATTACCTACTTACGTTGGAGCAGAAAAAGTTTCAAAATAAATCAAAAAATATTTGTGAAGTCTACCAGTCAGAGTCTTTTCGTTGTATAATGGAGACTGTGAGAAAAAGTCTGTAAATAAGATTCTTCTATGATATGCAAGGGTGGT
>ENA-OZEZ01000621-OZEZ01000621.1-human-gut-metagenome-genome-assembly--contig:-NODE-621-length-12392-cov-5.124909_pt1 | contig 12392 bp, 10 predicted proteins | sample MGYA00244609_ERZ653616 | MGnify/ENA primary metagenome ERZ653616 (study PRJEB26926, sample SAMN06164988) | human gut metagenome | biome: ENVO:00009003; feature: ENVO:2100002; material: ENVO:00002003...
ACGTCGGCAGAAGCGGTGATGTCCAGCTGGTTCATCTGCTTCTGACCGGCAGAGAGGAAGAGGTCGCAGTCAGCGCCCTCCTGGATCTGGGTCTTGAGAGTACCGGAGGAATCAAAGTTGAAGCGGAAGGTGACGCCCGGGTTCTCGGCAGAGTAGTCTTGGGCGATGGCGTTCAGGGTCTCGGTCAGGGAGGCAGCAGCGAAGACGATGAGCTCGACGCTCTCGCCGGCAGCCTCGGAAGCAGCTGTGGAAGAGGCAGTGCTGGAAACCGCGCCGCCGCAGGCGGTCAGGGCAGCAGCAGCGCCGACTGCGCCGACCACGGACAGAAAGCTGCGGCGGGAAATGAGATCGGTTTTCATGAATTTTCTCCTTCTATAGTGGTTAAAATTCCCTCATATATGTTCACGTCCCGAAACCGGAGCGGGACAACAATGTTACTTGCGGGCGCACTCGCCGTCCAGACCGGCGGCGATGCGGACGCCGTGCCCGAGGCTGGGCAGGATGTACTCGAGGTTCTCCTTCACGGCTTTCGGACTGCCCGGCAGGTTGACGATGAGCGTCTTGCCGCGCAATACACTGGCGGCGCGGCTCAGCATCCCGCGGGGGGTGATGGAAAGGCTGTGGTACCGCATGGCCTCGGCGATGCCAGGGGCGTTGCGGTCGGCCACGGCATAGGTGGCCTCGGGGGTAATATCCCGGGGCGAGAAGCCGGTGCCGCCGGTGGTCAGGATAAGGTTCACCTGACGGCCATCGGCCAGACGGATGAGCTGTGCTTTCAGCGCCTTGGCCTCGTCGGGCAGGAGCATCGTCTCTTCCACCACATAGCCTGCGGCGGTGAGCATCTCCACGATGAGGGGGCCGCTCTTGTCCTCCCGCTCGCCCCGGCTGCCCTTGTCCGAAAGGGTGATGACCGCAGCGCGCAGCGGCGGATCTTCCAGCGGCGGCAGAAGAGTCACTTCGTCGCCGACATGAATTTCGCCGCCCTTCAGCACCCGGGCAAATACGCCCTCCCGGGGCATGATGCACTCGCCGGTCTGCTGCTTGATGACGCAGTCGTTGTGGCACTCCTTGCCGATCTGGGTCATCTCCAGCACCACGTCGCCGATGGCGAAGCGGCTGGTGACGGGCAGGTTGCGGAAGTCGAAGCCCTCAATGACAAGGTTTTCGCCAAAGGCACCATAGTCCACCCAGATCTTCTTACGGAACGCCTCGATTTTTTCGGCGCTGAGCAGGCTCACCTGCCGGTGCCAGTTTCCGCCGTGGGCGTCGCTCACGATGCCCCATTCCGGGGTCAGGACAGCACTTGGCACCTCGGTCTTGACGGTGCCGCGCTTGGGGCTGGTGCAGATCGCCAGAATTTTTCCCATAGTAATTTATCCTCCGATACGGTACATCCCGCGGGTGGCGGGCATGGAATTGTCTCCGAAATGATGTTCCCGGGGTTTCGACCAGATGGTCTCCCGGATGGCCTGTAAAAGCTCCTCGTCGGCTGCGCCGCCGCGCAGCAGGGTGCGCAGGTCGCAGCCCGTCTCGCTGGCAAGGCAGGGGCGCAGAAAGCCCTGACTGGTCAGCCGCACCCGGTTGCAGGAAGCACAGAACTTGCCATGGACCGCCGCGATGAAGCCCACATCGCCCTTCCAGCCCGGGACGGTGTAGTAGACGGCAGGCCCGTCGCCGAACCCGGCGCTCTGGGCGGCGGGCAGGAGCGAAAACTCTGGCCAGCGGCGGGCAAACCGCTCCCGCAGCTCCGGCCCCGAGATGCAGGGCATGGCCGCGCCGTAGCCGATGGGCATCATCTCGATGAACCGCACCTGTAACGGGCGGCTCTCGGCGAGGGAGGCCAGGTCTTCCAATTCACCCTCGTTCACGCCCACCTGCGGCACACAGTTCAGTTTGACAGGGATGCCGCTGTCCAGTGCGGCGCGGATGCCCTCCATGACGTGCTCGAACTCGTCCCGGGCCGTGATGCTTTGGAACACTTCGGGGCGCAGAGTGTCGAGGCTGATGTTCACGCTGTCAAGGCCAGCCGCCAGCAGGGCGGGCAGCTGCTGCGCCAGCAGGATGCCGTTTGTGGTCATGGTGACTTTGCGGATGCCGGGGATGGATTTCAGGCCCGCCACCAGCTGGTCTACGCCCTTGCGCACCAGCGGCTCTCCGCCGGTGACGCGGACGGTATCGACGCCGCACCGGGCAAACAGGGCCGCCAGACGCAGGAACTCTTCGTAGGTGAGCACGGCTTCCCGTTCCAGCTTTTCCACGCCGTCGGGCATACAGTAGCGGCAGCGCAGGTTGCACAGATCGGTGACGGACAGGCGCAGATAGTGGATATTGCGCTGGGCAGAATCAAACATAGCCGCCCTCCGCCCGGATGTAGTGGCCGCTCTTGCCGCCGGTCTTCTCGACGAGATGGATCTCACCCAGCTCCATGCCCTTATCGACGGCCTTACACATATCGTAGATGGTGAGCAGGGCGGTGGAAACGCCCGTCAGGGCCTCCATCTCCACGCCGGTGACGCCCGCCGTCTTGACGGTGCAGAGCGCCTCCACAGCCTGCCGATCGGGCAGAAGCCTGAAGTCCACGCTCACTTTCGTCAGGGGCAGCGGATGGCACAGCGGGATGAGCTCGCTGGTGCGCTTGGTGGCCATGATGCCGGCAATGCGGGCCACGCCCAGCACATCGCCTTTCTTCACGGTGCCGCTCTCCACGGCGGCGAATGCCTCGGCGTTCATGGTGATGATGCCGTGGGCGGTGGCCTCCCGGAAGGTGACGGTCTTCTCGCTCACATCCACCATCACGGCGTTGCCGGAGGCATCAAAGTGGGTCAGATTAGTTTCAGATGTATTCATATTTTTACGCTATCCTTCGTACAACCTCTCAGTCTCGTCGCAAGCTCCTCGACAGCTCCCCTAGTAGGGGAGCCTCTGGCAAAACCGTTTACTTTGAGGGGACTGCCAAAGCCTCCCCTCGATAGGAGCAACAACGACGACCGCCGCCAGTGGCGGAAACAGGGAGTCGCTGTTGGGGCCGCGGCCAGCAAGACGCAAGCAAAGCGCTGCGGCTGCTGGGTGCCGCAACCCGGGCAGTGGCACGGCGTCAGCCGTGACGGAGAGGTTACTCCTCTGGCGTCTCCTTCACATCGTTCAGGAACGCCTCTATCTTATCGATCTGGTTCTCCGCCACGGCGCGGCCCGTCTCGTAGACCCGGCGCAGCTGGGCGGGGTCGCGCTCCATAGCGCCGATCTCCAGCGGGATGGGCGGGCGGATGACATAGTCCTTGCCCGATGCCTCCTGCATGGCGATGTAGGAGAGGGCCTCGTTGTACCGCTCGTGACGGTCGGCCACCGCTGCCACGAAGGCCGGATAGCGCAGATACCGCGCACGGATGGCGGGCAGCATGGGGTTCTTCTTTTTCACAAAGCCTTTGGGCTGGGTCAGGATGATGAGGTTCCGCTTGTAACCCAGGCTCTCGAAGAAGCGGACGGGGATGGAGTCGGCCACGCCGCCGTCCAGCAGGGAGTAGTGGCCGATCCTGACGGCCTTCGCCGCCAGCGGCATGGACGCCGAAGCCTCCATCCAGCGCACGTCCTCGGCGTCGCCGCTGCGGCACTTGTGGTAGATCGGGTCGACGGTGTGCAGGTCGGTGCAGACGACAAAGAAGTCCATGGGCGAAGCGCGGAAGGCCTCTTCATCGAAGGGGTCCAGCTTTTCCGGCACCTCATGGTAGCAGAAATCCTCGCTGTAGAGGTTGCCGGTGCGCAGCAGATTGCGGAAGCTGGCGTAGCGCTTGTCGTTGCAATATTCGGTGTTGTAGCGGATGACACGGCCGATCTGGTGCGACTTGAAGTTGCAGCCGAACACCGCGCCCGCCGACACGCCGATGGTGCCATCGGTGGTGAGGCCGTGCTCCATCAGGACATCCAGAACGCCTGCGGTGAACATCCCCCGCATGGCACCGCCCTCTAATACTAACCCTGTCTTCATATACTGACTCCTTTTCCCGGTGCGGCCCTCGTCGGCCGCAGCAAGCCGTTTCCGGTTGCTACCAGTATACTCGATTTTGCGCAGAAAACAAGAGACAACTGCACAAATCGCCCGCCCTGAGACACAGACCGTACCGCAAAAGTCGTACTTATAATCGAAAGGGCTGAAAAAACCGGAGAGAACGAGTCAAATTTGGGCAGAAAAAGCCTTGCCAACCGGGAAAGTATCCGGTATACTGATATGAAATATTGACCGTTTTGTGACAGGAAAATTGGGAGGAAGAGACGAACTATGAAAATGCTGGAAGACCGCATCCGCAAAGACGGCATCGTCCGTGAGGGCAACGTGCTCAAGGTGGACAGCTTCATCAACCATCAGATGGACATTCCGCTGTTCCGCGAGATGGCAAAGGAGTGGAAGCGCCTGTTCGACGGCAAGCCCATCAACAAGGTGCTCACCATCGAGGCCAGCGGCATCGGCATCGCGGCCGTGGTGGCCAGCGAGTTCAACGTGCCGGTGGTGTTCGCCAAAAAGTCCATGAGCATCAACCTGGACTACGACAACTACGAGACGAAGATCCAGTCCTTCACCCACAAGAAAATTTATAATGTCATCGTCTCCAAGAAGTTCCTCACCCCCGAGGACCACGTTCTCATCATCGACGACTTCCTGGCCAACGGCTGCGCCCTGCTGGGTCTGCTGGAGCTGACCGAGAAGGCTGGTGCCACTGTCGAGGGCATCGGCATCGCCGTCGAGAAGGGCTTCCAGCAGGGCGGCGACCTCATCCGCAGCAAGGGCATCCAGCTGGAGAGCCTCGCTATCGTCGAGTCCATGGACAGCGCCACCGGCGAAATCGTGTTCCGCGACCAGCCGCAGCAGAGCTGAAAAATATCGACCTTCCAAGACCGCTGTCCAGCGGTCTTTTCTTTTGCCCATTTTTACGCCCCGTCAAAGCTGTCGCCGTCCTCAGGAAGGTCGGCGGAAGTCTCAGCATCGGAAGCAGGCGTATCCGGGACAGCGGCGCGGGGGACACCTTTATAGACCAGCGTCTGCTCGAGGACCTCGGCGCAGACCGGGGCCGAGAGGCTGCCGCCCGCTGTCGTCCAGCTGTGGGGCTCGTCGAGGCAGACGAGACACAAAAACTGGGGGTCGTCGATGGGAGCCACGGCCACAAAGCTGGCGATGCGGGCCTTCTCGTCGGCGCTGTCCAGCTTCTGGCTGGTGCCGCTCTTGCCGCCTACCCGGTAGCCCGCGATCTGGGCGTTCCGGCCGCCGCCGTAGAGGACGACGGCCTCCATCATCTCCCGCATGGTGCGGGAGGTCTCCTCTTTCAGCACCTGCCGCTTGCAGACGGGGGAGAGGTGGTCGATGACTTCGCCCTCCGGGCCGAGGATGTCCGAGACGACGTAGGGCTGCATCAGCCGCCCGCTGTTGACCACGGCGCAGACCGCCGACGCCATCTCGAGGTAAGAGATCTTGCTGCTCTGCCCGAAGGCGCAGGACGCCAGCTCCACCGGCCCCATCCGGTCGGCGGTGTAGTAGAGGCTCTTTTTCGGCTCGGCGGGCAGGTCGATGCCGGTGGGCGCGCGGAGGCCGAAGGCCGCAAAGTAGTCGCAGAACGCCTCTTTGCCCAGCCTTGCGCCGATTTGGATGAAGCTCTGGTTGCAGGAGTTCTCAAGGGCCTGAGTGACGGTCTGCGCGCCGTGGCGCTTGTGGTTGGCGCAGTGGAAGCGGGTGCCGGCCACCGAGATGCTCTCGCCGCAGTAGAAGCTGGAATTTTTGCTCACAGCCCCGGTGTCCAGCGCCGCCGCGCAGGTGATGAGCTTGAACACGCTGCCCGGCTCGTACAGGTCGCTGACGGCTTTGTTGCGCCACTGGGTCTGCTGGGCCAGCTGCAATGCCGCCGCCCGCTCGTCGCCGGAAAGCCCCTCTACGGCCTCCCGGGCGGCCTTGTCGGCCAGCACACGGGGCTGGTTGGGGTCGTAGGCCGGGGTGGTGGCCATGGCCAGCACTGCCCCGGTGTTTACCTCCATCACGATGCCCACGCTGCGGGCGGCTACATGATGCTCCTGCACCGCATAATTCAACGCATTTTCAAGGTAATGTTGAATATTTGCATCGATGGTCAGCCGCAGCCCGCTGCCCTCCACGGGGGCAAGCTCGGTCTCGTAACTCTGCGCCAGCGTGTAGCCCCAAGCGTTCACGGCGGTCAGTACCACGCCGTTCTGCCCGGTAAGGGTGTCGTTATATTTCAGCTCCAGCCCGCTGACCCCGGCGTTGTCCACATTGGTAAATCCCAGCACCGAGGCCAGCAGCTCCCCCTGCGGGTACCAGCGCTTGGAGTCCTGATTGATGCGCACGCCGGTAATGCCGTTTTCTGCGCAGAAATCCCGCACGGCATCAGCAGTTTCCCGCTCCACCCGATAGCGCAAAAGGCAGTCGTTGGAGCGCCGGTCGCTGAACTTTTCCAGCAGTTTTGTTTCGTCCAATTCCAGTATCTCCGCAAGCCCCTTGGCGGCAAGGGCAAGCTTCTCCTCCGGCATCTCCCGGGGGCTGGCGCGCAGGGTCCAGCAGCTGCTGTTGGCGGCAAGCAGCGCACCATCGGCGCTGTATATTTTGCCCCGGTCAGCGGGCACAACGGTGTCCCGCAGCTGCTGTCCCAGCGCCCGCTGGGTGTACCAGTCGCCGGTGCATAATTGCAGCCAGAACAGTCGCCCGATGAGCCCTGCAAAGCAGACGGCGCACAGTCCCACCGCAATGAGCCGTGCCCGCAGGCGGAACGCCCGCTCCGGCAAAGTGCGCAGGGCGTCCGTGGGTTTTGAGCCGCGCATGGCAGCACCCCCTTTGCGGGCAGTTTATGCGCCCGGCAGCAGCGTGTATGACTAACCGCCCCCGCACCCGCGTACAATAACATAAAACGGAGGTGACCGGGATTGCACAGAACTGCTGCCCGCAAAGGGCTGCTGCGGCCGCTGCCGCCCATGGACCTGCCCTTTCTGGTGCTGGTGCTCACGCTGGTAGCCTTTGGGCTGGTGATGCTGTGCAGCGCCAGCAGCGCGGTGGCACTGTACCGGCGGCAGGACGCCTTTGCCTATGTGCGGCCGCAGCTGCTGTATGCCGCCATGGGTTTGGCGGCGATGTGGATGGCCAGCCGAGTGGACTACCACATCTATCACAAACTGGCGTGGCCGCTGCTGGCGCTCTCGCTGGTGCTGCTGACGGCGGTGCTGTTCATGCCGGAGTATAACGGCTGTAAGCGCTGGCTGGTGCTGCCGGGGCTGGGCACATTACAGCCCAGCGAGATCGCCAAATTTGCGGTAGTGCTGGTGTTTGCCCATATCATCGCCCTGAACCACGACCGCATGGGCAGCTTTGCGGTGGGGGTAGTACCCTTTGCGCTGGTGCTGGGGGTGGTGGCGATACTCATGCTGCTGGAGCCCCACCTTTCCGGCACGGTGCTGATCTTGAGTATCGGCGCGGTGCTCATGTTCGTGGGCGGCACCGGGCTGCGGTGGTTCATGCTGGCGGGGGCGGGCGGCGCTGCCGCCATTGGCACGGCCATCGTGCTCATGCCGGAGCTGGTGCCCTATGCCGCCGACCGGCTCAACTCTTGGCTCGACCCCTTTGCCGACCCGCTGGGCGACGGCCACCAGACCATCCAGAGCCTATATGCCATCGGCTCCGGCGGGGCGGCAGGGCTGGGGCTGGGCAACAGCCGTCAGAAACATCTGTTCGTGCCCGAGCCGCAGAACGACTTCATCTTTTCCATCCTGTGCGAGGAGCTGGGCTTTGTGGGGGCCTGCGGGGTGATCCTGCTGTTTGCGCTGCTGCTGTGGCGGGGCATCACGCTGGCGGCGCACGCGCCGGACCGCTTCGGGGCACTGCTGGTGGTGGGTTTTGTGGTGCAGGTGGCGCTGCAGGCGGTGCTGAATATTGCGGTAGTTACTAACACCATCCCAAACACCGGCATCAGCCTGCCCTTTTTCTCCTCCGGCGGCACCAGCCTGATGATGCTTCTGGGCGAGATGGGCATCGTGCTCTCCGTCTCCCGGGGCGAAAGCTGATATAGACCGGCATTTCCAGCCGCAAAGGGGAAATATCGGTGCAGGAAAGCCGAAAAAAGCGGACAAATGACCGGACAAATCCCGCAGACAGCGGAAAAGCCGTTTCCGGCGCATTTCTTTGACCAAAGACCCTCGTTTTGCATACCATGGGGTATCTTTTGCAGAACGGGGGTCTTGGCATGGCTGGGGATTGGATCATTACGGGCGGACGGCCTTTGCAGGGCAGGGTGGAAGTGCCTGCGGCCAAAAACAGTGCGCTGCCGCTGCTGGCAGCTGCGCTGCTGTGCAGCGGGCCGGTGCGGCTGCAAAATGTGCCGCGCCTGACCGACGTGGAGGACTGTCTTGCCCTGCTGCGGGGCGTGGGCTGCACGGCGGGCTGGCAGGGCGCAGCGCTGGCGGTGCAGGGGCAGCCCATGCGCACCGACCTTGCACCGGAGGCCGCAGGCAGGATGCGGGCATCCATCCTGTTCTGTGCGCCGCTGCTGGCGCGGCTGGGGCGGGTGAGCACCGTACTGCCCGGGGGCTGCCGCATCGGGGCAAGACCCATCGACCTGCATTTGCAGGGGCTGGCGCAGATGGGGGTGCGGCAGCTGCCCGCTGCGCCCGGACAGCTTACGCTTTACGCCCCGGCGGGGCTGCGGGGCGCGGAGATCTGTCTTAGCTTTCCCAGCGTGGGCGCTACCGAAACGCTGCTGCTGGCCGCTGCCACAGCGCAGGGGCAGACCGTGCTGCATGGTGCCGCAAAGGAACCGGAGATCGCGGATCTAGCCGCCTTCCTCAACGCCTGCGGCGGCTGCGTGGAGGGTGCGGGCACCGACACCATCCGGGTGCAGGGAAGGCGCTGCCTTGCGGGCTGCACCTTTGCGCCGATGGCAGACCGCATCATCGCCTCTACGCTGGCCTGCGCAGTGGCAGCGGCGGGCGGCCGGGTGGAACTGGCGGGCTGCGCACCCGGGCTGTATGCGCCGCTGCTGGAAATTCTGGAACAAATGGGCTGCACCGTAGAGCGGGCAAACGATGCTGCCGCCATTTCACGGTTCGGGGCGCTGCGCGGCGCGGGAAATGTGCACACCGCACCCTATCCCGGTCTTGCCACGGACGCCGCCCCGCTGCTGGCGGCGGTGATGCTCTGCGCACAGGGCGAAAGCAGCCTGCAGGACAGGGTGTTTGAAAACCGTTTTGCCTGTGCCGGGGGCTTTGCGGCGCTGGGGGCTAACGTCCGGGTGGCAGAGCGCACGTTGTATGTGCAGCCTGCCGGGGCGCTGCACGGGGCAAAGCTGACCGCACCGGACCTGCGGGGCGGGGCAGCGCTGGTGATTGCGGCACTGGCTGCTCGGGGCAGCAGCCGCCTTAGCGGGGTGGAACTTGTCCGGCGCGGCTATGCGGAGCTTGACCGGCTTTTGGCGGGGCTGGGCGCACAGATTTGGCAGGAAATTCCCGCCCGGAGAGGGCTTGCGAAAAAAACACCCATGAAAAAGCAATTTTGTCTTGCAATCGGAATGAAAAAATGATACGATACTGTTATATAAGTATCGTATGATAATATCTGTGCGGCTTTTGCGCAGTTCCACATAAAAATCCGATGGAGGACAAAGTTATGGCATTGATGCTCGACGAAGAACTGGACGAAAACGTTACGACGATCAAGGTGATCGGTGTTGGCGGCGGCGGCGGCAACGCCGTGAACCGCATGGTCAGCGATGGTCTGCAGGGCGTGGAGTTCATTGCGATGAACACGGACCAGCAGGCGCTGGCCAAGAACCATGCCACCGTCAAGGTCCAGCTGGGCTCCAAGCTCACCAAGGGCCGCGGCGCAGGTGCCGACCCTGAGATCGGCCAGCGTGCCGCTGAAGAAAGCAAGGACGAGATCGCAAACGCGCTCAAGGGCTCCCAGATGGTGTTCATCACCGCCGGTATGGGCGGCGGCACCGGCACCGGTGCGGCTCCTGTGGTGGCTGAGGTGGCACACGATCTGGGCATCCTGACCGTGGGCATCGTCACCAAGCCCTTCTCCTTTGAGGGCAAGCGCAAGATGGGTCTGGCAGAGCAGGGCATTGCAAACCTGCTTATGCATGTGGACAGCCTGATCGTCATCCCCAATGAGCGACTGAAGATGATCAGTCAGGAAAAGATCACCCTGATGAATGCTTTCCAGGCTGCAGACAACGTGCTGCGTCAGGGCGTTGAGTCCATCTCTGCCCTGATCAACGTGCCCGCCTTCATCAACCTAGACTTCGCCGACGTGCGCTCCATCATGAAGGATGCCGGCTACGCCCACATGGGCGTGGGCAGCGCCAAGGGTGCCGGCAAGGCCGAGAACGCCGCCAAGGCTGCTATCTCCAGCCCGCTGCTGGAGACCAGCATTGCCGGTGCACACGGCGTTATCATCAACATCACTTCCAGCCCGGACATCGGTCTGGAGGACGTGGAGACCGCCGCAGGTCTTATCACCCAGAGCGCACATCCCGATGCAAACATCATCTGGGGTACTGCCTTTGATGAGAACCTTTCCGATGAGATGCGCGTGACCGTTGTGGCCACCGGTTTTGACAACAAGAGCGCCAGCGACCTGCGCAACAGCATCAACAACGCCATGGGCGGTGCACAGTCTGTGCCGTCTGCGGTGTTCAGCAGCGACACCGGCGCAGCCGCAGCCCCGGCAGGCAATACCGCCCCGGCTGCTGCTCCGGCTGAAAAGAAGACCGTGGAAGAGGAAAGCAGCGACAATCGTTACTACGACGAGCTGCTGGCTATTCTGAACAAGCGGAAGTAATTACAGGCTACAATGGGGCTGGCAGCTGCGCCCATGCGGTCAGCGAAAGCCCCGTGCAAGGTGTGCATGGGAGGGCATCATGGTGCAGACAGAGCGGGAGACCGGTGCCCTGCGCGGACAATTTGCCCGGCAGGCCGCTGTACAGGCATCTGCCGCAGCTCAGGCGGAAAGCGCCCGGGCACAGGCAGAGCAGCTGAGCCGTAAGCTGGCTGCGGCACGCGCCGAGGTGCGCCGGTATCAGACCCGGATGTTCGCCTTTGAGCGCACCCTGCTTGCCCTCAAGCACGATAATGCAGAGCTGGAAGCCGCCTGTGAGCAGGCGTGGGAGCAGCTGGAACAGGCCAATGCCCGGGCAGAAAAGGCTGAAGCCGCCTGCCGCAGAGCCGAGGCCGCTCTTGCCGCCATGCAGCAGACCGCCCCGGAAACACCTGTGCAGCCGGACACCGCCCCCGAGGCTGTGCCGCAGTGCGAGGCTGAACCGGAACAGCCTGCACCGGAAACGGAAGAAATCCTCTGCGCCCCGGAACAGGCACTGCCCCCGGAGCCTGCACAGCCTGCATGGCAGCCGGAGACCCGGCTGGAACAGATGGCTGCGGAGCTGATGGGCTGGTTCGATGCCATGATGCCCCAAGAGTAAACTTGAAAAGGACTGCTGCGTGTTTTGCGCAGCGGTCCTTTTTCTTTCTGCGTGGGACGATTTAAAATGCGCTCCGCTTTGCTTTGCGCATCATCAGCGGAAATAAGGTTTATATTTCGCGGTTGCAGCGCTCTGCGGAGCGCGGCAACCGCATTTTCACAGGAAGGGCTGTAACGACAAACGGCTTGCGTTCGAACAACGTTTGCAAAGGGTACTGTAAAAAAGGGTACTGTAAAAATTTGATTGCATTTATACAGCCGGGAATGAGAACGTTTGCAGAAAATACCGGAAAATGGCAGAAATGTTGCACGCAGCCTTGCATTTTGCTGTAAAATCCAGTAAAGTATAAATGAATGTAAAAAAGCGGATGCCGGGCGTAAGTCCGCTGCATCCGGTCGGTGCGAACAGCGTGCCCGGAGCGGAACAGCGGCAGAAGGAGAGACATGGCCATGAACGAGAAACCGAAGATCCTGATCACGGATGATTCCGAGATCAACCGTGCCCTGCTCAAGGAGATACTGGGCGATGGCTATGACTATCTGGAAGCAGAGGACGGCGCAGCGGCGGTGGAGCTGATGCGGCAGCGTACGGATATCTCCCTGCTGCTGCTGGATCTGATGATGCCGGGCATGGACGGCTTTGACGTGCTGCGGGTGATGAAGTACCACGCATGGCTGGACGAGATCCCGGTCATCGTCATTTCGGCGACAGAGGACACCGCCAACATTGAGCGCGCCTACGATCTGGGCGTAACGGACTACATCCGCCGCCCCTTCGAGCGCATCATGATCCTGCGCCGGGTGAAGAATGTCCTCATGCTGTACGCTAAGCAAAAGCGGCTCACCCGCCTTGTCACCGATCAGGTGTACGAAAAAGAGCATAACAGCGTGCTGATGATCAGCATCCTGAGCCATGTGGTGGAGTTCCGCAACAGCG
>ENA-OZEZ01000624-OZEZ01000624.1-human-gut-metagenome-genome-assembly--contig:-NODE-624-length-12287-cov-5.193509_pt1 | contig 12287 bp, 13 predicted proteins | sample MGYA00244609_ERZ653616 | MGnify/ENA primary metagenome ERZ653616 (study PRJEB26926, sample SAMN06164988) | human gut metagenome | biome: ENVO:00009003; feature: ENVO:2100002; material: ENVO:00002003...
ACGAGATTAGCGAGTGTCTCGTGGGCTCGGAGATGTGTATAAGAGACAGCGCGTGGATATCCTTGCCTGCGACGTTGCCGAACATATGGGGGCGCTCGCCGCCCAATACAACCTACCGCCCGAGCTCATGCGTATCGAGATCACCGAGACGGCTTATACGGGAGAATCCGAGGCCGTGGATAAGCTGACCGCAGATCTGCACACCCGCGGCTTCTCGACCTACATGGACGATTTTGGCACCGGCCAGTCCACGCTCGCGATGCTCAAGAACGTCAACGTCGACGTCATCAAGCTCGATCGCACGTTTGTGCCCGTTGACGGTGATCGTGGCCGCAGCGCGCAGATCGTGTCATCGATGCTCGAGATGGCGCAGTCACTCCATCTGCCCGTTGTAATCGAAGGCATCGAGACAAATGAGCAGGCGAATATGCTGCGCCACATGGGCGCCCGCTACGCTCAGGGCTTCCTCTACTACCGCCCCATGCAGGCGAAGGATTTTGAGGCATTGCTCGATGGTGGCAATAACAACTGATACGCTCGCGCGCAAAACGCCACCGTCGAAGGGGCTATTTGTCTCCATTAGCTAACTTATATCCCCAATTCAAACCGAATTGGGGATATGATACAAACCGTTGTTCCGCCCAAGGAGGTTATCCATCATGAACAAGTCGTATCGCATGGGCGAGCAATCGATTATTACCTATCTTCAGCGACTTGCGAATGGCGTATCGACCGCCGAACTCGATGTTGCCGCGCTGCCTGCTGAGCTACGCGCCGTTGGTGAGCAACTGCAAAAGACGCATGCCATCCTGCAACAAGAGCGCCGGCTGCTTGAGCGCAACGCCTATATCGATCCGCTCACCAACTTGGGCAACCGCAGCGGACTCGACCGTCACGTCGAGCAGCTCTGGCGCAAAGGCGACCCCTTCACCTGCGCCTATATTGACATCGACCATCTCAAGCATTGCAATGATAGGTTTGGCCACGCCGAAGGCAATCGCTATATTCTGAGCATCTGCCGCACGCTCTCCGAAACCATGGAGCACGATGAGATGCTGTTCCGTATCGGTGGAGACGAGTTTGTGCTTATCTCGCTCTCCGCAAACGAGACTGAACTCGAGCAGCGCTTGGAGCAGGTACGTGCCGGGCTGATCGAGGCGAGCTCAGATGGCAAGGCGCCCATGATCGCCAGCTTTAGCTTTGGCTGCTCGCGCGTCGATCCACTTGCCGGCGACACGCGTCGCCAGATGACGATGGATGCCGATCGCAAGATGTATCGCTATAAGCTTATGCATCGTGTACAGCAACCGGAAAACAATGACGCGCCGCAACGCCCAATCGTCGATCAGCTTCCCTGCAACGACCGGGTGTTCCAAGCGATCTCCATGAGCTCCGAGACGCGCTATCCGTTCATCCTTAACCTCGATACTGGAGAATCGCAATGGTCGGTTAACGCCGTGCGCGATTTTGACCTGCCTTCCCAGCACCCTTTTAACTCACTCGACATGTGGCTCGCCCGCGTTCATCCCGAGGACCGCGACAACGTACGCGCCGAGCTCGACATGGTGATAAACGGCACGTGGCACTTCCACTACATGCAGTATCGCGTGATGGATGCCACCGGAAAATACGCGCTTTGCGACTGCACGGGCTACCGCTTGGACGGCACCGATACCGAGCCCAGCATGTATGTGGGCATTATCATCAACCGAAGCTTGGCAGATACGACTGATTCCGTAACCGGCCTGGGCGATATTCACGCCCTGGTCAACGCCATTGGCGAAATGCGTCGCGTGGCGCGCGAGGCAGGCTTTATTGCCATTAAGGTCGACGATATCGCCGAGGTCAATGCCCGCTTTGGATTCGATGCAGGCGACCGCGTGCTCGCCGAAAGCGCCGCCTGCCTTATGGAATGCTCGCGCGGCAAGGGTCGCCTGTTCCGCTCGACGGGGCCGACATTCGTGGCGCTTTTCGACGACTTTGATCCCGAAGAGACCGACGCGATCGCAGAAGAAATCGAGCGGTTCCTGGGTTCTCCCGTGCTCATCGGCTCGCTTGAATATCAGCCACCCATTCGTGTGGCGACGCTTCATCTGGACGCTGTCGATCGACAGCCCGTTTCCATTTTGAACGAGCTCAAAGCGTTGCTCGGGAAAGCCGTGCAGGTGCCAGGTACCAAACTGGATTAGCGTTGTGGGGCGCATGATAGTTTATTTCCGATCTCAGGCGAACACATTGGGCAAATAGGTCGTACCCGCAGTTAGCCGAACGCCCCCCGCAGTCTCTCCAGAGCCCGGGGGCACCGTTTTCCCAGTTGAAAGAATGGCGGAGATGCGGTTCGATGAGTCCGGTGGCCATGCTCCGCCCACCGCCCGACATCCTTTCCCAGGCAAAGTCGAACGGTCGGTCCGTCTATTCCGTTTCCCCTAGGCCAGGACAGCGGGGGTTCCGGAGCCGCCCATTACATTCATTCGGGAGGCGCTAAATTCATATGGAACGAGAAAGAGTTGATCACCCGATTATTATTCCCGCCTTAAAAAGCAACCAAATATACGTCCCAATATCATTCCAGCACAACCAGGAATCCATTATTTGGCTAATTCAATAGCCCCCTCACCGCTCATTACCAAAATATGATCGGCGACATCGAGCAATCTAGAATCATGCGAAACGATCAAAAAGGCCTGACCTCGCTTATTTTGTTTAATGTACTCTATCAGGCAGCCACATGCCGATCCGTCAAGATCATTGGTCGGCTCATCGAGAATTACAAAATCCGCTTTTCGGCATAACGCCATAGCCAAGCGCAACCTTTGCAGCTCTCCTCCAGATAGATTAGAACATTTTTCCCATCTTATTTTATCAATTGGTTCGAAACCGCATTCCTTGAGAAACGACGCCATTAACTCATAGCTGATGCCGTATTCATGCAAATAGTCTTCAACTGTGTCACCGGGGACGAAAGCCGTTTGCTGCATAGCAGAGAAACACTCCGACCGAACTCGGTCAAGATTGATAGCGGTCAACTTTGTGCAATCGTACTCGATATTGTCATTTGCGTGCTCGTAAAAACCCAGGAGCAGCTTTAATAGTGTGCTTTTTCCAACACCATTAGGGCCTGTAATTACATACGTTCTGCCCATGTCAAATTGAAGATTCACCCCGCAAGTTATATCAACCAGCTCTTCGTCGCGAATTAAACTGAAGTCTAAATCTAGGACCTGTATGCGGCCCACATTATTAACCGCAAGGCAATTTCGGTAATCCCGTTTTCGCGCCTTTATTTCATTCAGCCTAGCTATTGATGCCCTCGTTTCCTGCAAAGACTGAAAGACGCCGATATAGTATTTGCCACAGCTCATCAATAGGGAATAATAAGAATTTATCATGGTAAATTCCCCAATTGTCATAGCTCCTGTGGCTATTCTTGCTCCTGAAACCAGCAACAAAACAGCTTGAAATCCTGCCGCCGCCATACGATCGCTAGAACTTACTATACTTTGTACTTTCGCGAGTGCAAGAACTGAAGGATAGTACGCAACATCAAACTGTTTTTCTACATGTTCGAAGCTGCTGTCATAACCGGCTAGCAGCTTAATCTCGAACGTCCGCGCGATACGTGATGCTATGGAGCTGAACAGGAACCCATCTTCCTCTTTCTTTTGAAATGAAGCAGCAAGCAGTGAGGGTTGAAGCATAAGCACCATAATGCAATACGCCCCAAGAAGCGTTATGCCGACGGTGCATATCGATAAATCGAGAGAAGCGATTAGCAAAAAACCGCAATCATTGTAATCGCATTCATGAACAATGGAATCATGTTTATGACAACAAACGATGTTATTGAAGAGGTGTCCGAGTTTATTTTCTGAGCAGAGTACAACGGGGAAGTCGACTCTATGTCCGTAAGTGGCAAATGTTGAAAGTCTGACACGATTTCTTTTAAAAAACTGAAATACGAGAGGTTCAGGACTGACGTCTGGAGCATCTTTGCAAAGTAAGAGAAGACCGCCGAAATAATCCCCAATAATGCTATAGCAAAGGCTAAAATATAAATTGAATGCATGTCCTGACCGTAAACGAGCATATCAACAAACTGTCCGTTCAAATACGGTGACAGCGATGTCAGAGCATAGCTCACCAGAACCATGACCATCAGCATCTTTGCACCGTGGCATGACATCGTTGTTTTGACCACATGCCAGAACAACGCGCACTCGTCTCTCCGCCATTTGAAATGCATCATTATATCAACCACGCCTCTGAACAGGGCCTTTTATTTGAGTTGTCAATTATATTCAACCCTCTATCCAAAGAACTGTCCTTTCGCAGCCGTAACACATAGTAATAAACGCCTGCAGTGTGGTCATTTCGATAGAGTTCGTAAACATCATCAATTGCCTCATCTACTGATGTCCACCTTGTTGGATTAGCCAAATACGCACTCCATGCAACGCCCTCAACAAACGAAGAGCATGGATAGACCTCGTCATATCCCAGCAAAGACATCGTTCCCGACAACTCGCTGCTCATTATGTCTTGCACTATTGAGACTGCATCCAGGCTGTCCTTATCAGCACAAGCCATCATTCCCACCATCAACGCGGTACCATCATCGCTTAAATAATCTGGGAGCTTTTCGATAATCTCGTTGCTAACTCGTCATCCATCAAATCCCCTATCTCCGACAAAAGGATATTCAAGTCCATTGGGAATGGGGACCAGCGGAGGATTTGCAACAATATAGTCGTATTTACTATCAGGTTCGAGCTTCTCATACAAATTCCCTTGAACCGTTTTTATCGCACCGTCCAGCCCATTCAACTTGGAATTAAGCATGTTAGTTGCACAAGTTTCGGCGTTTATCTCCACCGATGTAACCGTCATGCCACCCGCTGCCATGATCAGCGACTGAATCCCAGAGCCCGCACACAAATCAAGCCCCTTCTTCCCGAGCTGAGGAGACAGCCGCCTGGCAAGTCCTAATGAATCTGGGCCGAAATATCTTTTAGGGTTTGGCCGTGGAGCATCCGCGACAATCCAGACACCTCTATATCGATTTAAAACCAGACCCGTTGAGTGGACAATCCCGTCCTCTAAAACAACGATGCCAACGTCCACTAATAGTTTAATCAGCTCAATAAATGGCTTCATTTCAGCTTGCGCCACAGACTCTCCAAGATACAGAAGCCTCACTAGTCCTCGATATTCTTGGTTTACTTTACCCGATGCAAATAAGTGCTCAACAACATAAAACCTATCCCCCGCCACGGATATGCCCTCGAGTAAATCTGTTAAGCCAACCCTATCAAATTCTTTTGACAATTGACTGTATTGGTCCATTTTGTCGTCCATCCCGCTTCCGCTGGCTATCGTCTCATAAACACAAACCTAACTAGCCGCACGAACGACAAAGAAGCCAAGCTGAACAGAAGTAGAACCAAAACTTCAAAAACACTGGTATTCCAATCGCGTACCCAGCCCTCTACCGCCAACAAAAAAAACAGCAGCCCCATCCATAACGTCACAGAAGAAATCAACTTTGCGTAAGGGCGTATATCAATCCCGCTCTCCCTTTTTGTGACATCATATCCAGCAATTGAGCAGAGCCATCTTCCTCTTCTGTATTGGATTGAAAGGATAATCAGGGCAATCGAAGTCATCAAGCAGACAGCATCCCCTGTTTCCATAGAACTTCCTTTGCTTTCCGTCCTAGTTGCGCATTCACAATCGAATCAAACCAAGTGTGAATTACTCGATAGCAACCGCCTTCGTATAAACCATAGCCGCTGCAGCAGCATTAACGACTGCGCCGTAGTTAACACCAACTACGATGTCATAAACTGCAACTGCCCAAACTGCAGCCGGGAATATAGCAACTCCCACCGCTGGCTCCGGATCTTGACTGCCACCATTTAAGTTAACTGGACCAACCCGCGGATCAAAATCCATTTTTTACCTTCTTTCTAACTTGGCAATAGTCTCCAAAACTACAGATCAATCTGCAATTCTCTAATCTCCATATCACCTTCCATTAACTCATTAGGTATCACTCCCTTCAAGAGAGTGGGCGGCAAAAGACACCGATCTGTTTCGCTCACCGAATAGATCAGGTAATTCAGATCTCGCATTCCATCACTTTTCAAATCCTCTTGAGTCGTTTCGCTCTTAAAAACAAGCTCAAAGACCGACATGTAGTCACGAATTCCCTGCCATTGCTGCAAGTTTGGAATTACGCCAAATATTGAATATAGGAAGTAGGCATCTTCAACAATCGTTCTTACAAAAGCAATTTGCGTTATACACTCTTGCTGGTTGTCCTGAAGCTCCAATACGACTGATGATGAGCCGAAGTTATCCGAGATGTCATTGACCGTCTGAACTATAGACCCATCAACAATCGGAGACAGATACGAACATCTCAGTGAAGCGGCTTTCGCGTAGTAGGGAATATACATGATATTGTTACGCTGATACAGAAATCTAGGTGCAAGATCGTCTAAATCGCCCTCGAGAAATAAGCCTGTTTTCCATATTTTCAAAATTGTATTTAGAACTTTATCGGCAACGATTGACCTATCGCTGCCGGACAACTTCTTATTGGCGCAAATTTCGTTAGCGATATCTTTAATGCACCGCCCTCCATCTATCAAATTAACGATAGCGAGCGCATCTTCATTGAGACGAATATAGTAGCTGTTCGCGGTCAAAACGCTACCGGTCTGAGTGTGCCTTACGCGTACGGCATACCGCATTCTCGGAACAGCACCCAGCATCTCTCTTTTCTTCATATTTCCTTACCCTACCTCTAGGAAATAGTAATTCATGCTTCCGTTCGCAAGTTCTACCGCCACCGACCATTTAAACCCAAACTGCTCGAGCCCAGATTCGCAGCCATCCTTAGTGATGGCGGCTACTCGACATGGCGTTTCCGAACCTTCCCAGCGCAACTCCGCAATTTGAATCCCCCTTTCCAATATAAATAAAACCAAACTGCTAGACCTGCCTCTTAGTGCAGCGCCCTTAGCCGTAATCAGCATTCCGCAAGGTTCGATGGAATCAGCCCTGATCAGGCAAACCTGATAACGCCCATCAAATAGAGTCTGCCTAATTAGACGTCCTCTCATCTTTCCATTTTGTATAGTTGAGAATGGGTCAAGCACGACATATTGATCCATGCTTTCATTGGCTCTATAAACAAAAGACAAAACCTCTTTGCAGTCGCTCTCTTTAGCCCTAACTGCTTTTACGCAACTTACCCCCGTGCACACGTGCAGCATCCTCCAATTCTTGAGATATATCTATGTTCCTTTCTTTGAAAAGAACAGGAAGCCCCTGTTGGATACTTGTGAAGTCCGAAAGCTCCTCTATACGAGCTAGGCACTTCTCGACAATTGGGTGCCGTAACGCATATCTATCTATTTCGAGATCAATATAGTCCCGCAGAGTATTTCGATTTAGATTCCAAATGGTAATCGGCAGGTAAGGAGACACCGAGAGCTCCCCATACGCATTGACGCATATTTGCGGAATTCTCCCTGTCTCCCTATACATATACAAATGATCTACGGGGTCACCCCAGGTAATCTGCATTTGAGAAACAGCATTGCGCGCGCTCAAATATGCAGCAAGCGCATCATTTTGCTCGGGCGTTAGGCACAGATCCTTATAATTCAGCTCACCTCGTCCGAGCGGCATCAAAGGCTGTGCTCTAAAATCACTTACACCTTGGTTGATTTCCGATCTCAGCCGAACACATTAAGCGAATAGGCCGTTCCCGCAGCTAGCCGAACGCCCCCGAGGTCCTATCCGGGACCCGGGGGCGGCATTTTCCCAGTTGAAGGAACGGTGGAGATGTGTTTCGATGGGTCCGGTGGCCATGCTCCGCCCGCCGCCCGGCACCTCTTCCCAGACTCAGCCGGACGGTCGGTCCGTCTATTCCGTTTTTCTTCCAGGCTAGGCCAGCGGGGCATCGCCCCTCTCTGCGCGCGCCCTCTCGATGAGCCCCGGCGTCAGGTCGAGATCGCCGAGCGGCACGTCCCCCACGCCGTAGGCGTCCAGCAGCGCCGCCGCGTCCTCCCCGAGCATCGCCCTGAAGGCGCGCGCGGGCGTCGCGAAGCCGAGCGCGCCGCGGGGCTCGGAGTTCACGTGCGACATGGCCAGCGCCAGGTCGGCCGGGACGAGCCGGTCGAACCTGATTCCGGCGCCCTTGGGCAGCAGCTTCCTGATCTCGACGTGGTTGCGCTCGCAGGCGCCCTTCTGGTCGCTGCGCCTGGGGTCGCAGTAGAACAGCCTCGTCTCGCCGGGCCCCTCGCCGAGGAGCGCCGCGATCGCCGCCTCGTCGGAGAACTCGGCGCCGTTGTCGGTGAGGACGGCGCGGAACACGCGGCGCGTCCCGTCGGCGCCGAGGATGGCCCGGACGCCCTCCAGGGCGTCCGCGACGCACGCGGCGGTCTTCTCCTCCAGCGGCAGCGCGAGCTGGAGCCTGCTGGGGCGGTGCAGCAGCGTGAGCAGGCAGGCCGAGTCCTCCCGCGCGCCCTCGACGGTGTCCATCTCCCAGGCCGCGGCGCACGCGTCCTCCCCGAGGGCGAGGAACGCGGCATGTGACCTGCGGGCGGAGTGGCGGGTCGCCGCCCGGCCCGCGGCGCGCTTCCTCGGCCTGTAGCCGACCTTGCGCCTGAGCTCCATGTTGGTCATGCCGTCGTAGCCCGCCGAGACCCAGCGGTAGATGGTCGACGGCGACAGGTCCACCGGGCCGCCGTTGCGCGCCGCCATCTGCTCGGGGGAGAGCCCCCGGCGCAGGCAGTCCCTTATCGCCTCCAGCCTGGCCGCCGCGGCGGGCTCGTCGGCGTCTATCCCGCGCCTGGACGAGACGAGCACCGAGTCGGCGCACAGCTGCGCGGCGCGGGCCTCGTAGAATACGTGCGGGCGGCGCTTGCAGCCGATCGCGCGGTACCGGCCGCACCCGTTGCAGCAGCGCGGCCACGCCGCCAGGCGCGGGCAGGCCGCCGACAGGTCGGCGGAGGCGTCCACGCGCTCGCCGCGCCTGGCCTTCGGCGCCGTCACGAACCTGTGCGACGCCACCTCGGCGCTCACCGTCGAGGGCGACCTGCCCAGCTCCCTGGCGATCTCCCTGCACGACGCCCTGCGCTCCAGCATCCTCTGGACCGTGTCCCGCTCGTGCCTGGTGAGCCTTCCGTAGGCCCTCGGGACCGCCTTCTCGGAACCCTTCTTCCTCTTTCCGGACATGCCGTCCTCCGATCTCCCGGGGCCGGCCGATCCGGCCCTCAGGGTATCGGGTTCCCACATTCATCCGTACATGTGCGGATGAATGTGGGAAGTGTTCGGATGAAGTTGATAATCAAGGTCACTTACACCTTCTTTTTCACAAAAACTTATTATTGAAGGGTATTCCCTTATATTCTTAGCATGGGGGAGAGAAGCAACTGCGACCCTTATTCCGTGTCTTCGTGCGATCTTAATCGCATCCAGTACTCGATGGAGCTTACCGTTACTCAACCTCACATGGTCATAAGACGCATCTGAAAGCCCATCGAGGCTAAACTGCACTAAATCCAGTCCATCTCTTTTTAGGGCGTCAGCAATTTCTTCTGTCCAAAGAATGCCATTGCTGACCATTGACACGAGAGTGCCTTGATTAAGCTCCTTAACTAACCTCACGGCGCGACGAATCAAATCAAACCTAAGAATGGGCTCTCCGCCACAAATGCAAATCGACGAAAGATCAATCAAGGCAAGCTGTCGAAAAACGCTGATCAGTTCGTCATCATTCATTTCCTCATAGGCACATTCCCCGCCGAAATCAAAACAATGCCGACATCGCAAATTGCATCGATAGGTCACATCAACTGAGGCCGAGCTAAGATAATTCATATACAATCCGCTCTCTTTCGTGCTTACGAAATACTTAATTGCAATTATGGACCTAGCAATTCTCGTTTATTTCTAATTATCTGTAATGAGTATGTAATGGATTCAAAAGCTGTAAGTTTGAGTCCTACATATTAAAGACATTGGCGGCTTCCTCGGACCTAAAGTGGATGGCAGATTCCCCAATCATGAAAACCGTTATATAAGCCCACGCTAAAACTCAATTTGATTTTTTTATTATAGGACAATCTTTCGCCTCATCTTTGTCTGTTTTAAGAAAAAGGACGATATGAAAGAAATAGGAGAATTTGTACCCTTTGGCTTGCTCTTTTGCAAACGTATTCCCAATACGTTTTAAACATGCGGCACTCGCCTTAAGGTCGAAATATAAACGGGGCGAGGCCGGACTACGTCACATACCGCAGGACGGGGGCACAGATCAGATTCACCTATCATGAATTCATCTGCGCGATAAAACTGCGCATGCAAATTTACCGCACTATGAACTACATCGTGCGGGACATGAAGGTGTCGACGACCCGCTAGCTTCACCCGCTTGAAAACACCCGCAAGCGACGGCAGCGCGAAAAGCAATTGGCCTCCGGCGAAACCTCTGCGGAGTTTTCGATCTCCGTATTTGTCGAACTGCCAGTTCTGCCACGCCGCCACTTCCTGCCCGCCGAGATCGTTCCTCAAGCCGCACAGCAGCCCGCCTTCTAAGACCTCAGAGTTCGCCATCGAAGGCGACCTGCCCAGACTCCTCACAATCGGCTTGCATGAGGCCCCGCGCTCCAACATCCTCTGGACCGTGTCCCTCTCGTACCTGGTGAGCGAGCCCGCCGTTGGCCCTCGGATGAAGCTACCGATCGAGACGGGGCGTATGATGGGCGGTCGCTGGAATCGCGCCCCACACCGCCTCCCCCATCGTGCGATAATCCTCTGCAGAAGTCACCGACAGCAGAGGGAGTTTGTGATGAAGGTTCTTTTGGTCAATGGCAGCTCCAAGGCAAACGGCAACACCGCCCGCGCACTCGCCGAGGTCGCCGAGCAACTCAATGCCGAAGGCATTGATACCGAGGTGTTTCAGCTGGGCGCCAAGCCCATTCGCGACTGCATCGGCTGCGGTCAGTGCGGCAAACTTGGCGGTCGCTGTACTTTTGACGACGACGTGGTGAACGAGCTCATCGCTGCCGCCGAGCAGGCAGATGGCTTTGTCTTTGGCTCACCTGTCTACTATGCGCACCCCAGCGGCCGCATCCTTTCGGCCCTCGATCGCGCCTTCTATGCGGGCGGGCATGCCTTTGAGCACAAACCCGGCGCCGCAGTCGCCGTCGCCCGCCGCGGCGGCACGTCGACCACCTTCGATGTGCTCAACAAGTACTTCACCATTAAGCAAATGCCCGTAGTTGCCTCCACCTACTGGAACAACGTATTTGGCCGCGTGCCCGGCGACGCCGATGGGGATGCCGAGGGCCTTGCCACCATGCGAAACATCGGCAAAAACATGGCCTGGCTCCTGCGCTGTATCGAGGCAGGACAGGCCGCCGGTATCAACGCACCCGAGGCAGATCGCGCAACGACCAACTTCATTCGATAAGCCCAACGGTGGTCACCTCGATGTTTCGTTAATGTCAGCGAAAAGCCAGCTGATGAGGCAAGGTGCCTTGAAAGAGGAGGACGCTGGGCTTTTGCCCGCGCCCGACGATTGAAAGGCAGATTGCCCATCAGATGGCTTTGCAGCGTCGAGGTGACCGCCGTTCGTTAGAACGGAGGAACACATGATCCAAATCTTCGGCACCAAAAAGTCCTTCGATACCAAGAAGGCACAGCGTTATTTTAAGGAGCGCCGCATTAAGGTGCAGTTTATCGACCTTAAGGAAAAGGAGATGAGCAAGGGCGAGCTCACGAGCGTGATGCAGGCGGTCGGCGGCATCGACAAGCTGCTCAACCCCAAGGCCAAGGACGAGGAGACGCTCGCGCTCATCCAGCACCTCACCCCCAGTCAGCGCTTCGATAAACTGCTCGAGAACCAGCAGGTTCTAGCCGAGCCCATCGTGCGCAACGGCAAAAAGGCCACCGTCGGTTATTGCCCCGATGTATGGGGAGCCTGGGAGTAGCCTGTGTTATTTGCCAGCGCGTGGGTATAAGAGCAGGCGTTTGGCATAAGATTTAACTGTAAGCCATGTCTAACAAAGGAGGGCACATGCCCAACAAACCCGTGAAGATCATCATGCTTACCGGATACCTCGGTGCCGGCAAGACCACGCTGCTCAACCACATCCTCGCTAACGACGGCGGCATCCGCGCCGCCGTGATCGTCAACGATATCGGCGAGATCAACGTCGACGCCAGCCTTATCGCCGACGGTGGCCTTTCCGAGACCGACGACCTCATCC
>ENA-OZEZ01000637-OZEZ01000637.1-human-gut-metagenome-genome-assembly--contig:-NODE-637-length-12147-cov-4.739993_pt1 | contig 12147 bp, 10 predicted proteins | sample MGYA00244609_ERZ653616 | MGnify/ENA primary metagenome ERZ653616 (study PRJEB26926, sample SAMN06164988) | human gut metagenome | biome: ENVO:00009003; feature: ENVO:2100002; material: ENVO:00002003...
CAGTCGGCCTGTGCATTTCTATCCACGCCCTCCGCGAGGAGGGCGACGACGCGGTCATCGACGAGGACGCCGAGCGTCTGACATTTCTATCCACGCCCTCCGCGAGGAGGGCGACCTTCTTGCGGTTGAGCCGGGGCTTATCAGGTGGGAATTTCTATCCACGCCCTCCGCGAGGAGGGCGACTCGTCGATGATCAGCAGGTAGCCCTTGTTCGTGTTATTTCTATCCACGCCCTCCGCGAGGAGGGCGACAGCAAAAACAGAGACAAAATCTCTATTTTCAAACAAATTATACAACATTCTGCACGAATTTAGAAGAGCCTTGATTTACAACGGGTCAAAGAGCTATCCAAATCATGCAAAATGACACAAAAATCCGGTGCGAAGGCGCCGGAAAAATGCTGAGAACTCGCCCTTCGCACCGGGGCGCAAAACTCAGAACAACAGCAGGCCGTCCTGCTCGAAGGGCGGATGAACGCCGACATGCTCCACCTTGCTCTTATAGTTGTTGCCCAGCTGGTAGAAGCGCAGACTGTCCAGCGCAGGGTCGATGAGAGACGTCAGCTCCGCCTTGAGAACGGCATACTGCGCGGCATCCAGCAGACACTCGAACACGGAGTTCTGCACCCGCTGGCCGTGGTCCACACAGCGCTTGGCGACTTTGCGCAGACGTTTGCGCCCGGCAGGAGTTTCGGTGTTGACGTCGTAGGTGATGAGGACCAGCATACACATCCCTCACTTCCAGAAAAATGGCGGGTAAAGCTCCATATCGCCCCGCAGGGTGCGGGCCAGAAGCAGAGCCTGCACATAAGGCACGAGGCCCCACGGAAGCTTTTCGTTCAGGAACGGGTGGGTGATGGTCTCCTGCTTGCGGGTCTGCCACCCGCCCAGAAAGGCGCGGCGGCCCTCATCGGTGAGAAGGACGGCCCCGTTCTCCTGCTTCTGGAAATGTTTCGGCGTCATGATTTTCTGGTTGATGCAGGAGAGCACGAAGCGGTCGGCATAAACTGCACGCAGCTCTTCCATGAGGTCGAGGGCGAGGCTCCTGCGCCCGGGCCGGGCGCGGTGGAGAAAGCCGACGTAGGGGTCGAGGCCCACACTCTGAAGAGCCGCCGTGCAGTCGGAGGCCAGAAGCGAATAAGCGAAAGAGAGCAGGGCATTGGTGTTGTCCAGCGGCGGGCGGCGGCTTCGGCCAGCGAAAGAAAAATCATCGTGCTGCTGCAGGATGAGTGAATCAAAGCAGTCGAAATACCGCTGTGCCGCCTCGCCCTCCAGACCGCGAAGCTGGTCGAGGTCGTCACACTGCTCGATGAGGGGCAGCGCCGCCGCCAGCTGGGCGCTGGCGCGCTTGAGCTGTTCCACCGGCACCCGCTGAGGGTGGTCGCGGGTGGCCCGTTCCAGCACCCAGCGGGCGTTATAGACTTTGCCCAGGATGAAATTGCGCGCATAGAGACAGCTCTCTGCCTCGCTGTCTGCGATGCGGTACTGGGTCTGCCGCAGCAGGACGTTGCCCCGCTCTTCGCCTACGGCCCGGGCCAGAAAGCGGCCCTGTGGGCTGAAAAAGCTCAAATCGACCCCGAGGCTGGCGCATTTACCCATCAGGGCAGGGCTTGCGCCGGGATAGCTGAAGCAGACGATGCCTTCCAGCCTGTGGAGCGGGACCCGGCCAATTTCAGCCTTGTTGCAGAGCAGGACGATGTTCTCCCCCTCGAGGGAAAGGTAGGCGTCCTTGTTGAGGACGTAGAGCGTGTTCAAAAACTTTCTCATGGCGCGGCCTCCTGCATCTCGTCCAGATGGGCGCGGAGATAGGCTTTCGGGTCGGCACGCTGATACAGCACGGGGAGGCAGAGCTCTTTGAGGGAGCAGGCGTTGCAGTGGGTGCCGGGCTTTGATTTGGGCGTATAACCCCGGGCAAAATAGGCGTGCATCTCATCGGCCATCTTCTGGGTGGTCTGGCGCAGTTCTTCGGTCAGCGGCACGACCTCCCGCCGCCGCGTTTCCTCGTAGAAGAGCGCACCCTCCGGGATGCTGCAAACCAGCATCTCTTCCAGCGCCATGGCCTGTGCGCAGAGCTGCAGCCGGTCAGCGTCGCTGGCCTTGGCGCGGCCATGCTTGTACTCGACAGGCATGGGCTTCCAGAGCCCTTCCGTGCTTTGCAGGGGGATGCCCTCCGGGTCGGCCCGGAACTCGACGACATCGCAGTTTCCGCTCAGGCCAAGCCGACGGCTGACCACCTGCATCCCTCGGGTGATGAGCAGGCCGCCGCGCCGTTCGGTCTGGTTTGCGTCATGGCAGCGGGCGTGATCGAGCTGGCCTTCGACGGTGCGGCGGTTCTCCGCCCACTGCTGTTCCAGATGGATGAGCGCCCACTGGCGGCGGCAGAAGCAGAAGTGCTGGATGCCCGACAGGGGCAGCCAGTCGTCTGCGCCGCCCATCAGGACAGCCTCTCGCAGGTGACTCCTTCCGGCAGAGTGTCTGCCACCGTGACGGTGTAGTCGCTGTAGCTGCGGGCAGCGGCCACATCGTGTTTGCGCTGGACGGTGACGGAGTCGAAGAGCTTGTAGGCCGGGGCATTGCCCAGCTCAGAATCGTGCTTGAACACGATGAGCTCCCGCACGGCCATCTTGCCGCGGGCGGCGCTGTGGTCGTTCTCGAACATATTCAGAATGGCAGTCCACAGAAGTTTCAAATCATCCTCGGAGAAGCCGGTGGTCTTCCGGGCGAGGTTGGCTGAGACATAGCCCTCGGCGCGGTAGAGGGCGTAAGGCACGATGTGCTTGCGGCCCATCTCAGTACCCTTCTTCTCGGCATCGGCCTCGGTAGTGATGGCCACGCGGGTGATGGTGACTTCCTGCGGGACGATGGGATCCACCGAGCGGGCAAAGCTCAGCTGGACGGGGCCGCGCACCTGACCGCAGTTCAGCGCACCCTTGACGAAGGTGGTCATGACGGCACCGAAGGTGCGGATGTCGAAGTAGTTCTCGCACATATAGTCCCGCAGCTTGGCATCGATGTCGGGGTCGGCCTTTTTGGCAGCTTTCAGGTCGGGGTCGATGCCCAGAGTTTTGATGGCCTCGGCGTCGCTGCGGTTGAGGGGAACGCCGTCCTTGATGTAGATACGATAGCCTTTTTCGTCCTCTTTCAGGGTCTCGACATAGTTGCGGATCTTCCGCTTGAGGCAGACATCGGTCACCAGACCGTAGCCCGTCTCGGGGTCGATACGGGGCATATTGCCTGCATCGGGGTCGCCGTTGGGGTTGCCGTTCTCGACGTCGAACAGGATGACGAAATCATAGCGGTTCTTGATGGGCTCAGACATGGTTTATTCCTCCTCATTCTTTTTGGCGTAGCGTTTCTGGGTCTGGTGGTAGTAGCCGATCTCAAAGGCACCCTGCTCCGGCAGGCTAAGCCGCGCCGGGAAGCCTGTCTCGGGCAGCTGGGCCATCAGCTCGGTGAGCTGTTTGCTGAAATGCACCTCGTTGGGGGTGCTCATCTTCTGCAGATGCTTCTGAGCCAGCTTGACCAGCGTAGGGAAGGCCGTTGCCGGGGTGGCACAGGCCGAGTTGAAGTACCGGTCTTTGATGGTGGCGTTGATGCCGGGATTGGCGACGCTCTGGATCGTCTCCAGCACAGAGAAGAGACGCCCCAGAACATAGGGGACATGGCTGCTTTCGTTCAGGCTCACGGTAAATACCTCCTTGTTGAGCTCGGTGAGATAGTTGCGGAGATAGTAGGCTTTCAGGATAGCGGCGCGGCCCCGGGTGACTTCCCGTTCGGCCCGGATGCGGAGGGTCACGCCGTTGAGCAGGGTGGCGGGGTACGGCCCGCCGGTGAGGATGGCCCGGAGCAGATCGCCCACCAGCTGAGGCGATGGATTTTTGTCCCGGGATTTCTGGTTGACCGTCTCCTGCGCCAGCGCCCAGACCGACAGGTTTTCCCGCTTGTCGAAGGCGGGGCGGGTGATGCTGAGCCGGTCGGCGTGGTCCTGCAGATTTTTGGCAAACTGTCCGAAACTGCTGTGCAGGAAGAACCGGACGGAGAGCCGGGCCGCGTTGGGTGAGATGCCCAGCACATAGAAGTTCTGGTTCGGGTCCAGCTTGTCGTCGAGGAAGGAGACGGGGCGTCCCTGAGAAAGGGCTTTCAGTGCGGCGGCAAGGTCGCTTTCCGAGATGCCGCGCGCCTCGGCACCGCCGCAGAAAAACATCAGCATGGCATTTGAGTAGACGGGAGCGGCATTTTCGGCCCAGCAGACGATGGTGGTGTCGCCGATGCGCTGACAGCAGTTCCGGTCTGCCAGCAGCAGATTGAGGGCCGTGGTGTAGGCGAAGGCCGCGTACTCGCTGACAGGGGCGTTGGCACCCTGCTCATGGCCATAGGAGCAGAAAGCGGGCGCGTTGAAGGAGACCAGCGCCGCACCGGCGGCCTGTGCGCCCATCACACCCTTGATGGCGGGGTGGATGCGGGCGATGCCGGCCTCTTTGCCGGTGATGAGGCAGTGGGCCGTCTCGGCGTCGGCATCGGAGGTGTCAAAGGCGGACTGCCATGCGGCCCGGATGGCGTCATCTGTGGTGGCCAGCCAGTGGGCGCTGTCGGGGGATTCGTAGCCGAATATAAGGTTCGCGTTGTTGTTCAGGTCGGCCCACTGCTCTGCCAGCAGCGGGTGGGTGGGGGCGGTATCCGGCTCCCAGCTGTCAAAAAAGGCGAGGATGGCTTTGGCGGCAGGGGAGTCCACACCGTCGAGCACCTTGTGGTGAAGGGCGGCACAGGCCTCGAAGCACTGGCGGGAGCGCTCGGGCTTGCCCTTCTCGTCTGCGCCCAGCAGATAGGACGTATTGTCGCACAAAAAGTTCGCGGCGACGCCGGAGGCGCGCTTGACCCGGTGGGGGACAGGGAGCTCACGGGGGGCGATGACGGTCTTCTTGCCCTTGGGGACTTCCTGCCGCAGGTCGTTGAGGGCGAGGAGCTGGCCGTCGGGGCCGAGGCGCAGTTCATAGCTGACTTTGAAGCGACTGTCCCAGCCGGGGGCCTCCACTCTGCCCTGGGCCAGAAGCTGCTCATAATAGGCGGTGAGTGCCTGGAGTATCATGTAAACACCTCCACGTCCCGGCATTCCATCACGCCGTCCACCAGTTTTGCGCGGAAGAACTGGCTGCGGATGTTGGCCGAATCAGAGTAATCGAGGCTGTGGAGCATGAAGCCGAGGTCCTGCGTGACCTTCAGCGCCGGAATGCTGCCGCCCGGCCATTCCCGGAAGTTGGCCGGGAACTCCCGGCACCCGAAACAGGGCTGGTGATAGCACTGACCTTTGCGCAGGCGTCGGCGCAGGATGTCCTGGAACTTGCCGGGATTGTCGCTGGGGGCGGCCTTGTCCGTCAAATCAAAGTGACACTCGATGACGTAGTGGACGTCCTGCAGGACCATCGCGGCCCGCTGCTGGATGTCCTCCGAGGTGTAGAGCACCGGCGGTGTGCCGCCTTTGGCCGCACTGAGGGCGGAGGAGGACAGCAGGGTGGATTTGACCTCGTTGCGCCGGATGTTGGTGAACCGGATGGGCCGCTGGGTGTACTCCTCGGTGGACGCTTCGTCCTCGGGGGCAAGGCCGAAGGGCTTGAGCAGATAGATGCGGTCAACCGTATAACGCAGCCCAGGGTGCCAGTAGATGGCTTCCACAAGGCCCCGCGCAGCGGACGGGGTGATCATGTCGTAGCTCACACGCTCGGTCTTCATTTCCGGACGAGTGAAGCAGGCATAGTCGCCCCATACTTCAATGAGCATGGACATCAGCATCGCCTCCCTTCCGGGTGAAGTTGAATTTTCAGACTAAGATGAATATCGGTCATTGAAACCACCTCTTTCTTTTAGAAGTAAAGGCCGATGCCGGTCTCCACGTCCATGGCAAGGCCGGTCTTTTCACTGTAGCAGCTGGTGTCGGTGAGGATGGCGGAACCATCGGGCCGCAGTTCCAGCGCCCCGGCGGCGTCGAGCTTGTCGAACTGGTCCTTATAGCAGGAGACGCTGTAAACGCCCAGCTTCCGCAGCAGCGTCCGGGTAACATGACCGCTGCGCAGCTGTTCACAGAGGGCTGCGCCCTCGCCGACGGGCAGATAGACCGTGCGGGCAGCGTTCTCGATGAGGCGGAATTCCTCCGCCACCTGTGCAAAGGGGAACTGGCAGCCCCGGATGCCCCGGAGAAAGGCATCCAGAATACCGTGCTTGTCCACGGCGTCGGGGCCGCGCAGGTCGGAAAGCTCGTTGAAGTAGAGCTGAATGGCCCGGGGCGTGTCCAGTGTGTCCTGATGCCGGGCGGTGTAGTCCAGCGCGCTGACGTTCTGCCTGAGCATCTGGGGCGTGGAACACTCGTCCAGCCGGAACCGGTAGACGATGCTTTCCTCTGCGCCCCGCCGCCCCTCGCGGTTGCAGCGCCCGGCAGTCTGTAAGAGCGAGTCAAGACCGCACTGCTCGCGGTAAGCGACGGGAAAATCCACGTCCACGCCCGCCTCGATGAGAGAGGTGGACACCACCCGGCAGGGCAGACCCTCTTTCAGTCGCTGGCGGATGCCGTCCAGCTGACGGCGGCGGTCGGCGGCGCAGAGCAGGGTGGTCAGGCAATAGCTGCCCTCGGCGGGCAGAGCAGCGTAAAGCTGCTGGGCCGTCTTGCGGCGGTTGACCACGCAGAGCACCTGCGGGTGCCGGGCCAGCCGGGCGGCGAACTCCTCCTGCGGCAGGGTGCCGAGGTCTTGCAGTGTGGTGCGCCGGAGCACTTCGTAGAGGCGGGCCGCGTCGGGCGTGATCTCCTGCGGGTGGAGCTCAGGCGCAAAGCGCCGGAACAGCGGCTCAAGGGCAGGCTGGGTGGCCGTGCAGAGGACGGCCGTGGAGTGGTAATGCTGGATGAGCTGGGCGATGGCACTGACGCAGGGGGCAAGGTAGTCGCCCGGGAGGGTCTGTGCCTCGTCGAAGATGATGACGCTGTCGGCGATGTTGTGGAGCTTGCGGCAGCGGCTGCTGCGGTTGGCGTAGAGCGACTCGAAGAACTGCACCGCCGTCGTCACCACGACGGGGGCGTCCCAGTTTTCGCTGGCCAGCATCTGGCGGTACTGGGCAGGGGTCAGGTCGTCCTGCTCAACAGTCTTGTACTCGGCGTTGGAGAAGTCGGCCAGAACATTTTCTGCGCCCAGCAGGCCCGAGAAGACGGCGGCGGTCTGGTCGATGATGGACATATAAGGGATGACGTAGATGACCCGCTTCATCTTCTGGGCGGCGGCGTGCTCCAGCGCAAAGGCGAGGGAGGCGAAGGTCTTGCCGCCGCCGGTGGGTACGGTGAGGGTGTAGAGCCCCTGTGGGCCGTGTGCGCCTTTCTCGAGGCAGGCGCGGAGGACGGTGTTGCGCTGGACGCTGACGGGCGAGGGCGATTCGGCCCTAAGATAGCGCTGCGCCTGTGCCGAGACGATGTCCCGCAGCGCGGCGATGTCCGTGCCGCTGCCCCGGGGTGCGGCCTTGCCGTCCATGAAGGTCTCGGTGTCGATGAAGTCGGCGTCCACGAGGCAGGAGTAGAGCATCCGGGTAAAGAACGCGAGGCTCAGCGGGTCGGCGCAGGCCCACGCGGGCGGCGTCGAGGCGGGGAGCGTTACTTCCTGCCAGCCGTCGTAGGGGGCTATCGGCTTCTTGCTCCGGCCAAATAGGGTGGCGTCGCCCGGGTCATCGGCGGGGCTCCCGCCATCGGGCAGGCCGCTGTGGTGTCCGGCCACGGCAAAGGCAGTGTGGAGATGTTGGCGAACCCAGGCCTCCTGCGCCCCGGCGGTGGAGTGGTCCACCTTTGGGCCGCCTTTGAGCCGCAGCTGGAAGGCGTCGCTGTACTTCCCGACGTCGTGGAGCCACGCGGCAAATTCGGCCTCACTCTGTGCCCCGAAGGGGGCTGCGAAGGAACCGGCCAGTCTGGCAGTGCCGGCGAGATGGTCGTAGACGGTCTGGGTGCGGGTGCCATCCTCGCTGATGTGGGCGAGACGTGTGGAGTGCTCCATAAAATGACCTCCTGACTCTGGTTTGCAATAAGGATACGCTTTTCAAAAAGCGGCTGTCAACAAAACGCGCTTTTCGACGAAAAATTCTGGGACTTTGCACAAAAAGCAGACGGAAAAATCTGCAATGTGCCAAAGAAGAAAGAAACGAGTATTTTCATGTTTTTATAATAATACAAATAATATCCAATAAACTGTACTTTTACTGATTTTTCAGGCAAAAATGAAAAGAGAACTGCGTTTTCAGTACTGCGGGAGGAAGACCGCCCATCAGCAAAGAAAAAATGAAGATGTTGTGTACAACAACACCGCATTAAGATGGAATTAAGGCAGGGTTAAGAAAACTGCAAGAAAAGCGCTGAGTTATTCCATCCTGGAATGGACTTTCGGGAAAATCAAGGCGAATATCCCCCTTTTCATTTGCTGGAATCTGTTGTATTATGAATAACAGACATGGAATCTGAGCAAAATGCGCCGCGATGAAGCGCAAACAGGAATGATAAGAAAAAATAAAGGGCAATAGGGGGAGAGCTACGATGGACGAAAAAGATTACGAGCTGCTGCACGCACTGGATGAGACGCGCAACATCACCCACGCAGCGGACAAACTGTACATGACCCAGTCGGCACTGTCCAAGCGCATCAAGGCGCTGGAGCAGGAGCTGGGGGTGGAGATCGTCCTGCGCTCACGGCAGGGCATCCGCTTCACGCCGGCCGGTGAACAGGTGTTGCTCCACAGCGCTGCCGCCGCCCGTGAGATGGAAAAGATGCGCCGCCAGCTGGCTGCCATCCAGGGCGAAGCCTGCGGCACCCTGCGGGCAGGCATCTCGGTGAACTTCTCCTACTACCGTCTGCCCGAGGTGCTGACCGAGTACCACAAAGCCTACCCGAAGGTACGCCTCGACATCGCTACCGGCCACAGCCGGAACATCTACCAGCAGATGCTGGACTCTTCGCGGGACGTGGCAGTGCTGCGGGGCGAGTATCCGTGGGACGGTACCCAGTTCCTGCTCTCGCAGGAGAATATCTGCCTGATCTGCAGCGAGGAGAACAAGGACAGACCCATCTCCGATTACCTTTATATCGACCACAGCAGCGACGCCACCATCAGCGCCCAGATGGCCCGCTGGCGCTACGAGAACGGCGTGACCAACGATGCGGGTAATTTTGTGGTGGATAACATCATGGTCTGCCGCGAGATGGTGGAGCGGGGCCTTGGCTGGGCGCTGATGCCGGAAGTGGCGCTGAATAACTTCAAGGGATATGTCAAGCCCTGCACCTTCGAGAACGGCGAGCCCTTCGTCCGGCGCACCTATATTTTCTGCCAGAGAGACGCAGCCGCCCTGCCGCAGGTGCAGCTCTTTATGGACATGCTCAAAAAGCACCGCTGAGAGGAGAAAAACATGGAAACGACTGTTTCGCTGGTCCAGATGCTGGATGCACGGGAGCGCCGGGTGCAGCATCAGCAGGAGCTGTTGTCCCAGTACCACAAGCCGCTCATCTGCTTTACCATGAATATCTGCGGCCCGATAAAGGATTCGCCCCTCATCCGGCGGGGCTTTGCGCGGGGGCGTCAGCTGCTGCGCCAGCAGTTTCTGCGGGCAAAGCTGACGCCGCTGTATCAGGACGCCGTCCGGGAAGTGACCGGCTGCGAGGCGTTCTATGTGCTGGATGCCGACCCGCTGACCATCAAGAAATTTACCACCGACATCGAGGACGCCACCCCGCTGGGGCGGCTGTTCGACATGGACGTCATCCGTTCGGACGGCCTCAAAGTGGACAGAGAAGAGCTAAACCTCGAAGGCCGCCGCTGTCTCATCTGCGGCGGGCCTGCTAAGGTGTGCAGCAGCCGCCGCGTCCATACCGTGGCCGAACTGCAGGAAAAGACGACGGAGATCTTGACCGAGGCCCGGGACGCGCAGGACATTGCCGACGCGGCCCGTCTGGCCGTCCGCGCCCTGCTCTACGAAGTGACCACCACCCCGAAGCCCGGCCTTGTGGACCGGCGTAACAGCGGAAGCCATAAGGACATGGATGTGTTCACCTTCATGGACAGCGCCGCAGCGCTCTATCCCTATTTTGAAGCCAGCGCCCGGACGGGCCGCGAGACGGCGGAACAGCCCGCGCCCGAGACATTCGCGGCCCTGCGGCCTCTGGGCTGTGAGGCCGAGGGCGAGATGCTGGACGCCACCGGCGGCATCAACACCCACAAGGGCGCGGTCTTTTCGGTGGGCATCGTCTGCGCGGCGCTGGGACGCCTCGACCGCTCCCTCTGGGCCGAAGCAGCCCGCGTTCTGGCGGAAGTATCCGCAATGACGGCGGGCCTGACCGAGAAGGATTTTGCAGGCGTCACTGCCGAGAACGCCGCCACCGTGGGTCAGAAGCTCTATATCCAGTACGGCATCACCGGTGTGCGCGGGCAGGTGGAAGCCGGACTTCCCGCAGTGCTGAATGTCGGTCTGCCGGTGCTGGAAGCCGGGCTTGCCAAGGGTTACGACTTCGACCGCGTCGGCGGCGGCGCACTGCTGGCCATCCTGGCCAACAGCACCGATACCAACATTATCGCCCGCTCGAGCCGGGAGCGTCAGCTGGCCCTCACTGAAGAGCTGAAAGCCCTTCTCGCCCAGACACCTTACCCGGATAAAGATGCGCTCGCGGCGCTGGATGACCGGTTCATTGCGGAAAATCTCTCGCCCGGCGGCAGTGCCGACCTGCTGGCGCTGACCTGGCTGCTCCATTTTGTTACTACTGAGGGGAATATCGATGAGTGAATATACCATTTCGCAGGTCTATCCGACCGATAAAACCGTTCTGGCCCAAATCGACACACTACTGGGTCAGGAGGGCATCCGCCGCGACGGCAATCTGGACTACAGCTGCGCCATGTTCGACGAGGAATACAATGTCATCGGCACCGGCAGCTGCTTCGGCAACACCCTGCGGTGCTTCGCTGTCAGCAGCGCCCATCAGGGTGAGGGTCTGCTGAACCAGATCATCACCCACCTCATCGAGGTGCAGTGCGCGCGGGGGAATATGCACCTGTTTCTCTACACCAAGGTAAAAAGCTCCAAGTTTTTCGGCGACCTCGGCTTCTACGAGATCGCCCGGGTGGAGGATACCCTTGTCTTCATGGAGAACCGCCGCGACGGCTTCGGGGCTTATCTGCGCGATCTGGAAAAGACCAGGACCGAGGGCAAAAGTGCGGCCCTCGTCATGAACGCGAACCCTTTTACCCTCGGTCATCAGTATCTTGTGGAAAAAGCTGCTGCCGCCTGCGACACGCTCCACCTGTTCGTGGTCAGTGAGGACGCCAGCCTCGTGCCTTTTGCCGTGCGCAGGAAGCTGGTGGAGGCGGGCGTGGCCCATCTGCCGAATGTGGTGCTCCACGACAGCGGCCCCTACATCATCTCGAATGCCACCTTCCCCAGTTACTTCCTGAAGGATGAGGCAGCTGTCATCGACGGCCACGCCCGGCTGGACCTCGCCGTCTTTACGAAAATCGCGGCGGCGCTGAACATCACTGCCCGCTATGTGGGCGAGGAGCCTACCAGTCAGGTGACGGGGCTTTACAACCAGATCATGTGCGAGCAGCTGCCCAAAGCGGGTATCGAGTGTGTTGTTGTACCCCGCAAAGAAGCAAACGGCAAGGCCATCAGTGCTTCCACCGTCCGCCAGTGCCTGCAGAGCGGCGACTGGGATACCCTCGAGACGCTGCTGCCCAAGACCAGCCTCGACTATTTCCGCAGCCCGGAGGCAGAGCCGGTGCTGACACGCATCCGCAATGCGGGCAATGTCGTGCATTACTGAGAAAAACTTCCTCTCTCTTTGTGGTCATGACAACAGAAATAGGACGAAGCATCTGTTATAATAGGCCCATCAAGAAAAGGAGAGTGTGGATATGATACGTAAAATCATTCATATAGACGAAGAAAAATGCAATGGCTGTGGTGCCTGTGTCACTGCCTGCCATGAGGGTGCCATCGGCCTCGTGAACGGAAAGGCCAAGCTCATGCGCGACGACTACTGCGACGGCTTCGGCGACTGCCTGCCCGGCTGCCCCACCGGTGCCATCACCTTTGAGGAGCGGGAGGCCGCTGCCTATGATGAGCAGGCTGTGCTGGAACTGTCTCTTA
>ENA-OZEZ01000638-OZEZ01000638.1-human-gut-metagenome-genome-assembly--contig:-NODE-638-length-12095-cov-11.409967_pt1 | contig 12095 bp, 10 predicted proteins | sample MGYA00244609_ERZ653616 | MGnify/ENA primary metagenome ERZ653616 (study PRJEB26926, sample SAMN06164988) | human gut metagenome | biome: ENVO:00009003; feature: ENVO:2100002; material: ENVO:00002003...
GAAGATAAAGCCAGATAGATGTGAGGACGTGGGAGAAATCCTGCGTCCTTTTTTACTTTATAGGAAAGTTCTCAAATCTGAAAATATAGGGTATAATGAATGATGAATAAAAAATGGCATAACAAAAGAGCGAGGGTTGGGTTCTAACTTCGCGATGACTTTGATTATGAAATTTTTTGTTTTGTGTGGTCTGCACTATTTGACGATTGAGAAAATATTATGAGTATGGCTTCATCCATATCCCATGACCTTTCGGTATTGTTCAAATAGTGCAGTTTTTTTGTAATAAACTTCAAACGCAAACATGGATTTGCCACATTTAGGACATTTGAGAGGGTCATATCCAAAAGTCAGAAGAATCATGTTCTGCCAGTTATAAAACTTACAAAGGTATCTGTGCTTTTTAGATGAAATACATTTGTGAAGTTTTGATTCCTGTTTATGGTGTTTAGCATAGATACCATAATAACGAAGCATTTTGAAGTGTTTTTCTGGGATATGTACAATTAGTCTTTTTATGAAATCAAGTGCAGGGATACATTCGGTGATAGTCTGATTATCTTCGTGTCTGGTGTAATGAAAAGTAACATTATCCCCGTCATACGCATCAATACGAGAAGTTGCAATTACAGGTCTGCCAAGATATCTGCTGATGTATTTAATAGTAACATCAGGTTTACAATGATTAGGCTTGGCACGAACATAGAATCCTTCGGCATGTTTGCTATACATTTCGTTTTTAACTTTACAAAAAGATTTACCAATCTTATTAGTTAACTGGTCGAGAAGAACTTTTCGGAAGGAATTGCGAAGGAAACGGAAATCAAAGTGTGTGCAAGGACGCCAAACAGTATGATTACCAGCACCACCTTCAGAGATAAGAGCATGAATGTGAGGATTCCATTTCAAGTCACGCCCGAAAGTATGAAGAACCAGAATAAATCCAGGGGTGAAAAGTTCAGCTTTGTTTTGTTTGTGAAACATACGAAGAACAACATCTCTGACAGAATGAAAGAGACAATTTAAAAGAGATCTGTCATTAAGGAAATAAATACGCAGTTCTTCAGGAATAGTAAAGACACAATGTCGATGAACACAATTGACCAGTTTACAAGACATGTGAAAAGAACGTTTTTGATTATACATGTTTCCGCAGGAAGGACAAAAACGAGACTTACAGCGGAAAGGAACGAATTTCAATTTACCACAATCAGGGCATGCAAAGAAAGCACCGCCATAAGAAGGATCACCACAATGAATCATCTTGGAGATATTTTCGATCTCAGTTTGACGAGGATGAAGTTCGTAAAGGATATGCTCATAATAATCAATAAAAATGTTTTGTAATATATTGCTCATGCAATAATTTTACAATAAAAATGAACAAAGAAAAACCCACCCCTCATGAATGAGGGGCAGGGGAGTTGAGAGTGTGTTTACACACTATTTTTACTGATTTTGAGTTTATATGCAGCACTTGATTTGGAAGTAGATGAGGGATTTGCCTATGAAGAATATCATTTGTTGAAGCTTTGGGAAGGTAGGAAATGGAAATGAAAGAAGAATGTATTATATGTAAAGCACCACTTATATATCTTGAAAAAGATGAAATGATGGAGTGTGTGTTATGCCATAAAAAGGAATTAAGCAAAACTAGATGTGAGCAGGGTCATTATGTATGTAATGAATGCCATACAAAAGGAATGGGTGTAATTATAGACATATGTCTTAGTGAAACATCTAAGAATCCGATAGAAATTATAAGAAGAATGATGGCGCAGCCGTTCTGTCATATGCATGGACCAGAGCATCATGTTATGGTTGGTTCAGCACTTCTTGCTGCATATAAAAATGCAGGTGGTGAGATTGATTTGCCGGAAGCACTACTTGAAATGATGAATAGAGGAAAAACTGTTCCGGGTGGCGTATGTGGATTCTGGGGTGCTTGTGGCGCTGGAATTAGTACAGGAATGTTTATATCAATAATCTCAGGAGCGACTCCACTTAAAAATGAACCTTGGGGTCTGGCTAATAAAATGACTTCTAAGGCACTTGACGCAATCGGGAGCATTGGTGGACCAAGATGTTGTAAAAGAGATTCCTATATAGCCATAATCTCAGCAATTGACTATGTGGCAGAGAATTTCAATATACAAATGGAAAAGCCTGTTATAAAGTGTATTCATTCTGATAAGAACAACCAATGTATTAAGGAGAGGTGTCCGTTTCATGAATAAGAAAAAAGTCGCATTTATCTGTGTTCATAATTCATGCCGTAGTCAGATTGCAGAGGTATGCAGGTAGATGAACTTCTGCCCCTCCTTAGAGAAAACCAAGAATCCTTAATTGTGGGAGGTCGGTAGGAATTAATCATCAATGCCGTATTTATTTTCCAGTGCTTCTTCTGCTAATTCCAGTTCATCTTCCAGTTTTTCAATCGCGCGTTCCCTCGCTTTGTATATCTCGAAGCTAATCTCTTTCATCTGGTAAGCATAGCTATGTAATGGCTTGCATTCTGCAAATCCGCAGAAACACAAATGAAAATCTTTAAACTTTGGTTTCAACAGTTGTAATACGTAAGAATATTCTATTCATTATGTTTATTGATCGTCCGATGACGGAAAATGATATTTATGCAAAGTTGCTTTCTAATAAATTACCTGCAAATCTGGGATATCTTTATGAGAATCTGGTTGCTCAAATGATTGCAGCGTCAGGAAGAGAGCTATACTATCATACTTGGGGAAAAAAAGGAAAGTACACATTATTATGAGGTGGATTTCCTGGTTTCAGAAGGATGCAAAATAAATGCATAAGCATTGTTACAACAGACACAATCTCAAAATCAGAAATTGTTAATGCACAGGCAATGTACAGTAATACCATGGGAAATTATAATCTTCTGTAAGAAAAAGGAATTCCGGTGGATCCAGTTGGATGGCGGAAAGTATCGCATCTCCAAGAAGAGTTTCGACGACTGGCTCGATAACTTGGAACAGTAAAAAACAGAGTGTTGATCAGGTTGATTTTGCCCCGGATATCTATAGATTAATGAAGAAAATCATGATAAGATAGAAGCATATGAAACGGATAGAACAGATTAGAGGGAGGCTACAGCATTTCTGTAGGAAGAAAGTATAGACTGGTATAGAAACAGCAGCATAGAAATACAGAATCTGTGATATTGCAATTAAACGATATAACGAATGGACTACAAACGGAGTATATCTTGAATCGATGTTGTATCCGTGGGATTATGCGGCGGCATCGCTGATCGTGCTGGAAGCAAGCCAGTTGTTGAGTGAATAATAAGAAGAATGGAAATAGAGAGAAAAACAGAAGGGAACTGAATTCATATGTTTACGCATGAGATGATAAAATCCTTTAATCAGTTGGAGATGGATGTGTATAATTACATCATCAGCAATGAAGAGAAAGTAGTATATATGAAAGTACGCGAGCTGGCAGAGGCGGTTCATGTTTCAACAACGACGATCCTTCGCTTTTGTAAAAAGGTAGGATGCGAGGGATATTCTGAATTCCGTTTGAAATTAAAACAGGAAGTCAGCAGCAAGGAAAAGAAGAAAATCAATATGGATCTTACTGCGGTTAAAGATTTCTTTGAACGGGTGCAGACACAGGCATTTGCTGAGAATATCCAGGAAGCTGTGAAGTTACTTACAAAGGCATCGTCAATTATATTTGTAGGTGTGGGGAATTCTTCTTTTATAGGAAAGTATGGGGCAAGATATTTTAATAATGTAGGCTGGTTTTCATTTGCTATTGATGATCCGTTCACGCCAGTATTTCGTGGAAAAGGTGAGAGAATAGCTACAATCGCATTGTCTGTATCAGGAGAGACGGAACAGACACTGATGTTGGCAGAAAAGTTGAAAAGAAGAGGGAGCAGCCTGATATCTATTACAAATAAGGCAAACTGTTCTTTGGCGAAGATGAGTGACTGCAATATAAATTATTATGTTTCAGAGTATAAATATAAACAAGACGAAGATTATGATCTGACATCCCAGATGGCAGTCGTTTTTATTTTGGAATTAATCGGAAGAGAATTGAAGGGCGTCCATAACGATACAGATGATCTGTTTTAAAATGATATGGAAGACTTATTTCATTAAGGTTGTAGAATGTAATGGTACGAATAGTAACCAGATAAGTAACAAAAAAAACAGAATACACGAAAAAGTATCATAATATACAAAAAAGGAAAAGGAAAACAGTGCATTTTACACAATAAAGTAGAATGCCCTGTTTTTTTTATGTAACAAATTCCGTCTATATGGAACAGAAACCAGAAACAGGAAAAAGTACTGACAAAACGAAAAATGCTTGTTATACTAGCACCATCAAAGCAAATGAGAAAGAAATAAGGGAGGAAACAATCATGGTAATTCGATTATTTTGTGCAGCAGGAATGTCAACCAGTCTTCTCGTAAAGAAGATGGAAGAGGCAGCAAAGGAAAAAGGAAAAGATGTTGATATCGTAGCATATCCATTTACAGAGATGGAACGCGTGATTGAAGGCGTGGATGTAGCACTGCTCGGACCACAGGTAGGATATCAGCTTGCCAGAGCAAAAGAGATCTGTGATCCAAAAGGGGTTCCGGTAGATGTGATCCCAATGCAGGATTATGGAATGTGCAATGGAATGAATGTTTTGAAATTTGCATATAAGCTTGCGAAAAATAAATAAGAGAAAACAAAGATACACAATTTAAAGCAAAAAACAGAGCAAAGGGTAGTAGCAAATGAAAGAGAAATTTAACGAAAAAGTAATCCCTGTAATCCTTAAGTTTATTAATACAAAGGCAATACAGTCAATAAAAAATGGTATGGTGACTTCCATGTCTCCTCTGATCATCGGATCAATCTTCCTGATCCTGTCAAACTTTCCGGTAAAGGCAGTTGTCGATGTATTAGAGTCTACAGGAATCAAACCAGTATTAGATCAGGTATGTGGCGCAACATTCTCCATCAGTGCGTTGATTGCAGTTATCGGTATCAGCTATAGCTATGCGAAACTGGAAAATCAGGAACCACTCAACTGTGGAATTATTTCACTGGCAACATTCTTGATTCTGATGCCTTCGTCCATAACAACAGAAGGTGGAGAAGTTGTTAGTGGAATTATTAATAAGACATGGACAGCAGGACAGGGAATGATTGGAGCAATCATTGTCGGATTGATCGTACCGCCTATTTACTGTTGGTTCTTAAAGAAAAATATACGTATTAAAATGCCGGCCGGAGTTCCGGAAGGTGTAACAAATGCATTCTCAGCATTAATCCCGGCATTCGTAATCCTGACAGGGGCTGCAGTAATTCACGGTATCTGTTCTATTGGATTCAACACAACAGGTATGGAAATTATTTACAAAGTTGTTCAGACACCACTTCAGAAAATGACAGACTCCCTTGGTGGAGCAGTTCTGATGTGCTTTACAGGACCATTCCTGTGGTTCTTCGGAGTTCATGGTTCAACAGTAGTTGGTGGAATCATGACAGGACTATTACAGGCAAACAGCCTTGCAAATCAGGCTATTATTGACAGTGGTGTAGAACTTACAATAGCAAACGGAGGCCATATTGTAACACAGCAGTTTTATGATCAGTTTATCAATATAACAGGTGCAGGTATCACAATCGGACTTGTAATGTATATGTTCTTCTTTGCAAAATCAAAACAGTTGAAAGCACTTGGTAAATTGGGAATTATTCCGGCATTATTTGGAATCAATGAGCCAATTCTGTTTGGTGCTCCAGTCGTTATGAATCCAATGCTTGCAATTCCGTTTATTGGAATGCCTGTGATCGCATGTTTAATCCAGTATTTTGCACTGTATACAGGAATCTGCCCATTATATGGAGCAACACAGATCCCATGGACTTGTCCACCGATTATCTCAGGATTCCTTTTAGCAGGATGGAAAAGTGCTTTACTTCAGTTAGTGATCCTTTGTGTTTCATTCTTCGTTTATCTGCCATTCATCAAGAAGGTTGACAAGATGAATCTGGTTCAGGAGAAGAATCAGCCGGTAGAAGATGAGGATGAAGACTGGTAAAATCAGAATAAAAATAATAGCAGGATAGGAGACAAAAATGGACGAAAAATTTGAAACGGCATGTTTTCAGATCATCACATATGTAGGTACAGCAAGAACACATTTTATCAATGCAATCCAGTGTGCGAAAGAAGGAAAATATGATGAGGCAGCAGAACTGATTAAACAAGGTGATGAAGCCTTTTCACTTGGACATAACGCTCATGCAGATCTTTTGACAATGGATGCAAATGGTGAAATTTCCAATGGATACATGCTTCTGATGCATGCAGAAGATCAGCTTATGAGTGCAGAAGCATTCCGCATTCTTGCAGATGAATTCATTACACTGTATAAGAGAATTGATGAGAAATAATCATCAAGATGTAATTGAATATAGAAACAGAAAAGTTGGGGGCAAAAGCCCCCAACGCTATTATACAAAGTAATTAAGACAACAGGAAGGAAATAACAATGGGATTTCGAAAAGATTTTCTCTGGGGCGGCGCAGTTGCTGCTCATCAGCTGGAGGGTGCCTATGATCGAGATGGAAAAGGCTTGAGCATTATGGACGTTGTAACCGGCGGAGATGTAAATACAAGAAGAAGAATAACAGGTGAAATACTAAAAGGCGAGAATTATCCGAATCATGAAGCAATCGATTTTTATGATTACTATAAAGAAGATATCCGCTTATTTGCGGAAATGGGATTCAAGTGTTTCCGTACAAGTATTGCATGGACACGTATCTTCCCAAATGGTGATGAAGAACAGCCGAATGAAGCCGGATTAAAATTCTATGATGACATGTTTGATGAATGTCTGAAATATGGGATCGAACCAGTGATCACACTGAGTCATTTTGAGATGCCTCTGCATCTTGTACAAGAGTACGGTGGATGGAGAAACAGAAAACTGATTGATTTCTTCGTGAAATTTGCAGTAACATGCTTTGAGCGATACAAAGACAAAGTAAAATATTGGATGACATTTAATGAGATTAACAACCAGGCAGATATCGGTGATGGATTTATGCTTTATGCTAATTCTGGGATTATAATTAAACCGGAAGAAAATGCGGAAGAATTGATGTATCAGGCATCTCACTATGAACTGGTTGCCAGTGCCGAAGCGATAAAAGCTGGACATGAGATTAATCCGAAATTTCAGATTGGCTGCATGATCGCAATGTGCCCAATCTATCCGGCTACCTGCCGTCCGGAAGATATACTGCAGGCTGAAAAAGCCATGCAGAAAAGATATTATTATACAGATGTGCATGTAAAAGGAGAATACCCTGTAAATATTTTGAAATACTGGGAAAGAAAAGACCTTAAGATTGACGTAACAGAAGAAGATCTTGCAGTGTTAAAACAGGGCTGTGTCGATTATATCGGTTTCAGTTATTATATGTCTTTCTGTACAAAAGCAGAACCAGACAATCCGGAATATGATTACCGTGGAGAAAAGGATCGCATAAAGAATCAGTACGTAAAGGCAAGTGAATGGGGATGGCAGATTGATCCGATCGGACTGCGCTATTCATTGAACTGGTTTACAGATCGCTACAAAGTACCATTGTTTATTGTAGAAAATGGATTTGGAGCATATGATACTTTAGAAGAGGATGGAAGCATCCACGATCCATACCGTGTGGAATATCTGCAGCACCACATTTCAGAAATGAAAAAGGCGGTAGAGGAAGATGGTGTAGATCTGATGGGTTATACACCATGGGGATGCATCGACCTTGTCAGTGCAGGAACCGGTGAGATGGATAAGAGATATGGATTCATCTATGTGGATAAACATAACGATGGAACAGGAGACTTGTCCAGAAGAAAGAAAGATTCTTTCGAGTGGTATAAAGAAGTTATTTCAACAAACGGCGAAAATATCAATTAGTTAATAGAATGACTATTAAAAAAAGTGTCTATATCAAGAAATGATAAAAGGTTCTGATATAGACACTTTGACTAACCGATACATCAAGCAAGTTTCCATCAAGATATAATCTTGCATATTCAAGAGGTTCATCAATGGTGAGTGCGTTTAATGCACAGTCTGATCCTGGTGTGGTTTTTAAGTCCTTTTCAGCTTCCCAACAGTCAATGCGGAGCATATAGCCAACAGAGGTGTAAACATCAATACTGTTTTATATAATTTTCTTGGTCTTGTTTTTGCCATTATCAGAGTTCGTAAACACTGGTGGGACGATATACCAAAGAGTTCTGTGATGGATTGCGTTTTGGCAGAGTCCTATGTAAAATAATCGGACAAGGATGAAAAGAAAAAGGAGATTCTTATGGGAACAAATGAAAAAAATATGACCACTGGATCACCTGGAAAACTGATCATTACTTTTGCCATACCACTGATGCTTGGAAATATCTTTCAGCAGTTTTATACGATGGCAGATACCATGATCGTCGGACAGGTGGTAGGGGTTGAAGCACTGGCGGCAGTAGGCGCCGGAGACTGGCTGGTATGGCTGGTGTTCGGTATCATGACAGGTATCACACAGGGTTTTTCTATTCTGGTAGCTCAGTTTTATGGAGCAAGGGAAAAAGAAAATCTGAAATGCGCGGTGGCGAAAAGCTATATCATGACAGCACTGCTTTCTGTGATTGTACTTGCGGTAAGTGAAGGGGCAGTTTATCATGTTCTTTTGTTTTTACAGACACCGGATAATGTCATTGACCTGACAATGCTATATCTTCGGCTGATCTTTGCCGGAATTCCGATCATAGCGGCTTATAATATATTTGCAGCGATTCTTCGAGCACTGGGTAACAGCAAATCTCCACTGATAGCAATGACCGTAGCAGCGTTGATCAATGTGGGACTGGACCTGTTATTTGTGGCAGTTTTTGGCTGGGGTGTAGCCGGAGCAGCAGTGGCGACAGTCATCGCACAGGGATTTTCAGCCCTGTACTGTCTGATGGTGTTACGGAAAATTCCGGATATCCGACTGGAAAAACAGGACTTCTACAGACAGCCGGCAATGAGTCTGCGGCTTTTGAAAGTGGCGACTCCTCTTGCGATCCAGAATGTGATCATCTCTGTAGGGGGGCTTACAGTACAGTATGTAGTCAATGGATTTGGATTCCTGTTTGTGGCTGGATTTACAGCATCAAACAAATTATATGGAGTTTTAGAGATTGCTGCCGTTTCATACGGATATGCAATTACAACCTATGTAGGCCAGAATCTTGGTGCAAAGAAATATCAGAGAATCCGGAAAGGTGTGCACAGCGGAACTTATATGGCATTGCTTACTTCTGTTGTAATCTCAGGTGTGATGGTGTTATTCGGACGCAATATATTGTCACTGTTTGTATCCGGCGAACCGGAACAGATCCGACAGGTGTTAGACATTGCATATAAATATTTGTTTATTATGGCAATTTTTCTATGGGTACTGTATCTGCTGTATGTATATCGTTCGGCGATTCAGGGTCTGGGTAATACCCTGATTCCCCTCGCCAGTGGCATTGCAGAATTTGTGATGCGTGTCAGTGTTGCATTATTGTTACCAAAACTGATCGGTGAAGACGGAATTTTTTATGCGGAAATTTGTGCCTGGACCAGCGCAGCTGTTTTATTGTTTATAAGTTATATGATTATTATACGAAAATACAAAGAGTATAACTGCTGACTGTTAAGTAAAAATAGTTCGACTCCATGGACAAAAAGGTGTATAATAAAATAAAACTTCAGTATATTAAGGAAAAAGATATTATAATCTTCCAGCAACTACGCAATGGCATTATGGGACAGACCATGAATCTTCAGGGTAAGGGAGGCCGCAAGATTTCGGTTGCGACTTATCGATTGTCGCAGAAGGTTGTCGGATTTAATTAAGAGGATAAAGGGGAATATAAGGGCAATTCGTTTGCAATTACACAAGTGAGGAGAAGAGATTATGGCAAGCATTCGAGAAGTTGCAAAGCTGGCACATGTAGCACCCAGCACGGTATCCAGAGCGTTAAATGGTAGCGGATATGTATCAGAGAAAAGCAAAAACAAAATTAAGAAGGCGGTAGAGGAGCTAGATTATATTCCTAATCAGTGGATCAGAAATCTGTATAAGAAAAGAACGGGTATTATCGGTGTTATGACACCGGATATTATCCATCCGTATTTTTCAACTCTTTGGAATTATCTTGAGGCAGAATTAGATCAATACGGATATAATGTGGTTATTTGTAATACCAGAGGAAATCAGGACAAGGAAAGAGAATATCTTGATACATTGGAACGTAATCTGTTCGATGGACTGATTGTAGGATCTGCGTTTCTTTCTGATGAATATTATATGAATATTGAGAAACCAATTATCTCACTGGATCGGATTATACCGGGAATCCCGCTGGTGACATCGGATCATCATCAGGGAGGAATTTTAGCGGGCGAATTGTTTTTGGAAAAAGGCTGTAAAAAAGTGATGTGCTTTAGTGATCCGACCAGGATGGAACTTGCCTCTGCCGATAGCGCGAGAGCCCTTATCGATGTGATGGAGAAGCATAATAGGGAGGTTATCATTGAATCTTTTCAATGGGAGGAAGTTATAAACTATCAATTGTGTATGAAACGTACCAGAACATTGTTGGATCAATATCCGGACGTTGATGGAATTATGGCTTTGGACTTGTGTGCAGCCGCCTTCCTCAAGACAGAAAAAAACAAAAAAATATTGGCTTATGATGGAACTTATGTCACGGACTTCAATTACCATTCGATTGATTCAATTGTACAGGATGCGAAGAAGGTTGCAAAGGAAAGTGTGAATATGCTTATTAAACTGATCAATGATCAACCACTTAAGAAAAGGGAAGTATTGGTTCCTGTAAAATATAAAAAGGGCGATACTTTGTAGAATGGAGAGCATTGGCACAAAGGAGTGTGTGAAACTTTTTCTGTAAATAGCTAATAACAGCAAGGTCTTCTATGGTAAAATATAAATCATAGGAGGCCTTTTATTATGGCAAGAAGAGAAAAGAAACCTGTACACAAAGTAGTAATGACAGAAGGAAAGCGAAACATCATTCAGCAACTTCTTCAGGAGTATGATATTGAAACCGCTGAAGATATCCAGGATGCGCTTAAGGATCTGCTTGGCGGCACCATCAAAGAGATGATGGAAGCAGAAATGGATGATCATCTTGGTTACCAAAAATCTGAACGATCTGATAGCGATGATTACCGCAATGGATATAAATCAAAGCGTGTAAACAGCAACTATGGCAGCATGGATATCGATGTTCCGCAGGATCGTAAATCAACATTTGAGCCACAGATTGTAAAGAAACGTCAGAAGGATATTTCTGATATCGATCAGAAGATTATTTCCATGTATGCAAAAGGAATGACAACCCGGCAAATATCCGAAACCATCGAAGATATCTACGGTTTTGAAACATCAGAAGGCTTTATTTCAGACGTTACAGATAAAATTCTGCCTCAGATCGAAGACTGGCAAAATCGACCGCTGGATGAGGTATATCCGATCCTCTATATAGATGCCATCCATTATTCCGTACGCGATAATGGAGTGATTAGAAAGCTGGCTGCCTACGTCATTCTTGGCATCAACACAGAAGGAAAAAAAGAGGTTCTTTCAATCACTGTCGGTGATAATGAAAGTTCAAAGTACTGGCTGTCTGTTCTGAATGAGCTGAAGAATCGTGGTGTAAAGGATATCCTGATTATCTGCGCTGACGGTCTTAGTGGCATTAAAGAGGCAATTGCCGCCGCATTTCCAAAAACAGAGTATCAGAGATGTATTGTACATCAGGTAAGAAACACGCTAAAATATGTTCCGGATAAGGACAGAAAAGCGTTCGCTTCCGATCTAAAAACGATTTACCATGCTTCCGATGAAGAGAAGGCTAGACTGGCTCTGGATCGAGTTACTGAAAAATGGACCGCAAAATACCCAAATTCCATGAAACGCTGGTATGATAACTGGGATGCAATAACACCGATTTTTAAGTTCTCACCGGATGTCAGAAAGGTTATTTACACGACAAATGC
>ENA-OZEZ01000651-OZEZ01000651.1-human-gut-metagenome-genome-assembly--contig:-NODE-651-length-11916-cov-6.850013_pt1 | contig 11916 bp, 10 predicted proteins | sample MGYA00244609_ERZ653616 | MGnify/ENA primary metagenome ERZ653616 (study PRJEB26926, sample SAMN06164988) | human gut metagenome | biome: ENVO:00009003; feature: ENVO:2100002; material: ENVO:00002003...
GTGAAGGTCTCCGCTGCCGACGGTAAGTTCACTGCCGACGTCGACGGCTTCAACGGCGACGCTGTGCTCAGCTACGAGCTGAAGGACAAGAACGACAAGACCGTGGCCGCGTCCGATTCCTCCACTCCGCTCTCCGGCGTGCGCGTCAAGACCGCACAGACCACTCCGATCGCGCTCGACGGCGTGACCGAAGGCTCCGAATACAAGCTCACCGTCACCGGCCGCCAGTCCAGCAAGGCCGTGACCGTCGACTTCCAGGCTCCGGCCGCCAACTCCGCCGACAAGAACAACGTCAAGCCGGGCGCTGGCAACGCTGACAAGAACGGCGTAATCGCTTCCGGCAAGGTCAACAACGATACGAAGGCCGGCCCGTTTGGCGCCGCACTGCTCGGCAAGACCGGCACCGCGGTGCTGGCTGCGGCTGTTGCGATCGCCATGCTGGTTGCCGTCGCGATGCTCGTCAAGACCGCGAAGGCCGCCAAGAACGACCGCTGATTGGCTGAATAACCTCCGATAATCCCCAAAACCGCCGACGCTGAGATGCTCCCCAGCGCCGGCGGTTTTGGGTTTTGCGCAAAGTTGAGTGAGGTGCGCTCAAGAATTTTTGCGATTTTGGGAATAATAACTTGCGATTCAAAGTTGAGTGGTGTAGGCTCAAGTTTTGGAAAGCATGAGAGACGGCGATCCGGAAACGGCGATCCGAAACTCGAGCGAAGAACGAAAAGAACGTATAGCGAACCTATTGCAAAGGAGACCAAATATGGGACGCGCAGTTGGCATCGATCTGGGTACCACCAATTCCTGCATCGCAACTCTTGAAGGTGGCCAGCCCACCGTTATCGTGAACGCCGAAGGCGCTCGCACCACACCGTCGGTCGTGGCATTCAGCAAGTCCGGCGAGATCCTGGTCGGCGAAGTCGCCAAGCGCCAGGCCGTCACCAACGTCGACCGCACCATCAGCTCCGTCAAGCGCCACATGGGCTCCGACTGGACCGTCGACATCGACGGCAAGAAGTGGACCCCGCAGGAGATTTCCGCCCAGGTCCTGATGAAGCTGAAGCGCGACGCCGAAGCCTACCTTGGCGAACCGGTCACCGACGCCGTCATCACCTGCCCGGCATACTTCAACGACGCCCAGCGTCAGGCCACCAAGGACGCCGGCACCATCGCAGGCCTGAACGTCCGCCGTATCATCAACGAGCCCACTGCCGCTTCTCTGGCATACGGCATTGATAAGGAAGAGGACCAGAAGATCATGGTCTACGACCTGGGCGGCGGCACCTTCGATGTGTCCATCATCGAGATGGGCGACGGCGTCACCGAAGTTCTGGCCACCAACGGCGACACCCATCTGGGCGGCGACGACTTCGACCAGCGCATCATCGACTGGATGGCTGACGCCTTCCAGACCGAGAACGGCATCGACCTGCGCAAGGATAAGATGGCCGCTCAGCGCCTGAAGGAAGCTGCCGAGAAGGCAAAGATCGAGCTGTCCAGCGCTATGAGCAGCCAGATCAACCTGCCCTTCATCACTGCTGACGCTACCGGCCCCAAGCATCTGGATATGACCCTGACCCGTGCAAAGTTCAACGAGCTGACCGCAGATCTGGTCGATCGCACCATGACCCCTGTCCGCAAGGCTCTGCAGGATGCCGGCCTGCGCGCATCTGACCTGAAGAAGGTCCTGATGGTCGGTGGTTCCACCCGTATCCCCGCTGTCTACGATGCAGTCAAGAAAGAACTGAACTGCGAGCCCTTCAAGGGCATCAACCCCGATGAGTGCGTGGCTGTCGGTGCTGCTATCCAGGGCGGCGTCCTGCAGGGCGACGTCAAGGGTCTGCTGCTGCTGGATGTCACCCCGCTGAGCCTCGGCATTGAGACTCTGGGCGGCGTCTGCACCAAGATCATTGAGCGCAACACCACCATTCCTACCCACAAGAGCCAGGTCTTCTCCACTGCTGCGGATAACCAGCCCTCTGTTGAGATCAATGTCCTGCAGGGCGAGCGTGAGTTTGCCCGCGACAACAAGAGCCTCGGCGTCTTCCATCTGGACGGCATCGCTCCGGCTCCCCGTGGTGTGCCTCAGATCGAAGTCACCTTCGATATTGATGCAAACGGCATCGTGAAGGTCAGCGCGAAGGACCTGGGTACCGGCAAGGAGCAGAACATCACCATCACCGCTTCCACCAACATGTCCAAGGACGACATCGACAAGGCTGTGAAGGAAGCTGAGCAGTTTGCTGCCGACGATAAGAAGAAGCGCGAGGAAGTGGACATCCGCAACGGCGCCGACCAGATGGTCTTCCAGACTGAGAAGATGCTGAAGGAGAACGGCGACAAGATGCCCGCCGACGTCAAGAGCGAGGCTGAGGCAAAGCTGGCCGACCTGAAGACCGCTGTCCAGTCCGGCTCCATCGATGACATCAAGGCAAAGCAGGATGCTCTGAGCCACGTCTTCGAGAAGATGTATCAGGCTGCCGCTGCTGCCCAGCAGCAGGCCGCAGGCGCACAGCCCGGCCCCGATGCTGGCGCAAACGGCCAGCAGAAGCCCAACGATGACGGCGTTGTGGACGCAGACTTCAAGGAAGTCTGATTTGAGACACAGCAGTGCGTATCCGGCCAAACCGGCGGGTATGCGCGTAGAATAGCAAAAGCCGCTCCGGTTTTGCCGGGGCGGCTCTTGCTGGTTATAGAGAAAACCTCTCAGTCTCGCTGACGCTCGCCAGCTCCCCTGATAGGGGAGCCATTGGCAGGCCGGTCAGGCTTGTACAGATTTGCTTGAGGCTGTCTGTACTGGAAGCGGCAGTGCGCTGCTATATAGGGGAGGTTGCTGCTTATACGAGAGGTGATTGGATTATGGCACAGGAGAAACGTGATTACTACGAAGTGCTGGGTGTATCCAAGACGGCTACCGACGCGGAGATCAAAAAGGCTTACCGCAAGCTGGCCATGAAGTACCACCCGGACTACAATCCCGGCGACAAGGAAGCCGAGGAAAAGTTCAAGGAGATCAACGAGGCAAACGAGGTGCTTTCGGACCCGAAGAAGCGCCAGCTCTACGACCAGTACGGCTTTGCCGGTGTTGACCCCAACTACGCTGCCCAGAACGGCGGCGGCCCCGGCGGCTTTGGCGGTTTCAGCGGTTTTGGCGGCGACGGCGTTGACCTTGGCGATATTTTCGGCGACATCTTTGGCGGCGGTTTCGGCGGTTTTGGCGGCTCGAGCCGTTCGGCGAACCCCAACGCCCCCCGCAAGGGCCAGGACATCCGGGTGCGCATCACCCTGACGTTTGACGAGGCGGTGCATGGCTGCAAGAAGAACATCACCATCACCCGTCAGCAGGAGTGTACCGAGTGCCACGGCAGCGGCTGCGCCGCCGGTTCCAGCCCGGAGACCTGCCCTGACTGCGGCGGCAGAGGCTTTGTCATTCGTCAGCAGCGTACGCCCTTCGGCGTCATGCAGACCCAGCAGCCCTGCTCCCGCTGCGGCGGCAAGGGCAAGCTCATCAAGAACCCCTGCAAGAGCTGCCACGGCAGCGGCACCATCGCGGTCAAGAAGACTCTGGAGGCCAATGTCCCTGCGGGCATCGACGACGATCAGGGCTTCCGCCTCTCGGGAATGGGCAATGCCGGCACCAACGGCGGCCCCGCAGGTGACGTCATCGTGGCGGTGACTGTCCAGCCCAGCGAGGTGTTCCAGCGCGACGAGAACAACATCTACGTCGTCTTCCCCATTACCTACAGTCAGGCTGTCCTGGGCGATACCATCACAGTGCCTTCCATCGACGGCAAGGTCGAGGTCAATGTGCCGGAAGGTACCCAGAGCGGCACCACCTTCCGCCTGCGCGGCAAGGGCATCCAGTATGTGAATGGCAGAGGCCGCGGTGATATGTACGTCAAGTGCGAGGTCGAGATCCCCAAGAAGCTCAGCCGCACCCAGCGTGAGGCCCTGAAGAAGTTCGAGGGGACCCTGAAAGAGGATAACTACGAAAAGCGCAAGGGCTTCTTCAAAAAGCTGAAGGATATGTTCAATAACTAAATCAGCACGTCCATAAACAGGCAGAGGCATCCGGTTTGGGTGCCTCTGCTTTTGTATGGACAGATAAAAAGAGGGCGGCGGCCCTTCCCTTACGGGAAGAGCCGCCGCCTTTGTTGTTCTTTGGAGTCTCCTGATTTATTAAAGCAGGATAAGAGCTGCGTTAATCACAAGGCCAATTCCGGTAGCGGAGGTACCCAGAACCCAACTGGCACACGCAAGGTCATAGAGGAAATTAGACACACTCTTCCCCATATCATTTGCGAAATAGTCCAGACCATCCTGAGTCCAAGTATTAGGGTTCTTCTTGCGGTAATCACGGATAGCGGTGACGCCCGCAAGCCATGCATAAGGAGGGAAGACCCATGCAGCGATAGCCTGAATAGCACTGGCACCACCGGTGGTATAGGTCATTTCCTCTTCGTTCATCACGCAGTAGGAAGCGGGCAGCATCATGATGTTTTCCATAGTAGCACTCCTTTACGAACAATATCCCAAAACAGCGCGGTGTGCGCCGGTTTGACGAAAGATAGAAGTTCCCGAAAAGCCACAGGGGAACTTACAGGATGAGCAGCAGCGCGCTCAGGGGAGCGAGAGCCACCACCGTACCGGTGGAAACAACGTCACGCAGGAAGTTGGAAGGCGATTTGGACATATCGTCGCTGATGGCGTCCATTGCACGGCCCATAACGGTGAGAGGATTGCCCCTGCGGTTGCTGTCAACGCTCAGCCAGTCTCTGGCCTGCGAGATGCCCCAGACATAGCTGGATGCCAGAACGGCCACGCCCACGATGGTGACGACGCCGCCAACAGCGCTGCCGCCGGTGGTGTAGGTCATCTCATCGTCAGAAAGCACTGCGTAATCAGCAGGCAACTCCATATATTTCTTCATAAAGAATCACTCCTTCATATCAGCAGGCGGCGCACCGCACTGCAAAGATCCCTCTTGCAGAGCTAACTTCTCTGACAGCATCATTCTACTACAACGCTGGATTTTGTGCAAGGGTTTTGGACAGAAACCACAAAAACCCGGGAAAATGCATGAAAAACACCTCGGAAGTTTGTGGAAAAATACTGCAATAATTCCCGGTATCAGCCTGCTACGCCGGCCCGGTAGAGGTAGGGGTCGCTCTTGAAGCTGTCGAAACTGTAGAGCACGAGGAGCTGGTCGTATGCATTGTCCGCGATGAGCTTGTCCAGCCCGTAGTTGTAGTTGCGGAAATCCACCACGTCGATGTCGGCGTAGTTGGCCGTCAGGTAAGGCACGAAGCAGTTGGCGTAACTGTCCTTGATGACGAGAATGCGTCCGGTGCCGTCGCCCTTGATGCGGCTCAGGCCGTTGTTGCCGTGGAGGAACATGGCATACTTGTCATAAACGTCCAGCTTGGCCGTGTCGTAAAGGCCGGTCGTCTCGCCGTCGGCGGGCTGGCCGGGACCGCTGACCGAGTAGATGGTCAGCGCGTTCGGCAGGTCGTAATAAGTGATGGTGTCCGGTTCTGCGTCCGGCGTCCGCGCCTTGGAGTAGTGGGTGCCGTAGAAGCCGTCTGCCGTCAGCACGGTGTGGGCCGAGGGATCAAAGGGCGTAAGGCCCAGGATGTCGCAGAGCAGCTTGTAGGCGTAGTATGCGCCGGTGCTCGTCCAGTGGTGGTCGGTGCGGTAGTAGATATATTCGTCCTTGTGCGCGGTGAGGGTCTGCCGCACGTCCACAAAGCGGCCTCCGGCGGTCTGTACGGCATCGGAAAGCGAGTCGAGATAACAGTCCTCGTCCAGCAGCGGAGCGCCCGCAGGGACGTTTTCCGGGTAGATGGCAGACGCCGCAGGCACCAGCATCACGTTGACCTTGCCTGGGTACCGCTGACAGAGCGCTTCCAGCGCGGCAGTGTTCTTGGGCAGGGTGCGCGTCTCGCTGGAAACGAGGCCGTAGGTGCGGGGGAACATCATCTGCTGTCTGCCCAGCAGGATGCCGCCGCTCTGCTCCTTCTGCATTACCTTCGTTTCCACGGTGCTCTGCAGGGCGACCCAGTTGTCACGGCCCACCACCTGGTCTTTGACGTATTTCGTGTAGGCCGTGAAGAACTTGTTCAGCCCATCAGCCGAGACGCTGGACAGGCTGGGCCGCTGGGAGAGGGTGGTGTTTTCCAGTTCACTGTAGGCCCGGTCCGGCGTGACAAGGTCCAGCACGAACAGCCCGGCAAAAAACAGGGTAAATGCGATAAGGACCGGATAGCGGAAAATCGAAGCGGAGCGCTTTGAATGTTTGTCCATCGTTCACGCCTCCTCTTAAAAGTTGAAATACAGGAACGGGCTGTTGGTGCTGCCCACGACGTAAGCCATCGAGACCGTCAGCAGCACCAGAATGGTCAGCGCCTTGGTGATGGCATTGCGGGAAAGCAGCTTCCACAGCTTTTCGATGAGCGGGGTGCAGCAGACGACGGAGACCGTCAGCAGTACGCCGTAGTTGCGCAGGAAGTAAAGGGGCATCACGCCGCCGGAAGGGATGAAAAGCTTGCGGAACAGCAGGCCGAACTCCACGCCTGCGTCGTTGCCCACGAACATGGCCCAGCCCACGACCACGAGGAAGAGGGTGTAGATATGGGGCCAGACCCTGCCCTTTTTGAGGTAGGGCAGGAGGAAGAGCTTTTCCAGAGCCAGCAGCACGAAATAGTACAGGCCCCAGCAGATGAAGTTCCAGTTCGCGCCGTGCCAGATGCCGGTGAGCAGCTCCACCACGAACAGGTTGAAGATCTGGCGCTTCAGGCCCTTGCGGTTGCCGCCCAGCGGGATATATACATACTCCCGGAACCAGCCGGACAGGGTCATGTGCCAGCGCCGCCAGAACTCGGTGATGGACGCGGAGATATAGGGGTAGTTGAAGTTCTGGGGGAAGTCGAAGCCCAGCATCTTGCCCATGCCGATGCCCATCAGGGAGTAGCCGGAAAAGTCGAAATAGAGCTGGAGCGAGTAGGCGATGACGCCCAGCCAGACCAGCGGGGTCGAGGCGTTGGCGAGGCCCACGAAGGAGACGGAGGGGCTGTCCGCTACGCCGATGATGTCCGTCCAGAGCGCACCGATGGCGTCGGCCAGCAGGACTTTCTTTGCCAGGCCGAAAGTGAACAGGGTCATGCCGTCCTCGATCTGCTTGAGCTCATAGCGGCCTTTGTAGACGTGGAGACGGTCGGAGACATCCCGGTACTTGACGATGGGGCCGGCGATGAGCTGGGGGAACATGACGACGTAAGCACCGAAATCAATGATGTTATGCTCTGTTTCCACATCCCGGCGGTAGACGTCGATGGTGTAGGAAAGTGTCTGGAAGGTGTAGAAGCTGATGCCCAGCGGCAGTACGCTGATGCCCTGAATGGGCGCAAAACCGGTGCCGAAGATGGCATTGATGCTGCTGAGCACGAAATTTGCATACTTGAAGTAGAAGAGCATCCCGAGACTGCCCGCTAGCGCGATGAGCAGCAGGATGAGACGGGCGGTCTTGTTCTGCTCGAAGCGCTCAAGCCCCAGGCCGCAGAGGTAGTTGATGAGGATGAGGGCCAGCATGACCGGGAAAAAACGCACCTCGCCCCAGCAGTAGAACACGAGGCTGCACAGGAACAGAACGGTATTTTTGAGTTTCGGGGGCGCGAGATAGTACAGCGCCAGTGTGATGGGCAGAAAGCGCAGCAGAAAGATGATGGTGCTGAAGACCACGGCGTCAGCCTCCTTTTAACATTGTGATAAAGCCGAAAAAGGCCGATGCCGCCACGGCACCGGCCCGAGAGAGTCTGTTTATTTGCCCAGAACGTCCTTCACGGCGCTGGTCAAATCAGAAGAGCAGTCGTTGGAAGCAATGACCATCACCACGAGGTCGTCGCCGCCGTCGATGATGGCGTTCTCCACGTTGGACTGTGCCTGTGCAAACTCAGCATAGTTGCCGTAGAAAGCCACCTGATCCTGCTGGTAGGTCTTGAGGGTGTCCATGACGTCCTGTGCCTTGCCAGCGGCGGGCTGGATGGCCAGCACCAGACCGGCGTCGCCGTTGTCGTTGCTCTTGAGGCCCTTGTAGCTGGTCACATCGTCGGCTTTCAGGCCAAAGTCGTACTCGATGTTCATGGCCGTTATCTCAAACTGGTTGGAGATGGGGTCAGCCTCGAGCAGGGCGTCCACGGCAGAAGCCACGGCGTCGGAAGCTCCGTTCTCCTCAGCGGAAACGGAAGCTGTCGGCTCGGAAGAAGCGCTCTGGCTGGCGGCCTCGGAGGACGCTGCGCTCGAAGCGGCAGAGGATGCCGAAGAGGCAGAGCCGCCGCAGCCTGCCAGCAGGACACAGCCCGCAGCCAGCGCAGCAGCAGAAAGGACGAGTTTCAGACGAATATTCATAAAAGATTTCCCTCTTTTGTCGTTAAAATTCTGAGGCCTGGCCGCCCCGAAAACTGTCGGCCCAAAACCCCAAGATAGTCTACCATATCGACGGCAGAATTGCAAACGAAGCGTGAAATTTTAACCTTTTCTTCACCAGTGGATTCAGCCCTCGGCGGCGATGCTCTGCAGAGTCTCGATATACTCCTCAAAGCACAGGCCGCTGGCGTTGATCTTAGCGGCGTTCTCCACGCCCACATACCGCCAGTGCCAGGGCTCGTAGATGATCTCCGTCTTGTCCTCGGCGTCCTTGGGGTAGCGGAGGATGAAGCCGTAGTCGCCCGCGTGTTCACAGAGCCAGCGGAAGGCGGCGGTCTTCTCGAAGCCCTCGTCCAGACCGGTGTGCTCCGGGCTGTTCAGGTCGGCGGCGAGGCCGCAGTTGTGCTCGGAGTATCCCGGAGGGTTGACGACGGCAGCGGCCTTTTCCTTGGCAGTGGCGTTGTCGTAGCCCTTGTCGAGGTAGTATTTGGTCTTCCGCTCGTAGAGGCTGGTCTGGTACTTGACGCTGCGGTAGCCGCTCTGCATCCAGACGGTCACGCCGTCGGCGGCAGCGGCTTTCTGCATCTCAAGGAAGGCATCGCAGGCCACGGTCTGCAGCGTCTTGTTGACGGCGGTGGCAGAGCCGCACTCCTTGGTATCGAAAGTATAGTCGTCCGGCATCTTGCTGATGTGATTCACCAGCACCATCAGCGGGTCGGCCAGCATGGCGCGGGCCTCGTCGGCGGTCAGGCCGAGGGCGTTGGCAGGCGCAGCGGTGTTCTCGGCAGAGCTCACAGTGGAATCGGCGATGCTCTGGGCCGGCATGGAGATGGCGGACGCCGCCGAAGCGCTGGGGATGGCGGCATGGTGGGTGAGCAGGAAGGTGACGCCGCCTGCGGCGACGCAGAGCATCACGGTAAGGCCGGCCACCCGGCGGATGGCACGGCTGCGTCTGCGGCGGCGCACCTCGGCGCGGGTGAGGCGTCGGCGGTGAGGATGAGGAGCAGAGGAATTCATAATGGACCTTCTTTCTTGTTGAGGGTGTGTATATTTTTGCACACGGGCGGACATCCTATTCCCGGGAGGCGAACAGGATGAAAATGTCGGCTGAGGAATACGGGCGCAGGGTGCGCCGGGTCGGCCCGCCCTCGCCGCTGGGCGGGGACTGCCTCTGGGCGTTTGGCGTGGGCGGCAGCATCTGCCTGCTGGGCGAGGTGTTGCGCGGGTGGTATCTGACCATGGGGCTCGACAAAGAGCTGGCCGGGACGCTCACCAGCTGCACGCTGGTGGCGCTGTCGGCATTGCTGACGACGCTGGGCCTCTACCAGAAGCTGGCCGCGAAAGCGGGCGCAGGCACCCTCGTACCCATCACGGGCTTTGCCAATGCAGTGGTCAGTGCGGCCATCGAGTTCAAGACCGAGGGCCGTGTGCTGGGGACCGGCGCGAAGATGTTCATCATCGCCGGGCCGGTCATCGTATACGGTACGCTGGCGGCGGTTCTCTACGGCAGCGTCTACTGGCTGCTGCAGTAAAAGTCCCCCTGCCAAGGATACGCATAAGGAAGTGCGGAAATTGCACTTTCACACTAAAATTCAGTATACCACAAAAAACAGATAAAATCAGCCCTATAAAGGAGGAAACTGTGATGGCTGTACGACGCGGAGACACTCTTTTGTTCCCGACGCCGCCCGTCGTGGCGGCTCATGCGGCCATCGGCGGCAAAAAGGAGGGCGAAGGCCCTCTTGCCGCCTGTTTCGACGAGCTGAGCGCCGACAACTTTTTCGGCCAGTCCAACTGGGAGGCCGCCGAGAAAGAAATGGCCCTGCGGGCGGCGCGGCTCTGCCTCAAAAAGGCTGAGACGACGCCGGATAAAGTCAGCCTCGCGCTGGCGGGCGACTTACAGGCCCAGTGTACCGCGTCCAGCTACGCCCTGCGGGAGCTGGGCATCCCCTTTGTCGGCCTCTTCGGGGCCTGCAGCACGATGGCCGAAGCGCTGGGCCTCGGCGCGGCGCTGTGCAGTGCAGGCATGGCCGACGGCCTGCTGGCTATGACGTCCAGCCATTTCTGTGCGGCAGAACGTCAGTTCCGCACGCCGCTGAGCTACGGCGCTGTCCGCACGCCCACCGCCCAGTGGACGGCTACGGCGGCGGGTGCCTGCCTGCTGCGGCCCGCCGGTGAGGGTGTGCAGCTCTGCGCCGCCACCTTCGGACGGGTGCAGGACTATAAAATAAAAGACATCAACAACATGGGTGCGGCTATGGCCCCCGCTGCCGCCGCGACCCTTTTGCACTATCTGAAGGACACCGGCAGCGCCCCGGCGGACTTCGACCGCATCTACACCGGCGACCTCGGCCATGTGGGCAGCCAGCTCCTGCGCGACCTGCTGACGGCAGAAGGACTTCTGCTCAAGAACCATGTGGACTGCGGCTGCATCCTCTACGATGCCGCCGAGCAGACTGTGAAGAGCGGCGGCTCCGGCCCGGGCTGCTGCGCCTCCGTCCTCTGCGGGCATATCCTGCCGCGCCTCGATAAGGGAACGCAGAAGCGGGTGCTCTTTATCGCCACCGGCGCGCTGATGAGCCAGACGACCTTTTTGCAGAAGGAGAGCATCCCGGCCATCGCCCATCTCGTGGAGCTGCGCAGCTCGCAGCAGAAGGAGGAAAACGGATGAATTACTTCTGGGCCTTCGTGGTGGGCGGCGGCATCTGCGTCATCGGCCAGCTGCTCATCGACCTCACCGGCCTGACCCCGGCCCGCATCCTGACGGGCTATGTGGTGGCGGGCGTCATTCTCTCGGCGGTGGGATGGTATGCGCCGCTGGCGGAGTTCGCAGGCTGCGGCGCTACCGTGCCGCTGCTGGGCTTCGGCCATCTACTGGCGAAAGGCGTGCGGACGGCCATCGAAGAGGAAGGAGCCATCGGCATCCTCACCGGCGGGCTGACTGCCGCTGCGGCAGGTATTACCACCAGCCTTGTGTGCGGAGTCGTCTGCTCGTGGGTAGGGAAGAGTCATGACCAGAATTAGAAAAACATCCCGGCTCAAACCGGGATGTTTTTGTGTGTAAGGCGGGCCGTTTCGCCTCATTTTTCGCCCGGAGTGCGTTATATTGGGGCCAGAAGGAGGCGAAAAGCCATGCGACAGGAAACACAATGGACGACGATCTTCTGGGAGGGCTGGACGGCGCTGGCGCTCTGTGCAGCGGCGGTGTTCTGGCCCGGCAGTGCGGCGCTGGGCTATCCGGCTGTGCTCTGGCCGGGGCTGGCTCTTGCGGCGGCGGTCCCCGTCCTCTGGGCCGGGTGGTGGCTCTGGGCGGAGAAGGCCCCGCCGCTGCCGGAGGAGGAGCTGATGGCGAAACCGGGGAGGATACATATTGTTACTGAGGAGGCTCTTCTGTGATGATGGGAGAGCGTTTTCTCGCGCCGGTGGCGCGGGGCAGAGCGCTTTTTCATTAAGGCTAATTGTTCTCTTTTGATGTCAAAAGAGAACCAGAAAACCACC
>ENA-OZEZ01000680-OZEZ01000680.1-human-gut-metagenome-genome-assembly--contig:-NODE-680-length-11526-cov-9.385145_pt1 | contig 11526 bp, 10 predicted proteins | sample MGYA00244609_ERZ653616 | MGnify/ENA primary metagenome ERZ653616 (study PRJEB26926, sample SAMN06164988) | human gut metagenome | biome: ENVO:00009003; feature: ENVO:2100002; material: ENVO:00002003...
CTATTTTATTATACCATATATTAAAAAAAATGCATTTTATATTTTACCACAAAAAGTCGGTATAAAAATCCGGGGCATCTGCCCCGGCCTCAGACTGTAGACGTGATTTAATTTCCCGATATCATCTCCAAAAACCTCTCATGAATCCGTGTATCATCATCAAGCTCCGGATGGAAAGCCAGCCCAATCTGGTTCTTATACTGCACGCCGACAATTTTGCCGTCATACTCTGCGAGTACACGCACATCATTCTTTGCTGAAGCATCAATAGCTTCCACGTAAGGTGCTCTGATAAATGTCATGGTAAAGTCAAAGCTATTGTCAAACCTTGCTGTAGCCTCAAAGCTTCCAAGCTGTCTGCCGTAGGCATTTCTTTTAACAGTGACAGGCAAAGTGCCGAAATATACGTTGTCATCGTTGCTGATATGAGAAGCTAAAAGGATAAGACCGGCGCAGGTTGCAAGCACCGGAAGTCCGTTTGCGATTCTTTCCTTAAGCTCATCAAACATATCAAGCTCACGGAGCAGCTTGCCTTGCACAGTGCTCTCACCTCCAGGCAGCACGAGTCCGTCTAAGTCACAGATATCTGATTTCCGGCGCAGCTCTACACATTCGCACCCAAGAGACTCAAGCATGCGCTTGTGCTCAATAAACGCTCCCTGAACAGCTAAAACACCAATCTTAAGTCCTGATTTCATTTTATTTGCCTCTTTCTTCCATGATGATTTTAATCTCGCTCTCGTTGATTCCGACCATAGCCTCACCGAGATCCTCAGAAAGCTCTGCGATGAGCTTTGCATCAGTAAAGTTTGTCACAGCTTTTACGATAGCGGCAGCTCTCTTGGCAGGATCGCCTGATTTGAAGATACCTGAACCGACGAACACACCCTCAGCACCGAGCTGCATCATAAGAGCCGCGTCAGCCGGAGTAGCCACACCACCGGCCGCAAAGTTTACAACCGGGAGCTTGCCGTTATCGTGAACGAATTTGACCAGCTCGAAAGGCACCTGAAGATTTTTAGCTGCCTCGAAAAGCTCATCTTCACGCATGGAAGTTAGCTTTGCAATCTCAGAATTCATCTTTCTCATATGTCTGACAGCCTGCACGATATCACCTGTACCGGGTTCACCCTTTGTACGGATCATGGAAGCTCCCTCGTTGATACGGCGGAGAGCCTCACCGAGATCTCTTGCACCACATACGAAAGGCACCTTGAAATCTCTCTTGTTGATATGGTACACATCATCAGCAGGTGAAAGCACCTCAGACTCATCAATGTAGTCAATCTCGATAGCCTCGAGCACCTGCGCCTCCACGAAGTGACCGATACGGCACTTTGCCATGACGGGGATGCTGACAGCCTCCTGAATGCCCTTAATCATTTTGGGATCGCTCATTCTTGAAACACCGCCTGCGGCTCTGATATCAGCAGGGATTCTTTCAAGCGCCATGACAGCACATGCACCGGCAGCCGCGGCAATCCTGGCCTGCTCCGGAGTAGTGACATCCATGATGACACCGCCCTTGAGCATCTGTGCAAGCCCTTTGTTGAGTTCGTATTGAGTATTCTTATTGTTTTTCATTTGTTAAATCTCCTTTTATTTTTGTATTTGCTCATGCCAGCCATATATCATGGTTGCAATATTACGCCACATCTGGTAATATTAAAATATTCAAAATAAGGAAAATAAAAATGCCAGAAAGCGGTGAATCAAATGCTGACCTACGACCTCACAAAAACAGACGGTCCACTCTACAAATGCCTTTATGAGTGCATCAAAAACGATATATCACAGGGAAAATTAAGCTCCGGGGAGAAAATGCCATCAAAACGCACCCTCGCCAAGAATCTGGGGGTTAGTACCATTACGGTTGAAAATGCATATGACCAGTTGATAGGCGAGGGCTATATGTTTGCAAGACCAAAGAGGGGCTATTTCATAGCCGATGTGTCAGATATCAGGGTAATCAAGGCACCGGTGCATAAGGAGCTTAGCATAAAGCTGCCGCCTGAGCAGGATGAAAGTATATTTGACTTCTCATCAAACAGGACAGACTCGGGTAACTTTCCGTTTTCCATATGGGCAAAGCTCATGCGAGAGACGATTTCCCTTAGGGAGCAGGAGCTTTTGTCGGTGTCGCCGTGTGGCGGAGTGAGAGAGCTTCGGGAAGCGATAGCAAGCCATCTGTCATCGTTTCGCGGTATGAATGTGGACCCGGACCAGATAATAGTCGGAGCGGGAACAGAGTATCTGTACGGACTGCTTGTGAAGCTTTTGGGTACGGACAAGGTATACTGCGTGGAGGATCCGGGCTATAAGAAAATCAGCCAGATATATGAGTGCAACAATGCAAAATGCCTGCCGGTGCAGATGGATGAGCAGGGCATCAGCGTGGAGCTTATAAAGAAAGCGAACGCGCAGATAGCACATATCAGCCCGACACACCATTTCCCGACAGGAATCACGATGCCTGTGAACCGCCGCTATGAGCTTTTGGCATGGGCCAACGAGAGCAGCGACAGATACATCATAGAGGATGATTATGACAGTGAGTTTCGCATGAACGGACACCCGATACCGCCCATCCTCTCGATAGATGCGTGTGAAAAGGTCATCTATATAAATACATTTTCAAAGTCTCTCACATCCACCATCCGAATCAGCTACATGGTGCTGCCGGAGCATCTGGCAAATGAGTTTTACAGGAGGCTTTCATTTTACTCATGTACGGTATCCACCTTCGAGCAGTACACGCTGGCACGATTTATCAGCGAGGGCTATTTTGAAAAGCACATAAACAGGATGAGACTGCACTACGGTAGAAAGCGCCAAAGCGTGCTTTCGTCCATAAAAGGCTGCTTCACTGAAAAGGAATGCAGGGTAATAGAAAATGACTCCGGACTGCATTTTATCATACAGTTTGACACGAACATTCCGGACAAAACAGTTGAAGAGCTGCTATTGAAAAAAGGTATAAAGCTTCAGGCGATTACCCATTTCAACCTGATTAAGCCAAAGGAGGACAGGCATCAGTTTATTATCAATTACTCAAATATTGATGCAGACAGGATAATGGACAAGCTTCTGATTATTAAAGATACAATACTTTAACCAGACAGTACTTTAATAAAGCCGACTATAAAGCATATAAAGAGTGTATACAAATAATAAATACAAACAGTGCGAATAATTTATGTGTGTAAAAATTTGACATAGATTTTACATACATCTGATAGAGCATTTTACAAAACATCCATATAATGTATTCTCGAAGACAAGAAATTTATTACATGTTGCAGGAGATACAAATGGAGAAAAAAATCAAAATTCAGGTTCGCGACCTGAATCTGTATTATGGCCAGAATCATGCACTGCATGGTGTCAATATGGACATAAAAGAAAACAGCGTGACAGCGCTGATCGGACCGTCAGGATGTGGTAAGTCTACATTTTTAAAGTGTATCAACAGAATGAATGATCTGGTTGACAACGTCAGAATCGAGGGAAGCATAGAGATAGATGGTGAGAATATATATGCACCATCAGTCGATACAACCGTACTTCGCAAAAAGGTCGGCATGGTTTTCCAGCAGCCAAATCCGTTCCCGATGAGCATATATGACAATATCGCATATGGCCCGAGAGTGCATGGCATCAAGGATAAAAAGATACTCGACCAGATAGTTGAGGAAAGTCTTCAGGGTGCTGCGATATTCAATGAAGTTAAAGATAGATTAAAGAAATCTGCTATGGGACTTTCGGGTGGACAGCAGCAGAGACTGTGTATTGCGAGAGCGCTTGCTGTACAGCCGGAGGTGCTTTTGATGGATGAGCCAACATCAGCGCTTGACCCTATCTCTACTTCAAAGATAGAGGAGCTCATGGAGGATTTAAAGAAAAAGTACACAGTTGTAGTTGTAACACATAACATGCAGCAGGCAGTGCGTGTGTCAGACGATACAGCCTTCTTCCTTGTGGGAGATATGGTTGAGTTTGGTGACACAAAGACAATTTTCTCATATCCACAGGACAAGAGAACAGAGGATTACATCACAGGGAGGTTTGGTTAATGAGATCGAAATTCGACGAGCAGCTTAAGAAGCTGAATGAAGAAATGATGCACATGGGAAGCATGATTGAGGAGTCAATCCAGAAAGCAATCGAGGCATTTATACATCAGGATGCCGATAGCGCCAAAGCCATCATGGAGGGCGATTCAGAGATAGACAGAGAGCAGAAAAAGATAGAGAGCCTGTGCTTTGATCTGCTCATGCAGCAGCAGCCTGTAGCAAGAGACCTTAGAACAATTTCTGCAGCGATGAAGATGGTTACTGATATGGAGCGTATAGGAGACCACGCAGCCGATATCAGCGAGATGACCATTTTGATGAGCAGTGACAAGCCATACAGGGTCAATATAGAGCATGTCAAGAGCATGGCTTCAGAGACAATGCTTATGCTTATCAGGGCAATCGAGGCGTATGTTGAGAAGAACAATGACAAGGCTTGCATAGTGATGAAGCAGGATGATGTGGTTGATGATCTTTTTGATAAGGTAAAGGCTGAGCTTATTGATTTCATCAGGGAACATCCGGAGGATGGTGAGCAGGCAGAGGATCTTCTCATGGTTGCAAAATACTTCGAGCGTATTGGAGACCATGCGACAAATATTGCTGAGTGGGTTGAGTTTGCGCTTGATGATAAGGTTCGCAAATCATGATTTAATCTTTATGCTGAAAAATTAAATCATAGTTATATACAGACAAAATTGATACAGACGATGGATTTTACATAAATTTTACATAAAACCATCGTCTGTTTTACATTAGTAATGTATAATCGAAAGTAAAAAGCAGGTAAAAATTTTACATAAGATTTTTTGAAATGGAGAAAGCTATGGCACTTATTTATATTGTAGAGGACGACGAGAGCATACGTGAGATAGAGAGTATTGCTTTAAAAAACAGTAATTACATAGTCAGTGCATTTGAAAATGCAAAGGAATTTTACAAGAAGCTGGATGAACTCGTACCGGACCTTATACTGCTTGATGTGATGCTTCCGGATGAGAGCGGCTACGATATCGTGAGAAAGCTCAGAAAACGTCCGGCCACACAGGATATTCCTATTATAATGGTCACAGCCAAGACAACAGAGATGGATATGATAAAAGGGTTTGACGGAGGCGCAGATGATTACATCAAAAAGCCTTTCTCAATCATGGAGCTTATCACAAGAGTAAAGGCACTGCTTAGGAGAACAGCGAAGGAGGAGCCGAAGCTTTTAAAGCTGGATGATCTGGTGATTGACCATGAGCGCCATGTGGTTACAGTGAACAATGAGCCGGTTGACCTTACATACAAGGAGTACGAGCTTTTAAGGCTTCTGATGGGCAGTCAGGGAATAGTCATGACCAGGGAGGTCATCATGAGAAGCGTCTGGGATACTGACTTTGAGGGCGAGACACGTACAGTGGACATGCACATAAAGACACTCCGCCATAAGCTGGGTGACTATGGCAGCAGGATAAAGACAGTCAGAAATGTGGGCTATGTTATAGAATAATAGCTGTTATAATGATTTCTAATATACATAAGCGGAGCGTACAGCATGAAAAAGAAGATTAATTACTATCTGGTAGCAACAGCACTTTTTGTAGCAATTGCCACTATGGTTTCCATGACAGTAATCAACTATTACCTCTTTCAGAAGCAGGTAAAGGAAGACCTGCAGGTCATGGCAGAGACAATAGAAAGCACCGGAATACTAAAACAGAATATAAATGAAATTCCGCAGATTGACGTGGAGGGTATTCGTGTCACCTGGATTGACAAGGACGGCACAGTGCTGTATGACAATCAAAATAATGTGAAAAAACTTGAAAATCATGGCAATAGACCGGAAGTTGAATCAGCATTTGATAAAGGTACGGGAGACAGCGTGAGAACATCAGCCACCATGAACAGCAATACCTTCTATCATGCCATAAAGCTCAATGATGGAACGGTACTGCGTGTCTCTATTGCAGCAAGAAGTATCTGGAACATGTTTGCAAGCAGTATACCTGCCATGCTTATAGTGACGGTTATAATAGTAGGAATATGTGTGGTTCTCGCAAAGAGCCTGACCAGAAAGCTCATGAAGCCAATCGAGACACTCGCAGGCAACCTGGAGCAGGCCTCTGTCATCCAGAAAAAGACAGAGTACAAGGAACTCGTGCCGTTCATGAATGCGATAAGGATACAGCATGAGGGCGTGCTTGCCGCGGCAAAGAGCAGACAGGACTTCACAGCCAATGTGTCACACGAGCTAAAGACTCCGCTCACAGCCATCTCCGGCTACGCAGAGCTCATAGAAAACGGCATGGTCGAAAAGGAGCAGCAGATTCATTTTGCCACTGAAATCAGAAGAAATGCACAGCGCCTGCTTTCCTTGATCAATGATATCATAAAGCTCTCGGAGCTTGATTCCAGCGAGGCGCAGCAGGGCTTTGAACAGCTTGATCTGTACGGTCTGGTCAAGGACTGCATGGAAAATCTACAGGTGAATGCCGAGCAGAGAAAAGTAGCACTCAATTTTGACGGCACTGACTGTATGGTACGAGGCAACAGGCAGCTTCTCACGGAGCTCGTTGAGAATCTCTGCCAGAATGCTATCCGCTACAACAATGAGGGTGGCACCGTAAATGTGACGGTACACAAGCTAGGTGGCAAGACAGTTCTCACGGTCGAGGACAACGGTATAGGCATCCCAAAGGATCAGCAGGAGCGCGTCTTTGAGCGCTTCTACAGAGTGGACAAGAGCCGCTCAAAGGAGACCGGTGGCACAGGCCTTGGGCTTGCGATAGTAAAGCATATAGTGGAGCTGCATGATGCAGGGCTTACGCTCGACAGCGAGGTGGGGCGTGGCACAACAATAAAGGTGGAGTTTTAGCTCCGCCTTTTTACGTCTCCTGCGCCATACCGGGCACACAAGCTCTTGCAAAATCGTGGCGCAGTGTTTATAATCATATGTTAGCAGTGAAAACAAGGCAAAACCAGGAGGAACAGCCATGTATCAGGAAATATCAAAATTACTTATGTACGGAGATTTATCTCAGGATGAGATACTTTATAAATTGGGCCAGCTCTTTGAGCAGTTTGAGGTGGGCGAGTACAACAAGACAGAGCTTGTGCGCGACATCAATACACAGGTCAAGAGAATCTTAAAGGTAGCGACAGACTATGGTTTTGATGACAATCTGTGGCACAACTATCTCACTTTCTTCCTTATGATGAGTGAGAATCCGTTTTCCATCACCTGTGAGAAGGTCGGAGCCAGCGATGGCAGCGTAAATGGGCTTGTGGCAAACGATTTCAGGATTTTTAAGAAGCTTTTCGATTATGATTTCAAGCCAATCGAGTCAGCACTCGGAATCGACTGCTTCACACAGATCAGCAATTATAAGGCCATTGTGAAAAAGGACCTTATGTACAATCACAATGTCAGCGAGAAGGTAAGGGCGCTGAGCAAGAAGCTTGAGGCAGCTAAGGACGAGCAGGAGTTCTTTGATGTGGTAACAGGCTTTTACAAGGCATACGGAGTCGGCATGTTTGGGCTCAACAAGGCATTCAGGATTGAGGAGCATCTGGACGGGGGCTTCTCCTTCATGCCAATCAACAATATGGATGCGGTCATGCTCGATGACCTGATCGGTTATGAAATCCAGAAGAAAAAGCTCACAGACAATACAGAAGCGTTTGTACAGGGCAAAAAGGCCAACAATGTGCTGCTTTTCGGAGACAGCGGAACCGGAAAATCAACAAGCATCAAGGCTATTGTCAATCAGTATTATGATGACGGACTGCGCATGATTGAGATATACAAGCATCAGTTTAAATATCTGTCAAAAATTATCGCAGCAATCAAAAACAGAAACTACAGATTTATCATATATATGGATGACCTCTCATTCGAGGAGCATGAGATTGAGTACAAGTTCCTAAAGGCAGTTATCGAGGGCGGCGTGGAGACAAAGCCTGACAACATACTGATTTATGCAACCTCTAACCGCCGTCACCTGATCAAGGAGACATGGAATGACCGCAATGACCAGGACAACAGCAATGACAAGCACCACTCAGATACAGTTGAGGAGAAGCTGTCACTTGTAAACCGTTTTGGTGTGACAATCAGCTACTCAAAGCCATCGCAGAAGGAGTTCTTCAACATCGTAACAGAGCTTGCGAGAAAGAGCGGCTGCACACTTTCAGACGAGGAGCTGTGCAGGGAGGCAAACAAGTGGGAGCTCAGCCACGGTGGTATTTCAGGACGTACTGCAACACAGTTTGTCAACTACATTATGGCTAGCAATTAAGCAGCAGGCATAAGCATGAAAGGATAGTATATGCTCTACCAGATAAGTAATGGCGCTGTCGCATTTGGCGACGACGTCATTTTGCATAGTATAGATTTTGAAATCAGAAACACAGAAAAGATAGCGATAGTCGGCAGAAACGGCTGTGGCAAGACAACACTTTTAAAGCTCATTTCAGGCGAGGTTGAGATGGAAAAGCTCGACAGCGATGAGAGCGCCTTTATTGCAAAGGCAGGAAATCCGGAGATAGGGTATCTGAAGCAGATTGCGTTTGATGATCCTGATGTGACACTCGAGCAGGAGGTGCGTAAATGCTTCGTGAAAATGGACGAGCGAAAGGCAGAGCTTGCGCGCGCGGCGGCAGAGCTCGAGCATGATTATTCCGATGAAAAGGTAGCCAGATATACCGCGATGGAGGAGGCCTTCAAGGATGATGGCGGCTACTATTATGAGAAGGAATATGAGGTCATGATCCGCAAGTTCGGCTTCTCAGATGATGAGCGTAAAAAGCCAATCCGTGACTTTTCCGGAGGGCAGCAGACCAAGATAGCATTCATAAAGCTGCTTTTGTCAAAGCCTGACATACTGCTTTTGGACGAGCCGACCAACCACCTCGATGTCACGACGATTGAGTGGCTTGAGGGCTATCTGAAGTCGTACCCGAAGGCAGTGGTTGTCGTATCCCATGACCGTATGTTTCTCGACAATGTGGTAGATGTGGTATACGAGATAGAGTACGGCACAGCAAGGCGCTATCCGGGCAATTATACCAATTTTATCGCCCGCAAAAAGGAAAACTACGACAAGCAGATGAAGGATCACATCGCCCAGCAGAAGGAGATAGAGCGTTTGCAGCGTATGGTTACGCGCTTCAAGGGCAAGCCGACCAAGACATCCATGGCGCAGTCAAAGCAGAAGGCTATCGACCGCATGGTGATTATCGAGGCGCCGGACAAGTACGACAACAAGACCTTCCATGCCAATTTCCAGCCCGAAAAGGAGACCGGAAACGATGTGCTTTATACATCAGAGCTTGCAATCGGCTATGACCATCCGCTCTCCGTAGTGTCGCTCGATTTGAAAAGAGGCGAAAAGCTTGGCATACTCGGTGGAAACGGACTTGGAAAATCGACATTTTTAAAGACTATCGTGGGTAAGATCCCTGCACTTTCAGGCGAGTACCGCTTTGGAACCAACGTGCAGATAGGATATTTCGACCAGCAGATGGCCATGTATACAAGCAACAAGACTGTGCTCGATGATTTCTGGGATGAGTATCCGAATCTCACGGAAACCGAGGCCAGAAATGCACTCGGAGCCTTCCTTTTTTCAGGGGAGGACGTGTTCAAGAACGTAAATATGCTCTCCGGAGGAGAAAAGGTCAGACTGGCGCTTTGTAAGATTTTAAAGACCAGACCAAACGTGCTCGTGCTCGATGAGCCAACTAACCATATGGATATCGTAGGCAAGGAAACGCTGGAGAGCATGCTTAAGGACTACAAGGGCACACTGATTTTTGTATCACACGACAGATATTTTGTGAAAAAGGTAGCCACACAGCTGCTTGTGTTCGAGGATGGCACGACCAATCTCTATCAGTTTGGCTATGAGCAGTATCAGGAAAAGCTCGATCGTGAGGCTGAGGAAAGCAAAAATGTATACAGAGGCAATGCAATATTTGGCGGCGCGATAAGCCAGAACGGCAGCAGTCAGACAGGCAGTGATGCAAACCGGAGCACGCCACAAACCGGTGCAGCAGGTAATGTGGGCGAAAGCACCAATGCAAATAGCGCAGCCCAGGCAGGCGGCATGGCTGTCTCATCAACCGGCAAGGCATACTACAACCCGGGCAAGGAGCGCTCAAAGATACAGAAAAAGGTCAAAAAGGCCGAGGAGGACCTGGCAGTCAAGGAAGCAAAGCTCGATGAGCTCAAGGCCGAGCTCATGAAGCCGGAGTATCAGTCAAGCTACTCAAAGCTCACGGAAATTCAGAACGAAATAGACGCTCTCGAGGAAGAAATCCTTATTGATATGGAGGCGTGGGAGGAGCTTTCCTCTCAGCTTGAGGCACTGGGATAGGTTAGATGCGCTGTGGTAGCTTAGAAACGTTGTGATAGCTTAGATGTGCTGTTGTAGTTGAGAAATGTTGCGATAGTGTATAAAAAATCACTCGACTTGATGTTTTTTATTCTGATGAAATCCCTAATCATAGCGAAATCAAGCGATTTCGCGAAAAACCGTAAATAAACCCTTGATTATTTATATAAATTGCATAAAAATGATTGATGAAAACGAAATTTATGGTATAATATTTACATGATACAGACAACGTATCAAATAAACGATAAAGGGGTTGGACATCATGAGAATAACAATTTCAGGAAAAAACATCGAATTAACAGAGGGGCTTAAGCAGGCAGTAGAGGAGAAGCTGTCAAAGCTGGAGAAGTTTTTTAAACCGGACACAGACGTATACGTTACACTCAGCGTAGAAAAGGATAGACAGAAAATCGAGGTTACTATCCCGGCAAAGGGACATGTTATCCGTTCAGAGCAGGTCAGCAATGATATGTACGTATCAATTGATCTCGTAGAGGAAGTAATCGAGAGACAGCTTCGCAAATACAGAACCAAGATTTCCGCAAAGAAGTATGCACCGGCGATATTCCAGGATGATTTCGTGGAGGCAGACGATGCAGAGGACGAGGAAATCAAGATTGTCCGTACAAAGAGATTTGGTATGAAGCCTATGTATCCTGAGGATGCATGCATCCAGATGGAGCTCTCAGGCCACGATTTCTTCGTATTCAGAAATGCAGAGAATGACGAAGTAAATGTAGTCTACAAGAGAAAAGGACATACATACGGACTTATCGAACCGGAATGTTAGACTCTTGTTTTTCATCATAATTTAACCTTTCTTTCATCGAAAACCGGCAGCCGTTGGCTGCCGGTTTTTATGTCTGTTTAACCTCATTTGGTCTTGGATATGCGATTGGTTCCAATGGCAGTAAGACCACAAAAAAATAACCGCCCCAGCCTGGAAACTGAACGGTTATTTTAACTAAGTAAATGATCAGGCGAACCGTTGTTATAGGTAGCACCTTTTTGTTAACTATATTTTAACATTCATTTCTAATCCTGTCTCTTATACACATCTCCGAGCC
>ENA-OZEZ01000699-OZEZ01000699.1-human-gut-metagenome-genome-assembly--contig:-NODE-699-length-11201-cov-5.361924_pt1 | contig 11201 bp, 10 predicted proteins | sample MGYA00244609_ERZ653616 | MGnify/ENA primary metagenome ERZ653616 (study PRJEB26926, sample SAMN06164988) | human gut metagenome | biome: ENVO:00009003; feature: ENVO:2100002; material: ENVO:00002003...
GAAGAAAGCTCTGCGGGAAGCAGAGACATAAACCCTGAAAATAACAAAAAAGCAGCTGCAACGCAGCTGCTTTTTTGTTACTCCAGATCCCCCGTCAGGGTCATTACCGAAGCAAGCACGGCCAGCGGGGCGGTCTCGCACCGCAGGATGCGGGGGCCAAGGCCCACTGTTCTGGCACCGGCCTTTGCGGCCATTTCGGCTTCCTCGGCGGCAAAGCCGCCTTCGGCTCCGGTCACGATGGCAATTTTCCGCTTTCTGCCGTCGGCAGGCGCGGTCTCGGCCAGCAGCTGGCGCAGGGGCGCACCGCCGCACTCGTAGCAGAACAGCACAAGGTCGTACTGGTCAAAGGTGCGGCACACGGCCCCGAAGTTCGGCAGCGGCAGGGCCACGTCCGGCAGAACGCCCCGGCCGCACTGCTTGGCGGCTTCCAGCGCAATGCGGTTGTAGCGCTCGTTCTTCTGCTCCTCTTTTTTGGGGGCGGCCACGCAGTAGCGGCTGAAAAAGGGCACGATGTGGGCAGCGCCCAGCTCCACCCCGTGCTTGATGATCTGTTCCAGCTTATCCTGCTTGGGGTAGCCCGCCAGCAAAGTTACCTCCACGGTAGGCTCGGCGGCGCTGGGGTAGCCCGGCTCTACGGCAAAGTCTACCCTGTCCTCTCCAAAGCCGGTGATGGTGGCGGTGTACTCCACGGCGCTGCCGTCGCAGAGGATGACGGTATCCCCCGGCTTTGCCCGCATTACCCGGGCAAGGTGATGGGCATCCGCACCCCGCAGGGTGGCGGTGCCGTCAGAGATCTCGGTGGTAAAGTAGCGGTGCGGCATACTGTGCGCTCCTTCTCATAATGTATGGATATCAGGCCTTTTTGCAGACGATGCACTCCCAGCCGCGCTTTTCCTTCACTTCCACAATGGCAAGCCCAGCCTTTTCCAGCCCGGCGATCACCTCGTCCTTGCGGCTGTCGATGATGCCGCTGGCAATAAAGGTAGCACCCTCCGCCATCAGGCCGGGCACGGCGGGTGCAAGGCTGAGGATGGCGTTTGCCACGATGTTGGCGGTGATGATGTCATAAGTGCCGCTGGCTTTATCGGACAGGTCGCCCACCAGCACGGTGAGCTTATCCTGCACGCCGTTCAGGGCTGCGTTCTCCCCGGCGGTGCGCACCGCCACAGGGTCGATGTCCACGCCCTCGGCGCTGGCGGCACCCAGCTTGAGGGCGGCAATGGCAAGGATGCCGCTGCCGGTGCCGATATCCAGCACCCGCTCGCCGCCGCGCACCTGCTCGTCCAGCGCTTCAAGGCAAAGGCTGGTGGTCTCGTGACCGCCGGTGCCGAAGGCAAGGCCGGGGTCAAGGATCAGCTTGACCCGGTCGGTGTCGTACTGCTGCCACGAGGGCACCACAGCCAGACGGCTGCCGATCTCCATGGGGTGATAATATTTGCGCCAGCCGTTCTGCCAGTCCTCCTGCTCCACGCCCTCGGTCTCCACGGCGTAGGGGATGCCGGCGGCTTCCATGCGGGCGGCGATAAGCGCCAGCGTTTCCACCTGAGAAGCGCCCGGCTCCAGATACAGATGGATGATCACGGTATCCCGGGGCTTGTCCAGCAGCTCCTGCTCGATCAGGTCCACATGGGCGATCTCGGCCACCTGCTGCTCGATGTCGCTGTAATCCTCGATGTAGATGCCGCCCTCGGCGATCAGGGTGGCAACGGCTTCGGCGTTTTCGGCATCAGCCTTGGCCACGGTCAGGCGGATATCGGTCCATTCCATAAGGCATTCTCCTTTTACGTTGTATCCATGCCGCCCGGCGGGGCAGATGGAAAAAAGTTCTCTTATCTGTATAGTACCCGATTCTGCGCTGGGATGCAAGCATTTGGACAAAATAGACATAAAAAGAAAAGATTTTTCAGCACTTAAATCAGAACGCGTGCAGAAAAAACAAAAAATACTGACAGGTGTGCCATCAAATAAGGACTTTTGGTGCATTTTAATAGAAAAAAGAAAAAACCACTTTCTTTTTTTGCAAAAATATGTTACTATTCTGTTACGGAACTATGGACAGCCTGCAACCAGAGACTGTCTGTAAACACAAACATTCTTTAAGGAGGAATGTGTCTTATGATGAAGTATCTCCAGAAACTGGGCAAAGCTCTGATGCTTCCCGTCGCTGTGCTGCCGATCTGCGGCATCCTGATGGGTCTTGGTTATGCCCTCGCTCCGGGCGTTATGGGCGTTCCCGGTGCTGCAACCTCCGGTGCAGCTTACACCGTCGGCTTCCTGCTGGTCAAGGCAGGCGGCGCTCTGATCGATAACATGGCATGGCTGTTTGCCATTGGTGCCGCTGTCGGCCTTGCTGACAACGACGGCACCGCAGGTCTGGCCGGTCTGGTCAGCTTCCTGATGATGCAGCAGCTGCTGAACCCCGGCGTGGTCAGCATGGTGCGTACTCTGGAAGAGGGCACCGCTACCTACATCGCCTTCCAGAAGGTCGCCGGCAACTCCTTCATCGGCATTCTGGCCGCTATTGTGGGTGCTGCCTGCTACAACAAGTTCAAGAATACCCAGCTGCCTGACTGGCTGGCATTCTTCTCTGGCAAGCGTTTCGTTGCCATCGCTACCGGTCTGATCTCTATCCTGGTGTCCGTTGTCCTGCTGTTCGTCTGGCCCGTCATCTTCGACGCACTGGTCGCCATCGGCAACGGCATCGTTGGCATGGACGGCATCGGCGCCGGCATCTACGCCTTCCTGAACCGTCTGCTGATCCCCACCGGCCTGCACCACGCTCTGAACAACGTGTTCTGGTTCGACACCATCGGCCTGGGCGACCTGTCCCACTTCTGGGCAGGCGAGACCAGCGCAGATGTGAGCTGGAGCCTGGGTATGTACATGTCCGGCTTCTTCCCCTGCATGATGTTCGGTGTCCTGGGCGCTGCTCTGGCTATGGTCAAGACCGCTAAGAACAAGAAGGCTGCCATCGGCCTGGTTCTGTCTGCTGCAATCTGCGCCTTCGTCTGCGGCGTTACCGAGCCCTTCGAGTTCGGCTTCATGTTCCTGTGCTTCCCGCTGTACGTTGTGTACTCCGCTCTGTACGGCATCTTCACCATCATCACCTACTACTCCGGTTTCCGTGCTGGCTTCTGCTTCTCCGCAGGTGCCACCGACCTGGTGTTCTCCGCTTCCCTGCCTGCAGCTGCTAAGACTTGGATGATCATTCCTCTGGGCATCGCTGCCTTCGTGGTGTTCTACGCAGTGTTCTACTTCGCCATCACCAAGTTCGACCTGAAGACCCCCGGCCGTGAGGATGACGACGAGGAAGCTGAGAAGAAGGTCGTTCTGGCCAACAACAACTACACCGAAGTCGCTTCTGCTGTTCTGGCTGCTATCGGCGGCAAGGAGAACGTGAAGGACGTCGGTTACTGCGCAACCCGTCTGCGTTTTGAGGTGAAGGATAACGCCAAGGTCGACGAGAAGGCTGTCAAGGCTGCCGGTGCTGCCGGTGTTATCCGTCCCAGCAAGAACGCTTGCCAGGTCATCATCGGCACCAAGGTGCAGTTCGTCTACGACGAGCTGAAGAAGATGCTGTAACTGGCACTTCGGTAAAACAAAACAGGCGCGGAGGGCTGGTTGCCTCCGCATGACACCGCCGGGGGCGGGCGCAGAAAGCGCCCGTTCCCGGCGGCTTTTTGTTCACACAAACCGCTTTTCTTCCGAAAAGGAACGTGTTATACTCAGATCAAATGGATGCGGCTTCCCCGCAGGGAGGCGGCCGCTGAGAAGAACGAGGTGTTTTGCATGATCATTCAGAATGCACTGGTTTATACGCCGCGCCACACCTTTGAGCGCGGTACGCTGTTCATCCGCAACAGGCGCATCGTGCCCTTTGCCGCCCCGGAAGCGGGCGAAGAGGTGATCGACGCCGAGGGCCTGTATGCCCTGCCGGGTCTGGTGGACATCCACTTCCACGGGGCCATGGGCAAGGACTTCTGCGACGGCACCGAGGAGGCCATCCAGACGCTGGCCGACTTTGAGGCCAGCAAGGGCGTGCTGGCCATCTGTCCTGCCACCATGACCTACCCGGAAGAGTTTTTGAACCATGTGATGGACGCCGCCGCCGCCCACAAAAACGGCAAGGGCGCAGATCTGGTGGGCATCAACATGGAAGGCCCCTTCATCAGCCCCAAGAAGGTTGGTGCCCAGAACCCGGAGTATGTGCAGGGTGCTGACGCGGGGATGTTCCGCCGCCTGCAGAAGCGCGCGGGCGGCCTGATCAAGCTGGTGGACGTGGCCCCCGAAGAGCCGGGCAACCTGGATTTCATCAAGGAATGCCACAATGAGGTGCGCATCTCCATTGCCCACACCTGCACCGACTACGACACCGCCGTCAAGGCTTTTGAAGCCGGTGCCACCCATATGACCCATCTGTACAACGCCATGCCCGGCATCACCCACCGTGCGCCCGGTCCCATCATTGCGGCCATGGAGCACGATGCCGAGGTGGAGCTGATCACCGATAACGTGCATATTCACCCCGCCATGGTGCGGTTCACCTTCAACACCTTCGGGGACGACCGCGTCTGCCTGATCGCGGATAGCGCCATGTCCTGCGGCCTGCCGGACGGCCAATACAGTCTGGGCGGACAGGCCATCACGGTCAAGGGACCCCGCGCCACCCTGACCGAGCACCCGGACACCATTGCGGGCAGCAACACCTGTCTGTACGACTGCATGAAGCGCGCCGTGCTGGAGATGAACGTGCCGCTGGAAAGCGCCGTCCGCGCCGCCAGCGAGACCCCCGCCAAGAGCATTGGCGTGGACAACGACTACGGCAGCCTTGCCGCCGGACGCTACGGCAACGTGATCCTTGCGGACAAGGAGCTGAACATCAAGGCTGTCATCCAGAAAGGAAACCGGATCGTATGAGAGAGCCTGCGTTTATCTGGCGGCTGCTCACCGGCCCGGAGCTGACCGATGTGTATCTGAACGAGATGCGCCGGGACTTTCCTGCCGGGGAGCTGAAGCCCCTGAGCATGATCCTGAACAGCGAAGCGGACGGCACTGCCCACACATGGGGCGTGTTTGACGGGGACACCCTTGCCGCCTATCTGCTGATGGTGCGTCCCGAGGGCTGCCGGATGAGCCAGCTGGATTATTTTGCCGTAGTGCCCGCCTACCGCGCCCACGGCATTGGGGCGCAGCTGCTGGCGCAGCTGCCCGCCCACGAGGACACCGCCGAGGCCATTTTAATTGAAGCCGAGATGCCGGAAAAGGCCGAGGACGCAGCCATGGCAGTGCGGCGGCTGGACTTTTACGCCCGCTGCGGCGCGTGGGACACCCACTACACCGAGCATCTTTTTGACGCGTGGTTCCGCATTCTGGTGCTGGACTGCCCGGGCTGCGCGCCCCTTGCCCCGGAGACTGCAGTGAAAGCCCTGACCGACTGCTACCGCCGCACCATCAGCCCTACCCAGTGGCAAAAGCACGTGCAGTTCTTTGCCCCGGATGGCAGCGTGTGCGGCTGAGGGCAAAACGCACATAACCATAACATAAAAGAATGCCCGCCCACCGTGGTTTCCCACAGGTGGGCGGGCATTTTGCGGTCTATCGTTTGTGCGCTGTAAAAGCGCTCAGAGAGCGGCGGTCTGGGGGAGCAGGCGGAAGAGCATTACGGGCAGCTCGCTGTTTGCAAAATCCAGCGTAAAGATGAGTTTGCCGTTCTTTGCTTCAAAAGGCAGCTCCGTCTGCGTGCCGTCCGGGGCAATGCGCACAAGCGTTTTGCCTTCCAGCAGTTTGGCGGGCAGCGCAAGCCTTACCCGACCGGTGGGCTGCGTCAGGCTGCCGGCAGTCTCAAATGCCACACTCAGGTATTCCCCGTTCGTCCGTGCGGTCACATCTGCCGCAGAAAGACTGCCGCTGATAGTCCACGCCGTTGCGGCTTCGATCTTTTCCAGCTGCGCGGCGTTTTCTGCCTGCCCGCACACGGGGCAGAAGGTCAGCGTTTCGCCTTCCGCAGTGCGGAAAGTGAACTTCCGGCAATCAGTGCTGCCCGTGTGCGCGCAGCCCTGCCGCAGACAATCGGCGCTCTGAGCGCCGGTTCCGTTCGGGGACCATGCACCGAACTGGTGTCCCAGCTTATCGGTCGGGTCTGCGGTGTAGCTGTCCTTGCAGCGGGAGCAGGTAAAAACGGTATAGCCATCTGTTTCACAGGTAGGCTCTACGGTAACAGCCTGATAGTCATGGTTCAGCGCGGGCAGCTCTGCGTAGGTGGTATAGTCACAGCGGGAGCAGGTTTCGTAAGCGTTCCAGCCGGGTTTCGTACAGGTGGGGGCTTTTGCTTCGTGCTGCTCCAAATCATGATTCAGTGCGGGCAGCTCCGCGTAGGTGGTATAGTCGCAGCGGGAGCAGGTTTCGTAAGCATCCCAGCCGATTTCCGTACAGGTGGGAGCTTGCGCTTCGTGCTGCTCCAGAGCATGGTTCAGTGCGGGCAGCTCCACATAGGTGGTGGTATAGTCACAACGGGAGCAGGTATCGTAAGCATCCCAGCCAATTCCCGTACAGGTGGGGGCTTTTGCTGCGTGATGCCTCAGATCATGCTGTGCAGGCAGCTCCGCATAGGTGGTATAGTCGCAGCGGGAGCAGGTTTCGTAAGCGTCCCAGCCGGGTTTCGTACAGGTGGCGGCTTGCGCTTCGTGCTGCACCAGATCATGGTTCAGCGCGGGTATCTCTTTGCGGGTGGTATAATCGCAGCGGGAGCAGGTGTCGTAAGCATCCCAGCCCTTTTCCGTACAGGTAGGGGCTTTTGCTGCGTGCTGCTCTAAATCATGTTTTAGCGCGGGGATTGCTCGAAAAGTGGTATAGTAGCAGCGGGGACAGGTGTCGAAAGCGTCCCAGCCGGGTTTCGTACAGGTGGGGGCTTGCGCATCATAATGCACCAGAGCATGATTATTTAGGTTTCTTTTGCCGTATTTCCCACCACACGCCTCACAGACCGCTTTGGTGGTGCAGGTTGCTGTGCCACCGGTACAGCTTGCGGTACCATTTAAGCCGCAGCGCAAGCAAATGATGCGGTGCGTGCCGTTGCCAAGGGAGGCGTTCGCCGGAGTTTTCCATTTGTGACCGAGAATGCCGTATTCCGCGCCGCATTTTTCACAGGTTTTGCCTGTGGTGCAGGTGGGCGTTTCGGTGCCGCCGGTATGGTCCGAAAGATCTCCATAAACAATGCTGTTCTTCCTGCCGCAGACTGAGCATTTTATATGGATCCTATGCTTGGTTGAATCAACTTTTGTATATCCGAGGATCTCATAGTTTCTTTGTTGCATACAGACGAAGCAGTACGTATAGATAGAATCTGCCGCTTTAACGTTTAACACGATCCCCGGTATCAGGCACACCATTGCCAGCACCGTCAAACACCAGATCAGCCATTTTTTCATGTTACTCCCTCCTTGTCATCAAACCTTGTTATCCTTTCAGATCAAACTGCACGGACAGCGATGCAAGCACGGCATCTACCACCTTCCGCGCCTGGGCAAGCATATCGATCTCCGCCACAAAAGCAATGACCTGCTCGCGCTCCTGCGCGGGGACCTGCAGCGCACTCAGGCTCATGCTCAGATAGCGCCGTATTTTGCGCTCCAGCGTAAAGTAGGGGTCGCACTGCCGTGCCATGTAGCCGCGCATCATGCCAGCCGTGCCCAGCTCCATCTCGTAGAAATCGCACTCGGCGCACCCGGGCAGATACGCGCTGAACGCCGCCTGCAGCTCGGCCGTGGTGCTGCGGTGGATGATCTCCGCCGTGGCGGGGAAGGTGTACGCTTCCACATAGATATCCCGCAGGTTCTCGCTCAGCTCGGTCATCGCCAGCTGCAAAGCCGTTTCCACCGCGTAGAGGTACACCGGCGAGGGGGCGTTTGCCGCCAGCGGCCTTACCGCGCCGAACTGCCTGCTGAACATCATGCCGATCAGCTCGGTCAGCACGCCGTCCTTGGTGCGGAAAATATTCTGGAACGACCCGGCAGAAACATCTGCTTCCTTTAAAATTTCTGCAACCTTGGTGTTCGTGTAGCCTTTTTCCAGAAAAAGCCGGACACAGGCGGTCAGTATCCGCCGTTTTGCTTCTTTGCTGTCGTATCTGCGCGCCATTGGAAATCATCCTTTTCTATAATTGGTTTCTAACCCAATTATATATTGATTTGAAAATCGCGTCAAGTAAACTTTTCAGGGCGTATTTTGGGCAGGTTGACAAAATTTGAACTTCCCGCCGGTGTGTAAAAGTGTGCAGAGCCCCAGAAAATGGAAAATCCCACGAGGAATCTTGCGATTCTTCGTGGGATTTTGGTGCGCTCGAGGGAACTCGAATCCCTGGCCCTCTGATTAAAAGTCAGATGCTCTACCGGCTGAGCTACGAGCGCATATTTTCAGATTTACAGATACTGCCGAATAATATTACCACACCCGCGCCAAAAAAGCAAGAGGAAAGCGCAAAAAAGTGCCTTTCCGCAGCACGCAGACCCCCGCCGGGAGAGCACCCGTTCCTTTTATAAAAGCCAGTTATGCTGTCACCTCTCTGGGACGCGGATGTTCTGGCGGCAACTTCCTCTTTACAAATGGGGCGCGAACCAGTACAATCAAAGCAGAACGCACGGTCCCGGCCCGTATGCGGCGGGGCTTTTTGATAGGAGGCTGTTTTATCATGAAAATCTCTCGTCGGTCTGTCCTTCATATTTCCGGGCTGGCAGCGGCAGCGCTGGCCCTGACCGGCTGCTCTGCGGCTGGAAGCGCCGCGCTGGGCGGCAAGCTGCCCGGCCTGCTTAAGGGTCTGGCAAAAAAAGGGGAGACCGCTGCTTCGTCGGAAGCTGCCAGCGACATGGCCGTCACCCCGCCGCCCGAGGGCGAACAGCTTGACCCGGCCGTCGGCGTCATGCCCGAGTACGACGCCGACATCCTCACCGGCGACGAGCGCAGCACCAACAGCCGCCCGGTGGCTGTGATGGTGAACAACATCGCCAACTCCCAGCGCCAGAATGCCCGCCCCCAGCGGGGCATCGGCAGCGCCGACCTGCTCATCGAGGCCAAGGTCGAGGGCGGCATCACCCGCCTGTGCGCCGTGTTCAGCGACGCCGACAGCATCCCCGAGGTCGGCCCCATCCGCTCAGGCCGCGACCAGTTCCTGCAGCTGCTCATGCCCTGGGACATCCTCTACTACCACGACGGCGAGAGCATCTTCTGCACCCAGTTCGTCAGCGTGTACGGCTACTCCGGGCTGAACATCGGCGGCAAGAATTATTTCAAGACCCCCATCCACCCCATCGTCTCCCACCGCAATAACCGCGGCCGCGATGTGGCCTACGAGCACACCGAGTTCACCTCCGGCAAGGAGATCTGCAAGGCCGCTTCTGATGCCGGCATCAGCCTCTACGCTCCCAGCGAGGGGACGTTCTTCCACTTTGCCGACTACCGCACCGACGAGGTCAACAAGCTCAAGGGTGAACCCTCGGCCAAAAAAATCGCCATCGTACATTCAGAGAGCTACCGCACCTCGTTCAGCTACTCCGCACTCAGCCACACCTACGCGATGCAGATGTACAACTCCTCCAAGAAGGCCACCGAGAACACCGTCGATGAGCTGACCGGTGAGCAGCTCACCTTCGAGAACGTCGTGGTCTGCTTCGCCGACATGGACGCCTACGCAGGCGACTCCCATGACGTGCAGGAGGTGCAGTACATCAAGGGCGGCGACGCCTACCTCTTCACCCGCGGCGGCGTGCAGGTGGGCCGCTGGGAAAAGACCTATCCCACCAACCCCCTCAAGCTTTACACCAAGTCCGGCGAAGAGATGACCCTCAACCGGGGCAAGACCTACTTTGCACTGGTGGACAACGACGAGCTGAGCAATTTCAGCTACCAGTAAGCCCATGAGGAACATGACAATGAAACGCATTCGAACTGCGCTCTGCCTCATTTTGGCCGCCGCGCTGCTGGCAGGCTGCGCCTTTCTGCCCAGCGACAGTGAGCCGGAAACGCCCGCTCCCACCGACCCGCTCACCGGCCTTGCCCTCGAGTGGCAAGGCCAGCGTCCGGTGGCCGTGGCCATTGAGAACAGCACTGACTCCACCACTCAGTGGGGCCTTTCCTCGGCGTCGGTGGTGCTGGAAGCCCTCACCGAGGTGGGTACGTCCACTGAGCTCTGCCTCGTCTATCCGGCGCTGGCCGCGACCCCGAAGGTCGGGCCGATGGCCGCCGGTCAGGACATCTACTGGCGGCTTCTGGTGGGTCAGCAGCCCATTCCGGTACAGCGGGGCGGGGGACAGTTCGATCAGAACTTCCTCGATTACTATTCCATCCGGGCCGTGGATGCTCTGGAAGCCGGGCGCACCGCCTTCGACTGCGGTAGTGAGTGGAGCAACGCACCGCTGTGGTACACCAGCGGCGAGGCCATCTCTAATGTCTTGGACGAGCTGAGCATCTCCTCTGTTCTGACGGAATCCCGAGTGACGAACGTCGTATCTGCTGCGTCGGACAGTGCTTCCTCCGGGGCCGACGCAGTGCTGTCCCTCCCTGCACTTCTTCCGCAGGAAGCAGACGGCAAGCTGCCGGACGCCACCGCGCCGGACGCGGTGAATGTCCGGGTCTGCTTTGACGACGACAACGCCACCGGCTTTTCCTACGACGCCGACAGCGGGCTTTACCGGATGCTCCACGCCGACGGCACGCCCCAGCTGGATGCCAACAACGGCCAGCAGGCCGGGTTCGATAATCTGCTGGTGCTGTTCAGCGCCTCCGAGCTGCGGGACGACGGCAAGACCTACGACTACGATTTGAGCATGGGCGGCGGCGTCTGGCTCAACGGCGGGCATCTGTGGACCATCACCTGGACGCAGGGCCGGGACAACACGCTGCTGCTTTACGACGCCGATGGCCGCACCATGAACATCGAAGCCGGGACGAGCTATATCGCTCTTGTCACCAGTCTGACCGGACAGGAGCTGACTGTTACCAATTCCAGCGGAGAAGAGATTCTTGGATAAACAAAAAGACTTCTGCATTTCACCGTGCAGAAGTCTTTTTTATTTCCAGGCTGCGGCGCGCGCCTGTGCGCGGGGCAGGTTTTCTTTTTCGGTCAAATGGCTTTGCGCTCCGCGCGGGCCAGAGGTAGGGAGGGGTGTTTCGAATCCCCCCTCCCTACCTCTGGACTCCACTCTCCCCGC
>ENA-OZEZ01000708-OZEZ01000708.1-human-gut-metagenome-genome-assembly--contig:-NODE-708-length-11088-cov-4.554700_pt1 | contig 11088 bp, 5 predicted proteins | sample MGYA00244609_ERZ653616 | MGnify/ENA primary metagenome ERZ653616 (study PRJEB26926, sample SAMN06164988) | human gut metagenome | biome: ENVO:00009003; feature: ENVO:2100002; material: ENVO:00002003...
ACGACGACCGCCGCCAGTGGCGGAAACAGGGAGTCGTTGTTGGGGCAGCGGCCAGTAAGACGCGCGCAATGCGCAGCGGATGCTGGGTGCCGCAACCCGGCCTTGTTGAGCGATAGCGAGACTGAGAGGTTATGACCTATAACAAAAGCCAGCGCACATTTCTCGTGCGCTGGCTTTTCTGCATTTTACAGCTTACTGGATGCCGGTGACCTTGTAGTCCTGTGCCTCGACGGCGTTCTTGAGCACGTCGTCGGCGACCTCGGCGTTCAGGGTGACGATGGCGGTGCCGGCCTCGTGGCTCACGACAGCCTCGTCCACCTCGGGCAGGGCTTCCAGAGCCTTCTTCACGCGGGCTTCGCAGTGGCCGCACATCATGCCTTCCACTTTCAGGGTCTTCTTCATGGTATTATCCTCCGTTTTGACTTCGGGCGCTTCGGCGTCCGATTTTTTGTTATTTTCAGCCGCAGACTGCACCGGGGCAGCAGCGGGAGAAGCGGTTTTGTGGTCGTGCCTGGTGCTGTGCAAATCGAACAGGTTCAGCCGCAGGGCGTTGCTCACGACGCAGAAGCTGGACAGGCTCATGGCAGCAGCACCGAACATGGGGTTCAGCGTCAGGCCGAAGGGGATGAACAGACCAGCCGCCAGCGGGATGCCGATGATATTGTAGATGAACGCCCAGAACAGGTTCTCGTGGATGTTCCGCAGGGTGGCGCGGCTGAGGCGGATGGCCGCAGGCACGTCCGAGAGCTTCGAGTTCATCAGCACGACGTCGGCGGCGTCAATGGCCACGTCGGTGCCTGCGCCGATGGCAATGCCGGTGTCGGCACGGGTGAGGGCAGGAGCGTCGTTGATGCCGTCACCCACCATGGCCACCTTGCCGCTGGCCTGCAGCTGGCGGATGACGGCCTCCTTGCCGTCGGGCAGGACGCCTGCGATGACCTCGTCCACGCCCGCCTGCCTGCCGATGGCGTCGGCGGTGCGCTGGTTGTCGCCGGTGAGCATCACGACCCGGATGCCCATGTTCTGCAGCTGACGGATGGCTTCGGGGCTGTCCTCCTTGATGGTGTCGGCCACGGCGATAACGCCCAGCAAACGGCCTGCGCCGCCGAAGAAGAGGGGAGTCTTGCCCTCAGAGGCCAGCTTCTCAGCCTGCTGTGCCAGTGCGGCGGGCAGGGTGAGCTTGGTCTGGATGAAGGCGGCATTGCCGGCATAGATGCCCATGCCGTCCAGCTTGGCCGCCAGACCATTGCCCGGCAGGGCCGCGAAGTCAGTGACTTCCGGGGGAGTGATGGCCTTTGCCTCGGCGTCGGCCAGAACTGCCTTTGCCAGAGGGTGCTCGCTGCGGCTTTCCAGCGCTGCGGCCAGCGTCAGAAGCTCCGTCTCGGAGACACCCTCAGCGGGCAGCAGGTCGGTGACGCGGGGTGCGCCCTCGGTGATGGTGCCGGTCTTGTCCAGCGCCACGATCTGGGTGCGGCCTGCGGCTTCCAACGAGGCGGCAGTCTTGAAGAGAATGCCGTTTTTTGCGCCGAGACCATTGCCGACCATAATAGCCACAGGTGTTGCAAGGCCCAGTGCGCAGGGGCAGCTGATGACCAGAACGGAGATGCCGCGTGCCAGCGCATAGCCCAGCTCATGGCCCAGCAGCAGCCAGACGATGGTGGTGACGACGGCAATGGAGATGACCGCCGGGACGAAGAAGCCCGACACGGTGTCAGCGATTTTTGCGATAGGAGCTTTGGTGGCGGCGGCATCGCTGACCATCTTGATGATCTGAGCCAGCGTGGTATCCTCGCCCACGCGGGTAGCCTCGCAGCGGAGGAAGCCCGACTGATTGGTGGTGGCGGCGCTGACTTTGTCGCCGACGGCCTTGTCCACCGGGATGCTCTCGCCGGTCAGGGCGCTCTCGTTGACTGCACTGGTGCCTTCCAGCACTACGCCATCCACCGGGATATTCTCGCCGGGGCGGACCACAAAGACGTCGCCCTTCTGCACGTCGGCGATGGCCACGGTCACTTCCGCGCCGTCCCGCACCAGCGTGGCGGTCTTGGGAGCCAGCTTCATCAGGCTCTTGAGGGCGTCGGTGGTCTTGCCCTTGGAGCGGGCTTCCAGCATCTTGCCCACCGTGATGAGGGTCAGGATCATGGCGGCAGACTCGAAGTAGAACTCCATCATATAGTGCATGACGAGCTCGTCGTTGCCATCCACCTGGGCACGGGTCATGGCGAAGAGGGCGTAAGTGCTCCACACGAAGCTTGCCATGGAGCCGAGGGCCACCAGCGTATCCATGTTGGGTGCGCCGTGGATGAGGCCCTTGAAGCCGTTGATGAAGAACTTCTGGTTGATGACCATGACGATGCCCGCCAGCAGCAGCTGGACGAGGCCCATAGCGACGTGGTTGCCGTCGAACCAGTGGGGCAGGGGCCAGCCCCACATCATGTGGCCCATGGAGAAGTACATCAGCACCAACAGGAAGCCCAGCGAGGCGATGAGACGGCGCTTGAGCTTCGGTGTCTCGTGGTCGGCCAGTGCGTCGAGGTCGGCGCTGGCGCCCGAAGCCTTACTGGAAGAGGCATTCTTCGGGCTTGCGCCGTAGCCTGCCTCCTGCACAGCCGAGAGGATGGCGGCAGGGGAGGCTGTGCCTTCCACGCCCATGGAGTTTGTCAGAAGGCTCACCGAGCAGCTCGTGACGCCCGGCACCTTCTTCACGGCCTTTTCCACCCGGGTAGAGCAGGCCGCGCAGCTCATGCCCGTGACATTGTATTGTTCCATTGCGGATTCCTTTCCCTCTTATAGGATGCCCGGAACGGGGTCATTTCATGAGCCGGGGCAGCAGCTGCAGCAGTTCGTCCAGCTTCTGCGTCTCGCCGGCTTTCAAATCGTCGGCCACGCAGGTGCGGATGTGCTGGCCCAGCAGCTCTTTGGAAAAGCCGTTCAGTGCAGCGTTCACCGCAGCCACCTGCACCAGAATATCGGCGCAGTAGACGTCCTTGTCCAGCATCGCGCGGATGCCGCGCACCTGGCCCTCAATGCGGCTCAGCCGGTTGGCAAGGGCGCGGTACTCCTCAGGGGTACGGTCCTTGTGGCGGCAGCAGGAGGGGGCAGTGTCCTTTTCGGCAGGCTCAGCGGCGCAGCAGCAGGGCTTTTTTTCAGCATCAGTCATAGCAGATAACTCCTTTCCGGGTGTATCAGTGTGAAGAGGAAATGTACCCTGTGGGGGTAAATCTCCCGATACTCTGATTTTACCACTTGGGGGTATCTGTTTCAAGTGGGTAGGAAATGCTAACTGTGAAAACTTTGTGAAAATAAAAGCCCCGAAATGCAGAAACGGGAGCCTCCCGGTGAAGGAAAGCTCCCGTTTCTGTTTAGGATAGGAAAGAGAATGTCATAAATAGGGGAGAGGGTCACAGATTGGTGTAACCCATCAGATAGCGGTCCACCTCGGCGGCGCAGTCGCGGCCCTCCCGCAGGCCCCAGACCACGAGGCTCTGGCCGCGGCGCATATCGCCGCAGACAAAGACCTTGTCTACATTGGTGCGGAAGCCATGGTCGGCCACATTGCCCCGAGCGTTCCGCTCCACGCCGAACGCCTCGGCCACATAGTCCTCGCAGCCCACGAAACCGGCGGCGATAAAGGCCAGCTGGCAGTCGTAGGTGAACTCTTCGCCGGTGGGTACCATGCTGGTACGGCCGGTGTCGGGGTCACGCTGGGGCTTGAGATAGGAGATGACCGCGCCGGTCAGGTTGCCGGCGTCGTCCTTCAGAAACTCTTTGACGGTGGTCTGGTAGACGCGGGGGTCTTTGCCGAACTTGGCAAGACACTCAGTCTGGCCGTAGTCCACCTTCAGCACCTTGGGCCACTCGGGCCAGGGGTTATTCGCGGCCCGTTCTTTCGGGGGCTGGGGCATCATTTCCAGTGCCACGAGGTCGGTGCAGCTCTGCCGCAGGGCGGTACCCTGACAGTCGTTGCCGGTGTCGCCGCCGCCGATGACGAGGACATTCCTGCCTGCCGCGTTGATGGCCCTGCCGTCGGCAAACTTGCTGTCCAGCAGACTCCTGGTCACGCTGGTGAGGTAGTCCACTGCGAGGTACACGCCCTTCGCGTCGCGGCCGGGGACGTTTAAATCGCGGGCTTTCTTGGCACCGCAGCAGAGCACGATGGCGTCATAGCTGTTCAAAATCTCAGCGGCATCCACAGCCCCGCCCACATCAATGTTGGTGCGGAACTCGACGCCCTCAGCCTGCATGATCTTGATGCGGCGCTCGATGACGGATTTGTCCAGCTTCATGTTGGGGATGCCGTACATCAGCAGACCGCCCACACGGTCAGCACGCTCGAAGACGGTGACGGCATGGCCCCGGATGTTGAGGTATTCGGCCACCGACAGGCCCGAAGGGCCGCTGCCGATGACGGCCACGCTCTTGCCGGTGCGGGCCGGAGGCGGGGCGGCATGGAGCCAGCCCTTGGCGTAGCCCGTCTCCACGATGGCGTGTTCGTTCTCCCGGACAGTGACGCTGCTGCCGGTGACGTCGCCGCAGGTGCAGGCGGCCTCACACAGGGCAGGGCAGACCCGGCTCGTGAACTCCGGGAAACGGTTGGTGGTGCGCAGGCGGCGGAGTGCCAGCTCCCATTTGCCCTGATAGACCAAATCGTTCCACTCGGGGATAAGGTTGTTCAGCGGGCAGCCGGAGGCCATGCCGCCGATCATCATGCCCGCCTGGCAGAAGGGAACGCCGCAGTCCATGCAGCGGGCTGCCTGGGTCTGCTGCTCCTCCCGGGAGAGCCAGATGTGAAATTCGTTAAAGTTTTCAATGCGCTCCAGCGGCGGAACATCCGTGCTGGTCTTGCGCGTGTAATCCATAAAACCAGTGAGTTTTGCCATGATGTTCCCCTCCTTACTTGTTCTTCTGCACGGCGTAGAATGCTTCGATCTGCGCCTGCTCGCCGTCGAGTCCGCGCTCTTCCATGGAGGCGATGACCCGCAGCATATGGTCGTAATCGTAGGGGAGGACCTTCTTGAACTTGGGCAGGAACTCGCTGAAATTGTCCAGGATCTCCTTGCCGCGGGGCGAGCCGGTCAGCTCGACGTGCTCACGGATGAGCTCTTTCAGGGTGGCGACGTCGTACTTGTGCTCCACCGGCTCGAGGCTGACGGTCTCCTTGTTCACTCGCTGGTAGAAGTCCCAGTTCTCATCCAGCACATAGGCGATGCCGCCGGTCATGCCGGCTGCAAAGTTCTTGCCGGTCTGGCCCAGAACGACGACGGTGCCGCCGGTCATGTACTCGCAGCCGTGGTCGCCCACGCCCTCGACGACGGCCACAGCGCCCGAGTTGCGGACGCAGAAGCGCTCACCGGCCACACCGGAAACAAAGGCTTTGCCGCTGGTGGCACCGTAGAGTGCCACGTTGCCGATGATGATGTTCTCTTCGGGTTTGAAGGTGATGCCCTCGGGCGGGCGGACGACGAGCTTGCCGCCGGAGAGGCCCTTGCCCATGTAGTCATTGCAGTCGCCGGTCAGTTCCAGCGTCAGGCCCTTGGGAATGAATGCGCCGAAGCTCTGGCCGCCTGCACCGGTGCAGTGGACGGTGTAGACGTCATCGGGCAGGTCGCTGCCGTACTTGCGGGTGATCTCGCTGCCGAAGATGGCACCAAAGGCGCGGTCGGTGTTGGAGACATCCAGCTTCACGCTCTGGGGGTTCTTGCTGCTGAGCTTGAATTTCTTCATCAGCACCTTCATGTCCAGAGTGTCTTCCAGATGGAAGTCGTAGGTGTCTTCCTTCTGGAAGTGGACATTGCTGTTGACGATGGCGGGGTTGTGCAGGATGCAGTCGAGGTCCATCTTGGACATCCGGCTGCTGGCAGGGGCAGGCTTGACATGGAGCAGGTCGGTGCGGCCCACCAGCTCGTCGATGGTACGGATGCCCAGCTTTGCCATGTATTCGCGCAGCTCCTGCGCCACGAAGGTCAGGTAGTTGATGATATACTCGGGCTTGCCGTGGAAGTGCTTGCGCAGCTCGGGGTTCTGGGTGCAGATGCCCATGGGGCAGGTGTCGAGGTTGCAGACACGCATCATGACGCAGCCCATGGTCATCAGCAGAGAGGTGCCGAAGCCGAACTCCTCAGCGCCCAGCATACAGCTGATGGCCACATCGCGGCCGGAGAGCAGCTTGGAATCGCTCTCGATGCGCACACGGGTGCGCAGGCCGTTGAGGATAAGGGTCTGGTGGGTCTCGGCGATGCCAAGCTCCCAGGGCAGACCGGCATCTTTGATGGAGTTGCGGGGCGCTGCGCCCGTGCCGCCGTCGTAGCCGGAAACAAGGATGACCTGTGCGCCGCCCTTGGCGACACCGGCAGCGATGGTGCCGACGCCGGCCTCACTGACCAGCTTGACGTTGATGTTGGCGTGGCGGTTGGCATTCTTGAGGTCGTAGATAAGCTCTGCAAGGTCTTCGATGGAGTAGATGTCGTGGTGCGGCGGGGGAGAGATGAGGCCGACACCGGTAGTGCTGTGACGGGTCTTGGCGATCCACGGGTACACTTTTGCGCCGGGCAGATTGCCGCCCTCGCCGGGCTTTGCGCCCTGTGCCAGCTTGATTTGGATCTCCTCTGCCGAGACAAGATACTTGCTGGTGACGCCGAAGCGGGCGGAAGCCACCTGCTTTATCTTGGAATTGCTCTCGCTGTGGTAGCGCTCTTCGGGTTCGCCGCCCTCGCCGGTGTTGCTCCGGCCGCCGAGGCGGTTCAGCGCGATGGCGATGGTCTCGTGGGCCTCGCTGCTCAGTGCGCCGTAGCTCATGGCAGCGGCCTTAAACCGCTTGACGATGGAGCTCACCGGCTCTACCTCGTCCAGCGGGATGCCGCCGTCGGGGGCATAGTTGAAGTCAAGCAGACTGCGCAGATGGACGCCGTTCTGGCCCATGTTGTCCACGGTGTGGGTGAACTGCTTGAAGGTGTCGTAGTCACCGGTGAAGCAGGCTTTCTGGAACAGGTGGATGGTCTGGGGATTGAAGAGGTGCTCTTCCTTGCCGCTGCGGAACTTGTGGGCGCCGCCGTCTTCCAGCTGCATGTTGATGTCAAGGCCCAGCGGGTCGAAGGCTGCGTTGTGCAGGGCCTCCACGTCAGCCTGAATGTCCTCGAGGCCGATGCCGCCCACACGGCTCACCGTGCCGGTGAAATACTTGTCGATGACGTCCCTGGAGATGCCGACGGCCTCGAAGATCTGGCTGCTCTGGTAGCTCTGGATGGTGGAGATGCCCATCTTGGAGGCGATCTTCACGATGCCGCCCAGCACAGCCTTGTTGTAGTCGTCCACGGCGGCGTAATAATCTTTGTCCAGCAGGCCGTCGTCGATGAGTTGGCCGATGGTCTCATGGGCCAGATAGGGGTTGACGGCACAGGCACCGTAGCCCAGCAGAGCGGCAAAGTGATGCACTTCATGAGGCTCTGCGCTCTCGAGGATGAGAGCCAGCGCGGTGCTCTTCTTGGTGCGGATGAGGTACTGGGACACGGCAGAAACCGCCAGCAGGCTGGGGATGGCCACATGGTACTCGTCAATGTCCCGGTCGGACAGGATGATGATGTTCGCACCCTCTTTATAAGCGCGGTCTACCTCCAGGAAAACGCGGTCGATGGCCTTTTCGAGGCTGGTGTTCTTGTAGTAGTTGATGGAGACAGTGGAGACTTTGAAGCCCGGGACGTTCATGTACTTGATGCGGAGAAGGTCAGTGGACGTGAGGATGGGATTGTTGACCTTGAGCACCTTGCAGTTTTCGGGCTTGTCTTCCAGCAGGTTGCCGTGTGCGCCCCCATAGACGCTGGTGGAGGTGACGATCTTCTCGCGGATGGCGTCGATGGGCGGGTTCGTGACCTGTGCAAAACGCTGCTTGAAATAATTGAAGAGCGGCGGGTGCTGGCCGCTGAGGACGGCAAGCGGGGTATCGGTACCCATTGCGCCGGAAGGCTCTGCGCCCTGACGTGCCATGGGCAGGATGAGGGTGCTGATGTCCTCATACTTGTAGCCGAACACCTTCTGCAGGCGCAGCAGGTCGTCGCCGGTGTAGCTGGGGGTCTTGATGTTGGGGATCTTGAGGTCCTTCAGCTGGACGAGGTTGCGGTCTATCCACTCGCCGTACGGCTCACGGCTGGCGTAGTATTCCTTCAGCTTCTCGTCGTCCACGACTTCGCCCTTGACGGTGTCCACCAGCAGCATCTTGCCGGGGCGGAGACGGTCTTTGACCAGAATGTTCTCCGGCTCACAGGGCAGCACGCCCACCTCGGAAGAGAGGATCATCCTGCCGTCTTTGGTGATGTAGTAGCGGCTGGGGCGCAGACCGTTGCGGTCCAGCACCGCGCCCATCACGTCGCCGTCCGAGAACAGGATGGCGGCGGGGCCGTCCCACGGCTCCAGCATGGTGGCGTAATACTGGTAGAAGTCCCGCTTTTTCTGGCTGATGTTCTTGTTGTTCTCCCAGGGTTCCGGGATGGTGATCATGACAGCCAGCGGCAGGTCCATGCCGTTCATCACCATGAACTCGAGGGCGTTGTCCAGCATGGCGGAGTCCGAGCCGGAGGTGTTGATGATGGGCAGGATCTTGTTCATGTCGTCCTGCAGGATGGGGCTGGAGATGCTCTCCTCGCGGGCCAGCATGGCGTCCGTGTTGCCCTTGATGGTGTTGATCTCGCCGTTGTGCAGGATGAACCGGTTGGGGTGTGCACGCATCCAGCTGGGGTTGGTGTTGGTGGAGAAGCGGCTGTGCACCATGCCGATGGCGGACTCGTAGTCGGGGTCCTGCAGGTCGGCGTAGAACCGGCGCAGGTCGTGCACCAGGAACATGCCCTTGTAGACGATGGTGCGGCTGGACAGGCTGGGCACATAGGTGCCGTTGCTGGCCTGCTCGAACACGCGGCGCACCACATACAGTTTGCGGTCAAAGTCGATGCCCTTGCTCACCTTGGCGGGCTTTTTGATGAAGCACTGCCAGATGGCGGGCATACAGTCGCGGGCTTTCTGGCCCACGGCGTCGGGGTCTACAGGCACTTCGCGCCATGCCAGAAACTCGAGGCCCTCTTTGCGGGTGACAAGCTCAAAAAGCTTCATGGCCTGGGCGCGCAGGTGTTCGTTCTGGGGGAAGAAGAACATACCTATGCCGTATTCGCGCTCGTTGCCAAGGCTGATGTTCAGCTCGTCGGCTACCTTGGAAAAGAAGCGGTGGCTGATCTGCAGCATGATGCCCACGCCGTCGCCGGTCTTGCCCTCGGCGTCCTTGCCGGCGCGGTGCTCAAGGCGCTCCACGATAGACAGCGCGTCGCTGACGGTCTGGTGGCTCTTGCGGCCCTTGATGTCCACGACGGCACCGATGCCGCAGGCGTCGTGCTCGAACTGGGGGTCATAGAGGCCCAGAGGCCCTTTTTGCTCCGTGAAATTTTCCATAGACTTTCCCATCCTTTTTTCGATTTTCCGGAGAATATCCTGGCAATGCTGCGGCACATTCCGCAGAGTCCCTCTTAATGCCGGTAAAAAGAAAAGGCGTCCCAGATGGGTCGGCGAAGACTCATCTGGAACGCCCTTGTTCCGGATAACAAGAATATTATACAAGGGTGCTGAAAAAGATTCAAGTGACAGCTGCACCAAATGTGGGTGCACGGCGACGGTTCTTCTTGTGAAAAACAGACACGCAGAGTAGGAAATAGTATGCCTTTTCCGGCTCAGTGTCGGCCCAGACAGGCGGCAAGATCGTCCTCCGGCGTGGTGATGGGCTGGAGGTCATACTTCTCCTGCAAAACAGCGGCCACCCCGGGGGAGAGGAAGGCGGGCAGGGTGGGGCCGAGACGGATGCCCCGGATGCCCAGCGCCAGCAGGGCCATCAGCACACAGACCGCCTTCTGCTCGAACCAGCAGAGGATGATGGAGAGGGGCAGCTCGTTGACCGAGCAGTCAAAAGCTTCGGCCAGACCCAGCGCGATCCGGATGGCACTGTAGGCGTCGTTGCACTGGCCCACGTCGAGGATGCGGGGCAGACCCGCCACCGTACCCAGCGGCAGGTCGTTGAGCCGGAACTTGCCGCAGGCCAGCGTCAGGATGACGGTGTCGGGCGGGGTCAGCTTGGCAAAATCCGTGTAGTACCGGCGGGAGGGGCGGGTGCCGTCGCAGCCGCCGATGAGGAAAAAGTGCCGGATGGCACCCTCGTGGACGGCTTGGACGATCTCCTCCGCATGGCTCAGTACGGCATGGTGGGCAAAGCCGGTGGCGACCACACTGCCGCCGTTCATGCCCGGGATGAGGGTGTCCTCCGGGTAGCCGCCCAGCTCAAGCGCCTTGGCGATGACCGGCGAAAAATCCCGGTCCTCCCCGATGTGGGTGACGCCGGGATAGGAGACGACAGAGGTGGTGAATACCCGGTCGGCATAGCTGGGCCGGAGGGGCATGATGCAGTTGGTGGTGAAGAGCACCGGTGCAGGGATGTCCTCAAACTCCCGCTGCTGGTTCTGCCATGCGGTGCCAAAGTTGCCTTTCAGATGAGGAAAGCGCTTTTTCAGCTCCGGGTAGCCGTGGGCAGGCAGCATCTCGGAGTGGGTGTAGACATTGATGCCCTTGCCCTCGGTCTGCTCCAACAGGCACTTGGCGTCGTAGAGGTCGTGGCCGGAGATGACGATGAAAGGCCCTTTCTCGATGGTCAGGGACACCTCCACCGGCTCCGGGTCGCCAAACGCGCCGGTGTTGGCCTTGTCCAGCTCAGCCATGACCCGGTAGGCCATCCGCCCGGTGTCCTCCACCAGCTGGAAGAGCTTGTCCTTGTCCCGCTCCTGTGCGATGGCCCGCAGCGCCGTGCAGAAAAACAGGTCGATCTCGCCATCGGTATAGCCCAGCACCCGCGCGTGGTAGGAGTAAGCTGCCATGCCGCGCAGCCCAAAGAGGACAAAGGAGCACAGGCTCTTCCGGTCGGGGTCCGGCTCCTGCCACAGCTTCTGCATATCGTAGTCGGACACTGGTGCAGGTGCAGGGCTGGCCGAGGCAAAGGCTTCCTGCTTGGCCTTCCAGACCCTGTCTCTTATACACATCTGACGCTGCCGACGATCTTACGCGTGTAGA
>ENA-OZEZ01000709-OZEZ01000709.1-human-gut-metagenome-genome-assembly--contig:-NODE-709-length-11063-cov-4.579942_pt1 | contig 11063 bp, 9 predicted proteins | sample MGYA00244609_ERZ653616 | MGnify/ENA primary metagenome ERZ653616 (study PRJEB26926, sample SAMN06164988) | human gut metagenome | biome: ENVO:00009003; feature: ENVO:2100002; material: ENVO:00002003...
GCCGGCCAGTCGCCCAAACCGTCACAACATTCGATGAAAATCTCGAAATCGAAGAAAAGCGTCGAATGTTGTGACGGTTTTCGTGTTTGGCGCGGGTGAGCTTCCGCGTCATCTGAGGGTATAAGGCTAGCAAGTGTTTATTTGCGAGGCCTAAGGGGCGCCCCGTATGGATATCGATAACTTTGAATGGTGGTATAGCGAGGGTGAGGCTCCGGACGAGGAGTGGGACGAACCCACGCCGCGTGACGTGTCGAGCGACGAGGACGAGACCGGCAACGACGTCGCCGCCGACTCGGACGCCGCCCTCGACCCCGTCGAGCCTCTGACCTTCGAACAAGCCTGGGCCCAGGCCGAGGCAGACGAGGCCAAGGCCGACGCTACGGCCACGCTCGGCGAGCCAGCCGACATGTCGATCTCGCCGGCAAAGACCCCGCAGCCGCGTCACACTATCGACCCCGACAGCACGGCATCCTTCAGTATTCTCGACGTGCCCTCGCAGGGCGCTCAGGCGCCCGCACCCACACGTCGCCCCAATCTGTCTCGCGAGGAAGATGCAGGACGTCGCTCGCCGCTTGGCCCCATCCTTATCGCCTTTATGGCCGGCGTTATCGCATGCTCGGTAATTGGAAACGTCTGGAGCCATGTCGAACAACAGCGAAAAGACGCCGCCAAGGTCGAGATGTCTGTCGAGCAATCGCTCAGCCGCACGCGCTCGGTACATGTGTCGGTCGAGGTCAAGGACGGCGCGACGTGGGACACCGCGCGCGGCGACAGCCAAATGCTCATCCATATCGTGGGGCGCACGCTCAAAGGGCAGACGATTGACGAGTATCAATACGTCAATTCCGCTGGTGACGGCATCGAGCTCAAGCCCGGCGACTACGAGCTCACCGTCGATGAACCGCCCGTCGCCACCGACGGCACGCGCTTCCGTGCCTCAAAGCGCATGGTCCCCGTGAACTTTAACTCACAGGCGCCCGACACGGTCGACACCACACCGCAGGGTGGGTTCGACCTTTACGTAGATGCCCAGTAGGCGCTCGCCGCTCATTCCGCTATGGCTACTCAATAATCGCCTGCCGTCCCGTCCCGCCGCCAAGAGTGGGACAATAGCCCTCGACACTATTGTTTACCTTTGGAGGAAGTAGCATGTCTACCGTCACTACTATCAAGCGCGGCGGCCTCACCGCGGCCATCGATTCCATGGGCGCCCAGCTCACGAGCCTTGCCCTCAACGGCAACGAGTATCTGTGGCAGGGCGACCCCGCCTTTTGGGGCAAGCACGCGCCCATCCTGTTCCCCATTGTGGGCTCGCTGCGCAACAACACGGCAACGTCTGCGGCCGGCACCTGCGAGATGCCGCGCCACGGACTCGCGCGCATTGTCGAGCACAAGCTGGTCGAGGTTTCGGAGGACGGCTCCTCGGTAACGTACGAGATCACCGATACGCCCGAGTCGCTCAAGGCGTTCCCGTTCCACTTTAAGCTCAACATGACCTATGCCTTGACCGGCGATTCCACCCTCACGCAGACCTTTGCCGTCACCAATACCGGCGACGTGGACCTGCCGTTCTCGGTGGGCGGCCACCCCGCGTTTAACGTACCGGCTCCCGGTGCCGAGGACGAGGCATTCGAGGATTACGAGCTGGCGTTTACCGAGGCTTGGACGAACGAGGCTCCCATCATCACGCCCGACGGTCTTATGACGTTCGAGGGTAGTTACAAGGCTCCTGATAACTCGGACGTGCTGCCCATCACGCACCGCAGCTTCGATAACGACGCCATCATGTTCACCGATACCCCGGGCTCCACGCTCACGCTGCGCGGCCGCAAGTCGGGCCACGGCGTCAAGATCGACTTTGAGGGCTTTAAGTACATTGGCGTGTGGTCTGCCGCCAACGATGCCCCGTTTGTGGCGCTCGAGCCCTGGACCGGTCATACCACCATGGACACCGAGGACGACGTCTTTGAGCACAAGGTCAACACCATCACCTTGGCTCCCGGCGCTACCGACAAACGTAGCTTTAGCGTCACCTTGCTCTAGAGGTTCCGCCGTTCTGACGAACGGCGGGCCGGTCGACGCTGCGCGCCGCCCAGAGCGACAATTTGCCATTCAAAAGGCGAGGCACGACCAGAAGGTCAATGCCTCGCCTTTTTCATGCCGACTTGTTCGCTCTGGACATCGCTCGCTGACGTTTGCCCAACCTGCGGTGTCATAACAATTCTGTCCAGCTGTTGGCATTGAGGCATTTTCCCAGATAAAACCTGCCAAAATGAACCTGTCCCTTTTTGGTAGGTTTTAGAGCTCCACGCTTTCGGCGCCGTTGATGTTGAGGTTGCGCTCGTAGAAGGCCGTGAGGGCGCGGATGGCACACATCACGTCGCGCACGCCGCCGGTCTCGTAGCTCGAGTGCATGGCCAGCTGCGGCAGGCCCACGTCTACGGCGTGCATGCTCGCCTGCATGTTCGACAGGTTGCCCAGGGTGGAGCCGCCGGCCATATCACTCTTGTTGGCGAAGGCCTGCGTGGGCACGTCGGCGTCATCGCAAATAGCCTGGAACACCGCGCGGCTAAAGGCATCGGTGCAGTAGTGCTGGTTGGCGGCTTCCTTGATAACGATGCCGCCGTTGAGCACGACCTGGTTGCGGGCATCGCACTTCTCGGCGTGGTTGGGATGCACGGCATGCGCATTATCGCAGCTCACGAGCATCGAGGCGGCAAGTGCGCGATGGTACGACTCGTCATCGAAGCCCAGCGATCCGTTAATGCGGCGCAGCGCATCGGCCAAGAACGTCGACATGGCTCCCTGCTTGGTCTCGGAGCCAACCTCCTCGTTATCAAAGCAGCAGAAGACCGAGATATCGCGCGCGTTCTCAGCACCCAAAAATGCCTGCAGCGAGGTATAGGCGCAGGCCAGGTCGTCGAGCTTGGGCGTCGAGATAAACTCGTCGGCCCAGCCCCAAATGCGCGCATCCTGACGATTGACCAGGAACAGATCGCGGCCCAAAATTTGCTCGGGCTCAACGTCCAGCTCATCGGCAATCAGAGCGTCAAAATCTCCCTGCTTGAGTTCACCGGCGCTGATGAGCGGGCACAGGTCAACGGCTCGGTTGGGAGCAAAGCTCTCGTTAACGCCACGGTTCATATGGATGGCAAGGCTCGGGATGATGGCGACTTCGCGCTCGGTGGCGAGCAAGCGACTCTCGATGCGGTCGCCCTCACGCACCAGCACGCGGCCCGCGAGCGCCAGCGGGCGGTCGAACCAGGTGTAGTCGATCATGCCGCCGTAGGCCTCGATGTTCAGGCGCAGCGTCTCGCCCGCGCCGTCGAGCTCGGGCACGGCCTTGACCTTAAACGTCGGCGAATCGCTGTGCGACGCCGCGAGCTGAAAATGATAGTCGCCGGCAACGCCGTCCTCGCCCCACGTCGCGGCCAGGTCCTCGCCCACCTTAAAGGCAACAACGCTCGAGGTGTTGCGCTGCGTGTAATAACGCCCGCCCGGCTCGATGTCCCACGCCGCGTTCTCGGGCAGGTAGGTAAAGCCCGCCTCGTCGAGCTCGGCCATAATGGTCGCCGCCGTATGGAACATGCTGGGGCATGCCTCGATAAAGTCGATAAGGTCGTTGGCGGCCTCGATATCGTCGGCCGTCACATGTGCGCGCTCGAGCGTTTCCTGATCCGTCATGCTCTCCCCTTTCGCTGGGTTGATGGTCCCCTCCAGCATACCCCGCCACGCCAGTGCCGCACTCTTCATTCCGTGCTTAATTCCGCGCCACTCACCAAGTTGAGCCATCATGCCCGTGCACCTTTTGCGACAATTACGCTAACAGGACGAGAGGAGTCGTCATGAAGCCACGTAACATTGCCATCGCCTGCGGTGTCGCGGGCGTCGCCGTCGGCCTTGCCGCTGCCGCCGGCATCGTTTACCGCAAGCAAATCAAGTCCGCCGCGTCGCTCAAACGCTTGACTGGCTACGCGGATGGCTATGACCTGTACGCAATCGACATCGCCTACGACTACGATCTTGATCGCATCATCGCCGCTGGCGTGCGCGACGACCAGGCCTACATCGATGCCGTGGTGGCGCAGGTGCTGCCCGGTGTGCCGGTACATGTCCAGGCGCCCCAGTTTGCCTGCAGCGCTTTTGTCGCCGTAGATGCCGAAGGCCGCGTGCGCACCGGTCGCAATTACGACTTTAAGGACGACACCTCGGCGCTGCTGGTGCGCAATCACCCGCGCGACGGCTATGCCTCCATCGGCTTTGCGGCACTCAATAACCTGGGCGCCAACACTCCGCTTGACTCCGTCGCCGGACGCGCCGCCGCACTCATGGGCCCGTTTGCCCAGCTCGACGGTGTTAACGAATGCGGCGTGTCCATTGCCGTACTCACCCTGGATTCCAAGCCCTGTGACCAGGACACGCAACGCCCCGTCATCAATACCTCGCTCGCCATCCGTCTGGTGCTCGACCGTGCCGCCACCACGCAAGAAGCTGTCGACCTGCTTTCCGCCTACGACATGCACGCCATGGCAGGACGCGATTACCACTTCTTTATCAACGACGCCGCCGGTGACGCGCGCGTAGTAGAGTGGGATCCGCGCGATCCGGACCGTGCTTTCAAAGCGACTCCTGTACGCCAGGTTACGAACTTCTACGCCTGCTATGGCGACGAAGTGCTGCCCAACCAAAAGAATGACGAGCTGGGCCATGGTAAAGAGCGCGCCGTCGCAATCGCCGATGTCCTTGACGCCCATGTCGGTGCCCAGGACGAGGCAGTCGCTTGGAAGGCCCTACGCGCTGCAGCGCAAGAACCCAATCCGAAAGACATCACCAGCAATACGCAATGGTCGGTCGTCTTTGACAATACCGAACCCGCCGCCGCCATTACGCTGCGCCGCCACTGGGGCGACGTCGACGCCTTCGCACTGTAAGGACCCAGGCTCGTCGACCTTACGCTCGCCTGACGTTGTTTACATTTCTATACGCTTGAGCTAACACGTTTTACCCCCGTATCAACAGTGTGCGGGGGTAAACTTATGCGCATGTTATAACTTGCCCGGAAGGATTCATCATGCTTAGGATCGGTCTTCTTACCAGTGGCGGCGACTGTCAGGCGCTCAACGCCACCATGCGCGGCATTGTCAAAACGCTTATGACCAATAGCGAAGAGCCTATTGAGATCTATGGTTTTGAGGACGGCTACCAGGGCCTTATCTACAGCCGGTTCCGCGTCATGACGCCCGCCGATTTTAGCGGCATCCTTACCCGTGGCGGCACCATCCTGGGCACGAGCCGCACGCCGTTCAAGCGCCTGGATACCCCCGAGGCCGACGGCGTCGAAAAGGTGCCGGCAATGGTCCACACCTATCATAAGCTGCAGCTCGACTGCCTGTTTATGCTGGGCGGCAACGGCTCCACCAAGACCGCCAACCGTCTGCGCGAAGAGGGCCTCAACGTTATCGCCCTGCCTAAGACCATCGATAACGACACCTGGGGCACCGAGTTGACGTTTGGCTTTACGAGCGCCATCGACGTCGCCACCAAGTGCATCGACGACATCCACACCACCGCCTCGAGTCACGGCCGCGTGTTCGTTATCGAGATCATGGGCCACAAGGTTGGCTGGATTCCGCTGTACGCCGGCGTCGCGGGCGGCGCGGATGTCATCTTGATTCCCGAGATCCCCTACGACATGGATAACGTCATCAAGACCATCGAGCATCGCATGGAGACCGGCAGCCGCTTTACCATCGTGGCCGTCGCCGAGGGCGCTATCTCCAAGGAGGACGCGGCGCTGTCCAAGAAGGAGTACAAGAAAAAGCTTGCCGAGCGCACGAGCCCGTCGATTGTCTACGACATCGCCAAGGAGATCGAGGCCAAGACCGGTCGCGAGACCCGTGTCGCCATCCCCGGCCACACGCAGCGCGGTGGCCAGCCCGACGCCCAGGACCGCATCTTTGCGACCCAGTGCGGCGTCGAGGCGGCACTGGGGTGCCTACGCGGCGAGTTTGGCTACATGATTGCCCTGCGTGACGGCAAGATGTGCCACATGCCGCTCGAGGAGGTCGCCGGCAAGCTCAAGTACGTCGATCCCCAGAGCGATCTGGTGCGCGAGGCCAAGGCACTGGGCATCAGCTTCGGCGACGAATAGCCTCGGCTGGAATCCATCCCATCGAGCCCTCCGACCCCGCCCGACGATTTCGATTTGGCTCCTCCCTTGACTCCGTCAAAGGTCGCCAATCGAAATCGTCGGGCGGGGTCGGAGGGCCCTGCGTTTACATACTCGCCGAGGCTATTCGCCTTCTTGCTACAGGTGCCTAGCCTGAAATTAGGTTGCGGTGAAATAGTTCCTGCTTAGCCCGCAAATGGCTGAAACGGGGGTGCGGACGATTTCTTGGACCGCGCCTAGGCGTATCCAAGCTTCCTGCGGTACTCCATCGGGCTCAGCCACCCGAGGGACTTCTTGATCCGCTCCTCACGATAGTACACGAGGTAGGCCTCGAGCCTTCCCATGAACTCCTCGGCCGTCACGCCCTCCCAGTCCCTGTAGTGGAAGAACTCGTTCTTGAGGCGCCCGAAGAAGCCCTCGCAGGCCGAGTTGTCCGGGCTGCAGCCCTTCGCGGACATGCTCCTGACCAGGCCGTTCTCCTCGCAGATCCCGATCCACTCCGGCCAGCGGTAGTGGCCGCCCCGGTCCGAGTGGATCGTCGTGCGCACCCCCGCCGGCCTCGCCGCGCAGGCCTTGAGCAGGCTCGAGTTCGCGAGGCGCTTGTCGGGGTGCAGCCCGATCGACCAGGCGACGGGCATCCCGTCGAAGCAGTCGACGATCGGGCTCAGGTAGACCTTCTCGCCGCCCGGGAGCCTGAACTCGGTGATGTCGGTGAGCCACAGCCGGTTGGGCTCGTCGGCGCGGAACCTCCTGTTCACGAGGTTCTCCGGCGCCTTGGAGACCTCGCCGGCGTAGGAGCTGTAGCCCCGGGCGCGCCTCTTGTTGTAGACGACCTCGAGGCCCTCCTCGCGCATCAAGCGGGCCACGCGCTTCTCGCTGGCCCGGACGCCCTCGCGGCGCAGGCGCGCCCAGACGGTGCGGTACCCCCAGCACCCCGAGCCCTCGCGGAAGATGCGCACCACGCGGTCGCGTATGTCGGCGTCGCGGTCGCGCGGCGCGGCGACGCGGGGCCTCCAGTACTCATAGGAGCTCTTCGATATCCTCAAGAAACCTGTGATCGAGCGGAGGGGCAGGGCGGTCGCCCGCCTCAATCTCTCGCCGAGCTCGCACTTGCTCCTGTTCGAGATCGAAGCCGGGTCCCACCCTTCCGCTTTTAGGTCGGCCAACACCGCCCTGAGCAGCAGGTTCTCTATCTGGTCCTCGTTGAGCCCGGCGAGCGGGCCGGTCGCCGGCGGGGCGTAGATCGACTTGTCGGGGCCCAAGCTGGCCTCCTTCCGTGGCGGTTTCCTCGCCCCGATTCTACAGCGCGCCCCGGTGTAGCTGTGCGGGAGGTGCCCCGTCGCCCACTTCTTGGCCGCGCCCACCGAGACCCCCGCGAACTTCGCGGCGGCGGTCGGCCCCATGCCGTCCTCCGTCGCCAGGAGGAAGAGCTCGACCTTCTCCCTGCTGTACATGCGAACCTCCAGTCCGGACCGCCCCGCGGTCCAACTTTCTGTCCGCACCCCCAACTAGGAACTATTCCACCGCAACTTACTGAGTGGGGCTCTTGGCTGCTACTTGCACAGACATTTGTCACATAATTGCCGGTCATGATGGTTGCTACCGGTAGTTGCGGTAGGGTTGGGGCAGATTCTAACTAGAAATGGTGGTCGCTACCGGTTGTTCTCGGCATACTCGCCTCATTCAATTCGACCATCAAACGAAAGGAACCACCATGGATCTTGCGATGGCACAACGCCTCGTCGATCGCCGTAAAGCTGCCGGCCTTTCTCAAGAGGCGCTTGCTGCCCAGCTGGGCGTAAGCCGCCAGGCTGTTAGTAAATGGGAGCGCAGCGAGTCCTCACCCGATACCGATAACCTCATTGCGCTCGCCGAGCTGTATGGCGTGTCGCTGGATGAGCTGCTATATGGGCAGGCGGCCAACGATGCCGACGACCTGGAGGACGGTAACGCCGACACCGAGACGGCGGATGTGGCTGACGAGGCTGAGGCTTCTACTGAGCACGCTGATTGCAGCGATAAGCCACTTGTCGATATTTCCCTCTCGCGCGGTATCCACGTCATTGATCCCAATAAAGGCGAGGAAGTCCATGTTGGTTGGAGCGGCATCCATGTGACCAACGAGCGCAAGGGCGAAGAGGTGCATGTGGGGCCGGGCGGCGTGCATATCGATACGCTTGAGGACGATGGACATAGCGTGCGTACCAATGACGACGGCACCGTCACCATCGACGGCGAGACGTTTTCCAGCTGGAAGGAAGCACACGACAAGCTCGACCATCATGGCAAGCATTTCCACACCGGGCTCGGACGTGCATGGAACAAATTCCCCTTCCCCGCACTTGTCACTCTCGCCTATCTGGCGCTCGGCATTGTCTACGGCACATGGGCTACGGGACTCTTCCTCGTCTTTTTGATTCCCGCCTATTACGCGCTTGGCGACTTTATCGATCGACGCCATTTGTCAAAGCTCATTGAATGCGTCTATCCAGCAGCCGCCATTGCATGGTTTCTCTATATGTGGCTTTGCCTGGGGCAGCCCCATCCCGCATGGGCCATCCTCATCACGATTCCCGTCATAAAGGCGCTCATGCGCTGGTGCCGCAAACAATGGAAGCACCGCAAGCGAACCTAAACCATCCCAGTCCGACAGCAGCACCCAGCTAGTACCCCTCGCCCATCCCTCCTATGTTGCGATGATATAGTTCCGGTTTTAGCCTTGAGTAGTCGAGTTTAGGAACTATTCCACCGCAACTTACGAATGATCGAAGCGGCTACAGTACAAACGTCGGCGTTCGTTTGATGGTCCGCCACGAAAAGGGGCCATCTATTACGTTTAGCCCGAAAGGGCCAACCATGACCGCCTTTTTTGAAAATCGACTGGCCTTCTACCGCGGTTTTATTATTCGTTTTCCCGGCATGGTTGAGGGTGTCCAATTAAACGTAGTAGATAGGCCCGTTTTGTGGCATATGACCCATTCAAGCCCAATCTCGAAGGCTAAAGAGAGCCTCTCATCAACGCCTGCAAACGAAAACCAAATAGAATGAAAGGCAAATGGAAAGCCCGTTTGACGAGCGGAGGACATATGCGCGACGTAGCCGAAAGCGACTGGAAGCTGTTTAAGAACATGCTTCCTCAATGGCAAGAACGTTATATGGAAAAGCTCATCGGCCAGTACGTTGAGATGCTGAACGATGACAGCGAAGCGTCCAGAAGATTTTGGGCACTAGAAGAGCGCCTCAATAGAGACAAGCTGTCCTCAGGCGTAATTGCAAACGACATTCGCCGCAGCACAATGTACCGCGAGATAGCCAATTTGCTTATCGACAGCGTGATCACCCTTGACGACCTTGACGGTTTTACCGAGGACATTAAGAGCTATGCGCAACACTGGATTGGCCAGTAAGCGCGCTGAACGACAGACATCCCCAGCAAAACGGGGCAAACGCCGGGCCACCTAAAGCTGACGTTAGATAACGATACTTTTGAAAACACTGGAAAATCAAGGTTTTTCGAGCGACGGACAAGCCGGGTATTGTACTAAAAACTGAATACGACGCAGAAGCGGCGTTTCTTACTCTCTACATGGGAGAACAGGAACGCCGCTTTTTTCATGCCCTTTGTTACGCAGTAGGGGCAGAAAAAGCCTTGCTACAAGCGGTTTTCCGGGCGCGTATCTGGCGCGGAAAGGGATTTATACCTTATCCCCCGAAACCGCGCTTCTACTGCGTAACAAATCCACAGCAAAAGGAGTGATTTACTATGGCAGTTTTCCGGGTGGAACGAAACAAGGGCTACACCGTAATGAGCAACCACCACCTACGCAACAAGGAGCTTTCCCTAAAGGCAAAGGGGCTGTTGTCGCAAATGCTGTCACTCCCCGAAGATTGGGACTACACCTTGAAAGGCTTATCCCTTATCAACCGGGAGAAGATAGACGCTATCCGCGAAGCCATACGGGAGCTTGAACGCGCCGGGTATATCGTCCGTTCAAGGGAGCGCGACGAGAAAGGACGCTTGCGGGGCGCGGACTATGTGATATTCGAGCAGCCGCAGCCGCCTACGCCGGATTTACCTACATTGGAAAATCCAACATTGGATAATCCAACACAGGAAAAACCAACATTGGAAAAACCTACGTTGGAAAATCCAACGCAATTAAATAAAGATATACAAAGAACTGACTTACCAAAAAAAGAAAAAATAATTACTGATGAACAAAGTACCCATTCCATTCCCATCCTTTCCCCTAACCCCTCTCCTTGCGGTGAAGCGGCTACGCCGCCGGAACGGAAAGGAACGGAAGCGGCAACACAGAGCGCAGTAGAGATATACCGGGAAATCATCAAGGACAATATCGACTACGACATTCTCAAACAGGACATGAAATTTGACGCAGACAGGCTTGACGAGATTGTAGACCTCATGCTTGAAACCGTATGCACCGCCAGAAAGCGGGTACGGATTGCGGGGGACGACTACCCGGCAGAGCTTGTGAAGTCAAAGTTTATGAAACTGGACGGCGAGCATATCCGCTTTGTGCTTGACTGTATGCGGGAGAACACAACCAAAATCCGCAACATCAAGCAATATCTGAAAGCAGCCCTTTTCAATGCCCCGTCCACAATCGGCAACTATTACACTTCCCTTGTCGCCCATGACATGGCAAGCGGCGCACTTGCGCCACAGGAGCCGCACGACCCCTATTCATTCAAACCGGGCGAAAGCCTGTAAACAACAAAAGGAGGATTTTATTATGGCACAGAGAACAGGAGCATTGGTATTTGACGAGCGCACTGACCGTTACGACATTCGCTTTGACCTCAATACTTACTATGGCGGGCTGCATTGCGGCGAGTGCTTTGACGTGTTCGTGCGGGGCAAGTGGAAGCC
>ENA-OZEZ01000715-OZEZ01000715.1-human-gut-metagenome-genome-assembly--contig:-NODE-715-length-10996-cov-7.480669_pt1 | contig 10996 bp, 9 predicted proteins | sample MGYA00244609_ERZ653616 | MGnify/ENA primary metagenome ERZ653616 (study PRJEB26926, sample SAMN06164988) | human gut metagenome | biome: ENVO:00009003; feature: ENVO:2100002; material: ENVO:00002003...
TTTTATAACACAATACTGCTCTTATAATTTTAAAGGGTATATTTTTAAAAGCTATGGAGAAACAACAATATGAAAAACAATAATCCGCCTGCCCTCGGGCAGAAAGAAAACGCAAAGCACGGAGAAGTATTTTTCCCCGTTCAGAAATATATAACAAGACTTGCAGCAGATTACCCTGTCATCACTACACACTGGCACGATGAGGCAGAGCTCACACTGATTACAAAGGGCTCATGCACCTATCAGATTGATTTGCTCGAATATGAAGCAAAGGAAGGCGATATCATCTTTATCCCGCCACTGCTGCTGCATTCCATTTCAATAAGGGACTGCGACGAATTTTACTCGGAAACGTATGTATTCCATATCAATTTTTTAGGTGGAAACAATACCGATATATGCTCTTCAAGATATCTGACTCCGCTAATCAACCATGAGTTCGCCATGCCTTACCTGATTGCACCGAAGCATCCGGCATATTCATCCCTTTGCAAATGCTTCATGCGCATAACAAAGCTATACTCCAGTCAGGAATTCGGCTATGAGCTGGCTCTAAAGGCATTTCTGCTTCAGGCAATATTTCTATTGCTGCAATACAGTGAAAAAAATGCTGATTTCGGTGTCAACACATCCTCCGATAAGCTCAAAAATGTGCTCGATTACATCGAGGTGCACTATGCCGAAAGCATCCATGTTTCAGAGCTTGCCGGGCTTTGCTATTTCAGTGAATACCACTTCATGCGTTTCTTCAAAAAACACATGAACATGACCTGCGTGCAGTATATCAACAATGTGCGTCTTGAAAAATCCGTGGAACAGTTCGAGCGCGGCAACACCTCAATTTTAGATGTCTCACTGTCTGTCGGATTTCACAATCTGAGCTATTTTCACAGGGCATTTAAAAAGAGGTATCATATGACACCTCTTTCCTTTATCAAAAGCCTTGAATAAATATTTATTTGCACGCAATCACTCTGAGTATATACTCATATGACCTCTTTGCAGAGGATATTGAAAGCCTCTCCTCTGTCGTATGGATATCATACATGTCCGGTCCCATTGATATGCAGTCGAGTCCTTCAATCTTGCCGCTTAAAAGTCCGCACTCGACACCGGCATGAATAGCCTCAACTGTAGGCTTTTTGCCATACATCTCCTCAAAAATCCGTACCATATCCTCGCGGAGCTTTGAATCCTTCTTGTACTCCCATGCAGGATAATCACCCTCAAATGTAACCTCTGCAGCAAAAGCGCCTGCTATGCAGACAAGCTGGTTCTTAAGGCTTTTTTTAGCCACACCGACAGAGCTTCTGACTGCGTATCTTAAAGTGACAGCAGCATCGTCTGATTTTAAAACTCCCAGATTAAGTGAGGTCTCAACAAGCTTATCTATTTCCCGGCTCATTCTGATGATGCCGTTTGGCAGTGCCTCGATAAGTGCGATAACCCTTGCGCTGTCCTTTGCATTTATAGCTGACTCACTGCAGTCAGTCTCCTCTGACACAGTAAGCTTAATGTCAGGATCAGATGCCTTAAACTCCTCCGCAATCTCAGCTGCTGCCTGTTCTATCGAAGCCTTCACTGCTGCAGCCTCATCAGGTGCTACAATAATCTGTGCAGTACACTCTCTTGGAATGGCATTATCCTTTCTGCCGCCATCTATAGAAGCTATAGCTACAGGTGCCGATGCGTCGCGAAGCAGTCTGGACATAAGAATATTGGCATTGCCTCTTCCCTTATCAATCTCTGAGCCTGAGTGTCCGCCGGTGAGACCTGATAAGCTCACAGTAAGCTTTGTTCCGCTCACTGTCTCTCTCGCTACAGGCAGCTTCACATCGGCTCTGCATCCACCGGCGCAGCTTGCGAGCATCACTCCCTCCTCCTCGCTGTCCATATTAAGAAGCTTCTTTCCCTTAAGCATAGACACATCGATGCCTGTAGCACCCTCCATGCCGACCTCCTCGCATACAGTGCATACAAACTCAAGGCGTGGATGTGACAGGCTGTCATCATCCAAAATAGCAAGAGCATATGCCACCGCGATACCGTCATCTCCACCGAGTGTAGTGCCCTTTGCCGAGATAAAATCACCATCTATCAAAAGGTCCAGGCCTTCCTCGTCCATATCCTTATCACAGTCAGGTGTCTTCTCGCAAACCATATCCATGTGTCCCTGCAGTATGATTGGCTCCACATCCTCATATCCTTCTGATGCTTCCTTTATGATTATCACATTGTGAAGCTCATCCTGGTAATGCTCAAGGCCTCTTGCCTTTGCAAACTCCACCAGATAATTACTGATTTTCTCTTCCTTGTATGATGGATGAGGAATACTGCATATATCCTCGAAAAACGAAAAAACGTTCTTTGGCTCTAAATCTGTTAATACTCTCATTTTACTCTCCTTAAAAAAAGTCTGCCAACGAATCCGCCGACAGACATATTATAACACAATCCGGTATTTAATTGTATATGTATTATAAGTGTTGTGAAATACATTTCTTTACACTAAAGGCTTAATCTCGTCATCCAGCGTACTCCTAAGCTCTGCAAAAAACTTAGCATAGTACTTGAATTTAGGTAAAGCATGTTCCACTGTATTTTTGTACTCAGGATAATCAATAGATGCCTTTATGGCGCTCTCATTAGGGATAACCCCATTGCGGTAATGTGTTGCCGCATACATTACATCATCCTTGTCTGCATGCCATAGCAGGCAGAAATTACTCACAACCTGTTCTATACATTCATGTTTCATATTTTCAACAATGTTTAGAATTGATTTGCCCTTGAACCTGCTCTCATCAAGCTCTATCTCATTAATCAGATGTGACATGATATCTGCAACCTTCGGATTATCCTTACGCAGATCCTCTACATACTGCTTTGCCTCATCAATCTTCTTTTGCTTTTCCTCAGGAGTAATATCACCATCCTCCTCAGGATTGACGATATTCTGAATGAGATTGATGATATATTCATAATCAATCCTTGTATTACTGTATGCCATAAGCTCATAATCTGAGTCTATTTCCGGTTCTACTGGCGGATTAACCGGGTCCGGTCCCGGTTCTGGCCCAATCTCACTTTTTATGTTCAGGTAATGACCTGCATAGTCTATATATTCCTGTTCAGTAATTCCATAATCATCAAGCATACTTTCATCATATCTGCTGAAGGATTTAAGCTGTGCAAAAAGTCTGTCAAAGCTCTGAAATATCTTCATGAAATGAAGCTTCTCCTCATCTGACATTGACGGAATGTCGTCCGGTATCTGAGCTGCAATTCTAAGTGCCGCAAGCGCCTTTTTAAAAGCAGGCTCCACATCATCCCACTCTGCAATAAGCGGTGTATCCTCTGTACTTCCTGCAGAGTAAAGCTTGACAGCATCATCCACACATTTCTTGAAAAGTACCGGTGCCTGAAAAGTCACAATCTGTCCATACGGCTTTGATTTTTTGTCAAAAATACGATTAGTTCTGGAAAAGGCCTGTATTAAATCGTGAGGTCCCATCGGCTGCCTGTCAATAAAAATTGTCGACATGCATGGCGCATCAAAGCCTGTGAGCAGACGATCCACAACAATAACCAGATCAAGCTGTTCGTTTCTGCTCTTATACTTAGGATCTTTTCTAGAAAGTCGTTTATTTAGATTACTATTGTATGAAGTAATCTGTGAAATATCAAACTTTGTATCAAACATAGCGTTGTAGTCATCAAGAGACTGCTTCATCTTCTCCTGATTGACCTGCGAGCCGTCCTCATTTTCAGTCACAGAGTATGTGATGGCAAACTTAGGGAAGTCCGGTAAAACCTGCTTTATGCGTTCATCTATCTTTAATGGCGTTTCTCCGTTTTTCACCCTTGTGAGCAGCTCATAATATTTTTGTGCAAGCGAAATAGAACTTGTGGTCAAAAGCCCTTCAAAGGTCTTGCCTTTTCCATTTTGAAAGCCCAGCTTATGATATGACTTATTTAAAATAACCTCAAGCACCTTGAGCATATGCGTCTCATTTTCATATCGGCTGCTGTCAGTCTCATCCGTCACATCCTTTGGACCATCGTGCTCCACTTGAAATCCCAAAACAGCATTATCATGAATAGCATTCTGGATAGTATATTTGTGCAGACATGCTCCGTATAATTCCTCTGTTGTACGTGGCAAATCCCCCATCAACGGATAAGGATTCTCCGGAAAACGTGGTGTTCCTGTAAAGCCAAACCAGAGTGACTTTCCAAAAAAGCGTTCAATTATTCTCTTGGTAGCCGGAGATACAGCTCTGTGACACTCATCCACCACAAAAGCTATTTTTAATCCTCTTAACCTGTTATACTCAGGTGTGCCCTCCTTCAGACGCTTTGAAATGAGAATCTGCATCTTTTGAATTGTAGTAACAATCATCTGTCTGTCAGACGATTTAAGTTTATTTTTCAAATCAGTCACATTATCAGTATTATCCACATCAATTGAATCATTCTGAGAATATGAACTAAATGATGTATTTGTCTGCTCATCAAGATCTTTCCTGTCTATAAGGAAAATAGCCTTATCCAACGCCGGAATATCCATAAGGAGATTTCTTGTTGCCTTATATGATGTAAGCGTCTTTCCCGAGCCTGTAGTATGCCATACAAATCCCGACTTTCCTGTTCGTGATGCTTCACGAATTGCCTCAATAGCATGTATCTGATATGGTCTAAGCAGAATAAGCCGCTTAGCTTCATTATCTAAAACCGTATATCTTGCAATCATCTCATGTGCCTGTGGAATCTTAAGGACATTTTTTGCAAAATCAATATAATCAGAAACCGGCTGATTGTTCCTGTCAACCCATCCGCTGATAAATTCTTTCTTTAGCTCCGTATCACTTGCTGCAGAAAAATACTTCGTGTCAACACCGTTGCTTATAACAAACATCTGAACAGCCGAAAAAATCCCCCTGAACTGCCCTTCACCAATGTATTTCTTTATCTGATTGAATGCTTCCATATATGAATGCTGTCTGTTTTTCAGCTCAATATGTATCATTGGAAGACCGTTTATCATCAAGGTCACATCAAATCTACGGTCTCTTGATGCGGCATCCTCATCATCCTTCAATGCACTGTACTGATTTATAACCTCATACACACTGCTGCCACCTGCAATATGCTCATGATTCATCACAACCAGATGAAGCTTCTTAGTATCACGCTGTACATGCACCATGACCTTGCCGTTTTCGCCTACCAGCCACTCTCCAGCCTTATAAAATGTTGAAAACTGCAACTGATTCTTTACTTGCTCAAACTCTGAATCAGAAAGTGGCTCACCATCCAGCCTGTCCTTATTGTTCTGCTCTAAAATATATTTAAAATTGTTCCATAAATCCGCTTCTGTCTTTAAATCTGGTCTGTACGTCCACTGCGAATCCCCATATATCAACTGCTCAATCAATTTCTGCTCTATTAACGATTCCAACTCCGGCATGATAATTTCTCCTTCTTCAAAACCTAAACACTAACTATATTTATTATAGCAAATATAGGCATAAAATACCACAAAATTACTTATATCAAAATCAGCGTAAGCATATTGTTTAAAAAGCTACATTACAGTCCTGACAAAGTCCTCATTACCAGATCCACATCCTTATTTTCCAGTTCCTGAATGATATGCAGATATGTTTTCTGCGTTGTTGTCATACTCGCATGCCCCAATCTGCGCGCCACACTGGCTATAGAAACACCGGCAAACAAAAGCAACGATGCATGCGTATGTCTAAGTCCGTGAATGGAAATCTCCGATATCCCACAGGCCTTACAGTGTCTGGTGAGAGCGTCATTGACGGTTGAATTATAAATCTTTTCCTCTCCTACAAATATAGGCTCGTCCTCCGGCAACCCTTTTACCAGCTCAGAAAACTTTACTACTATCTGCCAGTCAATCTGAATCTTTCTCACAGATGACTTATTCTTCGTCGGTAGAAAACCGCCTTTACCCTTATAATCCCACGTCTTACTTATAGAAAGTGTTTGTCTTCCAAAATCAAAATCCTTCGGTGTGATGGCAAGCGCCTCTGAGAAACGCATCCCTGTCTTTGCCACAAGCAAAATAAAACAGTCCCAGTTCGGCTCTTCCTTTATATCAAGATCAGCTATCAAAGTATGCAACTCAAACTGATTGAGATATTTAATTTTTTTCTCACGTGGTGTCTTACCCTTGATGATAGCCTTTCTGGTCGGATCACGCTCTATCAGCCCCTCATCCACCGCGTCCATTACCGCACCCTTTAGCTGATGATGGAAGTCAAGGGTTGTCTGTCTCTCATGCTCCTTTGCGTAATCATTTAGTATCTTCTGATACGCGGTCCTTGTCAGCTCACAAACCTTAAGCTCCGGAGCCAGCTTCTCCACCCACTTTTGAGTCATCCTGTACTTTGCCATAGTGGCTTCACGAATTGCATCTTTCTTATACACTTCTATCCACTGTGCGTAATAGTTGTAAAATAATGCATCCTTGCTCATATCCTCTAGCATACGCTACCTCCTTTATTAGTACTGCTTACGCTGATGTAACCATAATTAGGCTTGCTTTGTTTGAGGTTGGTTTATGTTTGATTCATTGTCAAATTTATGGTAACCATTGTATAGATACGATGTTACTTACGATAAAAAACAGTTTATAAAAGCGTGTTCAGATGTAATTTGTGCTGGCGCTGGTGAAGAGTGATGATATTATCAAGCTTATTGAGAAATGCTCCAATCTGCTTTTGTTCCTTCACTGACGGCACTAAAAATGTTTCATTTAGAAAGTCATTAGTGACCAAGTCATGCATCATTGTTGACGCTTTTGTGCTTCTAGCAAGAATGCGCTGCATTAATGTTTCATTATTGATTGCATACTTCCAAAAATATAAATCATATTCTTGAATAGGTCTGAAAACAGCAAAAATATGAGAAACTATACCGTTTCCTATATCATTTTCAACAAACCTGCCATATCGAAACTCTTTACTCTGATGACCTTCAAATGCTATATCCCCTAATTTAAATGTATAATATGTTTTGAGATATTCCGTAGTAGAAACCTTAACATCATTCTTGAACTGCATGGTCGCTACAGTGATGTTTTTATCCATTCCTATGCTACCATCATTCTTTTCACTTGACCTAGCATACAATTCAGAAAACTTACGCTGTTCCCAAACTGTTGGTTTTATTCACCATATCCAAATAGACTTACGCTAATAACGAGTGATGCCACTATTCATCACTTATAATATAAAAGACGTGAGTAATTACCACACGCCTAAAAATAATTAAAAGCACGGATGTATGCTCTTAAAAGTAATCAGAATTTTATCTTTCATATTTTATATTCCATCTCTCACCATCATAAGTGCAAATCCAAGCAAATTCTTTCCTCTCCACTTTTCTATTTCTAATCTTTTAGGATCTGTCATTGACAATCCAATCCCCCATATGCAGTCCCTCACAGCACATTCCGCTAAAACCGCATCACCTGTAGCCTTTAGTCTTGATTTCAATTCAGGATTTTGAAATTTTTCACAAATTCCTTTGTAAACAACAATCTGTCGCTTTCCATTCCAGATTGTTTCATTATAATTTGAAACCTTTCTTCCCAAAACCTTAATTTGTGCAACATCTGTAGTTTCAAGAATCTTCTCCGCTATTTTTGTATCACCAAAACAATTTGCTTTTTGATACATCATGTACTGTTCCATTGATGAAAATCTTATTCCATCACATTCAAACTCACTTAAATACCAGTTACTAAGATATCCATTTTCCTCATTTGGATTATGAAAACAAACTATATTCATTTATACTTTACCTACCTTTTTTACCGCCAAATCAAGCTCTAAATCATGAAGTCCACAATAAGCCTTCCTCAGAAAATCGACCGGTACTTTATTTATTACCTCTGCGCTTGGAATATCATAATACCACTGATAATAAGCATAAAATTCACCAATCCAATCAGGCATAAATCCTTCGATTGCTTTCCCCTGCTTTAACTTATATTTTTCTGTGTCTGAAAAGTATTTCCACAGTTCTTTTGCATCCATAGTATTAACATAAGCCATCGCATCATCAATGTTCTTTCTGGTTTTACTTTTCATATACGTATTTATAAAATCTTCTGTATCACTATCAGGATAAGACTGTGCCACAAAATCAAATAGTTTTCCCTGATTTTCCACCACGTCACCCAGATACGCTTCTGAATATGCGCCCATTTTCTCACCTCTAAAACAATGTACTAAAAACATTCGTAACCTTATTTGCATCTGAATCTACTAAATTACGCATTTTTTTTCTTGCTTCAATATCTCTTTGATTATACTTATTGTTAAATTCATTGTATTCAACTTGAAGTAAATCACTTTCTATCTCGCGTAAATTTGCATATGCTTTTTCTGTCTTAATACAATACTGAATCCCCAATCCGCCTAACGAAAGCAATTCTTCAAGAATATCTATATCAATATTATCTCGGACAAATTCTTTTGCAATGTAGAAATATGATGCATTTGCGCGCCATCCCTTTATCACATCATATGCATCGGTAGCAATACCATATTTATCAATAAACTTTGCTGCAAGCATCCTATAACGCTTGGAATCAGCAGCATCGCGATGTTTCATAAGCTCTGCAAGCCACGATAAAACATCTTTCTCCTGAAAATCCAAAATTTTTAGATTCCTTGTATTTAACTCATACTTATGAACCCATCCATTCTGTTCATTAGGTCTGCAAACCGCCCATTCTTTTGCTAAATCTATGTTTTCTGTCAGATAAAATCCACGACCATAATCATGTTTATCATCTCCACCACCAAATACCGGTGTTACTATTTTGTTAGGAGAACCATGATATAAAATTATTGTATCCATTTTAATTCCCTGTGACATTCTTACCCCCTCCCTTCCTTCAAGATATCTCATAACTCTAATATCAAATGATTATATAAACATATTTTGTAACATATATTTTTTCATTTTCTTAAGTTCATCGCACTTACGTTGGTGAAGAGTGATGAGGTTATCGAGGTTTCTGAAATAATCTCCTATCGATTTTTGTTCTTCTCTACTACTTGGTACTCTTACATCAAAATTTGTAAAAATCGAAATCCAATGCCTCTCATGTGATGCAGGAATATAATCAATATTTTCAAGGACATTATTTATACAATAAATATCATCTGTATCATTTTTCAGAGTAAGAAACTTCATTGCCGAGCTCTTTACTTTAAAGGAAAAATCAACATAGTGAGATGATGTCGTAAAATCATCAAATATAATAACCGGATTATCCGGCGTTGCCTTTTTTATTCCAGCCGTTTCATTCGTATATCCTAAAATAAAACTTTGTCCAGCTGTCAAAACAGGTGTTGAATAACTATTATCATAATCGGTACTATCAACAATGTATGGTCCTGGTTGTTCATATTCTAAAATTTCCCCCAACTTACGCTGTTCCCAATCCTTAGTAAACCCTTTAAATCTAATCTTTGGATTTTCCATACAAATCACCCCTCAATCATATCAATATAACGATTTAACGATGCCATTATATTTTCATCGGACGATGTCAGGTCTTTTAACAAATTCACAAACTCACCTTCGACCTTTCCTATCTCGTCATCTGTTTTTTGCATATCCTCGAGCAGACCATTTATATCGACTTCCTCTTCCTTTTCAAAATTGTCTACATATCGCGGAATATTTAGGTTAAAATCATTCTTTTCAATATCCTCAAAGCTTGCCAGATAGGATTCTTTGTCTACAGTTTCTCTTCTGTTATACAAATCCATAACTTCATCAATATGCTCATCCGACATTTCGTTTTGCTTTTTACCCTTAATGAACTTCTTTGACGCATCAATAAACAGTACATCTCTGCCATCTCTATGCTTTTTAAGTACAACAATGCATGTAGGAATAGACGTATTATAAAATAAATTAGCCGGCAATCCTATAACCGCATATATGTTTCCGGAACGAAGGAGCTTTTCTCTTATTTTTCCCTCTGCTGCACCTCTGAAAAGTACCCCATGTGGCAAAACGATTGCCATGGTTCCATTGCTTTTCAGATGGTAAAGTCCATGAAGTAAAAATGCATAATCAGCCTTTGATTTTGGCGCCAACACACCATATTCTGAAAATCTTTCATCCTGTAAAAATCCGGATGCAGCACTCCATTTTGCAGAATACGGCGGATTCATAAGTACCATGTGAAAGTCAGTTTCCTCACCAGTTGGCCAGTCTGCATCAAGAGTATCTCCATGATGCAGATTCTGATTCTCTGCAGCCACATCATGCAGGAACATATTCATCCTTGCCAGATTATATGTAGACATGTTCAGTTCCTGTCCATAATACTTTATATAGTTTGTATCACCTTTATAGTATCTCTTTGCATTAAGAAGCAGCGAACCCGAACCCATACACGGGTCATAGATTGACAAACCTTTCACATTCTCCTGTCCTGTTATTGCTATTCTAGTAAGAATTTTTGATACTGCCTGTGGTGTATAGAATTCTCCCGCCTTCTTACCTGTCTCTGACGCAAACTGTCCTATCAGATATTCATATGCATCTCCAAGTATTTCACCATCGGAATTAAGCAAATCTGCCTGGTCTATTACCTTTATCAGTTCTGCAATCGTATCACTTTGTTTCTGGTCTCCCGCTCCAAGCCTGCTCGAATACAAATCAATGTCGGAAAACAAATCCACAAACAACTCTCCGCTCTGCTCAATATTATTGAATGCTTTCTGCAATTGCTCACGATTAAAGCAATTATTCCTTGCATCCTCTGCAAAACATGTATATGTAAGCTCAGGCTCAATTACATATTTACGATCCTGCTTTAATTCATCAAGTAAATCATTAGCATATTCACCCTTCAACTCATTTTTATATGCCTCAAGTGCCGCCTTGAGCGATTCCGGCTTCTCATCATTTATCAAATCATATACTCTTATCA
>ENA-OZEZ01000733-OZEZ01000733.1-human-gut-metagenome-genome-assembly--contig:-NODE-733-length-10724-cov-4.946293_pt1 | contig 10724 bp, 10 predicted proteins | sample MGYA00244609_ERZ653616 | MGnify/ENA primary metagenome ERZ653616 (study PRJEB26926, sample SAMN06164988) | human gut metagenome | biome: ENVO:00009003; feature: ENVO:2100002; material: ENVO:00002003...
AGGTAAAATTATTCGCCGTATGGTGGAAGCGAATATGCTGTCGTCAATGATTCTCTACGGGCCACCAGGAATCGGGAAGACCTCAATAGCTAGTGCTATTGCAGGAACAACAAAATTTGCTTTTAGAACCTTTAATGCTACTGTTGATAGCAAGAAACGCCTGCAGGAAATTGCGGAAGAGGCTAAATTTTCAGGTGGCTTAGTTCTGCTTCTAGATGAGATTCATCGTTTAGATAAAGCTAAACAAGACTTTTTATTACCACTCTTAGAGAATGGTAATATTATCATGATTGGGGCTACAACGGAGAATCCGTTTTTTTCTGTCACACCAGCCATCCGTAGTCGTGTACAAATATTTGAGTTGGAACCACTCTCTAACGAGGATATTAAGGAAGCTATCCTAGGTGTTTTAGAGGACAAGGAGCGTGGTTTTGACTTTGATGTCCAGTTAGATGAAGATGCTCTAGATTTTATTGCTACGGCTACTAATGGTGATTTACGTTCGGCTTATAATTCCTTAGATTTAGCTGTCATGTCGACGCCAGCTTCAGAAGATGGGCTTCGCCATATTACTTTAGATACAGTGGAAAATAGTTTACAACGTAGCTATATCACCATGGATAAAGACGGTGATGGACACTATGATGTGCTCTCTGCTTTGCAAAAATCTATTCGAGGCTCTGATGTTAATGCCAGTCTTCATTATGCAGCGCGTTTGGTTGAAGCAGGAGATCTCCCTAGTCTAGCGCGACGCTTGACTGTGATTGCATACGAGGATATTGGTTTAGCTAATCCTGATGCGCAAGTTCACACGGTTACAGCTTTGGAAGCTGCACAGAAAGTAGGTTTCCCAGAGGCGCGTATTTTGATAGCCAATGTAGTTGTTGACTTAGCTTTATCTCCTAAGTCGAATTCTGCTTATATGGCTATGGATGCTGCCTTGGCAGACCTTAGAAAATCAGGAAATTTACCGATTCCTCGTCATTTGAGAGATGGACACTATGCTGGAAGCAAGGAACTGGGCAATGCACAAGATTACAAGTATCCCCATGCTTATCCTGAAAAGTGGGTTAAACAACAATATCTTCCGGATAAATTAAGAGGTGTGAATTATTTCCAACCCAATGAAACCGGGAAATATGAAAGAGCTCTTGGAGCTAATAAAGAACGGATCGATAAGTTATCTAGGTAATACGAGAGGAATCAACGAAAACGATTGCAAAAAAATTGATTTTTCCTCTTGCAATAATTTTCAAAAGTGGTATTATAAAAACATAGAAATTGCTGTGGTATACGAATCCACATATAAGTGTTGACCGACTAATTTTTGTATTATCGGGAGACAGAGGTCTATTAACAGTGTGCAGGCTGGCTCACCCAGAAGCAACTGAAGTTAGTAGCGAGTCGCCCACCTGCTTTTTTACGTCGCGGGTTCAATACAAACCGTGGATCATCGGTACCAATACAGCATCCAGCCTCCTTAGCTCAGTTGGTAGAGCAGTGGACTCTTAATCCATGGGTCACAGGTTCGAGCCCTGTAGGGGGCAGTTTAATATCGAAAAGAGACTTGATTGTAGGTCTTTTTTTTTATTTTTCTAAGAAAGAACTCACTTTAAACAGAACTTTACGTGCTTGTTTGTCTAAACGAGAGTTGTTCCCAATGATAATTTCTTCTAAATATATGCTTTGTGTTATGATAATAGTCAAGAAACAGAATTGAAAAAGGAGACATGAGTTGAAAATTGCAATCATTGGCTATAGTGGTTCTGGAAAGTCGACTTTGGCAAATTTTTTAGGTCAACACTACAATTGTGAGGTGCTTCATTTAGATAAAATTCATTTCACATCAAATTGGCAAGAGCGAACAGTTGATGAAATGACCGGCGATATATCAACATTTATGCTACAAAGTGATTGGATTATTGAAGGGAATTACTCGGCCTGTCTTTATGAAGAACGTATGAGGGAAGCTGACTGTATTGTCTATTTCAACTTTAACAGAGTTAATTGTCTCTATCGGGCGTTCAGGCGTTATTTAACATATAGGGGAAAGACACGTCCTAGCATGGCAGAAGACTGTAATGAAAAATTTGATTTTGCATTTGTGAAATGGATTTTATTAGACGGACGTTCTAAAAAATATGTCGAGCAATATCATACAGTTGTTAAAAATTATTCTGACAAGACAATTATTTTAAAGAATCAAAGGCAGTTAAATGATTATATGAAGCAGGTTAAATAGCTGATAGTTATACATAAGAAGCAGGGTTAAAAAGATATAGTAAATAACTAGTTGCAATCTTAGCTATAACTGTCAGAATATTTTGTAAGAAGCGCTTTCAACGTTGAACAAATAGACTTTTTTCTGCTATAATAAACTGTAACGCGAAACTTGTGGGTGAAATTCCCACCGTGAAGTTTTTCAAGAAAGGTGGGGACAGCCTCGTAAAGGTGGAGCTGTCCGTTATCAAATAATATGACATCAGTAGTTGTTGTGGGTACCCAGTGGGGTGATGAAGGTAAAGGGAAAATTACAGATTTCCTAAGTCAAGATGCCGAAGTGATCGCACGTTATCAAGGTGGAGACAATGCAGGTCACACGATTGTTATCGATGGTAAGAAATTTAAATTGCACTTGATTCCATCAGGTATTTTCTTCCCAGAGAAAATCTCTGTTATCGGGAACGGTGTAGTGGTCAATCCTAAATCACTTGTCAAAGAGTTGGAATATCTTCATGCAGAAGGTGTGTCAACAGAGAGCCTTCGTATTTCTGACCGCGCACACGTTATTTTGCCGTACCATATTAAACTTGATCAACTGCAAGAAGCCGCCAAAGGTGACAATAAGATTGGTACAACTAACAAAGGTATTGGTCCTGCCTATATGGATAAGGCTGCGCGTGTAGGTATCCGTATTGCAGACCTTTTGGACAAAGAAATCTTTGCTGATCGTTTGAAAACGAACTTAGCTGAGAAAAACCGTCTTTTCAGTAAGATGTATGAAGCTGAAGAATTATCATTCGATGAGATTTTTGAAGAATACTACGCTTACGGACAACAAATTAAGCAATATGTCACAGATACATCCGTTATCTTGAATGACGCTCTTGATGCAGGTAAACGTGTCCTCTTTGAAGGAGCTCAAGGGGTTATGCTTGATATTGACCAAGGTACTTACCCATTTGTAACGTCATCAAACCCAGTTGCGGGTGGTGTTACAATCGGTTCTGGTGTTGGTCCATCTAAAATTAATAAGGTAGTTGGTGTATGTAAGGCCTATACGAGTCGTGTTGGTGATGGTCCTTTCCCAACTGAGTTATTTGATGAAGTGGGTGAACGCATCCGTGAAGTTGGTCATGAATATGGAACAACAACAGGACGTCCACGTCGCGTAGGATGGTTTGACTCAGTGGTGATGCGCCATAGTCGTCGTGTATCAGGTATCACAAACCTCAGCTTGAACTGTATCGATGTTCTCTCAGGTCTTGACACTGTAAAAATTTGTGTAGCTTATGACCTTGATGGTGAGCGTATTGATCACTACCCAGCTAGTCTTGAGCAACTGAAACGTTGTAAACCAATCTATGAAGAATTGCCAGGTTGGGAAGAAGACATCACAGGTTGCCGTAGTTTAGATGAGCTTCCTGAAAATGCTCGTAATTATGTTCGTCGTGTTGGTGAATTGGTAGGTGTACGTATCTCTACTTTCTCTGTAGGACCAGGACGTGAACAAACAAATATCCTTGAAAGTGTTTGGTCAAATATCTAAAGCTAACAAAAGGAGAATCTAGGAAACTAGGTTCTCTTTTCTCACGCCTTAAACATATAGATTAATATGAATATTGCAACTGTTAAAAAAGGTTGCTAATTTTTCGATATGATTAGGAAAGAAACCTTTCTATTTGATTAGTTTTTCGGTATAATATGGATTGATTAAATGAAAATTAATGAGAACCTACTTTCATGATTTAAAAGTGTGTTCATAATTTTGACGAAGAAAATAAGTGAGCATATCTCTTAATAGTTTTGGGCAAGAGGTGAATAATGAATAAGATTGTATTTGTTTGTCTGGGGAATATTTGTCGTAGCCCAATGGCAGAATTTGTGATGAAAGAGCTGGACCAAGAAAAGTCTTTGCATATCGAAAGTCGCGCGACATCTTCATGGGAGCATGGAAATTCAGTTCATCAAGGAACCCAAAAGATTTTAAGGGAATATGCTATTTCTTTTGACTCTTCCAAGGGCTCACAGCAGATTAGTCAGGCTGATTTTGAGTTCTTTGATCTAGTTGTGGGAATGGATGAGTCAAATGTTGAGGATCTTTTACAGATATCTGCAGGGCGTTATGACGATAAAATCAAGCTTTTCCGACCTGGTGGAGTGCCGGACCCATGGTACACAGGTGACTTTGAAGAAACATATAAATTGGTAACTGCAGGTTGTCGAGACTGGTTACAGTGGATTAAGGATAGACAATGAATTTTAAACAACTAAAGGATTTTGATTTTAAAAATATTGATATTGACCGAAATCAATTTGAGCGTATCACAGTAGGGGTAATTATTTTATGTGCCCTGTCCTTGTTTTTGGTGACTATAAAAACGCAACATTCTATCAAGATTGATGGGACTAAGATTACCTATAAAGGTCAGATGCAGAACCACCGTTTGAATGGTCAAGGAACTTTGACCTATGACAATGGTGATACCTACACAGGAGAATTTAAGAATGGTTCCTTTAATGGTCAAGGAACCTTCAAATCTCATGAGGGTTGGATTTATCAAGGTGAGTTCAAGTCTGGGCAAGCCGATGGCCAAGGAAAATTGACTACTGAAAATAAGGTTACCTACAAAGGAAAATTTAAACAGGGGATTTTTAAAGGATGAGAATTAACTGGTTTTCTTATATTCGTGTGACAGGACTTCTTTTGGTTCTGATCTATCATTTCTTCCCAAGTATTCTTCCTGGGGGCTTCATCGGTGTTGATGTCTTCTTTACCTTCTCAGGGTATTTGATTACAGCACTTTTGATTGATGAGGTATCTCGGACGCATCGCATTGATTACCTTGGTTTTATGCGACGACGCTTCTACCGGATAGTACCACCACTTGTGTTGATGGTTCTTATCTGCACCCCCTTGGCACTCTTGGTTCGAAATGATTTTATTGCAGGTATTGGACGTCAAATTACCTCTGTTATCGGTTTTGTAACTAACTATTATGAGATTTTGACCGGGGGAAATTATGAGAACCAGTTTAACCAGCATATTTACCTCCATACATGGAGTCTGGCTATTGAGGTTCACTATTATATTCTTTGGGGTGCCTTGCTTTGGTTCCTAGCTAAGCGTGTCAAACACCAAAATCAATTTAGAGGCCTAGTCTTTATGGTATCTCTTGCCTGCTTTATGGTGAGTTTCCTATCGATGTTTATTAGTGCTTTCTTTGTTGATAGTTTTTCTCGCTTATATTTCTCATCAATTACGCATGCTTATCCATTCTTCCTAGGTTCGCTCTTTGCGACACTTTCAGGTGTGTATGAAACGACCGCTAGGTTCAAGAAAAATATACGCCTTTGGACTCTGAAAAAGACAGTCCTTTATATGGTAGGAAGTTTTGCCTTGCTCGTATTGTTGGGCTTAGTTCTCCATTTTGAGGAACGCATTACCTATCTATTTGGTTTTGTTTTAGCTAGTTTGTTCACGGCTGTTATGATTTACTCTGCCCGTGTCCTCCATGAGAAATTGCCTGGAAAATCAGAGCCTGCTCTTATTAGTTATCTGGCAGAAATCAGCTATAGTGTCTATCTTTTTCACTGGCCGCTATATATTATCTTTAGTCAATTGACCAATAATATTATTGCAGTCATTCTGACAACGATTCTGTCAATTGTTTTTGCAACACTTTCCTACTATATAATAGAGCCATTTATTGCAGGAAGAAAGGCCAGTCTCTTTGGAATAGATTTAGACTTGACGCCGTACCGACATATTGTGCTTTATGTTTTTAGTGGTCTTACTTTAATTACAGTGCTTATTTCTCTCTTTGCGCCAGCTGTAGGGAACTTCGAGAAAGATTTAGAAGCTAATGGTTTGTCGCAAGCTCAGACTAAGATGAAATTAACGCGTACCAATGCGGAAAACAGTCAGGCTACTTCATTTGGTGTGAATAAGGGAGTAACAATTTTAGGGGACTCCGTAGCTCTTAGATCAAAAGATCAGCTGGAATCAAGTATTGATAATGTCGCTATAGATGCAGTAGTCAGTCGTAACCTATCAACAATCAATGATTTGCTTAAAGATTACGCGGATAGTAATGCTCTTGCTAAGGATGTTGTCATTGCTGGTGGTGTTAATGAGATTGACGACTATAAAGGCGTTATTAATAAAATTATCAAGAATTTACCTAAGGGTCACCATATTATCTTTGTGACACCATATAATGGTAGTAAATCTGGTAATGAGGCCCAATCTTTGATTCAGTTACGTAAGTATGAGTTAGAGATGGCTAAGAAATACGACTTTGTGACGGTTGCTGACTGGTATCAAGTGGCTAAAGAAAATATTTCTATCTGGAATGGTACAGATGGGGTTCACTTTGGATCTGATAGCGACTCTATTAACCGTGGTGCTAAACTTTATACTAAGACAATTAAAGAAGCTATAGAGAAAGCTGATAAGGCACCAGTTAAGGGTGGTAAGAAATAATCAAAAGAGAAGGCAAGTCTTGTCTTCTTTTTTATGGACAAATTTTGACTGCATTTTTTGTTTTGTGCTAAAATAAGCCTATGGCAAGAATATTAGATAATGATTTACTAGGAGATGAAGAGTATGTTGAGCGTACCCTTCGTCCTCAGTACTTTAAGGAATATATTGGTCAAGATAAGGTTAAAGACCAATTAAAGATTTTTATAGAGGCAGCTAAACTTCGTGATGAAGCCCTAGATCATACTCTTTTGTTTGGTCCTCCAGGTTTGGGGAAAACAACTATGGCTTTTGTGATAGCTAATGAGATGGGCGTCAATTTAAAGCAGACGTCTGGGCCAGCAATTGAGAAGGCTGGAGATTTGGTTGCCATACTAAATGACTTGGAGCCAGGTGATATCTTATTTATTGATGAGATTCACCGGATGCCTATGGCAGTTGAAGAAGTTCTTTATAGTGCTATGGAAGATTACTACATCGATATCATGATTGGTGCGGGCGAAACAAGTCGTAGTGTCCACCTAGAGTTACCACCGTTCACATTAGTAGGTGCAACTACACGAGCAGGTATGTTGTCAAATCCATTGAGGGCTCGTTTTGGGATTAATGGTCATATGGAATATTATGAGTTACCAGATTTGAAGGAAATTATAGAACGCACTTCAGAAATCTTTGATATGACTATAACACCTGAGGCAGCCCTAGAGTTAGCACGTCGTAGTCGTGGAACGCCACGTATTGCTAACCGCCTACTTAAGCGCGTGAGAGACTATGCACAAATCATGGGTGATGGCATCATTGATGATAAGATTGCAGACAAGGCGTTGACTATGTTGGATGTGGACCATGAAGGACTAGATTATGTCGACCAAAAAATTCTCCGAACCATGATTGAGATGTATGGTGGGGGACCGGTTGGTCTAGGGACCTTGTCAGTTAATATTGCTGAAGAGCGAGAAACGGTAGAAGATATGTATGAACCCTATCTAATTCAAAAGGGATTTATTATGCGAACACGAACAGGTCGTGTTGCAACGGTTAAAGCCTATGAACACATGGGGTACGACTACACTCAAGAAAGTTGATAAAAAATCCATCTAAGGTGGATTTTTTGTTTAGTCAAAAAAGAAAATAAAGAAAAAGAAAAAAACTTTAAAAATCCCTTGCAATGAGTAGGTTCTTTTGTTATTATATTATGGTGCTGTAAATACAGCGCTTAGCTATGATACAAGAGGTTGCGACACGCCTGGTTGCACTGCCACGCAATCCGTGTTGGTTTTCTTGAGGAGCTAGCCTATTATCTTAAATAGACGAAAGAGGAGAAAAAATGGCAAACAAAAAAATTCGTATCCGTTTGAAAGCTTACGAACACCGTACGCTTGATACAGCGGCTGAAAAAATCGTAGAAACTGCAACTCGTACAGGTGCGACAGTTGCTGGACCAGTTCCACTTCCAACTGAACGTAGTCTCTACACAATTATTCGTGCGACTCACAAATATAAAGATTCTCGCGAACAATTTGAAATGCGTACACACAAACGTCTTATCGACATCATCAACCCAACTCAAAAAACAGTTGACGCTTTGATGAAACTTGATCTTCCAAGTGGTGTGAACGTAGAAATCAAACTTTAATTTAAAGTTTGATTCAATGAGCATAAAAAACGCTCGTTAAAAACTTTTTTGAGCATAAAAAACGCTCATAAAAAACTTTTTGAAAAAACAATAAAGTAAAGGAAATATTTTCTCATGACAAAAGGAATCTTAGGGAAAAAAGTGGGAATGACTCAAATCTTCACTGAAGCTGGCGAATTGATCCCTGTAACAGTTATCGAAGCAACTCCAAACGTTGTTCTTCAAGTTAAAACTGTTGAAACAGATGGTTACAACGCTATCCAAGTTGGTTTCGATGACAAACGCGAAGTATTGAGCAACAAACCTGCTAAAGGACATGTAGCAAAAGCTAACACGGCTCCTAAGCGCTTCATTCGTGAATTCAAAAACGTTGAAGGCTTGGAAGTTGGTGCTGAAATCACAGTTGACACTTTCGAAGCTGGAGACATTGTTGATGTAACTGGTACTTCTAAAGGTAAAGGTTTCCAAGGTGTTATCAAACGCCACGGACAATCACGTGGACCTATGGCTCACGGTTCTCGTTACCACCGTCGTCCAGGTTCAATGGGACCTGTTGCGCCTAACCGTGTTTTCAAAAACAAACACTTGGCAGGACGTATGGGTGGCAACCGTGTGACAATTCAAAATCTTGAAGTTGTACAAGTTATCCCAGAGAAAAACGTTATCCTTATCAAAGGTAACGTACCAGGTGCTAAGAAATCTCTTATCACTATCAAATCAGCAGTTAAAGCTGCTAAATAATAAGAAAGGAGAAATCAGTTAAAAATGGCAAACGTAAAACTATTTGACCAAACTGGTAAAGAAGTTAGCACAGTTGAACTTAACGACGCTATCTTCGGTATCGAACCAAACGAATCAGTAGTATTTGATGTCGTAATCAGCCAACGTGCTAGCCTTCGCCAAGGTACTCACGCGGTTAAAAACCGTTCAGCAGTATCAGGTGGTGGACGTAAACCATGGCGTCAAAAAGGAACTGGACGTGCTCGTCAAGGTTCTATCCGCTCACCACAATGGCGTGGTGGTGGTGTTGTCTTCGGACCAACTCCACGTTCTTACGGATACAAACTTCCACAAAAAGTTCGTCGCCTTGCATTGAAATCTGTTTACTCAGCTAAAGTTGCAGAAGATAAATTTGTAGCAGTTGAAGCTCTTTCATTTGCAGCTCCAAAAACTGCTGAATTCGCAAACGTTCTTTCAGCTCTTAGCATCGATTCTAAAGTACTTGTTATCGTTGAAGAAGGAAACAAATTCGCTGAACTTTCAGCACGTAACCTTGCAAACGTAACTGTTGCAACTCCTGCAACTGCAAGCGTACTTGACATCGTAAACGCAGATAAACTTCTTGTTACTAAAGAAGCTATCTCATCAATCGAGGAGGTTCTTGCATAATGAATTTGTATGACGTAATCAAAAAACCTGTTATCACTGAGAAATCTATGATTGCTCTTGAAGCAGGAAAATACACTTTCGAAGTTGATACACGTGCACACAAACTCTTGATCAAACAAGCAGTTGAAGCTGCATTTGAAGGTGTTAAAGTTGCTAGCGTGAACACTGTAACTGTTAAACCAAAACAAAAACGTGTTGGACGTTACACTGGTTTCACTTCAAAAACTAAAAAAGCTATCATCACTCTTACAGCTGATTCTAAAGCAATCGAGTTGTTTGCAGCTGAAGCTGAATAATCAAAGGAGAAATTAACGTGGGTATTAAAGTTTATAAACCAACGACAAATGGCCGTCGTAACATGACTTCTTTGGATTTCGCAGAAATCACTACAAGCACTCCTGAAAAATCATTGCTTGTTTCTCTTAAGAACAAAGCTGGTCGTAACAACAACGGTCGTATCACTGTACGTCACCAAGGTGGCGGACACAAACGCCACTACCGTTTGATTGACTTCAAACGTAACAAAGATGGCGTTGAAGCAGTTGTTAAAACAATTGAGTATGATCCAAACCGTACTGCAAACATCGCTCTTGTACACTACACTGATGGGGTTAAAGCTTACATCATCGCACCTAAAGGTCTTGAAGTAGGTCAACGTATCGTTTCAGGTCCAGATGCGGATATCAAGATTGGTAACGCACTTCCACTTGCAAACATCCCAGTTGGTACAGTTATCCACAACATCGAGCTTCAACCAGGTAAAGGTGCTGAACTTATCCGTGCCGCTGGTGCTTCTGCTCAAGTTTTGGGTCAAGAAGGTAAATACGTACTTGTTCGTCTTCAATCAGGCGAAGTTCGTATGGTTCTTGGTACATGTCGTGCAACTATCGGTACTGTAGGTAACGAACAACAATCACTTATCAACCTTGGTAAAGCCGGCCGTAATCGCTGGAAAGGTACTGTCTCTTATACACATCTCCGAGCCCACGAGACACT
>ENA-OZEZ01000748-OZEZ01000748.1-human-gut-metagenome-genome-assembly--contig:-NODE-748-length-10577-cov-3.911614_pt1 | contig 10577 bp, 9 predicted proteins | sample MGYA00244609_ERZ653616 | MGnify/ENA primary metagenome ERZ653616 (study PRJEB26926, sample SAMN06164988) | human gut metagenome | biome: ENVO:00009003; feature: ENVO:2100002; material: ENVO:00002003...
GATCTACACGCGTAAGATCGTCGGCAGCGTCAGATGTGTATAAGAGACAGCGCAATGACAGGTCGGCTATACTTGTAAGCGTCGATAATAATGCCGGACTGAGAAGCAGAATTATATGGAACGATTACCCAGTCACAGTTAATGAAAGCCTCCCGCATTTCTTCATCAGTGACATAATCATTGTTGAGCTTTACATTTTTCTCTTTTGCAAGTTGCTCAACAACTTTCTGCATCTGCGGATCAACCCGACCAATAACATCAAATTGAATATCCGGGCACAGGCGAACAATCTCTAACAGGTTATCTGCACCTTTGTAAGGATTGATTCTCCCAAAGAAAAGAGCACGACTACTATGTACCGGGGACGTATATGCTGGATATCTACGCCACAATTCCAGATACTTTACACGGTCTGCGCTGATTCCGTAGCGGCCGATCATATCCTGAATATAGGTTTTGTTGCGCAGGACAATCGTATCTGCGAACTTAACCACAGCCTTGTTCATCAAATCAACCATCTTGACCTGACTGTCTCCTTCGTGTGGAATGACCTCGTGGATTACCTGATAGGTCTTGGCTTTTCCAGACATAATCATAATCGGAAGATTCCACGTATGCAGACTTTCAAAATAAATTGCGTCAAAATGTTCCTTGCGGATACGATGAATAATCGAAACCAACAGTGGGAGATTGAATGTTTTCTTTGTTACACCAGGCCTTTCCGGGCAGTCAACCAGCCATGTATGATCTGATTTCTGGAGTTCCACCTTCGGAGTCTTGATGCAAAGCAAGTAAGCATCCCAGTCACTTCGATTTCTCATTTCTTCGTACATTCCAAACAACGTATCCTGATGATCCGCATTGTCTGAAAATGTCACTAGAAGTACTTTTTTCATCTCGAATTCCTCTCCCACTAAAACAGCCCAGACTCATCTCAAAGAGTCTGAGCCACATTTTCTCAGCTACACGCTGAGTTATTTTTTGCTCGAATCAAATTTGTCAAAAATTCAAAGCTAGAGAACATCGCCTTTCGCAACGAGTCAATTGCAACTCCTGTCACAAAAATAATAGCGGTAACTGCAACAACCCATAAAACGGCGTATGGTTTTTCAATCACTTTCTGAAGTGAAAACAACTTTTCAAAGAGATACGTCATATTAGCCGGATACATATGGAACAGGTACACTCCAAAAGTTGCTTCCGCCAAATAGTCAAGTACTTTGTTGGTCCTTACCTTCCATGAAGTTCCCCACATAAAGAGTCCAATCGATACCATCATAGAAACAGGACGATAATTTCCACGCATGAAATAGCAACTATACTCTGCGGCAAATGATATCTTTTCCCCTACTAAATCAAGTACAATAATACTTATAACGGCAACACTGTATGGAATCAGTATCAATGCCTTGAATCCTGATTTATGATTTTCATACGTTATTCCCATTCTTTTAATCATTATCACAATTGAGTACAGCATTAAAAACGCAAGTAAATTATTAGCGCCCCAATTAATAAACGGAACAATTGTTGAAACACTCCAAATCACAAGCATGACTGTCGTAAACTGCTTTAGGACATCCACAGAGAACCCCATAAGTGCTTTGTGATAGAAAGGCCAGATCAAAAGAAAAATCATGTACGTTGTTGGGTACCACCACATTCCTGTCAGTGTTGGAAATACAGATTGGAGCAGTAATATTTTGCTCTGCCCCCCCCCGAAAATAAATGTGCCAATACACATCGAGAGTCCGTAAAATAAAACCGTTTTTTCAATTTTCCAGCACGACCTTGCCGAATAGTTGAGATCTACCTTTTCATCTGGTTTTTTGCTCAGAAACCACGCCGAAACCAAAAAGAACAGGTTATTGCCAATAAAAGCGTTGTTCCCTAGTATCTGCAATGCAAGTTTATTACCTGTTATTCCTATAACCTGCGTGTCAATGTTAAATGCATTCTTTGCCACAAGATGATGTGAAACAATCATGAGCATCGCAGCTATTTTTAGAATCTGAAAGTTTGCTTCTTTGTTTTTCACAATATCACCTCATATTTGCTTAAGCCGTTTATTCCTTATATCGTCCTCAGCATTGTAATCTACACACAGCCGCTATGTCTTGTACCACAAAAACAAGCGTTTCTGCGGCTTGTACTGCTACAATAGCTACAGTAAGTCATGTGCTTATTCCAGACCCCACTCATCCACGCTACAGTAGCTCCCTTGCTTTTGCCGGATTCCCCCACACGAATGAGTATCTCTGCGACCATGTGTTTATCATCATCTTGCTCACACCCGACTTGTTATCTTCAAGACCGGGATGAAATCGCAGATGAGGTTATCATTGCTCCGTCCCGAAACCACTGTGTAAATATCAGCACATCTCATCACAGTGCCATCTGGCATAAACCCGCGAGCTACCGTCGCATCCATAAAAGTGCTTTTTCGGGGCATAAAAGCTTCAATTCATACTCGTTTTGCCCGCTCTCACGCCCATATTCTTGGCATTTTGCACGGTTATAAGCAGCATTTCGGCTTCACACAGGACAATCTGCCAACTTTCCGGCTTAACGCTACTGTAAAAGCTGCTTTTATGCCTGACCCCACTCCGGAATTTCTTCTAATTTTTAGCAGTCTGAAATGTGCGAAAACGTCGATACTTAGTGGTTTTCTCCACTCATAGCAGTGGTTTGACCCTCAGAAACGCCCTCGGTACTTTCCGGCATAAACAGGATCTTCACGGTCGCCAGCATGATTTTCAAATCCTCGATCAGGCTGGGATGGGCAATGTACATCAGATCCATCTGCAGCTTATCGTAGGGGGTGGTGTTATACTTGCCATACACCTGTGCATAACCGGTCAAACCAGCCTTTGCCTGCAGGCGCAGCGCAAACTCCGGCATCTCCTCGCAGTACTGTGCGGCGATCTCCGGGCGCTCCGGACGGGGACCAACAACAGACAGGTCACCCTTCAGGATGTTCAGCAACTGAGGCAGTTCGTCCAGACGGCAGGCACGGATAATGTGACCAACCTTTGTAATACGGTCATCCTTGTCACCGGTGGAGAGACGTGCCACGCCATCCTTTTCTGCATCCACGCGCATGGAGCGGAACTTCAAAATCTCAAACTGCCTGCCGTCCTTGGTCAGACGCACCTGCTTGTAGAAGGCGGGACCACCATCGGACTTGACTGCAATGGCCGTAATCAGGAACAGCGGGCTCAGGATAATCAGTGCTGCCAGTGAGATCACAATGTCCATCGCGCGCTTGATGAACAAGAACTCCGGGCTTGCCATGTAGCGACCGACACGCAGCATCGGCAGATGGAACATATGCATCGGCCATGCGCCGCTCATGATAACATCGCCAACGCGGGGGATGACGAACATATTGATGCCCTTCCCTACGCAGTGCTTCAGGATAATGTTTCGTTCATGACTGTGAACACCACTGACAAAAACAGTCTCCATACCGTCCAGAATGCTCAGGTCTGCCAAGCACTCCGACACGCTCAGGGTAACCTGCACGTCGTATTTCTGGTTCAGACCATACTCGTTGATGAGCTTTTCCATACCATGACGCACATCGTAGACCACCGCGGTCTTCTGCGGCGGGAAGGTCTTGTAGTACCATTTATGTGCGCAGGATGCCCAGATCGCGGCCATCACCAGCTGTCCCACGATTGCCGCAATACCCGGCAACAGGTTGCAGAGCTTTGCGGACATCAGGCAGATCACGATGTACAAAATACCATCGGTTGCCATCGCGCCAAGGATCTGGCCATACACAAGCTCTGAGACCCGCTGCATCGACATCCAGAACGCATCGTAGATTTTACCGAGTGCAATGTACAGGATAAAAAACAGGCCTAAAATCGCAAAATGACCCTCCCATGCCAGATTTGCATAGGTCTGGTGCGAGTAGTACAGGAACCAGCAAGCCGCAAACGGCAGCTCGATCATCAGAACATTCAAGATCTTTACGATCCGCAACATTACATCATGCTGAAACTTTGACATAATCCTCTCCAATAACTCCTTTAGATTTTCTTTTTACGACTCACGTAACTTCTCCGACCCAAATTGCAGCAGGTGCTTTGGATCGCGCTATCAACTACACAAACCGATTTCTTCCCCCGTTTTGTGGTTAGCCGAAATATTCAGGTTTTCACTTTTCCTCTTGGACTCTAGTGCCAAATCTAACCGGCGAGGCTTCGAATCTACTTTCTCCCACCGCATCCCGATCTCATCCAGCTTTGCAATACGCTCCTCTGTCAGAACAGCGCAGCTTTTTTCAGGATTATGACGGGTATACCGCTGCCGTTTGACCCATTTCCCGAGGGCGTATCCACCCGGCGAAACATAATCGACAGGTACTTTCAGGTCGCCGTGGGCTTCAAAATAGCGCTTTGCTTCTTGATATCCTTCGTTCCACTGGCGGTCATTGCGGTTGCCCCAATACATCCCGATCCTTTCCAGCCGCATGATCTGGTCATCCGAAAGCTTTTCCTTTTGGTACGCCCACTGCTGATTTGCCACCCAGCAGCCCAACTTCTCCCCTGTGGCTGTTACATAGGAGCGTGGCATATTCAGGTTGCCGTTTTGCTCGTAATAGGCCACTGCCAGCGCATAAGCCTTTTCCCACTTGACATCAAAAACGCTCCACACCATACCGATCTCATCAAGCTGTGCGATGCGTTCATCCTTCAAGCGGTCATTCAGCCGCTGCTGCCTTGTTTTTATGACCCATTGCCCCAGCGGGTAGCCTTCCGGGTCGGTGTATTTGCCGGGTACCATCAGGCTTCCGTGGGCTTCATAGTACTTTTGGGCGGATTCCAGCCCTCGCTGCCATGCAATTTCGTTCCGGTTGCCCCAGACCATACCGATATCGTCCAACCGTTGGATCTGCTGCTGAGTCAGTTGACCGGGTATCTGTCCCTCGCGCACCCGACGCTGCGTGATCAGCCATGTTCCCAGACTCAGTCCCGCCGGGGTCGTGTAGCGTTTGGGGATATTCAGGTCTCCGTGCTCCGCGTAATAGATGCTTGCTTCGGAGAAATAGTGCTCCCAGCTGGAGGAAAGACTGGCCTGCAGCTGTTCAAACAGTACCCGGCAATCGTGCACCTGCTCGATGACCTCGAACCGCTCGGTCACGATCTCATCGCCCTCGCCGTTGGCATACAGACGATGGACTGCTTCCTGCATCTCGCTTTGCAGACCGGAAATGCTGGTCAAGCCCTCAAAGTTGTTGACCACATCCAAGATCATGGGTGCCTCTGTGTTCCCTGCCGTCAGAGCACGACCAATCTGCTGCTTGTAGATGATGGGCGAAATCGTAGGTCGGAACAAGATCACACCCGAAATGCCTTCCACATGGACGCCCTCGTTAAGCATATCAATGCAGAACAGCAGCTTGAGCCTGTCACTGGTGTCTGTCTTGAAGTCCGCAAAGGCTTTGTCAGTGTTCGGATTATCCGAGTAGGCTTCATACACTACCACATCCGGGTTGACCCCTGCGAACCACTCCGGCACATGGGACACCATCTCGTCCATATGCTCCTTGTTGGCGCAGAACACGATGTACTTGCCGGACTTGTTTGTGATATGATGGGCAAAGACCCTATCCAGACCATCCGCTTGTTCCAGTGCCCGGCGCAGCGCGTCCAGATATTTCTGATTCACATCCTGAATGCCCGGTGCCCGCAGGTTGTCCACCCGCGCCTGATACTTTGCAAGTGCTTTCTGGTACTGGTAGACCGTGGTCACATATTTCGGGGCAGGCAAAATACCCCTGACGACTGCTTCGCCAAGGGTCATGTTGCTCGCAACACGGCTATCAAAAAGTTCTTCAGCCATGTCACGGTTATTATCCAGATAGCGGATGTTTGTTGCCGTCAGCCCCAGAAGCTTTGCCTCCGGGCACAACTTTAATAAAGCCACCGTGCTTTCGCCCCAGCATTCCGCACCGGCACGGTGGAATTCATCGAGTATAATATAGGCAGGCTTCTGCGCTGCAATTTTCTCCAGCTGCGCCTGTGTACAGCACATCAGTTTGGCATAGGTATAAAAGAGAACGTTTGCCAGCGGAAAATCCGGGTCGTTCCTTTTCAGGCTCTCCAACTGGGTCTTGAAGATATATTCACTGGGAGAAAGCCAGATCACGACCTTCTCCGGGTTGTCCTCGATCAGCTTGAACGCAATGTAGCTCTTTCCGGTGCCGGTGGGATGAACAATGGCAGCCTTGCCGTACTGCTCCATCATCCGGACTGCCGCATGATATGCTTTTTCGTTGTGCTCAAACAGGCGCAATGCCACCTTGTTCACCCCTTCCCGCATAAAGGGGTATCTCTCATTTGATTAATGGAAGAAGGAACTCAACAAGCTACGATTTATCGAAGATTTTACGGATGTCTGACCACGAATCGCCCCTTAAAAGTTTTCGAAAACACGATTTATTTCTTTTCGTTTGCGTGTCATATCAGAGTGAACATATTTTTTTAACGTGACTGCAGCATCTGCATGACCCAACAGTTCGCTCAAGGTTTTAATGTCGCAATGCGCCTGCAAACAGGTCGTTGCAAAGGTGTGGCGAAGCGCATGAGGATGCGCCTGATGGACACTGGCTTTTTTCAGATAGCCGTAAATGCTCTTACGGTAGCATCGAGGTTCGACTGGCTTTTCCTCATTGCCAGAAAGAAACCACGTTCCGCTGCTGAAATCTTTCGACAGCTTCTTCAGAACACGAAGCAGCGATTTTGGAAGTGGAATCTCACGATGGGAATTTTGGGTCTTGGGAGATTGAACGATGACTTTTGTGTGGCCATTTCCACAAGAAATCCGAGTCACTGTCCGTTGGATCGTCACAGTTCCTGCCGATAAATCAAAATCTCCCCATTTCAATCCGCAGATCTCGCCGATACGCAGCCCTAACTGAAAGCCAAGCAGTAGACCTATTTTCCGGGACGTAGGCTCATCCATTACGAACGACTGTAATTTCTTTTGTTCTTCTGTGGTAAACGGCAGCAGCACTTTTGGGGATTTTTGCGGCAGCTTTACCATGATCTCCAAAGGGCGAATGAGATGAAAATGCGCTGCATACTTGCAGATGCGCCGCAGCATCGACAAGCACTCCTGTGCCATGGTTGCCCCTAAAGGCTTTTGCTTTCCGTTGGCTGGTGTTATCACTGCCAAAAGTCCCTGCTCCAGAATTTTTTCGTTTAAAGCACTCACTTTGAAATCCCCAAAAACAGGTTGGAGATAATGTTGCAAAGTATACTGATAGTGTGAAAAAGTCGATTCTTTTACACCCTGCCGGACAGAATACAACCATTGCTCTGAAATTTCCGAAAAAGTAATATCGGTACTGTTCAGGTTGTAAATGCCGTACTCTGCTTTCTTACGGGCAGAGATTCCCCTTACTTCGGTATAAGTCGCCCCATATACATAGCCCCAGCAGGGCTTTCCGTCCGCAGAACGGCCTTTGATATATCGACCCTCCCACCGTCCATCGCTGCGCTTTCGGATGTTTTCACCGCGTCTTGCCATATAAAGCCTCCTGCTGACACCTTATTGACCACTAATGATTTGAAAATTGAAGTTGTGGTTGATTATCTGAACAAATTGGACAACAAATCACAAAAAGATTGACTATATCGCTGAAAATTCTCCGGGGGGGGGTACAAAATGATGCCGAACCCTCTTTACTCAATGGTAATTCAATGGTAAAATAGAATGGTTAAAATAACAAGATTTGTCAAACACATGGTATCTTCCATTAATCAAATGGAGGATACCTTTTCTTGTCTTTCTGTCGGTTGATTTTCGTGGCAAAATTTCGGGAACATCATTCTTGAATATACGGCGCGCCGTACACAAAAACAACCTATTTCCGCTAATATCTACAAAAAAGGAGAACAGACATATGATATTAGCGACCGATGAAGATACAAAAGTAAAAGATGCCGTTGCATTACGTTTCAAAGAGCTTTGCGAGGAACGCAACATAAGTCCCAATGCCCTTGCTGTCCGTTCCGGTGTCACTCCGTCCACCGTTTACAGTATGCTTGATTCCTCCCAGCAGAGTGTCACCGTTCCAACCGTCAAAAAACTGTGTGATGGCCTTGGAATTACGCTTGTAGATTTTTTTAACGCCTCGATTTTCACTGCAATCGATCAGGAAATCCGATAAATAACACATTGGCATCGGTTTATGTACCCTATTGGAAATGCACCAGCATTGTACGAAGCCGCTGCTATTTATCAATGCTTGCATTATAGCCCTGACGTTTTTCTTCTTGCCCTATAACATAGAGATTTTTCTCTGTTATTAAAGATGCACCGCGCTTTTTTGCGCTCTGCCTGCCTTCCACCATTGAAAACGAAAGGACAAAAACATGAAAAGGAGAATCATCGAGTACAAACCAAGTCCCGGCAAACAGAATCTGACCCGCCGACTGTATCTTTGCGCTCTGACCTTGTGGCGCAGCTTGTGGCTGCCTACCTGCTTGGTCGGAGGGCTGGCATATGATGTATTATGATCAGTTCAACACCGGAAAGCGTATTCAAAAGCTGCGCAGAGAGCGCTACCTGACGCAGGAAGAGCTGGCCGTCCGCTTGAATGTCAGCGACCGCCACCTCCGCAGTCTTGAGAGTGGGGAGTATATTCCTTCTATTGACCTTTTCATCGAGATCGCTGCATTTTTTGATGTAACACTGGATCATTTGATTATGGGAAAGTCGTTATCTGACCAAGAAGAAAGCTTACGAAACAAGTTGCAGCAAAAGCGTTTGACAAATCAAAAGCTCCGTTTGAAATTGCAGCGTATTATGCAGAAACTGTCTGCAATCGCTGAAGAACTTTAACTCTATATAAAATTGCGCCCCTCCGGGCAGGCAGCATTGTGCTGCTTGTTCAGAGGGGCGCTTTTTGTTTTTGTGCTCAAAAAACTTTTTTGAAAAATTACGATTTTATCGTATTTTTCGCAAAAGTGAAATATCGTCTCAACGTTGTTTTTGTATTAAAACCGGAAGCATTACTTCCGGTTTTTTAAGCCAAAAAACCGGAGGTACGACCTCCTAAAAAAGCATTCAGTTTTCAGGTACACTATGGTCACAGCAAGGGCAACACCCCAGACGGGGAGAAGCCCAGAACTGTAAGGCGTACCTTGAAAACTGAATATCATTCCCTCGGACAAAATAATGAAACTTCCGTAACTCGCGGCCCGGTCATAAAGAAGACGGGGTGGCTGAAGAAGCCAATGTGGAGTGTGGGTGCAAGTCCCCACTTACCGAGGTGCATTCCAAATCCAACGGGGGTCGAGGACAAATAGGTTGGAAAAACTTAAAGTAAAACTTTAAAGCCCACCACCGGGATTCTTCTGAATCTAGGCAGTGGGCTTTTCCATACCGAATATTCATTCTAATGACACGGAGGTAATGACTATGAGCCGTACTTTTACCCACAAGACCGATGAATCGACCCTGACCACCCTCTGCCCCCGCTGCCTGAATGCCTTTCGGAACACGCGTGGCATCCGTGTCCGCCGTGCAGACCCCTATCAGCTCACCAAGGAGCCTTGCACCTACTGCCAGACCAACTTCGGCTACGACTACTACATCCAGCCTACCAGCCAGAAATCCACCTACTTTAAGAAAGGCCGGTTTGATGATGAATCTGAATGCGCTTAAGATTGACCCTGAATTTCAGGGCAAGATCCCGCCGCTCACTTTTGAGGAGCTGAACCAGCTCGAAGCCAACATCCTGCGAGATGGTCGTATCATCAACCCGATCATCGTATGGCAGGGCTTGATCGTAGACGGGCACAACCGCTACACCATTGCCAAGAAGCACCCAGAGATCCCTTTCACCGTTCACGAGAAAGAGTTTGCCAGCCGCTATGAAGCCATCATCTGGATCTGCAAAAACCAGTTGGGGCGGCGCAACCTCACCCCGGAACAGAAGAAGTACCTCATCGGGAAACAGTATGAAGCCGAAACTCAAGCTCGTGGCTTTCAGGGAAATCAATACACCGTTTTGGTGAATGACGCAATGCGTCATTCACCAAAAAACGAATTGACTTGCGAACGGATAGCAAATGAAGCGGGCGTAGGGCGCACCTATGTTGTAAAAGCGAAGCAATATGCCAAAGGCGTAGATGCTGCCGAAGAAGCCGTTCCCGGCACACGCCAGAAAGTGCTTTCCGGCGAGGTCAAGCCGACCGCCGCCGAGATTGCATCCGTCGCCCGTGCCCCTCCCGAAGAACGTCCGGCTCTGGTGGCAGAGATCTGCAAATCAAAAGAGCAGAAGCCACCAAAGCCGTCTGCACAAAAACAGAAAGTTCCCCCAGCCGTAGCCGCACCGCTGCCCGATGCCAGTACATCCGAGGAGGAAGCTTCTGACGAAGAACCAACGTCCACTCCTGCTCCATCCGAGCCGTTCTTTCCACAAAAGGAGAATGAACCGTTGAAAGTTGACCGTCAGCAGATTCTTGAAATCGCAAACAATCGCTACCATGTCAAGCAGCTTGCAAATGGTGCAGCGATGCTTTGCGAGGTATCGGGAGCCGCCAACAGTATGATGC
>ENA-OZEZ01000749-OZEZ01000749.1-human-gut-metagenome-genome-assembly--contig:-NODE-749-length-10563-cov-5.197469_pt1 | contig 10563 bp, 10 predicted proteins | sample MGYA00244609_ERZ653616 | MGnify/ENA primary metagenome ERZ653616 (study PRJEB26926, sample SAMN06164988) | human gut metagenome | biome: ENVO:00009003; feature: ENVO:2100002; material: ENVO:00002003...
TTTCTTTATCCTGTGGATGCAGAAGATCTGACCAGGATTCCAGTTTATTCGGAAAATCCAGAGTGTCATGATATCCAAGCAGTTTTCGGAACTCATGGCTCCAGTTTGCTTTCACAATCTCACTGTTTTCATCACATTCAAAATACCAGAAACCGGAATAGATAGCCTCATTGATCAGTGTCAGATTTACATGATCCCAGTTGACCCGTACAGACATAGCCCAAATCTGTCTGCCTGCTTCATCTGTCGCATCCTCTTTATAAAGCCATACATTATTCACTGTACCATCCGCAGTAAGGATCCGTGCTTCCCCTGCCCCGTGAAGCTGTAAAAAACGATTCCGATCCAGTATATCTTCCTCGCTATAAAAGAAATTTTTCAATGAGCCTTTTGTCTGTTCCATAAAGGTATCGAATGTATGTCCTGTACTATGTAACAGCAGATTACTCACAGACAAAATAGACAGGTTTTGGTCATAATATCCTGTTATTATACCTACTCCGCCATTATTTTCCAGTGTTTTCTGTACGACCTGCGACATGGCCTGTGTCTGTCCCAGCACAGTCTCATCTAAAGAATAGATTTTATCTTCATAATTTCCCATTTTATAAAAAGCCTCACTCCGTCTCATTTTTGCATATAAAAAGGACACCTGCCAGTGCCCCTACTGTATCTCTTTATAACCACATATCCATATCATACAAAAGTCATCGGAATCTCTTCTGTTCTAAATATATGGAAATAGCAGCAACCAGCTGACCTGGTCAAACTTTCTGACTTTAGCCTCTTCTGGCTTTGCGTCCCTGCTTTTCAGCAAGTTTGCCTTTAAATAATTTTCATCTTTTTCAAAAATAAAAATACCACGAAGTTTTTTATACGTCAACCTGAATTATTCACGGCTTTGCCGTGAATAATTCAGGTATAGTGTTTATATGATTATTCTCGTAATGTACATCTATGCCGTGTCCAATCAAAGGATCGCCTTCTAGTATTCTATATTTTCCTTCATATATTTTTTCTTTTGCACATAGTACATAGCAAACGACATACACATAATCACAAACGTGATTGCAACAAGTATATATCATACAGGTTGTAAGTTTTCCATGCCAATTCGCACCATGTACCACACCCGTCTTCTTAATAGAATACAATTCCATTTATCTATTTCTTCTTTGAAATAACAGATAAATTTGCGGTTTTTACTTCCCGGAACCATTTCCAAATAAACATATCCCTTTTTAACCATATTTGATACAATCGAGTTTACTGTTTGCTTGGATAACGACCATGCATTACAAATATCCTGCTGGGAATATTCTTCCTGCATAGCTATTAATGTGTACCAGATCCAAAGCTCGTTTTCGGATACTTGTCAATCCAATCTTTATTACGTTTTTATAAAAAAATAGCCGCCAAGAAGAAAATTCCCCCTTAACGACTATATAAACTACGATTCAATCTTGTTCATCGCTTTCCTAAACTGGAAATAAAACAAAATTGCAGTAAAGGTTACTGCTATGAAATCTGCTACCGGCTCTGCAAGGTAAACACCCATGGTTTTGTCTGAAACCATATGTGGCATAATATAAATCATTGGTAACAGCAGAATAAATTTTCTTGTAACTGCCACAATGATAGAACTTATCGCATTGCCAAGAGCTGTAAAGGTCATCTGGCATGCAATCTGAATACCAAATAAAAACATGACTGCCATATAGATACGCAGAGCTTTTGATGCAAACTCGATCATAGCTGTCTCCGGAGTAAAAATACTTACAAAGAATTGTGGCAAAAGCATTACCGCCAGCCAAAGTGTGACAGAATAAATCAGGCTTACTGTTAACAAAACACGAAAGGTCTTTTTTACACGTTCCGTATTGTTTGCTCCATAATTATAGCTTGTAATTGGCTGTGCTCCCTGTGCAATTCCCTGTAAAGGAAGCATTGCAAACTGCATGACACTGGTAAGAATCGTCATTGCACCTACCGCAATATCTCCGCCATATTTCAGCAGGGAAGAATTAAAGCATACGGATATAACGCTTTCACTCGCCTGCATAATAAATGCTGCAGTTCCAAGTGCAATGCACGGGAACACAACTTTGGGCTTTATATTTAGATTCTTACGTTTCAGTCTAAGTATTGATTTCTTACTGCACAAAAATGTCACAACGACGATACAGGAAACTGCCTGCGAAATAACAGTTGCCAAAGCAGCACCACGCACACCCAGATTCAATCCGAAAATCATAATCGGGTCGAGAGCGATATTCAAAGTTGCACCGATTGCGACGGAAACCATGGACACTTTTGTAAACCCTTCAGCAGTTACAAATGCGTTCATTCCCAATGTCAGCTGCACAAACAATGTTCCAAACGCATATATGTTCAAATAGGAAACAGCATATTCAATCGTATTTTCACTGGCTCCAAAAGCTAACAGCAAATTTTCTCCAAACAGTAAAAGTACCACTGTCAGAACGATTGAAACAATTACCTGTAAAAGAAAACATCCACCAAGCGTTTGCTCTGCACTGTCCATATCTCCTTTTCCCATCGAAATAGAAGCACGTGGTGCACCTCCTGAACTTACAAGTCCTGCAAATGCCGACACAATCATAATAATAGGCATGGTCACACCGACACCCGTCAGAGCAAGACTGCCTGCATCCGGTATATGACCGATAAAGATCCTATCAACAATGTTATACAACATATTGATCAACTGTGCTATCACCGTAGGAATTGCCAACTTAAAAAGCAGTTTTCCAACAGGCTGTGTACCTAAAAAATCCTTGTTATTTTCCACTGTAAACCTCTCCTAATCATTCAAATATTCTTTGATATTTCTGTTTACTTGCTCTGTAAACCTATGTAGGGCTTCTATTTCTTCTTTTGAAAATCCTGCGAATACTATTTCACAAAATTTGCCTTGCGCCACACGCCCATCCGCAATTATATCTCTTGCTTTGTCAGCCACACTTAAGTGAATGGTTCTGTGATTTCCTCCCTTATGTTCCCCTAAAATCAATCCTCGTTCCTGTAAGGAACGAATAGAAATAGATACATGAGATTTTGCAAGATGACGGTATTTTACAATCTGAGTAGCTGTATCATATTGCGGATTATTTGTTAAAAACATAAGAACTGTAAACTCCATATAAGTCAATTCGTATTTTTCACAAACAGGAGATACCATATTTTCATACAATTCTTCTACATCAACACAATGTGCAAAATAATTTTTCACAAACGCACCTTCTTTCATTTTGAACTGTTCGTTTTTGAACTTTAATAATATACTACGCTTTCATTTTTTTGTCAAGACAAATGGTTTTTAACAGCTATAATATCTATCTACTATAATCCCTGTTCTTCTTAACTGTCCTCTGTTTCTGTGCCGGTCTGCCCATTCCTTTGATTTTCTTACGATAATCATATTCCTTTAAGAAATCATCGTACACACTCATTCGGTATCGGACAGATTTCAATTTTTCCTGATTGTAACCCATACGGACTTTATACTGTTCAAATTCCTCCATCGTGTTATCTGTAGGTGGTGGAAGAAGCTCTACTCGTTCTTTCATAGAGAACTTCGTGTAATCAACCGGTTCTTCCTCCTTTGAATCCTCCTCAATACCTTGCTACTGTTTATGAAACTCCTGAAATGCACCGCCATAGAACACATCCGTATCATTCTCTAGAATATTCTCTTTTTCCAGAAATTCATCAAACCCTTGATAAACAGATTTATTCTCTGCGGGCTGTTCTTCCCATTCTTTTCTTTCAATCAGCTCCGGCAACTCTGTAAGAACATCTTCTCGTTTCCTGTGGTAATAAACTGGTGCAACCGCCTTTCTAAACTGTGGAGCCACAGACATAGATTCCATTCCTTATCTGCTACGCTTGAAACAGCACCAATGCAGGACTTTATACCATTTACAATTCCCATGATCAGGTCCTTACCCCAGGTAAATGCCTCCGAAGCAAGTCCTGTGATATGGCCCTTCACAGTTGAAAATCCGGTCTTTACTGCACTGAGCACATTTGTCATAGCTCCTTTGACGGCGTTCACGATTCCATTAAATACAGTAGAAACCGCATCTCCGCCAATTTCGACAGTAATACCCATAATTCTGTTAGCCACGGTCGATACCTCCTTCCGTAAAAATGGGCATAAAAAAAGCCCAGATTTCTCCAGACATGAAAAAAGCCCCGACCATTTCTGATTGATGCTTTCAAATTATTTTGTTTTTGTAAATCTGTTTAATTGCGTATCCACATCTCGTCCACCGTACATAACACGGATAATCGTAACCACTTGTGTATCATCATCCGGAATATATAGAACAAGATAATTGTCTACTGGTGCTACGCGTAGCCCTCGACTTTTCCATGGTTCCAATTCATATTGTCGATATCTCTTCGGCATATGATCAAGATCCATAATACATGCTTCAAGCCTATCAAGCTGACCACTTGCATTTTCTGGTGCCTGCAGTTCAAAAGCAATGTATTCGAAGATTCCACGAAGGTCTATCTCGGCCTGATCTTAAATCTCGATATCATAAATCATAAACTGTAATCCTTGCGGATATCAGCAAAAACAGATTTTGCTGATCTAGTACGACCAGCCTGCATATCCGCATATCCTTTCTCTAGTTCTGCATTCATCTGTGCTTCTGATAATGCACTAACGTCTACAGGACGAGCAGATGGCATTTTCACTTCAAAAGGAAGTCCTCTTTGAAGAATAATTTGTTTGTAAAACATATTTATTGCATTGGATGCAGGAATTCCTAATGCTGCTAAGATTCCTTCTGCCTGCTCTTTTACATCAGGCTCTATGCGTGCGTATAAATTTGCTGATTTTGTTGCCATAGTAAACACTCCTTTCGAGTTTTTTCTAACTATATTATATCCATTTGTCCTGACAAAAGCAATACAAAATCAGCATTTTACAAATTGTTCCTACTCCATACTCCAAATTCTACCAGTTGATTAAAATTTGTCGAAGTCCTCCTGAGTCGCCACTTCCTTATATCCTTTATAGTCATCGTTGCTGTTTTCAGCATACATATCATTCACGAGGCCAATGGTAAGCAAATCCAGATCTCGAATACTAATACCCAGCTGTACGCAACGAAGCAAAAATAAAGGTGTTGTCATCGGGCGATCTGTTGGACGAAGTTTTTTTAGCACTTACATCCGTCTGAACGTTTAGCCCCCAAAGTTCAATGAGCTGTGGAAGAACCTGATAGATTGAGAACGTATTAAATCCATCCAACCATTCTTCTGGTGTATCTGGGATATTAGCATCTGCATGCTTTGCCATCACATAAGCGATGTTCTCAAACATCTCAAGTGAAAATGTATCAAGCGTAGATGCGTCCTCCACATTTTTCCCGATTGCCTTTTCCAAAGCAGACAAGTATATGATCTGCCAACTGTACGATACGAGGAATGTTTTTTCCCTGTATTCGTATCACTGACATTGGCCATTTTACAATACCAACTGTCATATCTTCGTAACTCTTAATTTCAAAAGTCTTATCATAAGGAGCCTGTAGTCAAAATATCTTTGCTTCGTCTGATGCCTGTATTTTATATTCCATAATGTTAAAATCCACAAAAAGCTTTGCAAAATGACTTTCATTCTGCCATTCCATTATAAGGCCATTTGGAATTGCATCTATATTTACAATGGCATTCTCCTTAAATACGGGATGATTCTTTCGAAACGAAATAAGTCTTAATTGTTCAGTAACAATTTCCTTTTTCATTCCTACTCTAACATCATCCATTGTTAAATTCGTGCGATTAATCTCTTTATGCCCATCTTTTCCGGCTTTCTCAACTGCTTCATAGTCATTTGAACCTGCAAACAAATCCAAATACCACACCTGAGGTTTTCCCGGCATAAACATTTGTATTGCTCTCGCAATCAACATCTTTTTATCATCTTCACCAAGTGCACTATAATATGTTGCATTTACTTGATAATAAATGTTCGTTTGTCCATGAAGATTTTTAACCTTTCCACCACGCTTCACTATCACATCAATCAAATTCTGAATTCTCTCATCCGATATCAAGCCTTTTAAATCCAAAACAGGAATTCCATCATGACAACCAAGCATATTTACTGTATTTATTTTTTTATTTACCAGCTCCATTCCCCATTTTGCGATTACTTCACCAGTACTGTTTTCAATTGCATCTATAATAAGTCCGGGAAGAAAAAAATCATATGTCATATAGCCCTTTTGGCCAATTTTTTCATATATTTTTTCCTGATAACCTGCATGAATTTCAGGCAGTAACTGAATATGATATTGTTTGGAAATATCAGATACTTTTTCAAGCAATTCCCATGTTCCCGGTTCATTCAGGAAATTCTTTTCACCAACTTTTTTGGGTGCATATGCAAATGCATCTAACCGGATAATTTTTGCACCGTACCCAGCTAACTTTTTTATAACCGTTTTATAGTAATCCCACACTTTATCCGACTGGATATTCAAATCCATTTGCCCAAAATATTCTTTTGTCCCATCCGCCTTTTCATCAATTCGTTGATAAAATGTATTCCAATACGGAACCTTTTTTCCTTCCGGCATTTCTACCATAAGAATCGGAAGTCCGGGTTTTCGAAAAAACATTTTTTCAATATAGTCCTGCTGTGGAACGATTACACCATCCTCGTTTACATTACCAAAACCTTTCCAAAATTCATTCCAATTGATAAAAAAATCCTTGTATTCAGACTTATCTCCTTTTACTAACAAATCTTTAAACTGTGGCGAATTAACCGACAAATGATTCATGACAAAGTCAAGCTTTAAGTCAATTCCTAAATCCTTAAGTTTTTTCAAATCTTCCTCTTCCGAAAAATCCTCTTCCAAATCATAATCAATAATAGAAAAACCTCTGTCCAAATCTGAATGAAAAATGCTTGGTAACATATATACACTTGCAAAAGCATCTTTCCCATATTGTTCTAAGAAATTGTTCAAATTTCTGACCGTTCCACCTAGACTATCCGGATACACATTTAACATCGGTCGTATATCAAATTTGGATGTCTGATACTTTTTTTGAAACTCGTCATAAGAAATAATTGTACCGTCAGAATCTACGATTACTTTTGCACTTTTTACCTGCGACAAAAGCTTTGTCTGCTCAATCTCCAACACCATTTGTATAAAAGAACTACCTGCATTTTCATTCCTATTTCTTGCAATTCTTCTTTCTCTCGTCTGTTCCGGTGTACTGTACAGATAGATCGGATAATCTACACCTTTCAGATTTTCATTATTACCATGTGTCCACTCTAAAATCAGAACAGAACAATCTTTTACATTAACATCTTCATACCAAATGGAATCTTCCGTTTTTCCCATTCGTTTCAATGACAAAAATTCATTTACATTTTTGAAATCCGCGATAATATGATTGATTTTTTCATACTCTATCTCTTCCGGTCCGCAAAGATAATCCGCCAAACCCTGTCTGCCATGTACATGATAAATATGCTCTCTTTTTTGATCATTTTTTTCAGGGATTAACCTGGGATAATTGTCTCCGGATATTACAATATTTTTGATTCCAATTTCCTGTAATTGTTCCGACAGCAAAACTGCAACTCCAGATTTGCCGGAACCAGAACCGCCAAAAATTGAAACTACTAATCGCTTTTGCTTTGAAATAATCTTTTTCATTTCACCCAGCGAAGCATTTAGTATATTACTCACTATTCTTTTTTGATCTGGATGAATGAGAATAACATCCCCCGGCATATCTGTGTGAATTTTGTTCATAGCCTCTTCCTTTCTAAACAAATTAGTTTAACCTCAATAAATTAATTTGTGTACTCTTGTACTCTCCCATCTCTGGCATAAATGGTAGCCCAATATGCATTAAAACTTCTGAAGGGTATACTTTCTTTGTTGCTGCATCTTCATACATTGCACCTGTTTCTAAGCCTTTTAATCTTACAAAAACAGGCTGCATATTCCCATGTGTTTCAAGCATGACAATATTTACAAGTACTTCCTCCAAATTATCTGATATCATTTCCCATGCAGCATAAGAATCTTCAAATGGATTACTCAATCTGTAATATAATCCATTTTGAATTAGTTTCGCATTCTTCTTGAATTCCACAACCTGATTCTTTATTGCAGCTTTATCAGCATCCGACAATTTTCCAAAATCAAGTTCATATCCAAAGGTACCTGACATTGCAACAACACCTCTTGTATCAATGGATACCGTTCTACCTGTTTGATGATTTGGAACTGCAGACACATGTGAACCAACTGTCGAAACCGGATATCCAAATGAGGTGCCATACTGAATTCTGGTACGGTCAATTGCATCTGTGTTATCGCTACACCAGATCTGTGGCGTATAATAAAGCATACCTGCATCAAAGCGTCCACCACCGCCACTGCAGCCTTCAATCAAAATATTAGGATATTTCGAAATTAATCGTTCCAAAAAGTCATACACACCAATCACATAATCATAATAAACCTTTCCCTGATAGTTACTACTATGACTATAAACACTGGTAATACTGCGATTCATATCCCACTTGATATACTCGATATTTGCCGTATCAATTACATTGCAAATTTGTTCAAAGATATAATCAACAACTTCTCTTCTTGAAAAATCTAACACAAGCTGATTTCTGCTTCTGACCGGTTTTCTTCCCGGCATCACAAGTGCCCAATCAGGATGTTTACGATACAAATCACTATCTTCATTTACCATTTCCGGCTCAATCCAAATACCAAACTTAATTCCCTGATCATTCACTTCATGAACTAATTCCGCCAATGTACATCCGAGCTTACTTTCATTCACAACCCAGTCACCCAGACCACTGTTATCATCATCACGCTTGCCAAACCATCCGTCATCCATAACCAGCATTTCTACACCAAGCTCAGCAGCATCTTTTGACAGTCCAATAATTGAATCTTTACTTATATCAAAATAAGATGCTTCCCAACTATTTACCAAAATCGGTCTTATTTCATTTTTATATTTCCCACGGCATATGTGTTCTCCAATGCACTTTTGGAAATTATGGGAAAGTTTTGAAAGTCCATTTGCACTAAAGGACATCATAACCTCTGGCGCAATCAAACTTTCCCCATCCAGCAACTGATAAGAAAAATGTTCAGACATAAGTCCCATTTGCATTCTTGTATGATTAAACTGATCCAATTCAACCTCTGCCAAAAAACCACCGCTATAGACAAAGGACATTCCATAACAGTCTCCATAATCTTCATTTGCTTTTCTTTCTGCTAAAATCATAAATGGATTATATTGATGACTTGATGTTCCTCTTCTGCTTCCAATCTGGTAACTGCCATGCTCTACTCTCTGTCTTTGCATATTACGTTCCATAGCATGTCTTCCATAAAATGTAATAAGATCAAATTCTCCCGCCACAAAATCAAGACAGGCACTCTGCAATTTTTCAACAAAAATAGGATTTGTTCCTTTATTTGTCACTTTTGCTGCACGAGTAACTACATCAAGCTTTTCAACGACGCCATAATAGAGCTCTACGACTATTCCACATGCAAGATCCACCATAGTAATTTCCAGGGTTTGCATATGCTCATCACCATATACTGCCGGCAAACCAGAAAGACCATATTTTCCATCATATATTCTATGTGACTGATACCTTAAATCTGCCCCAAAGCTTCCGTCTTCAAAACGAATATCAAAAACCGGACTTCTGAAATCACCTGTTCCCCGACAAGGAAATTCTTGTGGGAGGACATCCATTGAATAGCGTCGGTCCTCTACTTCATATGGATTACCGGAAAAACCACGATCCATATTCACCAAGAGAAAATCCATTACTCCTTCTGTTTTCTGTCCGTAATATAAATGAAGTAAAAAACCATAGTCATCCACTTTCATCTGATAAGTTGTATTCTTTGTATCTAAATGAAACGTCTTTGTTTTATCATCAAATCTAATAGCCATATATCACTACCTCTTTTTATTTTTTTCTATAAACAAATTATTTTACTGCACCATTTGCTACTCCATTTAAAATCTGCTTTTGGCAGATAATATAGAATATCAAAATAGGTAATAATGCAAGTAAATATGATGCAAATGCTAAATTGTAATTGGTACCAAACTGCGATTGGAAATTGAGCTGTGCCATAGGCAATGTATTTTGACCTGTTCCTGACAAAATAACAAGTGGTGTTGTAACATCATTCCATGTGCTCATTGCAGTCAAAATTGCCACAGTTGCATGCATCGGTTTCATATTAGGGAAAATAATTTTCCAAAATGTCTGCCATGCTGTTGCACCATCTATATTGGCTGCTTCTTCCAATGCTGTTGGTATATTCTTCAAGTATCCTGTATATAACATGATATTCATTGGCATAAAGAAAACCAAATAAAGCACAATCACACCAAAGCGATTTGCAATCCCCATTTGTGCCGTCTGTTTTACTAATGGCATCATAAGTCTGTCTCTTATACACATCTCCGAGCCCACGAGACACT
>ENA-OZEZ01000758-OZEZ01000758.1-human-gut-metagenome-genome-assembly--contig:-NODE-758-length-10505-cov-10.530909_pt1 | contig 10505 bp, 9 predicted proteins | sample MGYA00244609_ERZ653616 | MGnify/ENA primary metagenome ERZ653616 (study PRJEB26926, sample SAMN06164988) | human gut metagenome | biome: ENVO:00009003; feature: ENVO:2100002; material: ENVO:00002003...
CGAGTGTCTCGTGGGCTCGGAGATGTGTATAAGAGACAGCATTAAAAGTGTTGTGCTCTACCTGCTGAGCTAGCGAATCAGACCTTATTGCTGTTAAGCGGGTGCAAAGATAGCTACTTTTGTTTAAAAAACAAATGGATTAAGGGAAAAAGTTTTGATAACGACTTCTGTTTTTACTCTTCTTGTTGATTATCAGTCTGTTCAAACTTGTGAATTTTTTCTCTGTTTATGATGAAACGTTGATAGTAGGAGAGCATAAGGGTAGTAAGCGGAAGTGCTATAATCATACCCAGCATACCCATCAATGAACCCCAAATTGATAAAGACAGTAGGATGATGGCAGGGTTCAGGCCCGTAATCTTCCCCATGACACGCGGTACGATGAATCCGTCTTGAATGACTTGTACTATTATGAATACAGCAAGGGCTGATGCAATGATAATCCAGAAGTTCCCTCCCGTATCCGCTGCTTTCAGTATGGCCAGCACGATGGTAGGTATAAAGCCGATAATCTGCAAATAAGGCACTAGGTTTAAAGCGCCGATGAACAAGCCGAGCCCAATGGCCAGTGGGAAATCAATAATCAGAAAACCTATACTGAACAGAATACCTACACACAATGCCACGAATGCTTGTCCGCGGAAGTATCTGTTCATGCCGTCTTTTACATCGTTCATCACACTGACTACGAAAGGCCGGTATTTTTGCGGTACCAGGTGGGTCCATCCTTCGGCAATGCTTTCGTAATCCAGCAATATGAAAACTATATAGAGAAGAATGAGGAAGAAAGTGAAAAAACTGAACAGCAGATTGACGGATTCTGACAACAAGGACCAGAGCCGGGGAACGGTTTCCTTGATGGCGTTCAGCATATTCTCTTCCTTGAACAATTGGGTGACGAACTGGGTGTCTATGTTCTCACGAAGGAATTCAGAGAGTGTTTTGGGCACATTGCCGTCGTGGGTTCCGTTGGAAAAGTAGTCTATTACCAAATCTTTTACCCTGACGAATTCGTCCATCATGGGAGGCACAAGCAGATAGAAGGCGGTTCCTCCTACAATCAGAATACTGAACAAGGCGCAGAAGATGGATATGACCCGGTTCTTGAGCCTTAATCTGTACTGGAAGAAGGTGACCAGGGGGTATATCAGATAGGCAATGAGCCATGCGATGAAGAATGGCAGCAATACGCCGCTCAGACGCTTGAAGAGCATAAGGATGCCGATAATGATGACACCGAGTATGACACCTCGGATAAAACTGTCGAATGTAATCTTTTTACGTTCCATAATGCTCTGTTTTTAGTTCTTTGTTTGATTCTGCAAGTTCTGTTTTTGGGGAGTTATCGGGAGTTAGAGGCCGATAGTCCTGCAGTCAGTCTTCTTTTTGGTCTGCCTGAATAGCTTGCTGATAGCACTCCCGGCATAGCGGCTCGTATTCTTCGGTTTCTCCCAGCAGCACTTGTTTGTCGTTCTTGACGGTGCGGTGGGAGAAAGAGGCGAGTTGTCCGCATTTCACACAGATGGCGTGCACTTTGGAAACTTCGTCTGCAATGGCGCACAGTCCCGGCATAGGGCCGAATGGAATACCACGGAAGTCCATATCCAGTCCGGCTACAATGACGCGTATACCGTTGTTAGCAAGTTGATTGCATACATCAATCAGGCCACTGTCAAAGAACTGGGCTTCGTCAATGCCCACTACATCTATCTCTGAAGTGAAGAGCAGAATGCTGGCAGACGAGTCGATGGGAGTGGAGGCTATGGAATGACTGTCATGCGATACGACATCGGCTTCGGAATAACGGGTGTCTATGGCAGGCTTGAATATCTCTACGCGTTGTTTGGCAAACTTTGCCCGTTTCAGTCTCCTTATCAGCTCTTCGGTTTTGCCGGAGAACATGGAACCGCAAATGACTTCAATTCTTCCCCTGCGTTTGGTCTCCTGTATATGATCTTCTGAAAATAATACCATGTTTTCAAGTGTTATATTTAAGCGCAAAAGTAACACTTTTGTTTGCTTTCCGATATTTTTTCATTATTTATTTCTACATTTGTAGCGTTAACACGGACTGTGTAAAGGATATGCAAACCTTATTAAACGACATAGAATTAGATATTCAAGAATTGAAATGTTTAATGCAGGCCATTTCAAGTGATGCCAATCCGACATTGAAGATTGTGGCAAAACGGAATATCCAGCAGATGAAGGCACGCTTGGAGGCGTTGCAAGAACTGCTTGAGGAGGCGCCAACGGCTGTTGTGCCGCCCCTGGAGGAACTCCCTGCTGTTACTACTCCTTTGACCGGACCGGCTTCTCCGGTTGAACCGGTCGTCCCTGATACAATGAAGCTGGATTGTGAAGAACCGGAAACTGTTCATACGGCTGAAGCGCTCCAGACTGTTGTAGCTTCGGCATCTCCTATTTTGGCAGAACGCATCAAGCCTGCCAAGGATTTGAAACATGCCATCAGTCTGAACGATTCATTCCGTTTTGTCCGCGAACTGTTCGCAGGCGATGCTGCACGGATGAATGAAGTGGTACGACGTTTGGGTGAGGCTCCTTCTTTGGACAAGGCTATGGATATTTTTGCTTCGGAAGTGCACCCGGATGAAGAAAATGAAGCCGCCGTCGATTTTATGGAACTCCTCAAAAAATATTTCAGCTAAACGACCGATAAGTATGGGAAAACTTTATGTAGTGCCTACCCCGGTAGGAAATTTGGAAGATATGACATTCCGTGCTATCCGGATTCTGAAAGAAGTGGATTTGATACTTGCTGAGGATACACGTACCTCCGGCATATTGCTGAAACACTTCGAAATAAAGAATGCGATGCAATCTCACCATAAATTTAATGAACATAAAACGGTTGAAAGTGTTGTTAATAGAATAAAGGGGGGAGAAACTGTAGCTTTGATTTCGGATGCAGGTACACCGGGTATATCCGACCCGGGCTTTCTGGTGGTCAGAGAGTGTGTGCGCAACGGCATCGAAGTGCAATGCCTGCCGGGAGCGACAGCTTTTGTGCCGGCATTAGTGGCTTCCGGATTGCCGAATGAGAAGTTCTGTTTTGAAGGTTTCCTTCCACAGAAGAAAGGAAGGATGACCCGCCTGAAGGCATTGGCCGAGGAGTGTCGTACCATGGTGTTCTATGAGTCTCCCCATAGATTGGTAAAAGCTTTGACGCAGTTTGCCGAACATTTCGGTGCCGAACGTCAGGCTTCTGTTTCGCGGGAAATCTCAAAGATGCACGAAGAAACGGTGCGTGGAACGCTTACAGAATTGATTGAACATTTCACGGCGAACGAACCGCGCGGTGAAATTGTGATTGTAGTAACAGGAATAGACGATTAAATAACTTCATTAACCAAACGTAAAACGAAAGCGTATGAAAAAGTTAGCAGTTTTAATTGTATGCGCGGCTGTAATGGCTTCGTGTGACAGCTTCTCTGGTGGCAGTAAGAACCAGCTGAAAGCTGAAAATGATTCTTTATTGATGGAACTGACTCAGCGTAATGCTGAATTGGACGAGATGATGGGCACTTTCAATGATATTTCAGAGGGATTCCGCCAGATTAATGCAGCAGAGAGCCGTGTGGATTTGCAGCGTGGTGCTGTGGCAGAAGGCTCTTTGAATGCCAAGCAGCAGATTGCGTCGGATATTGAGTTTATCCGTAAGCAGATGGAAGAGAACAAGGAGCAGATTGCCAAATTACAGTCCATGCTGAAGAACAGTAAGAATAACTCTGCCCAGTTGAAGAGGGCTGTGGAGTCCCTGACTCAGGAGTTGGTGGCAAAGACCCAGCGTATCGAGGAATTGCAGGCTGAGCTGGCTTCCAAGAATATCCGTATCCAGGAACTGGATGCTGCCGTAACCGGTTTGTCTACTGAGAAAGAAGAATTGACTGCCGAAAATGAGGCGAAGGCTCAAACCGTTGCCGAACAAGATAAGGCACTCAATACGGCTTGGTTTGTATTTGGTACGAAGAAAGAGTTGAAGGACCAGAAGATATTGACAAATACCGGACTTTTCAAAAAAGGCCAGGTGCTGAAAGATTCTGATATCAACAAGGACTACTTTACACAAGTGGATATCCGTACGACAAAAGAGATTAAACTATACTCTAAAGATGCTGATATCTTGACTACTCATCCCGCGGGCTCTTATGCGTTGGAGAAAGATGATAAAGGACAGCTGACTTTGAAGATTACAAATCCGAAAGACTTTTGGAGTGTGTCCAAGTATTTGGTAATCCAGGTAAAATAACACTGTTATAGACTGATACAGAACGGACGCAGGTTATTGGAATTGATAATCTGCGTCTATTTTTATATATCTCTTCCCTTTAAATTATGGCATCCCAATATAAGAACCTGTTTTTTGACCTGGACGATACGCTTTGGGCATTTTCCCTTAATGCACGCGATACATTCGAAGAGATGTATCACAAGTATGATTATGACCGTTTCTTTCGTTCTTTCCAGCATTTCTATACGCTTTATCAGCATCGTAATGTAGAGCTGTGGGAAGAATACGGCAGAGGGCAGGTCAGTAAGGAAGAGTTGAACCGCCAGCGTTTTCTATATCCTTTGGAGGCAGTAGGGGCGGGGGATGCTGCTTTGGCCGAGGCTTTTTCTGATGATTTCTTTTCGGTCATTCCCACAAAAAGTCGGCTGATGCCGCATGCGTATGAGGTACTGGAATATTTGGCGGGGAAATATAACCTCTATATCCTTTCCAACGGCTTCCAGGAGCTGCAATGTCATAAGATGCGTTCGGCAGGCATTGACCACTTTTTTAAGAAGATTGTTCTCTCTGATGACATCGGTATCTTGAAGCCCTGGCCCGAAATTTTTCATTTTGCCCTTTCTGCCACACAATCCGAGGTGCGTGATTCTTTGATGATAGGCGATAGTTGGGAGAATGATGTGGCAGGAGCCAAAGGAGTGGGTATGCACCAAGTGTTTTATAATGTAACGGGGAAGGAAGAACTGCCTTTCCAACCGACTTATCATATCAGTAATCTGAAAGAATTGATGCAGATTCTGTGACATTGAAATTTTTAGTTGTACTTTTGTCTACAGAAACGTATATTATACAGCTATGGACACAATCTTACCTTTCGCTTTACTTTGTTTTACCTCCTTCTTTACGTTGACAAACCCTCTTGGCACCATGCCGGTGTTTTTGACCATGACGCATGGAATGACGGACCGTGAACGGCAGTCGGTAGTATCGCGCGCCACTCTGGTTGCCTTTATTACGATTATGGTTTTTACGTTTGCGGGACAGTTTCTCTTTAAATTCTTCGGTATCTCTACCAATGGCTTCCGTATTGCCGGTGGAGTTATTATCTTTAAGATTGGCTTCGATATGCTGCAAGCCCGTTATACCCCAATGAAGCTGAAAGACGAGGAAATCAAGACTTATGCCGATGATATTTCCATTACTCCTCTTGGAATTCCGATGCTTTGTGGTCCAGGTGCCATAGCCAATGCCATTGTGCTGATGCAGGATGCCCATACCATTCAGATGAAAGGAGTTCTTATAGGAATGATTGCCTTTATTTATCTGATTACCTTTTTCATATTGCGTGCTTCCACACGGCTGGTCAAAATCTTGGGTGAGACGGGAAACAATGTGATGATGCGTCTGATGGGGCTTATTCTGATGGTTATTGCCGTTGAGTGTTTTGTCAGCGGAGTGAAACCTATATTGGTGGATATATTGAAAGAAGGAGGCATACCATCACTGGCACACCTCCTCTAAACACTTTATTTATAAAAACACATTGGGAAAATTCCCAAGTTTCTTTAGGCTACTATTGATTAATAGCCTGGATTTTGTTCTATGTTCGGATTGGCATTGATTTCACCGACGGGAATCAACGGGAGCGCTTTCTTGGAGTCGCGGTTGAATGTACGCGCTTCTTCGCTCAATACGTCGTGCCATCCTCTGTCATTAACGTCCGTGTAGCGTGTAACGGTTTCACCTCGGCGCATAACATCGAAGTAGCGCTGTCCTTCACCTACAAGTTCCTTGCGGCGTTCGATGTAGATGCGGTCTAATGTGATGTTTCCGCTGGTTACTTGTTTGCTTTCATTCGTTGTGCGGTTGGAGATGATATCGTTCAGCAAGTTGGCAGCCTTGTTCTTGTCTCCGGCTTGGAAAGCTGCTTCTGCTGCTGACAAGTAAACTTCTGACAAGCGCAGCAATGGGACATTGGAGTAACGTACATCTCCGTTTACAGCAGGCATTTTGTTGATGTAAACTTTACGTTTGTCAAATCCTCCTGCTGCCGCTGCCAATAATATGTCGTTACGGATGTCTGCCGGGTCGGATGTAAGCATGTCAGAGAAGTCTTTTGTGACAATTACATCTCCATATCCGGAAGAAGCGCCAGCCTTGTCGGCATATAAATAGGCAATACCTTCACGGTCTGTCCAGTCAGTATTGTTGTTGATGGAAATCTCGAACATGATTTCTTTTGAATGATTGGCATCACTTTTGCTCCATGCAGCAACATATTCTGACGGTTCCCAAAGTTTGTAAGACGAGTTTGATATGATGTCTTCAGCTACGGATAAAGCCTTGCTCCATTCGCCTTTTGTCATATATACACGTACCTGCAAGGCTTTGGCAGCCCAAAGGTTGACATAACCCACTTCATTAGTTTTGGGCAGTGCATTTGAGTTGATTGCATCTGTCAAATCCTTTTCAATTGCCTCATAACATTGGGCTACCGTGCTGCGGCTTGGCTTTTCTGTCGATTCCAGCGGGGAGGTAGCGATGGGCACACCGAGTGAGCTGCCTTGATCTACCGTATAAGGTTTACCGTAGATACGTGTAAGGTCAAACAGTGCCATGGCGCGCAGAACTTTTGCTTCTGCATCATATTGGTCAATAGTGGCTTTTGCCTCTGCCGCGTCGGTCAGGTTGCCACTTTCTGCTGCCTGAATCAGACGGTTGGCGCGTGCTATGACTACATAAGGCATCTGCCATACGGCTGTTGAGGTGGTGAAATTGTCTGCAGTTGTATATTCCATATAGTAGTAGAAGTTTGCTCTTCCACTTCCCCCGTTATATTCATATTGGATATCTTCCCCTCTCATGTCACCGTATACGAACATGAGGCGTCCATAATAATTAATCAGGCTACTGTTACCTTTAACGGCAGCATAAAGTCCCGTCCGCACATTGGCCAAATCATCGCTGTTCTTGATTGCGGTTTCAGCATCTATTCCGTCTGCGGGTGACTGATCCAGCCAACTGTTGAGGCATGATGAAGTGCTGACTGCCATAGCTGCGCAAAGCGTTGCTGTGTATAATGTCTTTAATATTTTCATTTTCGTATCTTTATTAGTTAGAAATTCAATTCTATTCCGAATGTATATGTTCTCAATGCCGGAGTCTCAAATGTGCATAGTCCGTCTACACGCATTTCCGGATCTACAAATAAGTCTTTAGACTTCCATGTAAGCAGGTTGGAACCAGAGAAGTAGATTCTGGCTTTGCTGAGCCCAAGCTTGCTGATATAGTTTTGCGGAATGCTTACACCTAATGTGAGGTTCTTCAGACGTAGATAATCAGTAGGCATCAGCCAGCGTGAAGACAGTGAAGCTGCGCTTCCATATTCAAATTTAGGCAATGTGGCATTCGTGTCGCCCGGGCCCGTCCACATCTTTGAGATGTCATAGTATGTCGGTACGGCACCACCGTATAGATATGAACCGCCATTGGAGTGCTGCCAAGTGGAGTAGTCAAAAGCATCACCACCCAATGAATAAGTGAAAGTGAAGCCCAAGTCGATAAACTTCCATTTGAGGTTGTTGGTAAGACCGCCTTCTATACTAGCCTGATGCTTGCCTACAATAGTTTTGTTGGCTTCAGAGATATTTGTAGTTGTCTTGCGGGCATTCTCTGTTCCGTCATTCAGATAGAACATTTCTTTACCGGTCTCAGCGTCGACTCCGGCGTATTCATAAACATAGTATGAATAGTAAGGTTCGCCTACACGGTGAATCAGCGGTCCTGATACGATTTCATTCTGCTGGCCATCCAATTTGGTCAGTTTGTTGCTGTTGTGTGCCATGTTCAGAGAAGTGGTCCACGTGAAATCCTTGTTTCTGAAATTGGTTGATGTAATGGTCAACTCAAAACCGGAGTTCTTCAGTGAACCGATGTTTTGCGGGGTGGTATACCCATAATTGCCATCATAATATCCGCCGACTTGTGATACGGGGAGGTCATATATAAGGTCGCTGGTTTTACGCTGATAGTAGTCGAATGTTACAGAGATACGGTCGATGAATGAAAGGTCGAGACCGATATTCCATGTTTTGTTCTTTTCCCATTTCAGGTCCGGGTTTGCAATTCCGACGATTGACATTCCTGACTGTCCATTGTATATGATTCCGTATTTATAAAGATTCATATAAGCGTAATAGTCTGATGGTTGCGTTCCGTTTACACCGTATGACACACGGAGCTTTCCATCTGTCAATATACTCTTGACGGGATTTAGGAAACTTTCGTCTATGAATCTCCATGCTCCGGAAACCGACCAGAAACTTCCCCAACGGTTTTCTCTTGCCAGACGTGAACTTCCGTCGGTACGATAGCTGAGACCGAGATAATATCTGTCTGCGTAGTTATAATTGGCACGTCCGAGGAACGAAGTCATGCGATAGCTCTGTCTGTTGGTTTCGGCACTTGTTGAACCGGCATTTGTCAATTCGTACAAATCACCCGGATAGTCTTGGCCTGCCATGTAGTTGAAAGCATATTCCGTATCTTGTGTTTCAAAGCCAAGCAGGGCATCAATATTGTGCAGACCGAAAGAGTTGATGTAAGAGAGCTGGGTTTGTGTATTCAGCTGGTCATTACGATTGACAATACGCTGCATAACACCACCCGGAGCGCCGTTGTTTGAGTGTCTGTCCCAAAGGACATCATTGGTACCTTGTGCGTAATCATAAGCAATCTTTTCACTTAAATTCAACTTGTCCCAAATATTATAGGTCAACTTGATTGTATTGAATGCCTTCATCAGGGTATAAACGTCAGAGCTGTGTTCTCTTTCATACAAAGGATTGACTCCAAATACGCCGCAACCATTGTTTAATGTGCCGTCTTCATTATAAGGGGTTGATGAGGGGCTTTGGAAGAATGCGTAATTGGCCACAGGTCCATCATAGGAGGTAGCTTCATTAGTTTTGTTTTGTCTTACTTTTGAGAATTGGCTTGTAACCTGAACTTCAAAGTCTCCAAACTTATGAGTGAGGTTTGCATTACCAGTGAAACGTTCCAGACCTTGTTTATAAATGATACCTTCCTGATTGGTATAAGCAGCTGAGGTGTAGAACTTGGTACGGTCGTTACCGCCAGATACGCTCAACTGGTAGTTCTGATGAGAACCGTTACGGAAAAGCAGGTCTTTCCAATCCGTCCATCCGGTCGAGGGTTTTGAAGCAAAATCCTCGATGTTTTGGTCTGCAAAAGTTGCGGCATCTGCATCGGACATGTTTCCGGTGTATAACCCGTAATTCTTGAGACCGGTCCATAAGAGTTCGCGGCGCGAGTCACCGTCGAGCATAGGACGATAATCTATTGCCATGTTTGAGAAACCCCAGTCGGAACGGAAACTTACATTTGTTTTGCCTTGTTTTCCGCTTTTCGTCGTAATGACCACAACACCGTTAGCAGCACGCGAGCCGTAAAGAGAGGCAGCCGCCGCATCTTTGATAACTGTGATAGACTCGATGTCATTGGTATTGAGTGAAGACAAAATATCAGTTCCTGCATCACTATAAGTGAACTCGGATAAGTCTCCACTTGTGACCGGTGTTCCGTCAATAACATAAAGCGGATTGTTTCCGGCATTGATGGAACCCATACCACGTACACGGATACTGCTTACAGAACCCGGATTACTTGAACTTGAGCCAAAAGTAACACCAGCGACATTACCAGAAAGTTTGTCGGCAACAGAAAGAACAGGTACATCTTCCAAGGTGGAAGTGTTTACAGTAGAAGCAGCTCCAGTAAATGATGCTTTTTTAAATGTACCGTAACCGGTAACCACAACCTCTTCAAGCAGCTCAGAATCGGATTTCAAAATTACCTTTACATGAGGTTTAATCGTTACTTCTTGGGTTTGCATACCAACAAACGAAATCACCAGAGTTTTCGCGGAACTACAACAAGTATATATTGTTGAAAAACAGCTGTTTATGTTTTTCGTAGAACAGAGTTTATTCTATTGTATATGATCTATAAAGGTATATGGCAAAGGGAGGTAAGTATCTCGAAGTACCCATTTCATACCGTTTTGAATAATTAAAAGCTGATAATAAGCACGTTATTATTAAATTTCATTCTACCCTTTTAATTTGTGATGTACTAATTAACCCAACAAATGTTTTTTATTCAAGAATAACGATAAATTATATAGCTGTCTCTTATACACATCTGACGCTGCCGACGATCTTACGCGTGTAGA
>ENA-OZEZ01000763-OZEZ01000763.1-human-gut-metagenome-genome-assembly--contig:-NODE-763-length-10467-cov-5.165866_pt1 | contig 10467 bp, 8 predicted proteins | sample MGYA00244609_ERZ653616 | MGnify/ENA primary metagenome ERZ653616 (study PRJEB26926, sample SAMN06164988) | human gut metagenome | biome: ENVO:00009003; feature: ENVO:2100002; material: ENVO:00002003...
CGAGATTAGCGAGTGTCTCGTGGGCTCGGAGATGTGTATAAGAGACAGACCGCCGTCTGTTTGAAAAATGCGGCCCTGCCTCTCCAAATGAGAGAGCAGGGCCTTTGCAGTATCTTCTTTGCCAGGGTGAAAACAAAGAAGCTGGTGTTCACAGAGGCCGGGGTACATCGTCACGATCCGTAGCAAGTCCGTAGCCTCGTTCCCATAGATTTCAGCCCTGGTCTTCATGGGGCTCACCTCCTTTATTAAAGGCGCCAATCAGACGCCTTCAAAGCGCATTGTTAAATAGGAATTGTGGAAAGACGCCATTAGAGCGTCAATCCGGCGTTTTTCGAGAATAGTAGGAAAAAAAGGCGTCTTATAGGCGTATTGGAACTGTCAATGATGCGTTTTCCGGAGATTACAGCAATCCTCTTTATTGGGATTTACAAAATCCCTCCAGAATTGATAGTGTTCCGTTACATCTTCACAGATTGTCTTCTGCGGAATATGGATTTTTTCCACGATCCGCTGCTTTTCTTTCAAAGGAAGATGATAGTAGCCTCCCTGCCGCACGGTATATTTAGAGAAATCAACACCCCGAAACCACTGCCTGATCCACGAATTGACGCGCAGAAATTCAACCACACACCGCTCAATTCCCAAATCATTCAGCTTGTCGAAATCCATGTATTCCTCAACGATGGGGCTTAATCGGATTGCCACATCATACCCTTCCGCTTGCAGAGCCTGAATTGCGCGGATACGCTGGCTGGGAGGACTGGCCTTTTCAAATTGGGCGGTTTGTGTATCGTCCAGACAGGTCACGGTAATTTGAATATGGGCCAGTTCCTTGTCCAAGATCTCTAAATACTCCGGGGCAGCGGGAAGTGCAGACTTCGTGACGATGAGATAGCTTACCCTGCACAGATTCATCTCCTGGATGGTCTGGTAGGTAGTGCGGTAGTGAAGTTCACAGGGCTGAAAACAGTCTGTCATGCCTCCAAGCCTGATGATGCTGCCGGATGGGAGACTGCGGATTTTCCGCCGGACCTTTTCAATATCTGCAACACGAGGATGCGCCGAATCCCATAATCCACGAAAATGAAGCAATGAACGGGCATAGCAGTAGTTACAGTTGTGTTGACAGCCGCAACCGTAAGTATCTAAACGGGTGTTATATTTGCATTTGTCGCCTTCATTGCCTCCAACTTGCTTAAAGAAACTCTTAAACTCGCTTTATATCACCTCTAAATTCATTGTTTGATTACTTTATTGTCGGATACATTGGACTCACCTCATATAAAATTCTAAATGGTTGCGGAGGACGGTACTGCCCCGCCGTCTGTTGGTAAAGCATCCAACCATGTTCTTTACACTACTCCGCGCAATAAAGGGAGGCGCTTCCGCACCTCCCAGAGAAAATGCCTTTTAAGCGGAATCAGCTTGTTCTTGGCGCTTGCGCTCCAAAAGCTCCCGCAGCTCCCTGCGGTCTGTGGTTATGAGATCCTTTTCCAATGGACTGGCCTTGAACTCCACCATGATATTGTTGTTATTGGTAGAGATCAGACCGCTGCCGCGCTCAAAGTGTGTGACCTCCATCGTTTCTGCGTCAGAGAGATGGAGGGTTTCCTGGACACGCTCCGCTTCGTCATCCTCCAGGTTGAGAATGATCTTAGTCTTGCTGTTGTTGATGATGCCTTTCCCGAAACGGCCTTCGTCCAGATTGAAAAAGTCGTTAAGGTCCTGGCTGGCGCAGATCGCTGATCCACCGAAGCCGCGAATCGTCTTGAAAATTTCCAAAACGAAATCACCGGCCAGCCGGGTGCCGGTGGCTCCGGCGCCGGAAAGAAGCTGCCAGCACTCGTCAATAAAAATGGCTTTTTCCTCGGTGCGGTCAGCTTTGGCGCGGTCCCAAACGAAATCAAGGGCCACGAACATCCCCACAGTCAGCAAATCACCAGTAAGCGAGGAAATATCCAGTACGGTGTACTTATTATCCAGCCGCACATTGGTCTGCTTGTTAAAGGTACTGGCGGAGCCATTCACCAGACGGTTGAGGATATGGGCCATGCGAGTGGTTTCCGGGGCGGCCTTCAAAATCTCATACAAGTCGCCCAGCACCGGCATCTCCCGGTAGCAGCCCGGATTGGCCGGGTCTTCCAATGAGGCGTTGTCATGGGTGATACCTTTGGAATTGTAGGTGCGGATCAGAGCCTCATCCAACAGCTGTCGTTCCTCGTGAGACATATCAGGGATCAACAGACTGAAGAATATGTGGAGTTGCTGGATTTTGGCGGCCAGTTCGGAGAGCTGGATTCCCGGTCCGTCCAGAAGCTCGCTGACAGACCGATCCACCTTGCGGATCTCCATCACATTGATGCAGTGCGGGCTGGCCGGGGAAATCTGGATAAACTCCCCGCCTACATTGGCACAGGCACGGTGGAATTCGTGCCCTTTCAGCGGCGCAATGATGAAAACGGGAATGTTTTTCCGCCTCATTCTTAACGCCATGAGCTGCATCGTAAAGGTCTTGCCTGCGCCGCTGGTACCCAGGATCGCCATATTGGCGTTCTTGTAAATCGCAGAGTTGAAAATATCCACGATGATGAGGGAACTGTTATATTTGTTGACCCCCAGAAGGATTCCGTTGTCGTCGCACATCTCAAACGAAGTGAACGGATAGCAGCTGGCCGCGCCTCCAGTCAACAGGTTGCGCTTACCACGCTCGAACAGTCCCTTTTCCATGGAAACCAGCGGGAGGGCAGAACAAAATGCCTGCTCCTCCCGAAAATGGCAGGTGCAGACATCCATATCCTGCGAAAGCAGGAGCTTTTTTATTTCGCTGGCCTTCCACTCCAGATCCTCCACAGAAGGGGCGGTCACAGTAATCAACAGGTTGAGATAATAGAAATCCTCATTGTTCGCAAGCCCCTCCTTCAGAAAATAGCCGCTCCGAATAGCGCCGTCTATATCATCGAAGTCCGTGTTCGTGTCGCTGGCATCCTTGATTTTTGACCGGTTGATGCGGAGCTGCTGGCCGACCCGCTGAATAATGCGCTCTTTGGGTTGACGCGAAAGAAACATATCGAGGTCAATACCATCACCGGCATTGACGATTAAACTCAGCCAGCCCGCGGGCACCTGGGTTTTGTAACCATCTGATGGGACGAGCAAATAGGTATAGTACAGCCCGTCTATACAGAGATACCGTCCATGGGTGAAGTCGATGCTTTTGGGAGCAGCAAATTCAGCCGCCGGGATGCGGTCAATCTCACCCTCCCGCCCCTTGTCGAGATACTGCGTCACAACTTCCTGCACCCGCACCGACAGAGGCTTGACCGCACTTTCATTTCGGCACAATAAATTATAGAAAACATCTACGGTAAATTCGTCCTCGTTTTCGTGGACAACGACCTCGTTGCCGCATTGACGCAGGTAATTGGATGCCGTGTGGACAGCACTTTGGAGAGATTGAATTGCCTCATCTTCCTGTTCGGAGCGCCGTGTGTTGTTCCAAGGCTCATACTCAAAAATCAAAAAGAAGCGTCGTGTAACCGCCTCATGGGAGCCGACCTGTTGAACAAAATCCAAATAGTCCTCTTGCATCAAGCGGCACTGTTCATTGTCCTCCTGCGCCATTTCACGGCGTACTGTGTCCAGGTGGCGGTTGATGTCGGCACGCCGGGTAAGCACTTTGATCTGCAATTTAACAGGACTGATTTTTAGGTATGAGACGAAAGAGTAGATAATATTTCTCTGTTCCCGTGCGCTCCGCAGCATGAAGTTGATGGGGACCACCTCAACCACCTTGACAAATCGGTGGTCTTTCGTGTAGATAATGCCGTTGGCGATCTTCTCAATGGGCAGATAGTCTGCCACCGGATTGACGCAGGGAGGCTTATCCTCCTTGATATGGGCGGGGCGTTTAGGCATTCGCTCTTTTTCAGGCCGCTTCTTTGCTTTCTTTTTCGCCTTATTGGCCTTGACAGGCCGTTCCTTCCTGGTGTTTTTCTTGGGCCGGAGCTTTTCGCGGATCTCATATCCACGGACTTCATCAAACTCAGCTGGGAAATCTGCTTCACCAGACCGCCGGTGCTTCGACGCCTTGGGCGTTCTCTCCTTTGGAGGCTTCTGTTTGAGATGCTTGCCGACTTTTTCACAGGGCTGTTCACCGTCACCGCCGACAACGCGGCGATTCCGCAGGTATTTCAGAAAAGTGACCAGAAACTGCGATAGGCTTTCTCCTGAAATGCCAATGAGGGCAACCAATGCCACCGGGAGCGCAGTCAGGCATAAAGCAATAATGCGGGCAGTCAATCCAAATGGAAGGAACAAAAAAACCGGCGTCCCGATGGCAAATGCCAGGATGCCGGCTTCAATCACATTCCGCGCACGGAACATACCGCCAAAAAAAGTGCCTGTTTCTATAAAGTTCGGCGGTATGATATAAATATCATGGTCATTCTTGTTGCTCATGTATTACCTCGTTTCTGATGCCGGGGTGCGATACAGTCAGCCAATAATCCAGAAAGGACCGCCTGCTGCCGCACGGCGGCTTGCTTCGTTTAAGATGATGGATAAATCCCAGAGTTGTTCACTGCGCTTATAACTGGCCGGGTCTGCCACCATGATCTGACCATCCTTCACGCCGCGAAGAACGATGAAATGGCCGGATGAAGTGAAATGCCCCTCGGACATAATTGCCACAACCAGCTTGCCGTCAGCAAGAGCGTCCAGAATCCGCTGGGGCTCGGAAGTCGTGCAGCCGGATACCGGAAGCCCCCATTCCTCTGCAGCAGCGGGAATCAATGCGTGATAAGAGCCGCTGCTTTTGCACCAATAGCCATTATCATATGACCACTTTGCCATTTCCACCGGGTCCACCATATCGTCCGTGAGGGAGGAAACCACGATTGCCATGGCGGTGGGGCCGCACCCATAGCCACCAATGTTATCGGTGCCATAGGGTTGACTGGCATAGCGTTCATCCAACTGATTGTAATAAACAACCGGGGTCCCGCCGTCGGTAAAGGTCACATCTCCAAGGGAGGGGATGCTGTTGCCGGTCCATTCAACCAGATTTTGCAGAAGTCCGTCACCAAGAAACAAACTGAGGTTGGAGGCATAATCAGCGGCCAGCTCCTTTTGTTCATCGGTAAGAGCAAAGACAGTATCAGCAAGATATGACTCACCATTGTAACGGATGGTGTAAACTATCCAAGTTTCCGTAGTTGTGATTTCTTCCCCGGTTTCCGGGTCCTCAGCCGTGACCTCACGGCTTTCCTGTACGCTGGTATAGGAGTAAAGATGTTCTTTATGCTCTCGCAGGGCAGAGGCCAGGCCATCCAGTGAAATGCTCTCAAAGTCTTCATCCCGGGCAGCACAATACTGCGAGATGATGAGGTTGGCGTTGTAGACAGGGCCGGAGGAATAGGGATTTTTGATCTCCATCTGGTCAGCCCCAGAAGAAGCAAAATCCTCCTCGATGCGGGCGATCACATCATCCAGGGCCTCACCCAAGATGGCGTTGATGGTAAAAGTGATGTCATTGGCGTTTTCCACGATAGCAGTTTCGCTGTTGAGGATAGGCGTATCAGGATCAGCTGGTGAAAAGGCATTGACCAGCCCGCCAAAAATCAAGCCGGGCAGCATCAAGAGGAAAAGGACAGGCAGCAAAAGCAGAATCGCAATGATAGCAATGATTTTGCCGATGTGCTTTCGGCCGGCCCAGACGGCCCCAGCCACAGCCCCATAGTGGCCGCCGGCGGCAGCACCTTTTGCGGCTCCAGAGATGGCCTTGCCAGCTTTGATAGCGCCTTTGACCGTATGTGCGGCAGAGGTCGCAGCATCTACTGTTTCGGCGGAGCTGTTTTTTTGTTCTTCAGCCATTATAGTTTGTCCTTTCTTTTGGGAGTAGGCGGCAGTTTCTTCACGATGGATTCGTGATAGGCAATCGAGCCGTCCGGTGCCATATAGGGAGATTTTTCAACCGCATCCGCAGCATACTGCTTATACCAGGCGGTACCATCTACGGCGTGAACGGTTGTGTACTGGCCTTCCGGCGCCACATACTGGTCTGCATGATACATACCAAAAGCGATGCCTTCTGGATGTTCCGGAGTGACTTCTGTGCCGGTAATGCGGCCGCCGCCAATCTCCACATTCTGATAAGTGGGAATATTCTCGGCCCCGGGCTCCAATGCCGCATGACCCATGTAGGAATGCAGAGCGTCTACAGCTTTATCCCCGGTCATAGTTCCCATCTGGGTGATACTCCCGGTAGCAACCGATCCTATGACATTGTTGGCAAAATTGCCTCCCTTGCTTACGGATGAAGCGTAGATATGTCCGCCGATGCCGCCTGCAGCACCGCCGACCAACCCGCTTAACCCGGAGGGTTTGGCATCTGGTGGCGTTGTAGCTGTTTTGACCGCATTGTTGGTAACATTCCTTTTAATCACACCAGCCAAACCGCCGCTGGCAAAACCAGCGCCGAATCCAGCGCCGCCTTTTCCGCCACCGCTTGCATTGACATGGGAGGAATGGCTGCTGCGGCCGCCCGCAAAGTGATTGCTGGCAAAGCTCTTAAATCCGCTGAATCCTCTGGCCGCAATCATAGCCTCCGCCAGCATACTGCCGCCGGTATGGCCGACATTGACGCCCAGACTCGCCATAAAAGAATCGATCTTCTGTGATACTTTAAGGAATCCGATTGCGCACATAAACCAGATCAGCACATTCCCCGAAACGGCCTCCTTGCCTACGGCGTCCACTTGTGCCTGAACTTCTTCCTCCGAAATAGCGAAAGCAGGCTGGCAGAACAGGCAGGAGAGGGCTGTGACCATCAGCGCAAGGAACAAAATTTTCTTGAGTCTTTTCAAAATGGCCCTCCTTACAAAGAGAGCGGGTTGGAGATAAACGAACCAACCATGCTCGTGAACAGGCGCAGGCACCAGGCGTTCATCAGCAGAAGAAAAATCTGACCGCCCAGCATCCGGCACCAGGATTTCCAGATGTTTGATGTTGTCTGGCTTGCCCCCATGGAAAAGGCTACTGGAGCCGTATAGACCAGCACGCCGAGCAATACATATCGCTCTGCCGCTTCCAGCAGCAACTTCAGGTAGTTCCACGCCAGAATGATGACTAATATCAGAGTGATAAGGGCCACAGCCCCATTGGCGCACACCCCGATGATGACCAGCATGACAGAGTTGAAATCTGCAAAACTGAGTGCCGGCAGCTCCGAATCCATAATCCAGTTGTACGGTGTGCCGCCGATGGTCAGGATCATGCTGACAATCTCATTGGAGAAGAACGCCAAAAGAATAAAAATGACGGATCGGATGCTCAATTTGAGCGGGTCTTCCGCTTCAATACCGGCTCCCAGGCCAAAGTTCTTGAACAGCTGCCACACCCAGTTGAGGAGAATGATACCGATGCCCAGTGCGACAAAAACGCTGTACATCGTTTCGGCTGCGGGAAAGTAGCGCAGAAATACCGCCATATCGCAGCCCAGTGCCCCCAAAACCGAGGTGGTTATCAAGTCAAGGCCCGCCATGACCTGCTCTGCAATCCATTCAACAATGCCGTCCAGAATACCCATAGGTCATGCCTCCTTTCGTCGGGTATCAATGTGATGCCGATCAACCTGCCCACTGACCACCCTCAAAGAAGGGGACGATATAGGACATGATAAAGCCCAGACTGTTTAAGATGGCCCAGGTGATAACAATTCGTTTGAGCCAAGCTCTGCTTTCATCCACCGTTTTACCAGAACGGGAGAAATTCATGAGCAGCAATGCTACCGAAGCGGTCACAATGGCCGCAATCGTGGAGATAGCGAGGATCTGCGTGTAGACATCCTGCATGATTTCTGTGGCCTTTGTCCAAACATCGGTTGCGGCAAAGGCCGGCTGGCTGAACATCAATGAGACGGTGGGACACAGAAACGCCATATAAGCGATTCTGCCAATGGAAAAACGGCGCGGAGGGCTGGTATCGCCGTTTCGCTTTTGGTGAGGAATCTTGCGTTTTTTCAATTTTCGGACCTCCAATCCAAATGTAATATGCGGGACTCAAACAAAAGAGGAGCCCGCAGCTCTTGTAATAGATGCGGGCTCCCTCCCCAATCGGCCGATTATTAGGGCAGCAAAAAAGCACCTTGAAAAAGGTGCCGTTCACTGCCTGCATTCAGTTTTGGGTGCAAGTTTGAGCATATTCAGTTTAGCACACCAGGATTTACGGCTCAAGGGCAGGAATGCGCCAATTTCATTCCCGTATTCTGCCAATTATTTGCCCTTGGCCTTTTCATCTGGTTTTGGCGCTGGAAAGAACTGTTCCAGCATATCCAAACTGTCTTTGGAGGTGTACCCCCATAGTACGGAACTGAGTGCGTCAATGGCTTCCCTGCGCCTGCGGTAGTAAGTACGGAATGAGATGTCCCGGATATGCGGACGCAAATTCTCGATGATCTCCTCCACATTTTTGAGTTGCTGCGGGGAGAGGAAGGAGTAGTAAAGCAGCCAGTAATAGGCCTCGCCGTTCTTGTGGCGGGTACGAAGCAATTCGACTGCTGAATCCAAAAGTTTCAGCATCTTGTGGCTGCGCTCAATGCACTTGGCATGGTGTTCAATATCGCTCCCATTCAGATCGGCGCCGGCCAGATAGATGGAATCCAGAAATTCCTCGATGGATGTGCCGTATTCGATCTCAAACTTGGACCGCACATGCTGGACAGAAATCTCCAGGCTCCACACCACATCGCGGTATTTTTTCAACAGTTTCCATGTATCATGGTACAGCGGGTTTTCTGCGACATCTTTTTCAACAAATTTTTTCATGGTAAGACCTCCTTGTTCAATTCTCCGCGATGGGAGAGAGTGTAAGTTCAAAAGTGGTGACCTGTCTGTTCCCGCACAGAATAGACAGGCCAAAACAGAGCGTTGACTGTTCCCGCACGCGGGGTAGTAAATCTTCCCGGCAGTCACCCGATAAGGGATATAACTTATAGCGGGAGAGGGGGCAACCAAAGCACGAAATCCCTTGTGCCATCAGGATTTGAGCCATCTTTTGGATGATAATTTCAATGTGCGATTTTGAAACGCTATTGAGTTCGTTTGAAACGATAACCTCATGCTCTATACTTGGTGTGTTTTGGCTGGAGCCTGATTCATCGGGGAGTTCCAAACGGATGTTGAGCGTCATAGCGACCTCCTCTTTGTCCACCATAACATCCGATATTTCAAACATGGTGGACAGGTAATTTTTCAAATAGACCACGCTGCCGTGTCGGCCCGGGAAGGACATAAGGGAGATATAGTCCAGCGCGGCCAGCTTTTTGAGGACGCGGCCGACTGTCGCCCGGGACAACCCCCAGCGGACAGCCAGTTCAGTGTAGGCAACAAGAGGATTGCCGGTGCCGTTGCGGAAATAGACTACTGGCCCCAGGTCTGACCCCTGTACCTGATTATCGTTGTAGACGGCTGAAACCCAGAGGTCCAGAATAATATCCATTTCGGAGCATCGGCTTGTGCTGATGAGATCTGTGACAACGGAAACGGGTAGAAAGAAAAAGCCGGTATCCTTTTGGCAGGGAGCATTATATTCAAGCACCGTGTTATGCCGCGCCCAGTCGCAAATTTTATAGCGGATCACATTGCCGCGATCCAGTGTCTGAAAAGTGATAAAGTGCTGTTTCTGCAGTTGTTCCAGCACTGTCAACGCCTGGCATTGAAACCGTGTGCGAAACCATTGGGACACTTCCTTGAGTGTGCAGACCCATTCGCCCGGATAGATGGTATAGCTAATACCATCTATCCGGCGGTATGAAGTGCGGAAGTTTGCGTAGCTGCAAAGCACGGTAAAATAAAAAAGACCAGAGCCTCCGCTTGCGCGAATGCTCCGGTCTGCCATCAGCCGATGGACGAATTGCCGATAAATCCGGCATCGTGGGTAATCCACGACCTGTTTGATTTGCAATTGATATTCTGGCATGGTGTACTCCTTTTTATATATAAGGTATGAAATTCGGTATCAGGGTTAAAAAATCGTTGACTTGAACATCTACAAAGCTTATGCTATACTTGTTTCTGTATGGATCTGCTTGAAATAATATGTAGAGTTTATACAGACCTTATTACAGCCGAGCAATTTTATATTGTGGTCGCTTGTAGGCCGATGAAGCCTATTGCTGTGCCAATTTCAAGCCGATTTTGTGCCAATACAACTTTCTACAACTTTTCTACAACTTTTGCCTCAAACCAGACGGCACAGGAGGACATCCTATGGAATCCAAAAAGTTAGAAAAACCATGTGAGAATGCCACTTTTCAAGCTCTGCAAGGCGTGATGAAACCGGATGAAGAGACCGGAGGGGTGTTCCCCACCATGAAGCCCACGGACGTCCCCGCCAAGGCCAAGGCCCCCGCTGCCCAGGAGGAGAAGCAGCTGTCTCTTATACACATCTGACGCTGCCGACGATCTTACG
>ENA-OZEZ01000764-OZEZ01000764.1-human-gut-metagenome-genome-assembly--contig:-NODE-764-length-10451-cov-4.515006_pt1 | contig 10451 bp, 6 predicted proteins | sample MGYA00244609_ERZ653616 | MGnify/ENA primary metagenome ERZ653616 (study PRJEB26926, sample SAMN06164988) | human gut metagenome | biome: ENVO:00009003; feature: ENVO:2100002; material: ENVO:00002003...
GACTTCCCCCGCTCCGGGGGAAGATGTCACCGCAGGTGACAAAAGGGGGAATCTGTCAAAGCCGTCAGGCTTTGACTGAGAGGGCGAGGACGCTGCGTGACCAGCAGGAGCAGACGGAAGGGGTATTCCCAGGCTATCAGCTTTATACCCGAGCAGTAAACTGTGCCGCTATGCCAAAGGCTCCCTCCCAGAGGGAGCTGGCAAAGCCGTCAGGCTTTGACTGAGGGCGTTCCCCTATAACGCAGCAGAGCCGTCCGGTAGTTGCCGGGCGGCTCTGCTGTGCTTATTGGAAAGGATCGATCGGGAGATGGCAATTGTTATGTTTTGCCGGGCGCGGCTTTTTCAGCCGGGCACGGACGCGGATGACCGATGCTCCGGTCACACGCTTGACGGGGCGTAATGATGCCTTTAGCCCCTATCAGGAAGGGAGGTTCTGTGTCATGCTTAGTGTACCACGATTTGCCCGTTTTGGACGATTTTCGGCACGAATCGACCCGCAAATGCGTTGAAACGACCCGGCGGCGCAAAAGCAGCCGGACGCACCCGCAAAAAGCAGAAAACCGCCCGGCTTGCGGTTACCGGGCGGTTTTCTGTCTCTATAGGAAAATATGGGAATGACGTGCTTTCAGAGTACATCTCTGTCCCTGCATTATACCACCGGCGGCAGAAAAAGTGGAGTGCTTTTGCACGAAATCCCCAATAATGGCTCGAAATGCCTTTTACCGGGCGGCATCGCGGCGCAAAACGCCCGCCAACGCAAAAAGGGACTGCTGCACAGCGCTGTGCAGCAGTCCCTGCGGGGTTATAAGGGGTTACGGGTCAGCGGGCTCAGCCGCGCTGCTGATAGGTCTTCCAAGTGCGGATGACCTCCAAGCGGCTTACGCGGCTGCCGGGCTTGAAGCTGCCGTCCTGTGCAGACATCAGGCCGGTATCCACTGCCCAGCGGATGGCCTGCAGCTCTGCGGCATCGGCTGCCACATCGTTGAACAGTGCCGTGCTCTGGGTAGCGGGCTTGCCTGCGGCAGTCCACAGTGCAACAGCCAGCTGCTGACGGTTAGCGGGGATCGCCACGCCCTCGGGCAGAACGCTCTTCAGGTAGGCGGCGGTGCCTGCAATGTAAGCGCCTACGCCAACGGCTGCGCCGCCCACAGCGGCTACCATCACGATAGCGCCGCCGCCGTCATCGCTGGGTGCGGGTGCGGGAGTGGGAGTCGGGGTCGGCTCAGGATCGGTCGTAGAAGGTGTGCCAAAGTTAGCCGTCAGTTCCACATCGTGGTCAGGCATGGTGAACTCCAGCACACGCTTGGTGCTCTGCTCCTCGGTCAGTTCCAGACCAGTCCAGTTCTTGAACACGCTGGTCTCGGTGTCCGGGTTTGCGGTAGCCTTGAGCTCTGTACCCGCAGGCACAGCCGTCAGGTCGACTTCATCACCGTTCTTCATGGTGACCTGTGCGTTTTTGACCGTCAGTGCAAAGGTCGTGGGTACCGGGTCGGGAGTAGTGGTCCCCTTCACAACGTAAGTGCCCACCTTTTCGGTAGTAGTAGCGTAATAGTTCGCATCCTCGGCCACCTTAACGTACACATCGTAGCTGCCGGGGGCGGTGGGGACAGTCTCGCTGCGGTCTGTGCCGTACAGCAGGGTGATCTGCGTCGGGTCGGCATCGTAATAGTTCGTGCCTGTGTAGGCCGCCTTGTTCTTGGCAGCATCGTAGGTAAAGTCCGCAGCTACGGGCGTGTAGCGGATGGCGTCCTCACCTGCAATAATAAAGCCAGCCTGATATTTTTCGCCCTCCTCTGCAGTGATGACCACCTGATAGCGGCCATAGGGAGTACCCTCCACGGGGTACGTATTAACGGGCAGTGACTTGCCTGCATTTACGCCGGTAATGCACTTATACTCAAACGTGAGCTCACCAACGCCTTCTGCTGTTCTGCAGGTCAGCGTGTAGGTGCCGTCCCCGTTGGGTTCAGCCTTAAAGTCCCTTGCTTTAAAGTTCTTAAAGGGCAGCTTCACGGTGTACTGCCCGACTAACGGATACTGGGAATCGTTATCCTGATTGCTATTATAGTAGTTGTTACCGTTCACCGCAAGGCGAACTTCGTAGGTACCCACCTCGGTAGGCACAGAGGAGAAGCAAGAGTTTGGTTCGTCGTAGTACCGAAGTTTAGCCTGCGGGACTTCCTCGCCGAAATAGTGCTCGCCGTTATAGGTCACCGTGCCGGTCTTGACATCCCATTCGAAGTCAGTGAGAACCGGGGTATACTTGATCACGGTTTCGCCGATATCGACCGAACCGCTCGTGTACTTTTCGCCCTCTTCGGCTACAACGCGCTTTTTATAGATGCCATAGTTGTCCGGCTGGTCATAGGGCATACTGGTAAACTCCGCATCATCGTAGGTGCGCACATAGACAAGGCTCAGCTTGCCCACGCCCTCCTGATAGCAGGTAACCTTTGTACCCTCCGTCGTTTCTTCAAAGGTAAAGTCATGCTCGCTCAGGACAGAGAAGGGCAGCTTTCCTTCGCTCTGGTTCACCACAATGGGCGCGCCGTCATTCAAGGCGGTCAGGGTCAGTGTCAGGCCGTCTGCGGAAAGCTGTCCGCCGGTATAATCGCGGACATCAGCACCGTTGATGTTCTCGACCGGCTTGCTGAAGGTGATATTCATCTCAACATCGCCGATACGGTAAAGCTCCTTGGTCTCCTTCGTCACAATCACGCCGTTTACGCTTTTCACCGTGCCGTCGTCTGCAACGATCAGCTTGCTCAGCTGCTGACCATTAGCACGGTGCCGGCTTTCGATGGGGCTAAAGCTCACCGTATTGGAAACAGCAGCCTTGCTGGAAGTATCCGCCATCAGGCTGCCGGTGATCACGGCATTTCGGATGACCGTTCCTTCCAATGTATAATAGTCGGGCAGCTTGATATTGTTGAACACGCCGCCAAGGATCTGGGCATTACTACTATCCAACTGGACAGTTGCGTCGAACTGACCGCCGTTGATGGTGCCACTAGCCTTAACATTCTTCTGGAAGGTGCCGCCGGTGATGGTGCCGTTATAGCCCAAAGTGACATCCGCTTCGAACTGACCATCGGTGATCTCGCCGTAAGCTTCGACGCTCTTCTGGAAGGTGCCGCCGGTGATGGTGCCGCTATAGCCCAAAGTGACATCCGCGTCGAACTGACCATCGGTGATCTTGCCGTAAGCTTGGACGCTCTTCTTGAAGATGCCGTTGGCGATGGTTCCATTAGCTTCGACGCTCTCCTTGAAGGTGCCGCCGGTGATGCTGCTGTTTTCATCCGCGTGGACAGCCTTCTGGAAAGTGCCGCCCTCAATAATGGCGTTCTGGGCGGTAATAGGCGCGCCTGCCTGAATGTCCGTAACCGTCACATCCGTCAGTATGATCTGATCGGAAGCAATGGCCTTATGATAGGGGTTGATGGTATCCGAGGTCAGATTCACCGGGCTGCTGCCATCGGGGCTGGTGAGGATAAGCACCGACATCGTTCTATAACCATCCTCGACCACAAGGTATTGCCAGCCAAGACCCTCATAGATATCGCCGGTCATACCATCCTGGTTCACGGAATGCGGGGTCACTTCGGTCAGGTCGGGCTTACCTTCTTCGGTAATGCGCAGGGGCTTGAGGTTGCTGGCATCGCCAGCCTGATTTACCAGAATCTCCTTGCCATCGTTGTTGCCGTAAATATGCAGTATATTACCCTCGGCATAGGTCTGTTCATTTGCACCGTTGATGCTGTATACATCGGTGTTCAGGGTAAGCTCTGCGCTGGCATTGCCCACCAGATAGATGGTATTGACAGAAAGGGGCAGGTCTCTGCCGTTGATCGCAGTCACACCGCCGTTGCGCACGGTCAGCGTGCTGAGCTGCTGGCCAGCGGCAAGCGCATTCTTTATGCTGGTGCCGTCAGACAGCTTGCACAGAACGGTGTCGGAAATGGCAAGGTAGCCGCCATGCCACTCGAAGCTCTGAGCCACTACATTGGAAATGGTGCAATTGCCCGCGCAGGTGAGGTAATCAAAGGTGCTGTCCTTGATCGTGACATCTGTGAAATCTGCCTGACGGATGATGCCGCCGGTCACGGTAGCATTCGAAAGCTCGACAGCGCAGTTGATGGGCACTGCGCTCAGCTGGCTGAAATTGATCTCCTTACTGCCCTGATCCCCGAGCTTCAGTTCTCCGGTCACACTGGCGATATTGGGGTAGCAGGTATAAGTCCAGCCCTTGCCAAAGTATACGCAGACCTTGCTTCTATCCTCGTCCAGACTGTACACATGGGGCACATCGTTCACATCGGGCGTACCATCACCGGTAAAGCTCAGTTCCTTGTCCGTGGGCGGGATCGGAGTCAGTGCTATGGGTGCGTTGCTCTCTGAAAGCGGCGGGAACATACTGACCTCGGCAGAGATCGTTGTACCGTCTCCACTGATGGAAATCGTGCCATAGCCGTTCAAGGGGGCGTTGCTGATACCTACAGGCAGGGAGCGGATGTCGGACGTGCCACCGATTGCTGCCGCCCATTTAACGCAGCCGGGAGCGTACTGCACCTCCAGCTTCAGGCTGTGATCGCTGTACCGCTTGAGCATATACACATCCCCGGTCACCGGCTGGCCGTTCAGGGTGCAGCCCTCCGGCAGGATCAGCTTGTGTGCCTGCTGCTGCGTAGTGGACTGCAGGCCGGAAATATCCTTGAAGTAGCCGCCCTTGACGCTGCCGCCGTTCTCGGTCAGCTTACCGTAGGTGCCGCCGTCAATGGTGCCGTTTTCCAGCACTGCTTCGGCGTAGCTGCCGCCCAGAACGCAGGCATCCGGGTTGCCGACCCAAAGCTGACCCTTGACCACGCCGTCCCGCAGATATACTTCATTGCCGGAATTTGTGATGGCCACATTCCAGTTGTACTTGTTGCCGGACAGAATGTACTCTGTCTTTGCATTTGCAACGCCGGCAATGGCCAGCCAGTTGTTGGAGCTGTCGTAGCTCCAGCCGGTGCCGGACTGCTTTTCGGGCAGACCGTCCGCGCCGATCTCGATCGTAACGACGGAATTTGTTGTTTCCTCGTTCGTACCGGCAGCTGTCGTCTCTGCTGCCGCAGCAGACGTCCCAGCATCTGCAAATGCAGATACCGGGAGGATGGAGAGCACCATACTGAGCGCCAGTATCATGCTCACGATGCGTTTTTTCATGATATCCTCTCCTTTGTTGATCGATTTATCCGGCTATACCCCCAAACGGAACAACCGGAACGGACAAAAGACCAAGTTGAGTATAACACTAAAGTTTACGGAAATAAAGCATTTTCGCCTGCCGCATCTGCCAAAATTTGGTACAAAAATATGGGCAAAATCACCATACGGGGGGGGGTATATTGTAAGTGCGTGATAAAAACTCCCTCAGTCAAAGCCTGCGGCTTTGACTGCTCCCTCGAAAATTACCCCTTCCGTCTGCTCCCGTTGGTCGCGCAGCGTCCTCGCCCTCTCAGTCAAAGCCTGTCGGCTTTGACAGCTCTCCCAAAGGGAGAGGTGGATGCGAACGTAGTGAGCAGACGGAGAGGGCGAGGTTGCTTCTCCGCAGCGCCGCCGCTTCCGCAGGAAGCAGGCGCTGCAAATGCCGCTTGCCATTACGACCCCACCCGTGAAAATGGGATAGCGGAGCGTCCGCAGACGCTCCGCTATCCCGAAAATTAAAATAATTCTTCCGCTGAATATGCCCAAAGCAACGCGGAGGGCATTTTCAATCGTTCTCCACCCCGGGACACCCGGCGGCGCGCCATGCGGCGCACAGCACCTCTTTTTCCGCCTTGGAAAGCTTTTTCAGGGCGGCTTCCCGCCGCAAAGCGGCGCTCCTGTCCGCGCAGCGCTCCAGATAGTCAAACCCGACCGCGCCGTGGGCGCGGGTGTAGCGTGCCCCTTTGCCGCTCTGGTGCGCTTTCAGCCGGGCGGCGGGGTGGTTCGTCCAACCGGTGTACAGCTGCCCGCCGGTGCAGCGCACCATGTAGACGTAGGCGGCGTCAGGCAAGGCGGCCATTGTTCTTCAGTACCTGACGGCAGGCGGCAAGAGCGGTCTCCTTGTCCTTGGCGGTGATCAAAAAGCGGCTGGCGTGGCAGAAGCTGATGCCCGGGATGCCGCTCTTCTGCTCGATGACCTCCTGCGGCTGCCCCGCCCACGACTGCGGGAACGGCAGCTTGGACTTTTTGGTCTTGTGGTCGGTGACGCACTGGGCGCTCCACCCGCCGCGCTGGCTGGGGTACACCACAAACAGGGCGTCGGTCTTGTACAAGCCGTTTTTCCACGGCAGATAGCAGGGCAGCACCACGATGCCGTCGCGGGAGCTGCGGTACGCCTGCTGCACTTTTTCGTCCGCACGGTTCACGGCGTTGGCGCTGTCGATCTGGTTTTCCAGTATCTGCTTTGCCACGGCCACCGCCTTGAAAAAGCAGCTGTCCTGATCTTCTTTGGAGTCCCACACCGGGTTAAAAAAGCCGATGGCATCGCACAGGCTGTTCTGCTCGCCGGTGTTGTCGTTCAGGTCCAGCGGCTGGATAAAGTTCTCGTCGATGAGCCGGGCCTGCCGCTCGCCCACAAGGCCGGGGCCCAGCACCCGCCACAGCAGGCCAAAGGCCGCGTAGGGCACGCCGTTGGCGCGGTACTCCCGGGGCTCCTGATGGTGGTCGAACATCCCAAAGCCGATATCATACACGATGCCGTCAAAATCGTCAGGCACGGTAAAGCCCCGGGTGATCTTGATATCCGGGCGCAGAATTTGCAATAGCGCCGTAGCAAACACGTCATCGGCATGGAACTTGCCGGCGTGGGTAAAACCGTTTGCGGGAATTTTCATGGATTTGATACCTCTTCTTTACTTTCAGATACACCTTGGTTTTGTCTGGTATCAGTATAGCACAATCCCGCCCGTGGGACAACAAAAAGGAACGGCAGCACTGCCGTTCCTTTTGCGCGGGATGATTTGGAATGCGCTCCGCTGCGCTCTGCGCATCAATAGCGGAGGAATTATTTTTATTTCGGGATAGCGGAGCGTCTGCGGACGCTCCGCTATCCCATTTTTCACAGAAAAGGGTATGAAATGCAGTTTGCGGTTGCGACCCCTCCTGTGAAAATGCGTTTGGAGCGCTCCGCAGAGCGCGACAAACGCGAATCTATAAATCATATTTCCGCTAAACATGGCTAGAGCGCAGCGGAAGCCATTTTCAATCGTCTCACACGAAAAAAGGCCGCTGCACAGCGGTTTGTGCAGCAGCCTTTAACAGTTTTGCGTTACAGCGCCGAGTAGCCAAAGCTGTTCACCAGCGCGTCAATGTGCTGCCCGGCTTTGCACAGGGGGCAGTCGCGGGAGTCGAAGCTGGCGTAATCCGGCAGACTGGTGGGGTCAAAGATGGAGGTGACCGGGTAGCCCAAGCACTCGTGGGTGGTGGCAAAAATAGCCGAAAGCCCTGCCACGATGCCGCCGTAGTAGTTCACGGCTTCCACGGCTGCCTGAATGGTGTAGCCGGTGGTGATGGATGCCGCAAGGATGAGCACGTGCTTGCCCTTGACCATGGGGGCAAGATTGTCCCGCAGAATGATCTGGCTGCCGGAAGTGTACTCCGGCGTGACGATATAGATGGTCTTGTGGGCGTTCATATTGGTAAAGCCGTCCTTGGTCAGCTCGTTGGCAAGGCAGGTGCCGATGACCTGTGTGCCGTCCAGACAGAGCACGGTATCCACGATGGTGCTGTGCTGGTAAGCGCTGACCAGCTCCTTTGCCACGGCCTTTGCCTCGGAAAGGCGGGTCTTTTGGGTGGTCACGTCGATATAATAGTTGATGTGGCTGTGGCTGGTGGCAAAATGTCCCTTGGCCACCCGCAGGAACAGTTCGCTTTTGCTGGTGGGAAGCTTGACCATGTTGATCATTGTACAGCACTCCTTTTTTCACCGGGCGCAGCTGCGCCGCAAAATACAAAACAGCGCGGCAACGTTCCGGCTGCTGCGCTTATTTTTCTTCTCTGCTTCTTTATTGTACTGAAAAATGCCGCTGTGCACAAGACACAAACCTGACGAAAAACCTTGCTTTTTTACAGACATATCGCCGAAAACTTGGATGCAAAAAGACCGCCGCGCAAAATGCGCAGCGGTCTTTGGTAAAAGCGCAGCGATTATGGATCTGCTCAGCCGTTGCTCTTCTTGGCGGCCTCGGCCAGAGCCTTGTCGTACACTTCCTTGGTGATCTCCCAAGTCATGGAGTACTCAGAGTTCTCGCGGATGGGCATATACTTGAACACCACAGTGTAGCCGTCCTGCAGGTCGGGCACCTTGGCGGCTTCAAGATGGAGCGTGATGGGCGTCTTTTTCACGATCAGGCTGTTCTCGGCGTCCGTGATCTTCACGCCGCCGTTGTTTCCGCTGAAGTAGACCTGCTTGCCCTCGGCGTCCTTGATGGCAAGAGAGAAGCGGTAGGGATCCAGCGGGATGGGGTTTGCGCGGCCAGACTCGATGTCGACTTCCATCGTGCAGGTGCCGTTTTCGATCTTCAAACCCCGCAGACCGCCGATCACCTGCAGCTCGCTGGTGATCGCACTGGGCAGCGCTTTGCTTACCGGGTTGTTGGGATCCTGATACTCACAGCCGCCCAGCAGACTGGCACCGGCCACAGCCACTGCGGTGGCTGCCGAATACTTCAGGAATGCGCGGCGGGAAAATGTATAAGACATAGCTTGTTCCTCCGTTTTTTACCAGTATGTTGGGGCTCAGGTCGCAGACTTCAAGGCGTCTGCGTTCAGCTCCCAGTTGGCGCTGAACTCGCTGTACTCCAGATCGGGATAGAAGGTAAAGGTCACCGGGCCGTCCGTCAGTGCGTTCAGACCCTTTGCGGTCACATAATAAGTAACGGTCTCGCCCTTCTTGACCTGATGGCTCAGCGCATCAGGAGAAGTCACCTGCAGCTTATCGTTCTGGTAGGCCAGATACTCGTCTGCCTTTACGGCAAAGTTTGCCTTGGTCACTTCCAGTGCGTTATTGCGGCCGTTGGTCACCACCAGCTTAAAGGTGGTGATATCGGAAGTGGCATCGCACTCCACCTGCTCCAGCTTGGATACGACTTTCAGCACCCTGTTGCTGGTGCCGACGGCGCGCTGCACCGGGGCATCGCCGCCGCAGCCGGTCAGCAGACTGCTGCCAGCCACAACTACAGCGGTAAGTGCGGTATATTTCAGGAAAGAGCGGCGGGAAAATTCCCCAGTCATATTCGTTCCTCCTTCAGAACACATCAATACAGATTCTGCCATAAGGCACTACCTATACAATAGGCGAAACAGAGAAAAATGTCAATGATTTTCCGCAAAACAAATGTGAAGATTTTGTGGCAGCATCGTACATTTTAGACGAAGCTTAAGCGGATTTTTTGGCAATTGTGTCAGCTGCGGATCACATCGGAAGCGTTCATGACAAAGGTCAGGCTCTTGCCCTCCAGGAAGGTGGGCACGTAGGTGACCTTCAGCTGCTTCCAGTCCTTGGGCACCATGATCATCAGCACGATGTAGGCGCTGCCCTGCGGGGGCAGGCTCTCTGCATCGGAAAAGCTCTGGGAATTGGCGTTGTACAGCGAGATATTGGCGCAGCAGGCTGCGGGCTGGCCATCGCAGACGGCGGTAAAGTCCGGGGTGGCAGCGGCCATGGCCTGAAAGTTTGCGTCCACGTTCTCCAGCGGGGGCACGGGGTAGGCCTCGTTGATGGCATCAATGCCCTGTGCGCCGATGGCGTAGCTCTCGGTCTTGCTGCGGTTGACGGTGGTCACCCGCACGCCCAGATACTCGTAGCCCGCCGGCTGCACGGGATCCTGCGTCAGGTGGAACACGCTGGTCAGCTGCACGCCCAGACCGTTCCAGTTCTTGACGGTGTCGCCCACCTTCACGTCGTTGACGGTGGTGTTGCTGCCATTGGTCTTGCAGCCGCTCAGCAGGCTGGCAGAGCCGACCGCTGCAGCGGAAACACCTGCACACTTCAGGAATGCACGGCGGGAAATCTTGTTCGACATAGGTATTGTCCTCCTCTTGATCGGTGGAAATGTTGTCCTTTCCAGAATCTTCTACTCTGTTTATACCGTTTTTGGTGCACAGATGCAAGAGTTTGGTGGAACAATTCACAGGAATATCACCCCGGTACGACGGGATTTCAGTCCTCGGGGGTCAGGCCCTTGACGTGGGTCTCGCTGGTCTTGACCAGATTCAGCAGGCTGGGGGTGTACAGCGGGAACTCGCGGGTCAGGCTCTCGGTGGTCATGGCAAGGCAGGCGGGGTCCTTCACGCCTTCGCCGCCGTTCACGTCCTCCCCGGCCAGCAGGGCTTCCACATTGGCCTCGGACATGCGCATCACGGCGTCGGAATAGCCGCGCCAGCGGTGGGCACCGATGCTGAACATACTGGACGCGTTGTGGGGC
>ENA-OZEZ01000769-OZEZ01000769.1-human-gut-metagenome-genome-assembly--contig:-NODE-769-length-10422-cov-4.642616_pt1 | contig 10422 bp, 8 predicted proteins | sample MGYA00244609_ERZ653616 | MGnify/ENA primary metagenome ERZ653616 (study PRJEB26926, sample SAMN06164988) | human gut metagenome | biome: ENVO:00009003; feature: ENVO:2100002; material: ENVO:00002003...
GCGCACGACTATGCCGCGCTCGGCTCTGCGGCAGACTTTGCCCTGCTGATGACCTACGAATGGGGTTACGCGCTGTCCGCGCCGATGGCGGTCGCACCGATTAACAAGGTAGAGCAGGTCGTGCGGTTTGCCGTGTCGCAGGTGCCGCCGGATAAGCTGTTCATGGGCATCCCGAACTACGGCTACGACTGGACACTGCCCTATGCGCAGGGACAGTCGCGCGCCCGCAGTCTGGGCAATGTGCAGGCCGTCGAGCAGGCGATTCAGGTCGGCGCGCCTATACGCTACGATGACACGGCGCAGTCTCCGCACTACAACTACTGGCGCGACCGTGCCGAGCACGAGGTCTGGTTCGAGGACGCGCGTTCTGTCCGTGCCAAGCTGGCGCTTGCCGGAGAATATCAGCTGACAGGCGTCAGCATCTGGAATATCATGCGGTATTTTCCGCAGCTGTGGCTTGTGCTGAACAGCCTGTATATGATCAGCGAGCATCGCACCGACCTGCGGGTGATCAAGGCGGTATTTGAGCTGCGCACCATGAGTGAGTGCGGCTTTATGCCGCAGATTGTCTGCTGCCGGGACTGTGGCACCTACGATGAAGGAGATGCCTTTTATCTGGACGCACAGGAAGGGCATCTGCTCTGTGCAGCCTGCGCCGCAAAGGCAGGCAAGAACTGCAATCTGGACAAGGCTGCGCTGTTTGCACTGCGTCACATCTGCTTGGTAGAGGACAAAAAAATATTTGCATTCAAGATCTCTGTGGGCAGTCTGGCAAAGCTTTCCGCAGTGGCTGAAAACTATGCCCTGACGCATCTGGATAAGCCGCTGAAGAGTTATGCCTTTTTGAAAAGCGTGCTGCCCTGACCAAAAAGGAACAGTATGGAAACAAGCTACTTAAAAACATTAGAATTGGATAAGATCATTGCCCGTGCAGCAGAGGGCTGCGTATGCAAGGAAGCCCGTGCCATGCTGCTGGCTATTGAGCCGCAGTGCGACCCGGATGAGGTGCGCTACGCACTGGAACAGACGGACGCCATCAACACTCTGCTGATCAAAAACGGCTCGCCGCGCTTTGGCGGAGTGGAGGGGGTCAGTCAGCTTGCCGCCCGTGCCGTAAAGGGCGGTGTACTTTCTATGGGCGAGCTGCTGATGGTGGCCGGTGCGTTGCGTAATTTTCAGCACCTGACCAGCTGGTACGGCTCCTCTGAGCACGATGCTCTGCCGACCGATGATCTGTTTTACGCGCTGGTACCGGAACCGGGTCTTGAGCAGCAGATCTCCAGTGCCATTCTGGCACCGGATGCCATGGCAGATACCGCCTCCCGCACGCTGGCAGAGCTGCGCAAGAAGATCCGCGCCACTGAAAACAGTATCCGCGACCGGCTGGAAAGCATGGTGCGCAACATGGATACATCCAAATACCTGCAGGAGAGCGTGGTTTCCATGCGCAACGGCCGGTATGTTGTGCCAGTCAAGAGCGAGTACCGCGGCGAGGTGAGCGGTATCATCCACGATGTATCCTCTACGGGCGCTACGGTGTTTGTGGAGCCGCAGGCTGTGGTGGAAGCCAATGCCCGCATCCTGCAGTACCGCGCACAGGAAGCGCAGGAGATCGAGCGCATTCTGGTGGCCTTTACCGCACAGGTAGCCGCCATTGAACCGCAGTTTCAGTACAGCTACAAGGCCATGCTGGAAATCGACATCCTGCTGGCGAAAGCACGGCTTGCGCTGGAGTTGAAGGCCTTCAAGCCCGCTGTGCGCACAGATTCTTCTTTTAATCTGATCCGCGCCCGCCATCCTTTGATCGATCCGCAAAAGTGTGTTCCGGTGGACATTGCGCTGGGCGGGGAGTATGATTCTCTTATCATCACCGGCCCGAACACCGGCGGTAAAACGGTCACTCTGAAAACCGCCGGTCTGCTGTGCGCTATGGCACAGTGCGGTTTTCTGATCCCGGCAGACGAGCGCAGCGAGATCTGCGTGTTTGATGAATTTCTGGTAGATATCGGCGATGAACAGAGCATTGAGCAGAGCCTGTCCACCTTCTCCGGCCACATGAAAAAGATCACCGGCATTCTGGAGCTTGCCATGCCGCACACCCTTGTGCTGCTGGACGAGCTGGGTGCCGGTACCGATCCCGCCGAGGGCGCCGCGCTGGCAGTTGCCATCATTGAGGAGCTGCGACGCCGTGGCGTTCTGCTGATGGCGACCACCCACTATGCGGAACTGAAGGTTTTTGCGCTGGAGACTAAGGGCGTGGTCAACGCCAGCTGCGAGTTTGATCTGGAGACCCTGCGCCCCACCTATAAGCTGAGTGTGGGCGTACCGGGCAAGTCCAACGCATTCCTGATCAGCGAAAAGCTGGGGATACCCAGCCGTGTTATCGAGGCTGCCCAGCAGCATCTGTCTGCCGAGGACAAGCGTCTGGATGCGATTCTGGGTCAGCTGGATGATCTGAAACTTCAACTGAAAGAAAGCCAGAACGAGGTGGAGCAGCTGCGCAACGAAGCCTCCCATCAGCTGGAAGCCGCCCGCAAAAAGCGGGACGAGCTGATCCAACAGGGCGAGAATGAATTGGAAGCAGCTCGTGCCAAGGCACGCACGCTGGCACAGCAGGTGGAAACGCAGGCCTACGCGCTGACGGACGAGCTGCGCCAGTTGCAAAAGGACGAGCGCATGAGCGCCCAGCAGAAGGCACAGCGCGCCCGCGAGATTGCCAAAAAGGAGACCGAAAAGCTGTTTGCCGGTACAGAGGTGGTGCATAACCCCGTCAAGGAGTTTGTGCCGTTGAAGGAGGTAAAGGTAGGGCAGGAGGTCTGCATTGCAGAACTGAACCAACTGGCCACCGTTCTGGCGCTGCCGGACAAAAACGGCGATGTGCTGGTGCGTGCCGGTATCATCAAGACCAAGGTACCCCTCAAGGGCTTGAAGCAGCCGGAAAAGCTGGTAAAAGAACCAACTGCGCCCAAGACCAAAGCGCAGCAGCGGTACTCCCGCCTGACCGGTGATGCCAACCGTCCAAACGGCAGGGTAGAGCGCGTGCAGCGCACGGCAAAGATGGAATGCAACCTGCTGGGTCTTACCGTAGACGAGGCGCTGCCGGAGGTGGATTCCTTCATCGACCGTGCGATTTTGAACGGCCAGACTGTGGTATATCTCATCCACGGCAATGGTACCGGCGCACTGCGCACTGCTATCCATAAGCATCTGCGGGGAAACCGAATGGTCAAGAGCTTCCGTCTGGGCCGTTACGGCGAGGGCGAGAGCGGCGTGACCGTCGTCGAGCTAAAGTAAGCCGATGGCAGGACGTTCAAATCCAAGACACGCACGCCGGAGAAAACAGTGCGGCCCGTCCACTGCGACGGTCATCGGCCTTTTGGTGTGCGTCGTCTGCTTCAGTGCAGCACTTTTCCTTTGGAAAGCAGCGCTGTTCGGCTTCGGGCGAAATGAGAGCGGGGAAGAACCTTTCCGGCCTGTGGTGGGCGACCCGCCCTACCGGGTCTGCATTGATGCCGGCCACGGCGGAAGCGACCCGGGCGCAAGGGGAGTCGTCGAAGAAAAAGAGATGACGGCCCAGACCTCCGAGGCTCTGCTTGCGCTGCTGGAGGCCGACCCTAATTACATCCCGCTGCGTTCCCGTGAAAGCTATGATGTCACCGCAAAGCCCAGCGAGCGGGCAGAGGCCATCAATGCCCAGAGCCCGCAGCTGCTGCTGTCCATCCACGGCAACTCCGCGCCGGAAGGATCTACCGCTGCAGGCTTTGAGTGTTATCCGTCCGTTCCGGGCCGTACATGGCATCAGGAGAGCTATTACTTCGCGCAGCAGCTGGCGCAGGGAATGCAGGCCGCAGGCGCAAAGCTCCGCGGCCACGGCGGCATCCGGTACATTTATTATCAGGGCGAGGTAAAGCAGCTCGTAGAGAGCACCCATACCGAAGTAAGGGACGAGCGAAGCTTTACCTTGTTGGAAGATGTAAACTGTCCGGCGGTTCTGGCAGAACAGTGCTTTGTGACCAGCGAAGAGGACGTTGCACAGTTTGGCAGCGAAGAAGGCTGTAAGACAGTGGCGCGCGCTTACTATGAAGCGATCTGCGCGTACTTCGGAACACAGCCGCTGGATACACCGCTGTAAAGTCTGATGCAATGGACGCTCGCATGAAAGCGGTCTTGTCCAGCTGTATTTTACGATGCCTGCTTGGCAGGCGATCCACACGTCCCAAACGAAATGATATAAAAGAACAGCAGAGGCTCCCAAAACCTGCACCGATGACGGAACGCAGGAGAAGGGGGCCTCTGTTTTTGATTTTTATAATATTTCGTATAATGCAGGTTATACGAAATATAGGGGAGTGAAAAAGCCCTCTTTTTCGGGTTTCAGGCCTTTTCGGCGGTTTCTGAGCCTTTTAGGCTGGCTGAGCCGGTTTTTCGCGTTTTGTACAGTTGTGTTATTTGAATGCATTGCTTTGTATGTTTGGTCAGCTTTTTTGTTTTACAATCGTCCGATTGCTCGTAAAACCTTTTCTAACTCTAATGTCCAGTTCTTTGCCGCTCGATTCGGGTGCGGCATACTTACAACAAGCGTTTCTTTACCTGTGCAGACCAAACTGCTTTTGTAATACCACAATGCAGTCTCTTCATGAGGTCTGATCCATTCAGCATCATCTGCAAATATCTCATCATGTAAAATGTTCGATACCAGCCCCCAGCCGCCGGTCAGGATAATATCCGGCTCATAAAGCTGTATCTGACACTTTAACAGGTCCGCATCTTGCCGGGCGGCCTGCCGTACCGCTTTTGAGCTTGCGATGGCACCGCCCGGACACTTTTTCAGGTTTACCACAGCGATATTCCGCACCATATCGTCCAGCGAAGATTTTGGAACAAATTTCCAGTATGTGCCATTCAAAATCATATTTGCCCAGCGTGCGACATTATTCCACGTCCTGTAGTAGGTTTTGCTGCCTCCATGATAAAGAAACTCCACGAGGCTTCCGTGCAGCCCATTCGTTTCTTTTAACAGTACAACGATATGTTTTCTGTCCGGAAGTGCTGACCAGCGCTCATAGTCCACAACACCGTCGGCATTAAAACAGGCAGACTGCGCCCAGCGTGTCTGCCATTCTGTCATCAGCGAGGCCTCATCACGCCGAAGCTTCTGCGTTTGTACCCATGTCATCATTTGTCGGCGTTCTCCATATCGGCAAGGCTCGAAACATCCACCCGGAAACCTTCCTGTGCGGCACCCTCAAAGGCTTCCATCGGGCCGTCCGGTGCATCATTTTCAGGCTCATCCGATGAAGGATCGGCAAATTCCCCCTTGCTCTCCCCTGTCTCCTTTGGCGTTGTATCCAAGTTTGCCTTCTTAACTTCACCCAGCGGATTCTGCTCAATCGCTGCACGCACCTGAAATTCCTGCAGGTGTGTATAAATTTGTGTCGTGCCGACGCTGCTGTGGCCCAGAAGCTGTTTGAGGGTCAGAATATCCACGTTGCCAGTCTGATACATCAGCGTCGCGGCAGTATGGCGGAGCTTATGGGTGGAAAAACCGCGCAGACCCGCTGCTTTCATGGCGCCAGTGACCAGCTGCTCTACCCTGCGGTTTGAGATTCGCTCCTTGCGCCGCCGGGTGATAAAGACAGCTCTCTCTTTGGGGCTCAGACCCTCCATCGTGTTGCGCTTGTTCAGATAGATCTGCAATGCCTCCATGCAGGCATCATTCAGGTAGACCATCCGCTCTTTATGGCCTTTGCCGAACAAACGGATCTGCCGCTGTTCCATGTCGATGTCACCGAGGTCCATGCCGACAAGCTCCGAAAGACGCATCCCGCAGTTCAGAAACAGCACGACCATGCAGTAATCCCGCTCAGGGAAATCGCTCTGGGTCTGGGTGCTTTCCAGAAGGTCCATGGATTGCTCTGCCGTCAGGTACTTGGGAAGGACTTTATCCTGCTTGGGCGGCTTGATGGATGCCGTCGGATTCTCTTTGAGCAAGTCTACCTGATTGACCAGATAATCATAAAAGCCGTGGAGACTTGCCAGCCGCCGGGCCGTCGAAGACTTTTTGTTGCCGCACTCGCTGTTCAGAAAGTACAGATACTCATAAACGTCTTCCTTGGTCACACTGCCCCAGAAAGCCGTATCGAGCCCCTTGGGGTCGATGTCCTTTATCTCGGTATCGTCGGTCACAAGGCCGCGCCGACGCTTCATAAAGCGGCTGAAATTGCGCAGGTCGCAGTAATAGCTGAAGGCCGTGTTGGGGCTTTTGCCCGCGATGACTTCCAGATAGCGCACATACGCGACGATGTCCGGCGAGGCATCATCAAAAGGCTTATGTTTTTCGGGATTTTTCTCGTCCAGATAAATCGACATGGTTTCCTCTTTTTATGGTCACAGACGGTCGGATTTCAGGGCATGGATGGCGTCCGAGATATAGGCGGCACCGACAAGCTTCATGCCGGGATAATCGGCGGCGTTCAGATGTGCAAGGCTGTGCTTTGGTACGACGGCACGCTCAAAGCCGATACGTTCCGCTTCCCGCAGACGCTGCTCCAGATTCGGTACACTGCGCACCTCGCCGCCAAGGCCGACTTCACCGATGGCAATGAGCTTATCGCTCACGGGGCAGTCCAGAAGCGAAGACACCATGCTCAGACAGACGGCAAGGTCGCAGGCGGTATCCCGCAGGGTGATGCCGCTGACGATGTTGATATACACGTCCAGATTGCCGAAGAAATAACCTGCACGCTTTTCCAGCACGGCGATGAGCAGGTTCATGCGGTTGTAGTCATAGCCGCTGCAGGCCCGCCGGGGTGCCGGGAAATTCGTCTTGGTCGCAAGGGCCTGTATCTCGCTGAGAATGGGGCGGCTGCCTTCCATGGTACAGGCGACGCAGTTCCCGGAAACGCCCAGCGGACGGCCTTCCAGGAGCATCTGGGACGGATTTTCGATTTCCTCAAGGCCCTGCCCTGTCATATCAAACATACCAAGCTCGTTGGTGGAGCCATAGCGGTTCTTAGCCGCACGCAGAATGCGGTATGGCAGCATTTTGTCTCCCTCAAAGTAAAGAACCGTATCCACGATGTGCTCCATGACCTTCGGGCCTGCGATAGCGCCGTCCTTGTTGACATGGCCCACGATAAACATCGGGATCTCCTGCTTCTTGGCGACGGCCAGCAGGCGGGCCGCACTCTCTTTCACCTGACTGACCGTGCCGGACGAAGACGAGATGTCCATACACCGCATGGTCTGGATGGAGTCGATGACGACCAGTTCCGGCTTTTCTTTCTCGATGAGGCCGCAGATCTCGTCTACGTCGTTTTCTGCCGCCAGATAGATGTTATCCTGCGGGACTTTCAGGCGGGCCGCACGCAGCTTGACCTGACGGACGGACTCTTCGCCCGTGATATACAGCACCGTGTGCTGGTTGGAGATGGCACCGCAGAGCTGCAAAAGCATCGTAGATTTGCCCACGCCCGGCTCACCGCTCAGCAGTACGACGCCGCCCAACACGATGCCGCCGCCTAAAACGCGGTCAAGCTCGGAAATGCCCGTCAGGATGCGGCTCTTTTCCTCGGTCGTGCTGATGTCGGCCAGACGCCTTGCCGTCAGCGAGGTGACGCCCTCCTGCCGGACAGGCGCAGCGGCTTTGCCGCCGGAAAGCCCGGCCTTGGGCGCTTCGGCGACCACATCCTCATTCATGGTGTTCCAACTGCCGCAGCTGGGGCAGCGGCCCATCCAGCGAGGGCTTGTCTCTCCGCAGTTGGAGCAGACGTATACGGTTTTCAGCTTCGGTTCTTTCATTCTGGACTCCCTGTTTTCATTTCATGAAAATCATTTTCTCTATCATACCACATCCGGCCCGAGGCCGCAAGAAAGCCGGGCGCTTATCCGGCCTGCATCAGACGATTTGCAAGACATACAAGGCCGGTGGCCGCACCGCAGAGCGGGCAGAGACAGACCGCCAGTAAGGCGAATTGCCCCACCAGGAGCCGTGCTCCTGCCGGATGGCTTCCCTTATCCCCTCTACCGAAAGAGAACGCATGGATTCGGCTGCTGACCTGCAGAGCCGAGGCACCGAACAAACAGAGCGCACCCGCCGCCAGCGCGGTCGGCAAGCTGGCGGTGAGCAAAAAGAGAACGAGCTGTTTTGCCCCGAGGTTATTCAGAAGCTGCGCCGAGAGCAGGCCGGAGCCTGTCCCGTATAACATCGCAAACAGAAAGATAGGCAGCGGCCCCACTGCCGAGAGCCCCAGCAGGAGGAACACTGCCGCCGCCCCGAGGACGACAGCCAGCTCTGCCCCAAACAGTCCCACCGCCTGTGCGGCACTGGACGCCGCGAACACTCCGCGCCAGCAGTCCAGATAATAGGCAAGCGTCTCCATTTCTTCAGCGTCGCACAGCGCCTGCAGGACGCCCGCCATCAGCGTACCGAAGAGATAGGCCGCCGCCAGAAGGATGCAGTCCCGGCTGGCTTGGAATGGCTTCCGCCGGGGAGCTTTCTGAGGCGGCATTTCCGTCAGCCGCCCGGAAGCAGGCGTCATGGCTTCTTTTTCTGCCAGAGACTCGCCCGCTGTATCTTCCGGCAGCGTCGGCACAAGCGCCGCTGCATTTGTTTCCGTTTCCTGATAGACCCACATCGTGCTTTTTCCCTCCTGCTTTTGTTGTGTATGGCCGCTGTAGCGTGGACTGAGCATTCAGCGCCGCTTTCGCTCCGCGCGCAGCATTCCGAGGATCCCGCCCAGAACCCCCATCAGCAGGACAAGCCCTGCCCGGACGAACTGCATCGTTTCCCACTCGCTCTGGTACAGTGTACCCAGAATAAAAAGCAGCCCTGCAAAGAGTGCTCCTTCCGCTGCACCCCAGACGAGCCCTTTGCCCTTTTGCAGAATGGCCATCAGCAGACCGCTGAGAAAGCTGCCGAGACAGACTGCCGCCGTGGCCAGCGGAGCAGCGGCTTCCTGCGTCAGGCCCTGTTTGACCATCAGCCAGCCGAACCCTGCCAGGCTCACGGCTGCTGCCGCACTGCCCACTCCCAAAACGACCAGCAGCCCTATCGCCGGGAATTTCTTGGTATCAGACATAAAAACGCGCCTCCCTGCACCTACTGTATGCAGGGAGACGCGTTCAAAGCACGAATCCGGAAAATTATTACTTCTTGGGGGCGTTGTCCATGTTCAGCTTCTCGACAGAGCTGATGGCGTTCTTGGTGAAGCGGATCTTCACACGGTCAGCGCCAGTCTCCAGCACAAAGGTGTCGTCCTTGATGGCGACCACACGGCCGATGACGCCGCCGATGGTGGTGACCTGATCGCCGATCTCCAGAGAAGAGCGCATTGCAGCGTCCTTCTTCTCCTGCTTCTTCTGGGGACGGTAGATCATGAAGTAGAGCATCACCAGCATCAGAGCCAGAGTAAAGAAAAGGCTGATGTAGCTTTCGGTCGTAGTCAGAAATTGCATGGGGCAAAATCTCCTCTCAAATTCATATGACCTTATTATACGCGCTTGTCCGGCATGTTTCAAGGCTAAATCTCAAATTCGTGTGTCGAGCAGCTTGACATAGCGGTCATGGAAGGCGGTAAAGGTGCCTGCATCCAGCTCATCGCGGATGCGCTCCATCAGGTGATTGTAGAACCAGAGGTTGTGCATGACGGCCAGACGCATACCCAGCAGTTCCTCTGCCTTGAACAGGTGGCGGATATAGGCGCGGGAGTAGTTCCGGCAGGCCGGGCAGCCGCAGGCGGGATCGATGGGGCGCTCGTCGCGCTCGTACTTGGCGTTTTTGATGTTGATGATGCCGCCCCAGGTGTTCAGGTGGCCGTGGCGGGCATTGCGGCTGGGCATGACGCAATCGAAGAGGTCCACGCCGCGGGAGACGGCCTCGATGATGTTGCCGGGAGTGCCTACGCCCATCAGGTAACGGATCTTATCCTTGGGCATATAGGGCTCGACCGCGCTGATCATCTCGTACATCACCTCAGTGGGCTCACCCACAGCGAGGCCGCCGATGGCGTAGCCGTCCAAGTCCAGGTCGGCGATCTGCTTCATGTGCTCCACGCGCAGGTCGGCGAAGGTGCAGCCCTGATTGATGCCGAAGAGCAGCTGGTCGGGGTTGACGGAGATGCCTTCATGCTTCAGGCGGGCCATCTCATCCTTGCAGCGCTTGAGCCAGCGGGTGGTGCGCTCGCAGCTGGCTTTGGAGTAATCGTGCTGGGCGGGGTTCTCGACGCACTCATCAAAGGCCATGGCGATGGTAGAGCCAAGGTTTGCCTGGATCTGCATACTTTCCTCGGGACCCATGAAGATGCGGTGGCCGTCGAGGTGAGAGGCAAAGGTCACGCCCTCCTCGGTGATCTTGCGCAGCTTTGCGAGGCTGAACACCTGCTGTCTCTTATACACATCTCCGAGCCCACGAGACACTCGCTA
>ENA-OZEZ01000775-OZEZ01000775.1-human-gut-metagenome-genome-assembly--contig:-NODE-775-length-10392-cov-3.984231_pt1 | contig 10392 bp, 7 predicted proteins | sample MGYA00244609_ERZ653616 | MGnify/ENA primary metagenome ERZ653616 (study PRJEB26926, sample SAMN06164988) | human gut metagenome | biome: ENVO:00009003; feature: ENVO:2100002; material: ENVO:00002003...
GCCTGAAGGTCCTCGTCCTGTGCGCCGGCGCCGGCACCTCTGCCATGCTTGCCAACGCCATCAAGGAAGGTGCCGCGCAGACCGGAGAGAACATCGCTTCCTCCGCAGGCGCCTATGGTCAGCACACTGCCATCATGGATCAGTACGACGTTATCGTGCTTGCCCCGCAGGTTCGTAGCTACTACAACGACATGAAGGCCGACACTGATCGCCTGGGCATTAAGCTGCTCGCCCCGCGCGGCAAGGAATATATCGACCTTACTCGCGACCCCGCTGGCGCCATCAAGTGGCTCCGCGAGAACCTCGACTAGTTTCCTCCCTCTGTTGGTGCCCGGATCCCCAGTTCGGGCACCTCTCCCTATTCGTATCCCACAGAAAGGATGACTCATGACCAACCCCATGCAGTTCCCCGACGGTTTTGTGTTTGGCGGCGCCACCGCCGCTTACCAAGTTGAGGGCGAGACCCGCACGCACGGCAAGGGCAAAGTGCCCTGGGACGATTTCCTGGCAGCTCAGGGTCGCTTCTCCCCCGACCCCGCAAGCGATTTCTACAACAAGTACCCGGTCGATATCGACCTGTGCCAGCGCTTCGGCATCAACGGCATTCGTGTCTCCATCGCTTGGAGCCGTATCTTCCCCAACGGCACCGGCGAGATTAACCCCGAGGGCGTCGCTTTCTATCACGAGCTTTTCGCCACCTGCAATAAAGCCGGCGTTATCCCCTATGTCACGCTCGATCACTTCGATACGCCCGAGGCCTTCTACCAGGACGACGGCGAGGGCTTCCTGACGCGCACGACGATCGACGCTTTTGTCGAGTACGCCAAGTTCTGCTTTGCCGAGTTCACCGAGGTCAAGCACTGGTTCACGTTTAACGAGATTCCCGCAACCGCCGAGGGCAGCTTTATCGTCGGCAACTGGCCGCACGGCGAGAAGTACCGCCTGGACAAGGCCTTCCAGCTCATGCACAACATGATGGTGGCCCACGCCAAGGCTGTCGTCGCCTTCCATGAGGGCGGCTTTGAGGGCGAGATCGGCATTGTCCAGAACCTGGAGCCCAAGTATCCTCTCGACCCCAACAGCGCTGCCGACTGCGAGGCCGCCCGCATGGCCGACGTCATCAACAACCGCTGGGTACTCGACGCCACCTTCCGCGGCCACTATGCAGCCGACACCATGGAGGCTGCGACCAAGCTGGCCCATATCGCCGGCGGCGAGCTCGACGTCCGCGACGAGGACATCGCCGCGCTGACCGCCGCGCTCCCCTATAACGATTGCCTGGGCGTCAACACCTACAAGTGCCAGTTCCTGCGTGCCGCCGAGGGCGAAAACGACATCAACCACAATGGCACCGGCGACAAGGGCTCCTCGCGCTGGTTCCTCAAGGGCGTTGGCGAGGCATGCGTGCGCGAAGGCGTTCCCACCACCGATTGGGACTGGATCATCTATCCCGAGGGCCTCTACGACCTGCTGCTCCGCATTAAGAACGATTACCCCAACTACAAGAAGATCTACATCACCGAGAACGGCATGGGCTATAAGGACGACTTCGAGGACGGCTTTATCGACGACGCCCCTCGTATCGACTACATGCGTCAGCATCTCGCGTGGATCCTCAAGGCGATCGACGGCGGCGTGAACGTCGACGGCTACTTTGTGTGGTCGCTGCAGGACCAGTTCTCCTGGACCAACGGCTATAACAAACGTTACGGCCTGTTCTACATCGACTTTGAGACCCAGAAGCGCTACCCCAAGGCGAGCGCGTACTGGTACAAGAACGTCGCAGAGACTGGCCTGCTCATGGCCTAGTTTCCGCCGCATACCCCCTGTCGGCCGCATGTGAGTCCCTCCACGGGATCGCATGCGGCCTTTTTGTTTTTGGTGGGCCTGGGCAGGCCGTTTGTCTCGATCTGTAACATCTAGCAGGGATTTTCAATCCTAACTGTTACAGATTTAGACGAACGGGCGACCAGGGCTGAAAGATCTCAATCTGTAACACGTAGCCCACTTTTAACCGTCTAACTGTTACAGATCGAGACAAACGCCACAGGTCAATCCCTTTAATCTCAATCTGTAACATCTAGCCGAGTTTTTCGATCCCAACCGTTACTGATTGAGACAATTGGATAGTCAAATCCGCGCTTTCCAAGCAGCTGTGAAGCGCGCCTCTTATCTTGTTTTCAGTATCACGAACATACTTTCGGTATCATTTAATGGTATTATGATATCGAAAGTATGTTCGTGATACCGAAAGGAGCCACATGCGCCAGTTCGATTACGCCACAGTCCCAGCGGAACTCGAAGCAACTCCAATCACCAACCTCCTCCTCTCGATACGCGAGCATAAAGGCCGACAGCTTGTTCTGAGTCAAGTCAAACCCGAACTCCTATCGTCCCTTATGGAGGAAGCTAAGATCCAAAGCACCCAATCCTCCAACGGACTTGAAGGAATTGTTACCACCCAAAAAAGACTCAAAGCAATCATGGCGTATTCCGCCAAGCCAAGCTCCCGCGCAGAGGAAGAAATCGCTGGATACCGAGATGTGCTGTCGCTTATTCACGAGCAACACGATTCCATTCCCGTAACGCCATCGGTCATTCTGCAGTTGCATCGTGACCTCATGGCGCACACGGCAATCTCGTATGGAGGCCATTGGAAGGATAGCGATAACGAAATCGTCTCCATTGACGATCAAGGTAATCGATTTGTGCGCTTTAGGCCCCCTTCAGCTCTAGCAACCCCGGGACTTATTAAAGAAGCCTGCCAGTCCCTCAACGATGCTTTATCTCGCCAAGTTTGCGATCCCCTCCTTATATCGCTCCGCTTTATCTTCGATTTTGTCAGTATTCATCCCTTCAACGATGGCAATGGCAGGATGAGCCGGCTCCTTACAACGCTGCTGCTCGAAAAGACTGGATACGACGTTGCGCGTTACATCAGCATCGAACGACTTATTGAAGACAACAAAGCGCTTTACTACAACGCCCTCGCTGCAAGCTCCACTGGATGGAATGAAAATCAAAACACCGAAGCACCCTTTATCCGTTTCATGCTCGGAACAACCCTGGCCGCCTACCGACAGCTCGAACAGCGTACCTTAATTGAATCAAGCACTCGTCCCATGTCGAAGCAAGCGCGCATCGCCGTTCTATTTCAACAGAGACCCGGCGTCATTAAGAAATCAGACATCCGATCCAACTGCCCCGATATCAGCGAGGTTACCGTTAAACGAACCCTCAGTCAGCTTGTTAGTTGCAGCGCAATCGAAAAAACAGGGGCGGGTCGTTCGACGGGCTACATACTCAAAGACGTCCATGCTCTAGAACTATTCTTGCAATCCACAATACCCGATAGCGAGGCCGCAATAACAAAAGAGGCTCCAAAGGATAAGCTCCTTGAACGTGTAAGCCACGCCGAGGATGAAAGCAGAGAGGGGCTCTATGAAGACTACGATTCATTCTCAAGGGACATAAAGACGAAATACGGAGTCTAGTCATATCCCAGAATAGCCTCATCCTTGTTGCCCAAAATTATTTGCGCGTCATTGTGAAGCGATAATCCCCGCGCCGGCAGGGGGGGGCAGAAGTATCGCCTGCCGATCTTGCTGGAGTCGGCGATCAGATAGCGCGAGTCGGCCTTGCTAAAGGCAAGCTGCTGGATGCGGCCCTCTTCCATGTTGGACGTGGACACGTCGCTGTCCAAGATGCCGTTGGCGCCGATAAACGCCGCGTCGATGCCCAGCGCACGCAGGGCATCCTCGGCTGTTGGTCCCACAAAGGCGGCGGTGCGGCGACGGTACATGCCGCCCACGAGGCACAGGTCGCAGTCTTCGCGCGCCTCAAGCAGGTTATAGACCGAAAGCGAATTGGTCACATGGATGGAAGGTAGCTTGTCGGTGACTCGGAGAGCGCAAATGCGATCTCACGACGGTTGCGCTCATTGTCTCAATTGGATACTCAACGAAATACGGCCCCGCAGCTCAATAAGCTGCGGGGCCGTACTATACATAGACGAATCAACGACGGAGTGCATCAACTATTTGGCCAGCTCCTGAACGATCCAGTCAATTGCACCTTCGGGATCGTTGGTAAGGTCGATATACTCCTTGCCCCTTGTGGTGAGCAGTTTAATTCCAAGGCGATCGGTATCAGCCTTCATAGCGTCATAGTACATGCGTGCCTGGGGCGCCAGAACAATCACGTTGTACTGATCCATCGTCTCATAGTGGCTTCCGTACGCACCGGACTGAGAAACCAGATCGATACCCTTAGCAGCGGCACCTTCGCGAAGAGCATTTGCCAAGAGAGTCGAAGTGCCGGCACCCTGGCAAAGCACAAGCACGCGGATCTGCTCCGCCTTGTCCTTTACCGCCTCGAGAGCTTTTGCGACATTTTCCTGTGCGGCAATAGCATCTGCATCCGAGTTTCCTGCAGTCTCCTTTGCAGACTCTTCCAAACAAAGCTGATGGTCATACGCCTTGCAGAACGGATAGTAAATCACAAAGTCAACGACCAACAGCACTGCCATCAATACGAGAGAACGCAGATCGAGACCCGTGGTGAGGAACGCACCAATTGGGCCGGGAAGCGCCCACGGCATGGTATACATGGGGGCGTTCATTCCAATGACGTCAATGAAAAATTTACCGATAATGGCGTTGACCATAGGAGCCACTAGGAAGGGCACGAACATATAGGGATTGAGAACAATCGGCATACCGAAGATAACGGGCTCGTTAACTCCAAAAATCACCGGGATAATCGATGCCTTGCCCATGGCTTTAAGCTGCTTGGAGCGCATAAACATGATCAGGATAATAGGAACGATGAACGTGCAGCCAGAACCGCCCAGACCGCCGATGAAGCTTGTAAAGTCCTGCGTGAGAGCAATTGACGGGTGTCCACCTGCTTGGAAAACCTCAAGATTGGTAACGGTATTGCCGTAGAGCGCAGCATTGATCGGACTCATGACAACCGAAGCACCGTGGATACCCATAAATTGGAAAAGCGCGACCGCGCCTTCGATAAGCGCCATGCCAGGATAGGTGTCGACCGCGGAGAACAGCGGCGAGATGAGAGCGGATACCAAATTGGCGAACGGCACAGCAAGCAGCTTGCGGCTCGCAAGATCGATAAAAGCGCACGCAAGGATCGAAAACCCAAATGCAAAGATATCGCGAAAACTCTGCGCAATAGAGCCAGGGACCTCTTTGGGAAGCTTGATCGTCACATTATGGCTAATGCACACCTTATAGATATTAACGGTCAAGAATGCGGCTACGAACGCAGCGAGAAAACCCTTGGTTCCCATATAGCCGGTTTCAAAAACAGATGTATCTGCTCCGCCAATCGAGACAACATCGTTCGTCACCGATAGCAAGAGCATGCCGCACATGGCACAAACCATGCACGAGGTGGGGTTGAGAGATTTACCCGAAGGCATGCGACGGTTCATCGACATGGCAAGTGAGCTCGCCGTGGTGCCGGCCACCATAATGCCAAGAAGTCCCATGGTATATGCATAGATTTTATTGAAGAAATCCAGTACCTCAGACGGAAGCGTGATGCCTACATAGGCAGGGAGCGTCGAAAGAAGAAGGAACAGGCTCGAGAACAGCACAATTGGCATATTCGAGAGAAAGCCATCCTTAATCGCCACCAGATAAATGTTCCTCGAGATTTTGTCGAAGAGGGGCTGGTGTTTTTCAAGGAATTTGACGATAGCGTCCATAACACATCCTTTCATGATTCCCGGGCACGCAACGATTTATCCGGACTCAACCGTCGTCGTCCCCGTTTGTATCCACTTATGTAAGTGAATATGTTCTTGTGCGAAATGTAATATCATTTGCGCGATTTGTCATAACCAATTCTTTTTCCGCTTTGTCGATATGTCAAGAATTCAAATACTTATTCGGTGAACGGTAGTTGATTAATATAAGGTTTTCCCAGCTAAAGGCTATTTTTTCCGAGCAGTACAATAAGTTTGCAACCGTTCACCGATTGGATATAACATATTGAATATATTGTTGTAACAATATTAGAGACAATGTCACAAGCCTGTCGTTCTAGTCAAAGGAAGTAACAATGCCCAAACGATTACTGAACATGTCCGCATCCGATTTTGCCGCCACGTCACCCATGGATCTAAAACAGGCAATTCTGGCTTCCGAGGGACGTACCATCATGGCAGAAAACGTACCCTCTTCCCAATTTCTCGGCGGCGTTACTAATGCAGAAATCGAACGTGCCGCAGGTGCCGACCTGCTTCTGTTTAACGCGCTCGATGTGTTCGATCCAGTTATTGCCGGTATTCCAGATGATCTCAATGAAAACCCGGTCACTTGGGTGAAGCGAGCATGCGGAAGGCCCATTGGCGTCAATCTGGAGCCAGTTGATAACGAGGCAGAGATGTCTGAATCCCGAACGGAAATCCCCATGGGTCGTCGCGTCTCTCCCAAGACCTTAGAAAAGGCTAACGAACTCGGATTTGATTTTATCTGCCTGACGGGCAACCCTGGAACCGGCGTCTCCAACGATGCAATCGCCCATTCGATTAAACTCTCCAAAGAGCATTTCAATGGCCTGGTCATAGCCGGAAAAATGCATGGAGCGGGCGTTGCGGAACCCGTCATGACGCTCGAAATTGCGCGCAAGTTTGTTGACCTCGGCGTCGATATCCTTCTCGTGCCAGCCCCCTACACCGTCCCTTGCTTCCAAGAAGCAGACCTGCGCGCCATCGTAGACTTTGTACGATCCCACAACGTAGGCAAGTCAATTGAAGAGAAGGTTCTCGTCATGGCGGCGAACGGGACGAGTCAAGACTCCTGCGACAGCGAGACCATTAAGAAAATAGGCCTTGCAGCAAAAGCAGCCGGCGCTGACCTCCAACATATCGGGGACTCCATGAACGGTATTTGCCTGCCCCAGAATATCTTCACGCTCGGACAAGCCCTTCGTGGATATAGGCATCAGATCGTCATGCTGAGCCGCTCTGTGATACGTTAAGGTTACCTTGCCCACGTTACATCCCGACTGAGGCAACCATCAGGTATAACCAACATGCAAACTGAGGCTCTAATGCTCGATACACACGAAAAACGGCCACTCTATTTACAGCTCACCGACGCGCTGCTCAAGCAGATCGTCGATGAATATCAAGCAGACGATAAACTTCCAACAGAAATGGAACTCTGCGACGAATACGCCGTAAGCAGAACAACCGTCCGACTTGCCATGAGTGAGCTGGAGCGTCGTGGAAGTATCTATCGAATCCAAGGTAAGGGATCGTTTGTTGCACCGAAACGCGTTAGCGAGCTCAATTCACTTTTAGACTTTGACTTTGCAAGCCATTGCGATGGCGTTGATCCGGATGCCATCACCAAACATTTCGGCGGCCTCACATCAGGTCGTCCAATTTCCGTAATGATGCTCCAACAATTTGGATGTCAAAGTCGCGATGAAATTCAGCGTCTTGTATTGACCTACGAACTTGAAGGCAGCTTCATAGGCGCTGATACGTTCTTCATTTCAAAGTCGCGCGTTCCGAATAACCAGTTAGATTTTCAGGCATTTAGCAGAATCATGGACGACTTGTCCAAGTCTATCCAATCTGTTAGGGAAAGCTATAGAGCACGTCAGCTTAGCGATTCCGAAGCCAGTAATTATGGTGTTGCAAAACTTCCGGTCATCGAACTGACTCATTATGCTTACGACTCCGGAGGCAAACTAATCTCAATTGTCTTCCGCACCGTCTTAACTGGGCGGGTCCCTTATCAAAACTTTATTTTCAAGTCCTAATGTTCTTTTTCTTTTGTCTCGATCTGTAACACGTAGCCGAGTTTTTAAGTCCTAACCGTTACAGATCGAGACAAACAAGGTAGACCACGCCGAATTGTCTCAATCTGTAACACTAAGACCGGTTTTGGACGTCTAGATGTTACAGATTGAGATGAATGCACAGGTCAATCCTCTCAATCTCAATCTGTAACAACTAGCTGAATTATTCGGTCCTAGCTGTTACAGATCGAGACAAACGGAATAGGCCGAGCCAAAAATCTCGATCTGTAACATCTGACTCACTTTTGGCCGCCTAGATATCACAGGTTGAGACAATTTGATAGTGGAGTCCTCATTTGCGCGTCATATCGCGTAGCGCTGACGCGCTGGTTTCCACAATGACAGGAGGTTAAAGTCCTCCCGCATCGCCCGTTGGCAATCCCGTAGCGCTAGCTAGCAAATGACCTGCGTATGCTCCTCGATGGCGGCACGATCTTCGGCGGCGATGCCCGGCTCGCACACCACGGCGTCCAGGCTGTCCAGACGGCAGAAGGTGTAGAAGTCGCGCTTGCCAATCTTGCTGGAATCGGCGATCAGATAGCGCGAGTCGGCCTTGCTAAAGGCGAGCTGCTGGATGCGGCCCTCTTCCATGTTAGACGTAGACACGTCGCCGTCCAAAATGCCGTTTGCGCCGATAAAGGCTGCGTCGATCCCCAGTGCGCGCAAGGTGTCCTCGGCCGTGGGGCCCACAAAGGCGGCAGTGCGGCGGCGGTACACGCCGCCCACCAGGCACAGTTCGCAGTCTTCGCGCGCCTCGAGCAGGTTAAACACCGAAAGCGAATTGGTCACAATGCGCAGGCGAAACGCCGGCAGCATCGAGGCCATCTGCTCAACCGTGGTGCCCGTGCCCAAAAAGATGGTCGAGCCTTCCTCGATAAGCTCCACAGAACGGCGCGCAATCTGCAACTTTTCCTCGGCATGCTTCGTGCGCTTTTCGCTGTGCGAATACTCATGGCGCAGCATAGCGTGTGGACGGCTCTGCGCACTGCGGGCTCCGCCGTGCACGCGCTCGATCTCGCCCAGGCTCGCAAGCTCCTCAAGGTCACGGCGGATCGTCATATCCGAGACACCTAACGCATCCGAAATCTCCTTGACCGAGACCGTTCCCTGTTCCTCGAGCAGCTGCCGAACCTTATCCTGTCGCTCCGCTTTAATCACGATGAGTCCTCGCTGTTCCACGCTCACGTCAATTCAAACAATAACGAACAAATTGTATCAGACTCGCGCGCGTCAGAAATGAACGCCCGCACAGCTCCAATCATCACTTTTTTGAGAAAAATACCCCCTGCTTTAGTGGGGTGTAGTGATAATCTCGCCTGTTCGCGCTACAGTTTGTCCGAAATACCTCGATGTTAGGAACCAAATGATCACTTCCGAGCTTTTCGGCACCGCGCCGTGCGGTACCCCCGTTCATCGCTACACCCTCAACGGGCCCGAGATCTGCGTTCGCATTATGGACTATGGCGCTACCGTGTTGGGCATCGATGTGCCCGACATTCCCGGCAACGTGCGCGATGTGGTGCTGGGCTTCGATAAGCTCGAGGATTACTTTGACAACCCCGCCTGCTTTGGCGCGACCATCGGCCCTGTGGCCAACCGCACTGCAGGTGCAACGATCACCATCGCCGGCACGGACTGGCATATGCCCGCCAACGAGGGCGCCAACAACCTGCACAGCGACCTTGAGCACGGCCTGCATAAACGCGTGTGGGACGTTGAACTCGACGAGACTCACAACGCCGTTCGCATGACCACCTCGCTTGAGGATGGCGAGCTGGGTCTCCCCGGCAACCGCACCTTTACGGCCGTGTTTACCGTGACGCGCACCGGCGTCTTTCGCATCGAATATGGCTGCGAGAGCGACCGCGCCACGTACGTGTCCATGACCAACCACACATACTTTAACCTTGCCGGCCATAACGCCGGCATGGACTGCGAGCACTTCTTTGTCGCTAACGCTGCCCACTACCTGCCCATCAACGACCAGAACATCCCCACCGGCGAGATCGCTCCGGTCGAGGGCACGCCGTTTGACTTCCGTGAGCTGCGCCCCGTCGCTCCCGGCATGGAAGCCGACGACCCGCAGATTAAGCAAGCACGCGGCTACGACCACTGCCTGTGTATCGACGGCTATCAGTACGGCCGTAATCTGCGCCGCGCGATGCACGTCGAGGAGATGTGGACCGGTCGTGAGCTGGACTACTACACCACCGCCCCGGGCGTGCAGCTCTACACCGGCAACTGGCTGGGCGACGAGCATGCCAAGGACGATGCTAACTATGGCTGGGGCGCCGGCTTTGCCCTCGAGGCCGAGATGTACCCCGACACGCCGCACCAGCCGCTGTTCCCGCAGGGCATTGTGGGCCCGGGTCACCCCTACAGCAATGTGATCGAATACCACTTTATGAGGCACTAAGCACATAACGCGACATATCGCACAGCAGCGCCCGCCGGCACCACCGCCGACGGGCGTTTTTCTATCCAGTCGAACGCCCGCCCGTTCGCGGCGTGGGTCGGCCTGACGCCCTCCGAGCACTCCAGCGGGGAGAGCGA
>ENA-OZEZ01000779-OZEZ01000779.1-human-gut-metagenome-genome-assembly--contig:-NODE-779-length-10360-cov-4.010869_pt1 | contig 10360 bp, 5 predicted proteins | sample MGYA00244609_ERZ653616 | MGnify/ENA primary metagenome ERZ653616 (study PRJEB26926, sample SAMN06164988) | human gut metagenome | biome: ENVO:00009003; feature: ENVO:2100002; material: ENVO:00002003...
GTCGGCAGCGTCAGATGTGTATAAGAGACAGATCCTCGGCCATGAACTCCTTGGCCTGCTCCTCGGTGTAGAAGGGGCCGATCGGCTTGGTCGGGTTCTTGAACGCGGGATCGTCGGGATCACACTCGATCTGGGTGACGACGGTGGCGGCGTGCCAACGCTTATAGCGCTTGTGCATCTCGCGACCGATGCCCTGCTGCAGGTGATAGCCAATGTAGCCCTGGGACATTGCGCCGCACTCGGGCAGCGGCATCTCGGGGGTGCCGATGGCGTCGTGGGCAGCGGCAAAGGCGTTCTGGATCATGCCGACCTGCGGGCCATTGCCGTGGGTGATGATGATCTCGTTACCCTGCTCGATGAGGCCGAGGAGAGCGTGGGCGGTGTTGCTCACGGCCTCGATCTGCTCGACGGGGTTGTTGCCGAGGGCGTTGCCGCCAAGGGCGACGACAATACGATCGGGCTTGCCAAGAGGCTTAGACATTGCTGGAATCCTTTCTGTAAAAGGCCTACAACCCATTAATAACCCGCGTCCGTGCAATACGCGAGTTTATTAAGGTTTATATTCTCTTTATCGCTCATTTTATTCATTTTGGAAATAGTTGAACGGTGAACGGTCGCTTTTACCCGCCCAGCGTAAAGAAGCCCAGCTCAGACATATCTACGTAATTTACGTGCGACTTTATTTAAATGAAGCGAGGATTATGTCGGATTATGCAAACTACATCTCTGCTAAACACAAAACGGACAGCGCAATATCTTACTCGCACTATACGAGATTCTATGCACATATAAGTCGAGTATGCACCCCTGCAAAAACAAGGGGCTTTTCATCCAACAAAAGGAATAAAGAAGAGCTCCGAAAAGGCGGCAACAGCCAAGTCCCCCATCCATCCCCAAAGTGGCGCGAGGTTTCGCGGCAAAGCCGCGAAACAGCGAAGGGGACGGAATACCCGACCAACTACGCCCTTCATCCGCCCACACAATCCAAGGACGTAGTCGTAGCAGGATCTGAGGGCTGACCTTTGCGGACACTCCGCAGGACGAAAGAACCCCCGCCGCACGTAGTGCGCAGCGGGGGTTCTTTCATGTCCGAGGACGTCCGTGAAGGTCAGCCCTCAGATCCTGCGGTGGGAGACCTAGGCCTCGTTGTACACCGTCTTGAGCTTCAGCAGGTGAGCGTAGCGGTCCATAGCGGCCTGCTCGTTCTCCTTGAAGAGCTCCTCGGCGCGCTCGGGGAAGGAACGCGTCAGCGAAGCGTAACGGGCCTCGTTCATCAGGAACTCCTGATAACCGCCCGCGGGCTCCTTGGAATCGAGCGAGAACTTCTTGCCGGCAGCAGCCTCGGGGTTGAAGCGGAAGAGGTTCCAGTAACCGCACTCGACAGCCTTCTTCATCTCGGCCTGGCAGTTCTGCATGCCACCCTTCTTGATGGAGTGCATCTCGCAGGGGCTGTAGCCGATGATGAGGGACGGGCCGTCGTAGGCCTCGGCCTCGTGGATGGCCTTGAGGGTCTGAGCCGGGTTGGCGCCCATGGCAACCTGTGCCACGTAGACGTAGCCGTAGCTCATGGCAATCTCGGCCAGAGACTTCTTCTTGGTCACCTTACCGGCAGCGGCGAACTGAGCGACCTGGCCCAGGTTCGAGGCCTTGGAGGCCTGACCACCGGTGTTGGAGTAAACCTCGGTGTCGAAGACGAAGACGTTGACGTTGTGGCCGGAAGCCAGGACGTGGTCCAGGCCACCGAAGCCGATGTCGTAGGCCCAGCCGTCGCCGCCGAAGATCCAGAAGGACTTCTTGGTGAGGTAAGCCTTGTCGGCGAGGATCGCCTTGGAAGCGTCGCAGCCGCACTTCTCGAGCTCGGCAACGTAGGCAGCGGCAGCGGTCTTGGAGGCCTCGGCGTCGTTGACGGAGTCGATCCAAGCCTGGCCGGCGGCCTTGAGCTCATCGGACGGACCATCGGCAGCGATGATGTCCTGGGTAGCGGCGATCAGCTTGTGCTGAACGGCCTCATAGCCAACGGCCATGCCCAGACCGTGCTCGGCATTGTCCTCGAACAGGGAGTTGTTCCACGCCGGGCCGTGACCGTCCTTGTCCTTGCAGTAAGGAGCGGTGGCAGCGGGGTTGCCCCAAATGGAGGAGCAGCCGGTGGCGTTGGAAATGAACATGCGGTCGCCGGCAACCTGGGTCACCAGACGTGCATAGGCGGTCTCGGCGCAGCCGGCGCAGGAGCCGGAGAACTCCAGGTAGGGCTGCTTAAACTGGCTGCCCTTGACATTGGCCGCGATGAGCTCCTTCTTCTCGGAGACGTTCTCGACCATGTAGTCCCAAACGGGCTGCTGGTCCATCTCCTGCTCGGTGGGAACCATCTCGAGGGCGCCCTTGGGGCAAACCTTGACGCAGTTGGTGCAGCCCATGCAGTCGAGCGGGGACACGGCCATGGTGAACTTCATGCCCTTGGCCTTGGGGCCCATGGCGTCGAGCGTGCGGGCAGCCTCGGGCGCGGCGGCAGCCTCGTCCACGGTCATCGCGAACGGACGGATGGTGGCATGCGGGCACACGTAGGCGCACTGGTTGCACTGGATGCACTTGGTCTCGTCCCAGTGGGGAACGACCACGGCGACGCCGCGCTTCTCGTATGCGGAGGCACCCAGCTCAAACTGGCCGTCGGCGCAATCGACGAAGGCGGAAACAGGCAGGCTGTCGCCGTCCATGCGATCGATGGGCTCGAGCAGGTTCTTGACCTGCTGGGCGATAGCGGACTTGGTCTCCTCGGAGAGCTCGACGGGAGCGGCATCCTCGGCGGTAGCCCAGTCGGCCGGAACCTCGAACTTACGGAAAGCGGTAGCGCCGGCATCGATGGCCTTGTGGTTGGCGTCGACGATGGCCTGGCCCTTCTTCATGTAGGACTTGGTAGCCGCGTCCTTCATGTACTGCAGGGCGTCCTCGGCGGGCAGGACCTTGGCCAGCGCGAAGAAGGCGGACTGGAGCACCGTGTTGGTGCGCTTGCCCATGCCGACCTTAGCGGCCAGGTCGATAGCATCGATCAGGTAGACGTTGACGTTGTTGTTCGCGATGTAGCGCTTGGCCACGGCGGGCATGTGCTCGGCGAACTCCTCGTCGCTCCACTGGCAGTTGACCAGGAAGGTGCCGCCCGGCTTGACGTCGCGGACCATCTTGAAGCCCTTAACGATGTAGCTGGGGTTATGGCAGGCGACAAAGTCGGCCTTGGTCACGTAGTACGGCGAACGGATCGGGGAATCACCAAAGCGCAGGTGCGAGACGGTGACGCCGCCGGTCTTCTTGGAGTCGTACTGGAAGTAGGCCTGGACGTACTTGTCGGTGTGGTCGCCGATGATCTTGATGGAGTTCTTGTTGGCGCCGACGGTACCGTCGCCACCCAGACCCCAGAACTTGCACTCGATGGTGCCGGGGGCTGCGGTGTTGGGCGCATCCTCGGCCTCGGGCAGGCTCAGGTTGGTCACGTCATCGACAATGCCGATGGTGAACTCGCGCTTGGGCTCGTCCTTCTTAAGCTCCTCGAAGACAGCGAACGCGGACGCGGGAGGCGTGTCCTTGCTGCCCAGGCCGTAACGGCCGCCGACGACCTTGATGCCCGTCTTGCCGGCCTCGTAGAGAGCGGAGACGACGTCCTGGTAGAGCGGCTCGCCGATGGAACCCGGCTCCTTGGTGCGGTCCATGACGGCGATCTTCTGGACGGTCTCGGGGAGAACGTCGACGAAGTGCTTGATGGAGAACGGACGGAACAGGCGAACCTTGACCAGGCCGACCTTCTCGCCGTGAGCGTTGAGGTAGTCGATGACTTCCTCGAGCACGTCGCAGAAGGAGCCCATGCACACGACGACACGATCGGCGTCGGGAGCGCCGTAGTAGTTGAACAGGCCGTAATCGGTGCCGAGCTTCTCGTTGATCTTCTTCATGTAGCCCTCGACGACGGCAGGGAGCTCGTCGTAGACCTTGTTGCAGGCCTCGCGGTTCTGGAAGAAGATGTCGCCGTTCTCGTGGCTGCCGCGGGTGTGCGGGTGCTCAGGGTTGAGCGCGTGATCGCGGAAAGCCTGGACGGCGTCCATGTCGCACATCTCAGCCAGATCCTTGTAGTCCCACATGGCGACCTTCTGGATCTCGTGGCTGGTGCGGAAGCCGTCGAAGAAGTTAAGGAACGGGGTCTTACCCTCGATGGCGGCAAGGTGAGCCACCGGCGAGAGGTCCATGACCTCCTGGACGTTGCCCTCGGCGAGCATGGCGAAGCCGGTCTGACGACAGGCCATGACGTCGGAGTGATCGCCAAAAATGTTCAGGGCGTGGGAAGCGACGCAACGCGCGGAGACGTGGAAGACGCCCGGGAGCTGCTCGCCCGCGATCTTGTACATGTTCGGGATCATCAGAAGTAGACCCTGAGAAGCCGTGTAGGTGGTGGTCAGAGCACCGGCGCCCAGCGAACCGTGAACGGTACCGGCTGCACCTGCCTCGGACTCCATCTCGACGACCTTGACCGGGGTGCCGAAGATATTCTTGCGACCCTGGGCCGCCCACTGGTCGACATGGTCGGCCATCGGGCTGGACGGCGTAATGGGATAGATTCCCGCTACCTCGGTGTACGCATACGAAACATATGCGGCCGCCTCGTTGCCGTCCATAGACTTAAACTTACGCGCCATATACCCCTCTCCTCTCATATAGGTATACAGGCCCCGGCGATCGCCGGGATATTGGCGTGATGGGATTTTCGCTGTTGCTTCCAATCATCTGGCAGGCAGGCTCAGCAGCAGGTACATGGCGTGGAGAGAAGGCATGCCGAGGCGAGGAGGGCTGCACGCACTCCACAGGCCCAGCTGCCCGTCTTGCACATGACCGAGCGCCGCAAAGGCCGCATGCCGGATGCTCCCGGGCACGCCCCGGCGATGGGAGGCACCCGCAACGGAAATCCGCATGCGGGTTTATTGTACCCCGCCGCCAAGTGTAATTTCGACAAATATAGGTGGTCGGTAAAGGTTTACCTCGGGTGACCGCCAAGGGCCAAAATGAACGCTTCGTCCCCGGGCGATTGGCCCTGGCGCGCCATGGAGTGTCCCGGAGTGCCGGCATAAAAGGAACGTCCCCATCTGCCGACTAGAGGGCGCCGACGCCGAGGAGGATAGCGTAGGTGGTGGATTCGCCAAGTCTGAGCTCGTCGCCGGGGTTGAGCTGAGCGGAGCGGCCGGGCTCGACCTGGATGCAGACGTTCGTCGCGCCGTTTACCACCATGGTTCCGTTGGTGGACGACAAGTCCTCGACGTGCCAGATATTTTGAGCATCGCACCAGATATGGGCATGGCGGGCCGAGACGTCGTCGGTGATGCCGCCCTCCCCCGTTGCCAGCGCGCCGATCTCAACGCCTTCCTCACTCGGCTGAATCCAGCGCGGGACGCTCACCACGTAGCCGTTTTGCACGCACAGCAGTCCCAGCGGATGCGCCGGCGCGACCTCGTGCTCGCCCGCGACCGAAGATGTGCTCAGCGAGCGCGGCGTCGACGTGTCGCCGCCACGGGTCGCATGAGCGCGGCGGCTCGCCCGACTTGGAACTAAGGCGGGCGTGAGAGCAAACGGCATAGGGAACGAATCTTGCGGATGTACTCCTCGACGTCAGGCAGGTAAGCCCCACGAAGTCACCGGGGAGGCCCAAGCGGCCCGGCACCACTTCCAGATTCTGACCAGGGCGAGTCGTTCGCCGGTGGCTGAAGGCTCGCTCCCACCCAAAAGGGGAGATTCGCGTTGTTCCCCAATCGCTCTCGCATCCTTCATTTTGCTCGAGGTGGGCTATAAAAACTTTCCTGGTGAAAGGCGGCGATTGGTTTCCTTTCTTTCTAGAGGAGCGCGCCTGTAATCTGTTTTCATCCTAAATCAAGTTAAGATCGGACCTTCCAGAGGCAAGTCGACTCAAACTGCGAGGCTCCATGTTGGAATAAAGAGCGCTGTCGAAGTGCCAACAACACAAAGCTTGCCAGTCTCAAATAGAACCTTTTGGGAGTCCGATTGGGCCGCACACCGAATCCCCGCTGGTGGTTTTTTATAGCTGCGCAACAATAAACAAGGTTAGTGCCAGTCCAGCATGAAATTGAGGAACGTATGCATTTTTTCTCAGTAAGTGATCGTCGTTACTGCTTCGATGAGGTCACTCGCAATTGCTTTCAGGTTGACCAAGCATCAGAAGATGCGCTTCGCATATTTGAAGCATCGGGAAGAACGGTCAACTCGAAGTTGCTAACAAAGTCACTTGCTGCGAAAGGCTACGACCAAACGACCATAGCAGAACTTGAAGACGACATTGATGAGTATCAACGATTGTCTGAGCGGACTTTCTTAACAAAAGACACGCCTCGAAAACTTAGATCCATCGAACTCCACGTTTCACATGCATGCAACCTTGGTTGTAGTTACTGTTTTGCCGGTAAAGGAGATTATGGAACGTCTCCTCTGCTGATGACAGACGAGATAGCCTTCAAGGCGGTCGACTACCTCGTCGCAAGTTCATCGGAAAACGAAACGCTTGCGATCGTCTTTTTTGGTGGGGAACCCATGATTAACGAGCCGCTGATATGGAAAACGGTCGACTATTCAAAAAGAATATACCCCAATAGAAACTTTACCTATTCTATTACGACCAACGGAACGCTTTTGAATGACACTGCTGTGAATTCTTTCAAGGAGCACGGGTTTTCTGTTCTGATTAGTCTCGATGGTACAGGATGCAAGCACGATGCATCGCGCCCGTACAAGACGGGAGGCGGCTCTTTCTCCGATATCGACAAAAACGTTCGTCGTTTTTCCGAGTCGTTCCCCTTCGGCGCAAGAGCGACCTTAACAAATAATAACTGTAACCTTGTTGAAGACTATCTTCAGTTTAAAGAGATGGGCTTCAGAAGGATTTACTTCTCGCCCGTGAGCTCATTCGATGAGAATATCAAACTCGACGAACACTCATTAAACAAAATCAGGGCGGGCCTAATAGATTTGGCGGATCAATATCTCAAACAGATTGATCAAGGGGAAAAGCCCTTGTTTAGAACATTGAAAACTGCAGTTGATTTGATTATGAGCAACAGGATCGCCTTTGTCGGATGCGGGGCTGGCAGGCGTTTTATTTCCGTGACTCCCGAAGGGGACGTATACCCCTGTCACAGGTTTGTCGGGATGATGCGATTCAAAATGGGCAACATCGTCACCGGAATTGACGAAACTAGGTATATTGAAAACTGGAGTCAGGGTGTCGAAAAAAGAATTGACTGTACGGACTGTTGGGCTCGGTCTTTCTGTGGTGGGGGCTGTAGCTGGGAGGCTGCAGGCGAGCACGGCTACTTGCCCAAGAGTCTACACCCTGCATCATGTGAATATAGAAAAATGTGCTACGAGATGGCTTTTGACCTTATTTCCCGCCACTCATCTTCGCAGGAGAAAAATCAACGAGAAGCTACTGTATCGGAATAAGCGGTTCAGCGCATTGCTGTCACCATTGTGGAGGTGTTCGTTCTTCTGATTACCGTCTGCGAAGCTTATTGCTACGTTCGCCGAAACCATTCTAGAAATATGGTGAACTAGACATCTTGGTTTGTTATACACAATATTGAGGTTTTTCTGCACTCAAAGGGAGGTAGTCGTGAAGCATATTCATCCGATTAATCCAGGAAGTGGCGACGAGGCAGGCGTGAAGCCGATGTCTTTTGACTGCCTCTTGGGCATTACTGACATCTGTACTGTTTATGATAAAGCAGATGGCTGTGGTGCATACGATTACTGCGACTATGACATGGATGGCGGCAGCATCTGCGTTGTAGATCACTGTGGCATTGATCAAACGTAGTCTCTAATTGGATTAAGGTGAGGAGCTGTTATGAAGCATATCCATCCTGTTGGTTCAAATGAACATCCTCCCGTTGAGCCTTGTTGTCTTGGAGTTGATATATGCAATTTTTACGACATCGCCGAGTGCCCTGTTGCGGATTGGTGCTATGTCGATAAAGAATCAAGCTGTGTTTTGCCAGCAGATTGGTGCGATCCAGTTGACGAGTAGTTTTGTGGCTAGGAACTATTTGGTCCAATTCAGAATAAGATGGGAACAAATACCAAAATCTCGTGTCTGGGAGGAGTTATGCCATTATTGCAAGGTCTCGTTGGATTAGCCTTTATACTTGCGTTATATCTGGCACCTTTTTTAATTCTATTCTTCATTATCCGACTCTTTCTTCGGAGAAAATAGGAGTGTCACGCAAACATTAGCGTAGCTTTCTTCCAATATGAGCCGAGCATTGGCAAGTGGAATAAGAAGCCCGACCGTTCGCCACATGAAAGTGATCGGACGGGCTTCTCTATTTAACCCGGGCCGCCACCCATAGCGGCTTTCCAAGCGTATTCTCAGTGCAAAGCAATCGTCAGTTTAATCCTATGCGCTGATACCGCATTTCATTTGTTCGGCTCGAATTCTACGGCCTGGCAACCCTCGCACTCTCCGGCAAATGGATTGAACGCGAAGGCAGAGATGATGTGTGCGTGGACATCGAGGCTGCTGTAGGCAACATACTGGGACATGGACCCCCGCTGCGCGTGGTATGCGGCCCGGCATATTCATTGCCGTCCAACCCCGTGTAGTTGCAGCAAAGGGTGGAACCTCAATGCTCAGCTCATGTTGTCCGTGGGACACGAGAATCGTAAGTACACTTTGGTGCGATTCTCACGCTGATACTGAGCCACCTGGAATAAGATACGTCGCGACAACACTTCGCTTCACCTCTGTCTCGACAAGATGACGTAGACTAAAGTTTCCTTTAGTAAGAGAACGAGAACTATATCTGAAAGCGTTGCGATGGCGTGAAGGCACCGAGTCCGAACCGCCTGAATGCTACGTGCATCTGCATCGCCTTTTTGTTATCTCTGCCAGTTGGGTAGCACTACACTTGTCATCATTTACCCTGGTACATGCTGCCTAAATCCACTACCCCTTCTACCGCGCCGACCATCTCGTCATCGTGAGAGACAACGATGATCAGCTGGCTTTGCTTGTTGCGCTTAACATAGGCCGCAAGCTCGGCGCGGCTTACAGCGTCTAACCCAGTCGTGGGCTCGTCGAGTACCAAAACTGACGACTTGCGTGAAATCGCCGACCATAAGTACACTCGGCGCAGCTCACCGCCCGAAAGCGCGGAGCAACGTTTCCCGAGCAACCCCTTCACGCTGTTTTCCAGCGAAAGTAGGCCATCTACACCCCGGTGATAGGAAGAAAAGGGCGTGTCGAAATACTCTAACAGCTCTTTCACCGTTTCGTCCGGCGCGAAGCACGACTGTGGGCAGCACGATATCTCTCTCGCACGTATGTAATCCAAGTCGCATTCTTCGATTGGCACGCCGTTGTATTTTACTTTGCCTTTCGATGAGTATAGCCCGAGCATCAAGTAAAGAAGTGACGTCTTGCCTCTTCCGTTTTCCCCAACTATGCAATATGTACCAGGACCGGAAAACTTGAAAGAAAACCCGCCGAGGACCTCTCGGACAGATCCGTCTGGAAGGGCAACCGAGAATTCCAAATCAGATACCGAAATGTCATTTATTTCATCGAGTTTAGCTAAATCGGTCCGATTCCACCCCGATCTCTCCTTTTCTCTCGTCGCGATAGCCGTCCTATCCCATGATGCTTTGGCATCTTGATAGGATTTGAACAATGACATCATACTTTTCAAAGTCTTAAAGAGAACCGCGAAGTATGTACCGATGATAGTGTACTCGCCTATTGACATAGTTCCGTTAATGATTCGTACTCCGGAAACAACAAGTATCACCGCTTGAAACAACGCTGCGAAAAGACCATCGAGCGATGTCAGAGAATATGATAGCTTTCCGGAGCGCAAAACTTTGGGAAAATAGCTCTTAAACCCAGCGTCGAGCGCTTGTTCGCTCTTGCCGTACGAAGATGTCAGTTGAATGTTGAGAATCTGATTAAGCTGCGATGCAATTGCGGCGTAAAAGGCGCTGTCCGCCTCTTTCTTCTCATACGTGACCCTATACAAAAGTTTCCTCAACCCAGTAATTACACAGAAATACACGATGAGGAGAATGATGGAAAACACCGCGAGAGTTGAATCAATTGACCATATGATAAGCAATACGATGGGAATGGCTACAATGGACAGCGGCGCACTGATAAAATTCGCCAAAACGAAGGATGAGACCACGCTGGAGTCGGAAATAATCCGTTGCGTTGTATAGGCTGGATCGATGGTCCGACTCACCAAGTAATCGTCTCTTTCAAAACGCAAGACAGCCTCCCTGAGAAGATCAAAGGAAAGTCTCGTGGTTATGCGAATGGAAAGTGTTC
>ENA-OZEZ01000783-OZEZ01000783.1-human-gut-metagenome-genome-assembly--contig:-NODE-783-length-10321-cov-3.992207_pt1 | contig 10321 bp, 10 predicted proteins | sample MGYA00244609_ERZ653616 | MGnify/ENA primary metagenome ERZ653616 (study PRJEB26926, sample SAMN06164988) | human gut metagenome | biome: ENVO:00009003; feature: ENVO:2100002; material: ENVO:00002003...
TAGCGAGTGTCTCGTGGGCTCGGAGATGTGTATAAGAGACAGATCTACGGCTTTTTAGGTCCTAACGGAGCCGGAAAGTCTACGACCATGAATATCATGACGGGATATCTCGGAGCTACAGAAGGGGAGGTGCTGATCAACGGGCATGATATTTTAAAAGAGCCAGAGGAGGCGAAAAAGCAGATCGGATATCTGCCGGAGCTTCCACCGCTGTATATGGATATGACGGTCAGGGAATATATGGAATTTGCCGCAGAACTGAAGAAAATTCCGAAGGAGAAGAGAGCTGAGTCTATTGAGGATGTGGAAAAGCTTGTAAAGATCAAAGATGTGGAAAAGCGTCTGATCAAGAATCTGTCCAAAGGATACCGGCAGAGGGTCGGACTGGCACAGGCTGTGCTGGGATTCCCGGAGATCATTATTCTGGATGAGCCAAGTGTAGGTCTTGACCCGAAGCAGATTATTGAGATCCGTGAACTGATCCGTAAACTGGCGAAGAAGCATACAGTTATCTTAAGTTCTCATATTCTGGCAGAAGTAAGAGAAGTGTGTGACTATATCATGATCATTTCCAAAGGAAAGCTGGTTGCCAGTGATACACCGGAGAACCTGGAACGTTACCTGGGTGAGTCCGGGCTGATCGAGATTGAGACCAGGACAGAAGCTTCCAAAGTAAAAGAAGTGCTGAAAAATGTACCTGGAATCGAAAAAGTTTCGTTGAAGACAGATGCCAGTGGCATAACAAGCGGACAGATCCGGGAGAAGAGAGGACAGGATATCCGGGAAGAACTCTTTACGACATTTGCAGAAAAGAAGATGCCGCTGCTGAAGCTGAATCCGGTTCAGGTCAGCCTGGAGGATGTATTTATGGAGCTGACCCAGAGTGACAAGGCCGCAGAAGAATTTGCCAGAAAGGCAAAAGAGGCAGAAAAGGAGGAAGTAAGCAATGCTGGCGATTTATAAAAGAGAATTGAAGTCCTATTTCCAGTCTATGGTGGGATGTGTATTTGTGGCATTCCTTCTGGTATTTACGGGCATTTATTTTGTTGCATATAATCTGTCTGCGGGATATCCGTATTTTTCCTATTCGCTGGCAGGATCTCTGATCGTATTTATTGTCGGGATTCCGCTGATCACGATGCGCAGCTTTTCAGAAGAAAGGAAAAATAAGACGGATCAGCTTCTGCTGACCGCACCGGTGAGTCTGTGGAAAGTAGTTCTTGGAAAGTATCTTGCAATGATCACAGTGATCGGAATCCCGAGTGTGATCTTCTGCATTTATCCGCTGATCATCAAATCCCAGGGAACAGCATACCTTGGAGTGGACTATATTTCTATTCTGGTATTTTTCCTGCTTGGATGCGTATTTGCAGCGATCGGAATGTTCCTGTCTTCGCTGACAGAAAGTCAGATTATTGCATTTATCAGTACATTTGGTATCCTTTTGATCCTGTATTTATGGAACGGAATCCTGACACTGCTTCCGAGTTCGGCTGTCAGTGGGCTGGTGGGAGTTCTGATCGTGCTTACGATCGTTGCTTTCTATATTTTCCATATGACATCGAACCTGATGCTTGCAGGAGGGCTGGAAGTGATCGGAGTTGCTGCGGCAGTCATTGCTTATTTTGTAAAATCTTCTTTATTTGAGAATCTTCTCTCCAAAATGTTTGGAAGACTGGCACTGTCGGATGTATTTACAGATATCACATCCAACAGTATTGTAGACGTGACGGGAATCGCACTTTATCTGTCACTGATCGCAGTCTTTGTATTTCTTACAGTGCAGTCGATTCAGAAAAGACGTTGGAGTTAGGAGGTTTGGATCATGGAGAAATTAAAAAGTAAAAAAGGAAACTTAAAAAGAATGTTCCATACTTCCGGAACAAAGCATGGTTCCTACAGTGTAGGAATGACGGTGCTGGTTGTAGCAGTCATTATCGTATTGAATCTGGTCGTCGGTCAGATTCCGGAAGCATACAGAAATATTGATGTCAGCAGTACAAAGATTTATGACATTTCCGATACATCGAAAGATCTGCTGAAAGGTCTGGATGATAAGATTGATATGAAAGTACTGGCAGTCAAAGATGAGACAGATGACAGGATCACAACATTTATCAGTAAATATGCGGCACTGTCGGATAAGATCAAGGTGGAATGGATCGACCCGGTTCTGCATCCGTCAGCTTTGACAGAATACAATACTTCACAGAATACGATCTATGTATCCTGCGAGGCAACAGGAAAGTCGACAACCATTTCTTTTGATAAGATCCTGGTATCAGATTCTTCTTCTTATTACTATTCAGGTTCATCGAGTTATACCTCCTTTGATGGTGAGGGACAGCTCAGCAGTGCGGTAAACTATGTGACCAGTGATGTCCAGAAGAAGATCTATACTGTAACAGGACATGGAGAGGACTCCCTTTCTACAACGATCACGGATCTGATGACAAAGAATAATTATACAACCGAGGAGCTGAATCTTCTGATGACAGATTCTATACCGGATGACTGTGACCTTCTGTTAATGGATGGTCCGACCAATGATCTTTCTGATGATGAAGTCAGCCTCTTAAGCGGATATCTTGGAGAAGGCGGCAAGGTGATGTGTCTGCTGGGAGATACCGGACTTGCTTCTTTACCGAAACTTGCAGGACTTCTGAAAGATTATGGAATTGAAGGAGCAGACGGTTATATCGCAGATCCACAGAGATGCTATCAGAATCAGCCGTATTATATCTTCCCGGTAATGAATTTATCCGGTGATATGGCAGACGGAATCAGTTCCCAGATGGTACTTCTGATGAATTCCCGTGGACTGACGACAACGGATCCGGCAAGAGATACGATCACAACGAGTGCCTTTATGACAACCTCTGAGCAGGCATATGCAGTGACAGAAGAAGATCAGAAGCAGGGAACGTATGATCTGGGAGTGGTTGCAACTGAAACTATCAGTTCCGACAGCGATTCATCCGATGCTGCCTCATCAGAAAGCGATTCTTCTACGGATGCGTCATCCGACAGTACTTCATCCGATGATACATCAGCGGATACATCAACAGACATTTCATCAGACGGAAGTGCTGACAGCAAAGAGAGCAGACTGACGGTTATCTCTGCAGGCAGCCTGATCGATCAGCAGATCACGGATGCATTTTCACAGCTTGAAAATACGCAGGTATTTATGAATGCAGTGACAGCAAACTTTGACGGTGTGACCAATCTTTCTATTGAGGCAAAGAGCCTTACAACAGAGTACAATACTGTTCAGCATGCAGGTGGATTCAGCATTCTCGTTGTATTTGGTATTCCGGCAGTGGTTCTGATCGGTGGTTTTGTCGTATGGTTCAGAAGAAGAAAGGCCTGAGGTGTCAGTATGAAAAAGAAAAAAGGACCATTGATTTTAACAGGAGTGCTGGTCATCCTTCTGATTGTTTATTTTGGACTAAGCTCCTGGAATAAAAAGCAGGATAAAAAAGAGGAAAAAGAAACGGTCAAAGTGACGGATCTAGATGAGTCAACGATCACTGCGATCAAGTATCAGGTGGCAGCAGGTGAAATGTCTTTTGAAAAAGAAGGAGATACCTGGTATTATTCAGAAGATAAGGATTTCCCGTTGAAGCAGAGTAAGCCGGAGGCGATTGTAAAGGCGGCTGCCCAGATCACCGCGGACCGGAAACTGGAAGACGGAGACAGCCTGGACGCATATGGACTGGATGACCCGAATTATTCCATTGAGATCACGGAAGAAGACGGAACAGTAACAACGGTCAGCTTTGGAGATTCTACCGGAACAGATTATTATGTAACGGTGGGCGATACCGGTACAGTCTATACGGTCGCATCCAGCGTGCTGGATGATTTCAAGACGGAGTTGTCTGATTTTGCACAACTGGATGAATATCCGAGCATCGGAAGCGGCAATCTGAAAAAAGAAGTAATCACGGAAAATGGAACGACTACGACCTATGATTCAGAAAATGAAGATCAGGAAGAAGAGATCGCTGCGGTTGCAGGCGGACTGGGTGCGGTGTCACTGACAACGGTTGCTGATTATTCTGTGGAAGATGCAGACCTGGCAGGCTATGGACTGGATGAAGCCAGTCGGATCACGGTTGAGGCTACTTATACAAAGAATGAGGATGAAAAGACGATGAAAATGTATATCGGCAGTGAAGATGGAAACGGAAACCGTTATGTGATGTTGGATGGATCGAAGATCGTCTATCAGATTTCAGACGAAGTATGCAAAAATATTCTGAATCAGGAATAATTTTAGATTTATTTAATTGACTTTGATTGAAAAACGGAGCAGAATAGAGTCCATATCAATTTAAGACAGGAAGTGCAGATCATGAAAGAAAAGTTTATGAGGTTTATGCAGGGAAGATACGGTGTGGATCAGTTATCGAAAGCATTGCTGGTGATCGGTCTGATCAGTGTATTGCTGGCTTCGTTTTTCAGGGGAAGTCTTATTGGGACAATTTTTTACTATGTCGGATGGTTCCTGATCATTTACTGTTATTTCAGGATGTTCTCAAAGAATGTATCAAAGCGTTATGCGGAGAATCAGGCATATCTTGCAAAGTCGTACAAGATCCGTTGCTTTTTTGCAAAGCAGAAAGATCTGTTCCGGCAGAGAAAGCAGTATCATATTTATAAATGCCCGGGATGCAGTCAGAAGATCAGGATTCCAAGAGGCAAAGGAAAGATCGAGATCCGTTGTCCGAAGTGTGGCACAAAGTTCATGAAAAAGAGCTGAGTAAGTATTTGTTATTACTTGTCACTACCTTCTGTTGTTATGTGGCACAAAGTTCATTAAAAGAGCTGAGAAAGTGCAGGCAGAATGTGGGAAAGCGGACAGTGGAAAAAGAGAATGAGAGGAAATTAAGAAAAAGATGTCAGATCCATATCAGATTTTAGGAGTAGACCAGAGTGCATCGGATGAGGAGATTAAGAAGGCATACAGAAAACTGAGCCGTCAGTATCATCCGGATGCGAATATCAACAATCCTCATAAAGATGAGGCAGAGGCTAAGTTCAAGGAAGTCCAGCAGGCATATCAGCAGATCATGGATGAGCGGGAAAAAGGCTACTCTTCGTCAGGAGCAGGAGGCGGTTCACAGGGCAGCGGATACGGTGATTATGGTCCGTTTGGCGGCTTTGGCGGTTTTGGAGGTTACGGGAATTTCGGTGGCTACGGGAACGGGACTTCCGGAAGAACAGCAGGTATGAGCGAGGAAGATGCACATCTGCAGGCGGCAGCCAATTATATCAGAAGCGGACATTTCAGGGAGGCACTGAATGTCCTTGACGGAATTGCAAACCACAGTGCCTTATGGTATTTTCTGAGTGCTTCTGCAAATTCGGGACTGGGCAATAATGTGACGGCACTGGAGCATGCCAGGGAGGCTGTCCGGCTTGATCCTCAGAATATGCAGTATCAGATGCTGCTGCAGCGGCTGGAAGGCGGTGGAAGCTGGTATCAGACACGACAGACGATGTATGGATTTCCGGGTACATTTGATAACAGCTATTGCGTGAAGTTATGCGTGGCAAATCTGATGTGCAATCTTTGCTGTGGCGGAAGCGGTCTCTGCTGCGGCGGAGGTAATTATGGCGGAGGCACCGGAACATTTCTGTAAAGTGCAGGAAAGAAATGTAACAATTCTTAATGAAAGCGTTCATCTTTTTTAAAATTTGTATCTTATAATAGGCATCAGTCGGGTAAGAAGCATCAGTCAGGAGTTTTCCCCGGCTGATGTTTTTTCTATATGGATTGATTCATGATCCGGGAAAACCCTATTACGAATGAGGAGCAGATAATAGATGGAAGAACACAGAAGAAATCGTCAGAACCGGTATGGAAGGATTTTATGTGGGCTTGTATTTCTTGCACTTTGCGGTACAATTTTCTGCATGGGAGTGAATGCGAGAGAAGCAAGACGGGAGGCCAGAAAAGCTGAGGCTGTAAAAGAGGCAGAGGCAGAAAAGAAAAAGGCAGAAAAAGAAGAAAAGAAGAAAGAAAAAGAAGCAGAGGAGCAGCGGAAGAAAGAGCTTTCGGTGCAGCCGGGTGTTGCAGTGGGGACAACGGAAGCGAGTGATGAAAAGACCGTATATCTGACATTTGATGACGGCCCTTCGGAGAATACGCAGAAAGTGCTGGATATACTGGATCAGTATGATGCCAAAGCAACTTTTTTTATTACGGGGCAGAAACCGGAGTACCGTCCGATGATAAAAAAAGCATATGATGCAGGGCATACGATCGGTCTGCACAGTTTCTGTCATGATTATGAGATCGTATATTCTTCAGAAGAAGCTTACCTGAAAGATCTGGAAGAAGTGGGAGAGATTGCAAAGGAGCAGATCGGATTCGTCCCGTGTTTTATCCGTTTTCCGGGTGGCTCGTCCAATACGGTTTCAAGGAATTATACGGAGGGAATCATGAGTGTACTTGTGCCGAAGGTACTTGAGCTGGGATATCAGTATTATGACTGGAATGTCAGCAGCGGGGATGGAGGAACAGCTACGACAGAGGAAATCATTGCACAGTCGGAGACAGACAAGTATCATCAGGTAATGTTGCTGTTTCATGATGCAGCAACAAAAGAGACAACGATCGAGGCATTGCCGACCGTTCTGGAGTATTATAAAAATCTCGGCTATTCTTTTAAAGCAATCGACAGAAAAAGCCTGGTTGTACATCATCAGGTGAATAATTAAGGAGAAGGAGAAAGAGAAGATTTATGAGCGGACAGGAAAGAAATACAGGAAAAAGAGTACTCAATGTTGGCCTGCTGGCTCATGTAGATGCAGGAAAGACGACCCTTTCGGAAAGTATTCTTTATCAAAGTGGTGCAATACGAAACTTAGGCAGGGTTGATCATCAGGATGCTTTTCTGGATACAGATGAAATGGAACGGGAACGTGGAATCACGATTTTTTCCAAGCAGGCGGTGCTTACCTGGAAAGATACGGAGATCACATTGCTGGATACACCGGGACACGTTGATTTTTCAGCGGAGATGGAGCGGGTACTGCAGGTGCTGGACTGTGCGGTGCTGGTGATCAGCGGGGCAGACGGTGTGCAGGGACATACGGAGACTTTGTGGAAACTTTTAACAAGATACGGAATACCGGTGTTCCTTTTTGTGAATAAAATGGATCAGGAAGGGACGGACTGTGGAAAACTTCTTGCAGAACTGAAATCCCGGTTTTCAGAAGGATGTATTGATTTCGGCAGAGTGGAAACCGGAGCAGAAGAAGTGATCGAAGAGATTGCAGTGTGTGATGAACAGACGATGGAAGAATATCTTGAGAAAGGCAGTGTCGCTGTTGCCTCGATCCGCCGGCTGGTCGCAGACAGAAAGATTTTTCCATGCTATTTTGGTTCGGCGTTACATTTGCAGGGTGTGGAAGAACTGATGAACGGGATCTGCACATATCAGATGCAGAAAGAAAATCCGGCAGCATTCGGAGCGAAGGTTTATAAGATTGCGAGAGACGGTCAGGGAAACAGGCTGACTTACCTGAAAGTGACCGGCGGCACGCTGAAGGTGAAGGATGTGATCGGTGAAAATGGTGATAAGGTGAATCAGATCCGTGTATATTCCGGTGAAAAGTATGAGCTTCTTTCGGAGGCAGATGCGGGAAAAGTCTGTGCAGTGACCGGTTTGGCGGAAACATATCCGGGGCAGGGACTTGGAGCAGAAAAAGATTCTGAGCTGCCGATCCTTGAGCCGGTGCTGACGTACAGGATCATTTTGCCGGATGACTGTAATGTTCATACGATGTTAAGAGATCTGAAGCTTTTGGAGGAAGAAGAGCCGGAACTGCATGTCGTATGGATCGAAAAGAGTCAGGAGATTCATGTGCAACTGATGGGCGATGTGCAGATTGAAATCCTTCAGAGAATCATAAAAGAACGCTTTGGAGTACTGGTTGAGTTCGGGGAAGGCAGCATTGTCTATAAAGAGACGATCGCGGCACCGGTGGAAGGTGTTGGGCATTTTGAACCGTTACGCCATTATGCAGAGGTACATCTGCGGTTAGAACCGGGAGAACGCGGATCAGGAATGCAGTTTGATTCAGAATGCAGTGAGGATGTGTTGGATCGGAACTGGCAGCGGCTGGTGCTGACCCATCTGGAGGAAAAGGAACATAAAGGAGTTCTGACGGGATCGGTTATTACAGATATGAAGATCACATTGACTTCAGGAAAAGCCCATCTGAAGCATACGGAGGGAGGGGATTTCCGACAGGCAACTTACCGGGCTGTGCGGCAGGGACTGAAAAAAGCAGAAAGCGTACTGCTTGAACCGTATTATGAGTTCAGGATCGAATTACCTTCTGAAAATGTGGGACGTGCCATGACGGATATACAGAACCGTTTCGGAAAATTTGAGGCACCGGAAACGTTGGGAGAAATGACTGTGCTGACGGGAATTGCACCGGTATCGACTTTAAGCGGTTATCAGAAAGATGTCATTGCATATACAGGTGGAAGAGGAAGAATTTCTCTGACCCTGAAGGGGTATGATCTCTGCCATAATCAGGAAGAAGTTGTAGCGGCGAGAGGGTATGATTCAGAGCTGGATCTTGCGAATCCTACCGGTTCGGTCTTTTGTGCCCATGGTGCAGGATTTGTTGTGGACTGGGATGAAGTCGAAGAATATATGCACATGGAACGCACACTGGATCAGACGGGAGAAGAAGGACTTGCGGAAGTCACACTTCCGAAGCGGCGGCATTCCAGTATTGAACTGACACAGGAGGAACTGGATGCAATTTATGTAAGAACTCCTGATCCGGTGAAGCAGAATCATGGTCCGGTGACAGTCTGTGCAAAGGAAAAGGACAGAGAACCGGGCAGTGCCTATACAGACCCGAAATGGGAAAGACGCAGACGGGAAAAGGAAGGCCGACAGGAATATCTTCTGGTGGATGGATACAATATCATTTTCTCATGGGAGGAACTAAGAGAGCTGTCCGAAAAGGATATTGGTGCGGCACGCGGGAAACTTGCGGATATCTTAAGCAACTATCAGGGATACAGAAAATGTACGCTGATCCTTGTGTATGATGCATATAAAGTTGAAGGCAATCCGGGTGAAGTGATGAAATATCATAATATTTATATTGTCTATACCAAAGAGGCGGAAACGGCAGACCAGTATATCGAAAAGACTGTAAGACGGATCGCAAAGGATGCTGCTGTAACTGTGGCAACTTCAGACGGACTGGAGCAGGTGATCATCTTAGGACAGGGTGCGAACCGGATGTCTGCTCCGGGACTGAAAGAGGAAATTGAGAGGACGCTGGCAGAAGTCAGAGGTGAGCATCTTGGAAAGAAAGGCAGTGTCGGAAATTATCTTTTTGATTATCTGGATGAAGAGACTGCAGAGGAGATGGAAAAAGTCCGACTGGGGAAAGCAGGAAAGAATGGACGGGATAAAAAATGACAATCGGGATTATTGAAGATGACCGCCTGTTAAGCCGGTCTTTGAAAGTCGTGCTTGAGAAGGAAGGTTATCGGACTTTGCAGGTTTATACAAAGAAAGATGCAGGGCAGATTCTGCAGGGAACAGAGGAGCTTTTACTGGTTGATATCGGTCTCCCGGACGGAAATGGTATGGAACTGTATCACACCCTGATGAAAAAATGGAACAGAAAGATCCCCGCAATTTTTCTGACGGCAAGGGATGAAGAGCAGGAAATGCTGAAAGCATTTGACCTGGGAGCAGAAGATTATGTTGTGAAACCATTTTCCATGAAAGTGTTATTAAAAAGGATTGAAGTAGCTTTCAGACGAAACCGGGGAGAAGATGCCGGTGAACAGATTCTGAAATGCAGAAATCTCACTCTGTATCCACAGCGAAAAAAGGCAGTGTCAGGGGAGAATGAGATAGCTCTTACGGCAAAAGAGTATCAGCTCCTGGAATATCTGATGAAAAATCAGGGGCAGGTTCTGACCAAAGAAAATATTTTGGAGCATGTATGGGGAATTGATGGTCAATATGTAGTTGATAACAGTGTCAGCGTGCTGGTCGGCCGTCTGCGGAAAAAGATTGAAGCTGTGGGAGAACGGCCGTATATTCAGAACGTATTTGGACTGGGATACCGGATGGAGGAAGAGTAATGGATCTGATAGAAATTTTGTGGTGGAGTGCTGGGACGTTTCTTTTGGGGATTCTTGCCGGGGCGGCCGGAATGTACCGGGTTCAGAGAAAAGAACGAAGCCGGGAATTAAAGAAGATATCAAATACCTGTCTCTTATACACATCTCCGAGCCCACGAGACACTCGCTAATCTC
>ENA-OZEZ01000785-OZEZ01000785.1-human-gut-metagenome-genome-assembly--contig:-NODE-785-length-10318-cov-3.565819_pt1 | contig 10318 bp, 11 predicted proteins | sample MGYA00244609_ERZ653616 | MGnify/ENA primary metagenome ERZ653616 (study PRJEB26926, sample SAMN06164988) | human gut metagenome | biome: ENVO:00009003; feature: ENVO:2100002; material: ENVO:00002003...
CGAGATTAGCGAGTGTCTCGTGGGCTCGGAGATGTGTATAAGAGACAGCCATGGAACTGGTGCGTCAATTGAGAACGCGATCTGAATGACTATCAGTAAAAATAGAGAAAGCACCGCGACACAAACAACAAACGCCTTTATTAAGTCATATACAGAAGGCTTTCTCTTACTCCCGCACATTCCAACCAATCTCATTTCACGAAACACAAGTTTTAATAAAGTTGGCCCCAAAATCGGTTACCTGGTAGCTCCAGCGATGGAAAAAGAATTTCAAGTCATCTTCAAGCCCAACCTTCGCCTTCGCATTTTGGATAGCCTCACTTGATTCGAACCTTTCAAGCGCAGCCTCAACATCATCAGTGTAGTAATCACAACGCTTGAGGATGCCAAGTCGATCCAGGTTTCCCAGATACACCAGCGATTGATCAGGGCACTCGCAAACACCCTCACAGCACTCGTTATAGCCTTCTACGACATCCGTCCATTTACTTGGAACTAGCTCGTTTGCGCTGACGATTCTCAAGTCAACGAGCGGGATAGACACTTGTTCAGCATCATCAGAACCGGTCAACGTGCTCAGCAACTTAGCCTCGTCGGGACTAATCTCCTTAAGCGGCTGAACAAAACTGGGGTGGACATATTCTGCCGTCCGATCATCCATTGAGGAAAGTAGCAGATTTGCATACATCCCTCGCAATTCCTCGCTGTCATAGCAATACGCAAGTTGTTGAATTGCCGGAACTGCGATATGCGCCGGAGGTTCAGTAAGATGCTCCTCGGGAATCTCATCAACACGAGATCCCACGGCATCGATGGTCCGCTTGATGCTCTCCTCCCTATTAACGACCCACCGATTCCATGACGAAAGCCAAATGGCAACTGTCCTTGGAACGAGGCTAACAGTTTTCCCTATCGACTCTGCGGAGGGATGAGCAAGGTCGTCATATGCCTTTTCAAGCACCGGTATAGAGGCAATTTCTTTGGCCTTATCAAGATCCATATCAAACTCCTTGCACATTACCAACCAGAGCGGTCACGATGGCTCCAGCAATAGCCGCTATCACCGATGAACCCAGAACATCAAACATGGACGATAGATCCATAAGCAACCTCCAAAGCAGCAGGGAACAGCTAAGTACAGACAATGGAAGTCTATCGCTGAAATATGGACCGGTGCATCTCCAAAGTGAACTGGTCGCTAAAGATGAACAGAACACCGCCTCGGTATCACACGTGCCAACGAAAGGTTATCTGCATTTCGCCAACTGCCTCCCCTATCAATAAGCACTATTGGTACTTCACAATCGAATCTCGGCTTCAACTTGACGCGCGTCCACGCGATACTGCAACTTTAGATACAATAGATAGAACAAATGTACGCACCAAACAGATTGGAACTCCATGTCAAAAAAAGCCGAGGCCACAGACCTCTTCACGGTGTACTACATGAACCATTCCAAGGTTTATGAGATGCGCATGTTGCTAGACAACACGCTTTGAAAAGATGGCTCAAATGAAGAAGATAAGGCCACCGCTGGCAATGCTGATGTCCACGCAAAAGGTGAAACCAAGGTTCCACTCTTTCCAAAATTTGCCGTAGAAGGAGACGGCAACTTTGGACATGAGAAGCGAACAAAGATGATCGACACGTTCGAGTACATAAACACAGTAAGCCGCATGCTAGCCGATATCAAAAGAAACTGCCTCGATTTTGGCAAAAAAGAGAGATCGGAGGGCGACCTTGTTTACATCGATAACGTACGCCTCTCGCTACTCAACGAGGATGAAGTGCGTACCCTCATAACAGTCATGTCGGGAACGTTCGATGGGATTACCATCCCGGAGGCTGGCGGCCTCGATGTGGGGCACCTATTCCAGTCCTTCATCAAGTCGGGCACGTCATTCAAGCTTATCGGGAGAATCGGCGACGGAAAGAGCAACGACATTATCCTGAAGATTCCAATCGATGGGGCAGATCTATTCGAGAGCGGCTACTCAATCGACGACCTTCTCATCGGCAAAGTCGGAATCATCGGAATCTGCAAGGGAAAAGTTTATCCATCGAACCTTCGCAGCTCGTACGAATACTTTCAAACAAAAGGTAAGACAGCTGAACCGGAGGACGATGGCTTCATTGATGGCTCATACAAAGAACGAACGGACGATCAGGTAGGCCATCCGACAACAGAAAAAGATGAGACCGAAGCAACCTATATCGATGTCATCGCAGTCATCCAGTCAGTCAATAAAAAGAGTGAATAAGCCATGCTGAGCTTAATCACATACAGAAAGGACCAGTTCGCCCGTCTCAGGGGCCGGCTCGAAAGCGAAGGATACGAATATACCTCGGCGTTATCTCTTTCTAGCACGGTACAAATTGCGCTGCAAGCTGGAGAGGGTGATATGGCACTCGATGTTTCATCGCTTTTATCCCTACTCGATCCCACTGGCGGCAAAGGAAGCATGGCCGCAACATTTGAAGGTCTTCTCTATCAAATGCCTGAAAACACGGTGTTCATCGCCGATGAAACAACAGCAGGCAGATACGCATACGAAATGCGCACCATATTTGACACCGTACGACAATGCGATATCGAAGGAGACACCGAAGATCAAGCCATGCCAACTGAAGAGAAACCAAAACGCCTGATAGACCTAGACGACTCAGAGACAAAAGAGTTACTCGACCAGTTCGTACACGACCTCATCGGGCAGGATAAATTCAAAGATGACTTCCGCAAACAGGTCGAAATTTTCAGGCTGTTTAACAGCATCGGAGAACAGCCGATTCTCTCCCTGTTCCTGGTCGGCCCCTCCGGCGTGGGCAAAACCGAGACCGCAAGGATCCTCAGTAGCCTTCTCGCGCCGGGGGAATCGTTGGCAAAGATCAATTTTGGCAACTACAGCAGTAAGGACTCGCTCAATTCACTCATCGGCAGCCCGCGTGGCTACATGGGCAGCGAAGAGGGCGAGCTATCAATGAAGATAGAGCGCAGTAAGTCGGGCGTCATTCTCATCGACGAGTTCGAAAAGGGAGATTCCGCAGTCTGGAGCTTCTTCCTAGACCTGCTCGAGAACGGCAAGTTCACGGATTCCCAGGGCGAGGAACACGACCTTAACGGCTATACCATAGTATTCACCTCGAACACACCGAGAACCGAGGTGCAGGACAAGTTCCCACCGGAACTGCTCTCGAGGCTCAATCTCAAAGTAGATTTCGCGGCCCTGAGCGATAAGGAGAAAAAGACCTTCGTAAGCAGGTACATAGCATCGGTCGCTAAAAAATACCGTTCAAGCGTCGACGAGTCTCTTGAAGATCAGAACGTTATCGCCGAACGAGCGCTTCAGGAGATCAGCACCACAAACGAAGACAACATCCGTATCCTCAAGAACAACGCGCGCAAATGGTTCGTGGACTACATCGCAGAACGAAACAAGGTAAACTCCTAGCACAAAAAGGCACTAGGGGCCAAGTTGACCCTAGTGCCTACGCGCAATAGCGACGATACGGTTTCGTAATGCAATCCAGGAATCGGCCTGCGCCGACCCCCTAAAGTAGACGCACTTATTTCCTACAAGCCACAAGATGATGCCCTAATGAGTAAATACTCGAACGACTTTTCGGCGTTCACAAAACCAAACGAATCAAAACTTCGCTCAACGAGTTTATTAAAAATAGGATGGCGAGATAAAAAAGCAAGGTAAGGACAGTAATACGCTTACGTGAAAATTCTAGCTGTAACGAAGTGCTGCAATCAGATATAAGCCACTGATATACAAACATGTCGTGGCCCTTTGGAAACAGCACAGCATTACTGCAACTTACTCTAGGCTGATATTGTTCCCAAGCAACAGCTTCCAAAAGCCTAACCCTATACGGAGTAAAAACGGAATTTACTTCCCATTGTCGCGAAGCAATTACCGCAATATGCGTTTCCCCAACATCGGTTTTAGAATCGACAAGCCTACGTACGACCGAATTCGGAAGACCCCTAACCTGATTGACCGGAAGTGAAATCATGGTACGAAACGGAACAATAGGTCCAGTAATAACCTCTCTCATATCAGCGGGGCCAGATAGCAGGTCACCAAGTGACGTGAAAGGCATTCGCATTCTGAAATACAAAGATGAGGTTTTACGCGAAAGAGCCGAGACGTCGTAGGAAAGCGAAAGTAAGGACCCTCCCTCCAAATAGTCAACAGTCAACCCTTCATCCCACGCAAAAGGCAGGACTAATAATGAATTTCCACAGTCATCTATAACAATTGTTTGACTGCCGCAGCACGTGGTTTTGCAATCCCGATTGAACAAAACTTGATTGAACTCATTATCACGAAACGAGGGAGAAAGATCAACAACATCGTTCTCATCTATTCTGAACGGAACAAAGATAAAGAGCCCCGTTATTTCGTCCTTACATGGGATTTGGACACCGAAATCTATTTCAGAAGAACGCCCAATATCGGCCCATACGTTAATTGACAAATCAACGTGTGCCGCTGCGTTGCCGCAATTAAACACTCCAATAGCAAAACTATCGTACTTACGCTGCGCCATTCCGTTCACCCTTAAACAGCTTTCACTTCCCCAATCATGTGTGACCGTCAAATAACACGCGCAGCGTAATGCTTCACGTGTTCTTAACGGTCGCTTGCTGCCCGAGCAAAACTGCAGGAGGCGCAACAACAGCATGTCACCGAAGGTGACGATTGCCCTCTCGCAGCACCCGCTCCAGTTCACCCCGTCACCGTACAGCAGCCCGGTCTCAGCGTCCGCCACGACGCTTAAAGCCTTTCCCACGACCCCGTGCAACAAGGAGGCTGTGTCGTACACAAGTTCTAATAAGAATTCTGTAATAGCCATCATTCATTCTTAGAACCTGTTGTTGTGCTGATTTCAGATTCCAAGACGAAGTCCGTTCATCGTTAAACGGAAATCAAGGTGTTGCCCCTACATTAACGTTTTCGATGCAATCGCCTATATCTTCCCCGTATCGGCAAGGCGCCAATACTGCTTGCCCAGAGCCGTCAGTTCGCATGACTTAGATTCCATGGCGGCAAAGTACATATGCTCTGCCCCAACAGGGCGGACAAGGCCAATACCCTCCAACTGCTGAAGGATCTTGAACTTCTCCGTATTATCCTTAGTCGCATAGGGCTCAACAATTCGATGCTCTTCCCAATCGGGACTGTTGGTGGGCTCAAAAGACGAATCCAAAGGCAGCTGAGCGCCAGGCGCATCAAACAAAGATGGCAGCTGCCGCAAGACACTATCCGGAACCTGCGAGACGACTTTCCTTAGCGAAATAAACGAGTTGACATTAGTCCTAAACACAGGCCGCTGATCCCATGGCCCGAGAGCCTTATCAATATACGCGTAGACCCCACCGGGAGTAACATGTCCCATCACGTCTGCCGCACCGCCATTTAGCGCATCCACAAGAAGTGATGTGAATGTCCCGCGCCCGTTAAGCTCCTCCGCGCATTCGCTAGAACAGCATGCGCTCAGAATTGTTAGACCTTCAACGAGCATTGAGGAAGTCCCGCCCAGGACGCCAGGAGCCCCCATGCACCCGGAATTACAGCTATCAAGAAGAATTACGCGATTCTTGGCCTTAGAGCTATTTGCAATTGCCAGGATTTCATCGAGAGAAAGTCGACCCTCAGGGTCGCCCCGCCCCGATAAGATAAAACCACTTTTAGTTGCATCGCATCTTCCGCCGTGCCCCGCAAAATACAGCAATGCAATCTCTGGCTCCCCGGAAAAGCAGTCCTCGATCATCTGCTTCAATATGTAAGGAGACTCAACATTTCTCTCAAGATGAATGGAGAAATTGGGAGAGCCATCGCCGTTCTTCTCTAATACTTCCGCCACGGCATTAGCATCGGCAACACAGCCATAAAGCGGAGTCGATGCATATTCATCAATACCGACGACAAGCGCCTTGCGATCCTGCATTACATCAACTCCAAAACGGTGGCAATAAAAACTCAAATAACGAAAACAGACAAACCAAGAACAAGCAAACCGAAACAGCCACGATCAGCAGAATCATCGATGCCTTTAGGCACTTTCTCATGTACTCGTTCTTGCGATTAAGCGATTCAAAGTGGGGCTGCACCGCCCTTGCCTTACCTTCGGCAACTTCCATCGGAGAGGCGAAAGGCGCACCACGATTAATCTCTCCCGCAACGAAATCATTCAAATCCATCGGTGATGCGAGAACGCTCATCTTGAGTCTGACTTGACTAAGCAACGACAGCAGAAATGAAGCGCCTAGCAGCAGCATGACGACAACATAGCCACTCGCCAGCAGAACAAAAGACGCGGCAGCCCCGTTGTCGTTGTAGCTATATCTCTCAAATAACAGCGGGGCCACCGTCAATAAAGCGACGGAAATAATGGAGACGCAGCTTAGCAAACAGTTAGACAAATGCTCATATGAATCACGCCGACTAAGTTCTGTCTGATAAGACAGCTCGGTCATCCATGAAAGATATTCGGCAGAATAGTCAACTGAATCGAAACCCGGGACTGCACCCTCGCCCTCTATTTGCTTTCGGCTGCGTTTACCCATTTAATTCTTCTTTTCCGGACGAGGCGAAGGGGATCCAGGGCAGGGAGATCCTGGGCATGGGAACTCGGGCATCTTTTCGGGATTGCCACGAACAACCCTGATTGGCGGATTGGGGTGACTAGTCGGCTGTTGCTTTTCGGGCAACGGCTTTGAGGAATTCGCGTCTGAATTTCGCTTGTTAAAAAACATGGTTCTCCTAAAGTGCATATTGGCGAACAGCGTTAACAATACCGTCCCTTGTCCAACCAACCATAATGTCGGCATTAGAGGACACTTCATCAGGGACACGCAACTGACCCCATGGCCTAACCCCAATGATGGGTTTGTTGTACCTCAAAGCGGTTTCGATCTCATAGTCAATCCACTCGCTGTAGGCGACATACATTCCAGAGAGAACAATTACGCAGCTACAGCAAGAGATTTGATTTGCGATCCTCTGCTGAAGCTCAGCTTTGCTCTTAGCGTCAATCGGATTCTCGATAGGAACAGAATAGTCCGACCACTTAAAGTAGCCGGCCGAATCAAGCCAGCTCTTTATCGTCCTATAGTCATCGCTGTAATCCCACGAATGGCTAATAAGAATGTGATAATCGCGAAGACTCATATTGCGCTCCCCTCTTTCAAAGCGTGATCTAATAGTTTGTACGAGTAATCGCCATGGCGATCGTCGTCAATCAATTAGTCAGAGCTAAGAAACAACTCCCTTTAAATATTCAAACGCCGTCTGCGACCCACAGACAAAGCTGCAAGCAGATTTGTACTGAAGATCCCGTCCATTCCACTCCGACGAATAACCACCAGCCTCATCCAAGATGAGTGCGGCAGCGGCATAATCCCAAGGCTTCAGCCTTTTTTCGAAATTGCCATTAGACCTTCCGCAGGCTATATAGCAGATTGCCAGCGCAGAAGAACACATGCGACGCAAATCCAGGCAGTCGCAAAATACTTTTTCAGCGATACCGAAAATCTCATGAGCGCCGTCTTTATGCGTTGAACCAGCGCCAAACTCTATAAGGCAATTAGTAAGCTCACGGTCGGATGTTTGAATTTTATTACCATTCAAAAAAGCCCCTAAGTCCTTTTGAGCAGTAAATAATTCATCGCTATAGGGATTGTAAACAATGCCAAAGACAGGCTTTTCATCACGGACAAGTGCTAACGAGATAGTGCTTGCACGATAGTCAAAAACAAGATTTGTAGTACCGTCAACAGGATCAAGAATCCAACGAGTGGGCTTCACCTCGCCAGGGTCTTCCTCCTCACTCATAAAACCTATTTCAGGCGTTAACTCAGCAAGTGCAGACTTAACATACGAGCTAATCTTTAAATCGACTTGCGTAACAAAGTCAGCGTCACCCTTCATTGAGGACTGAGACCTCAGATCGTTATCAAAGAAAAGTGGTTTGACAGACTTAACAACATCAATAATCGCTTGATAGTCCATTTTTACCCCTCTGCCGGCAACGTACAAAACAATTCAGGACATTCGCGCTTGAGGAAACGATTCATAAGCTCCTCGCTCTCAAAGAAGTAAATCTCGCCAGACTTGCAGGCTATGTTTATATTGTTTCTGCCAACAGCATCTTGAAATGTTCCATCCATAAACGCCTCCGAACCATCGGAAATTGCAAATTCATGGACGCCACGACGATGTCCCGCAGTCACAGATTTACCGCCAAACGCACCGTTGTCCCGTCTATATGCCTCATAGACACCGCACAGCCTTCCGTCTTGGCAAGAGTATTCGCCTTGCCATTCCGTCTTGCTCCTACCGTTGCGAGGGATAATATTTCCGCTAGCGTCAAGGCTAGCCTTATGGTTGACTCCATCGACATGAACCATCGTAGCCGATTGCTTACTGCAGCTAAAAACTGCAGTCCCGACTCGGATATACGTATCATCATTCGGCGAAAGATGAACTTGACGATAGGTCCGTCCGAACTCAATACCAAAACAGCCCTGCGCGGACAATGCTCGCACCCAACCTGACGCCGAATTTGCGCGTCGATTGCCCTCTATAAAGGTAGATAGCGTCGATCTTAAAGAACTAATATCTGCAACCTGGCAGATGGTGTTTCCATTAAGGCGATCCAAGAAACCAAGCTGGTTCTTTTCCGAAGTCTTCAAGGTCTCCTTTTCCGAAGAAGACAGAGACGAGATGCGTTTAAGTTCCGGCAGCTCAATAATAATGATCTTAGTGTTGTTGCTTCGAGCGTGTTCCAGTGCGTACACAAGCTCATATTCCGTCCAACTGCCGGTAAATTCGCCAATCTTGGTCTTAGGACCGTATTCGTTACCCATAAGAAGGATAAAGAAATCTGAGTCGTCTATAAGCCGCTCGATATCACTTATCCCATCCTTTGACTGGATAACGAAATGTTCAGTTGCCACTGGAAATACGTCCAAATCAAGAAGAACATCGAGCGTTGCTCTGCGCTCCTCTTTAAGAGAAGATACGGAGGATACAAATGCGGTGTACATCTTCCTTTGCATTTCTGCTCCAATCTAATTCGCAGATATATCTCCAATGGGCGACGGACAAATGGCCTTTATCCAACCCATTCAGTTTGATAAACGAAGATAGTGAAGTGTTGAATGGCGTAGGCCAAAGCAGGAAGCCTAACCCCAGAACATGAAACGCCATCGCGGCACGGAAATAGATATCAATCTGCAGCAATCAGCGAGATGACCTAAGCGTCATCTCGCAAAAATATTAGTATGTAGAAATGCTTCATCGTATAGCAGCATGACAACCCCCAGCAATCAGTTAACCTCATAGAAAGGTAAACGTGCGGACATAAAACGTCATGCTCCAGACACTGAACGTCTGAGTAGATATTACCCCCATGAGCGTGCAGCAGAACCATTGTTTATTAGTTTTTCGTCAAACGGTGGTGACGCATAATTTCTTTTATAAATTGACAACCGCATGGCGGAACACGGCCCGCACCCCGTCATATGATTTCCGGCGGCTAAACAACAAATCATTGACGAAGGGACATGGGCCGTGTCTGCGAACATCGTATCAGTCGACGAGGAGTTGCTCGACGCACAGCTCGACTAGGCGACGTCCGAGCTCGTCGGGGCAGAGCGCAACGAGAGGACGGTGCGCGACGGGTTCGCCGAGACGCTTGCCAACAAGGAATTCCCGCCGGAGCACTGGCGCCGGATCAGGACGAACAACGGGATCGAGCGCTTCAATCGCGAGATCAGGAGGAGGACGAGGGTCGTCGGGACCTTCCCTGACGGCAACTCGGCCCTCATGGTGGATACGGCGAGTCTGAAGTACATAGTGGAGCACGAGTGGGCAAGAGAAGGTTCCTAGACATGTCCAAGCTTGAGGAAATGGACGAGCTGGAGGGAAAGGCGGAGGGCTAAAAGAGGACGGGGCCGAAGAGAGCTAAATCAATTTGCGAAAGAATCCTGACGGTATCTACCCGCACGCAAATGGTTCGCGAACTACGTCGCAGAACGAAACAAGGCAAACTCCTATCAACAAAAAGGCACTAGGACCCACGGCGGCCCTAGTGCCCACGCGCAATAGCGACGGTGCGAATTCGCAATACCCGTTAGTACCCTAACGAGCAAACAGCGGGACCACTATTTTCTAAGAAGACGTTTTGCGTATGTCTTTACAGACCTCATAAAGCCATACGCTCCCTCATATTTAGCAACGCACTCAATACCACCCCTGTCTCTTATACACATCTGACGCTGCCGACGATCTTACGCGTGTAGAT
>ENA-OZEZ01000788-OZEZ01000788.1-human-gut-metagenome-genome-assembly--contig:-NODE-788-length-10302-cov-10.215283_pt1 | contig 10302 bp, 9 predicted proteins | sample MGYA00244609_ERZ653616 | MGnify/ENA primary metagenome ERZ653616 (study PRJEB26926, sample SAMN06164988) | human gut metagenome | biome: ENVO:00009003; feature: ENVO:2100002; material: ENVO:00002003...
AGGCGTTATGCGCCACGGACGGCGCATAAAAGCCGGTTTCGTCAAGCATAGAAAATCTTTAGACATAATCCGTACAGAATCTTAACTGCGAAGCGTAGCTCACTAAGGAGTGTACGTGCCCTATGGCAGGGCGGCGGTTCATGCTTTTCATACCTCACGTTGTGGCTCAATTATTTACACGTGTGAACAGTTCAAATGCATTGGCACGTGTCATGCGCTCTACCTCATCAGGCGTAGTGCCTTTGATTTCTGCTATCTTCTTTATCACATATGGAATGTTTGACGAATCATTCCTCGTGCCTCGATGTGGCTCCGGGGCCATGTATGGACAGTCCGTCTCAAGAAGGATTCTATCAAGTGGAAGCTCTGACACTGTCTGTACCAGCTTCTTTGCATTCTTGAAAGTTACGACACCTCCCACTCCGATATAATACCCCAGCTTTACATACTCCAGTGCCATCTCCGGTGAATATGAATAGCAGTGTATCACACCGCGGATATTCTTTTTTGCTGCCTCTGTCATGATTTCCATGGTGTCCTGTGCTGCATCACGCGAGTGTATGATAACCGGCAGCGATGCTTCTGCTGCAAGCTCAAGCTGACGCTTAAACCAGTAGCGCTGGTTTTCCTGCACATTTGGCTCCTTATCCCAGTAATAATCCAGTCCGATTTCCCCGACTGCAACAGTCCTTTCCCATGCAGTCTGTTCCCTAAGCCATGCAAAGGTTTCCTCGTTTAAATCAGCTATGTCGCTTGGATGCACTCCAACCGCTGCATATATAAAGTCATATTTCTTTGCAAGCTCTATTGTAGTCATGGTAGAGCCAATAGAAGCCCCGACATTTATTATCGGGGCAACTCCTTTTTCATGGACGCGTTTTATTGTTTCATCACGGTCGTCCTTAAATCTGTCATCATCATAATGGGCATGTGTTTCAAATATCATTAATTACTGTGTCCTTCCTCCGCCCAAAGCTTATCGGCACAAGGCTTCCATGCCTGCGCATACTCCTTACACTTGTTGCACAGATGCTCTGCGCTCTCAGGTGACTGCAAATCAGTTGATTTTGCCCCTGTTTCCTTTACGAGCCGCTGTAAGATCTCAGGATTTTCAAGCATAGGACATGGTCTGTAGTGATTCTCATTAAATGGCTGGTTATCATGATATGCCATGAAAAGCGGCTGTTTCAAAATCTCAAGCATGCTGTGTGTACGGATGTTGGCTCCTGAGTAGTGGATAAATACACATGGCTCAGCATCACCGTTGGCATTGATATGGAAGTAGTTTCTTCCTCCTGCGATACAGCCTCCGACAAACTCGCCGTCATTCTGGAAATCCATAGTGAAAATTCCCTTGCCGCTTGTCATATTTCTGATCTCACGGACACGGTCCTTGATGTAAAGCCTCTGCTTAGGGTTTGGTAAAAGTTCCAGTGATGCATCGTTTCCGACAGGCATATAGTGGAAGTAAAGCGCATAGCGGCAGCCCTTTTCCACAATCATGTCGATAAACTCATCACTGGTAACTGTCTTATAGTTCTTTGAAGTGTAACATATTGATGTACCGAAAACAAGTCCGTTTTCCTTAAGCAAATCCATTGCATGCATAACCTTTGCAAATACACCGGTGCCTCGTCTTAGGTCGTTCACCTCTGAGAAGCCCTCAAGACTTATTGCAAGGTACAGATTTCCGATACGCTTTAAGTCTGCGCAGAAGGCCTCATCCACGAGTGTGCCGTTTGTGAATGCCAGAAATGCACAGTCACTGTGCTTCTCACAGAGCTTAACAAGGTCTGATTTTCTGACAAGAGGCTCCCCTCCTGTAAACATATACAGATATACTCCAAGCTCCTTGCCCTGTGTTACGACCTTATCCATCTCATCAAAGGTAAGGTTCAGCTTGTGGCCATACTCTGCTGCCCAGCAGCCTGTACAGTGCAGATTGCAGGCACTTGTCGGATCCATAAGAATGAGCCATGGCACATTGCAGCCATACTTTTCACGATTTTTACGGATGGTTTTTGTGCCGTAAACAAATGCCTCAAAGCCCAGATTGAGCGCGATTGTCTTTAATACATGAGGATCTATCTCGTTGATAAGACGATGCATGTACTTGTTGAGCGTGCAGTCCTTATCACAGATCATCTTGCGCGCACTGTCATAGTTTAAATCAATCTTCTCATCGCCCATAAATTTCTGCCACATGTCGATAAGCTTTACAACCTCTGTCTCCGGGTCCTTGCAAAGTCCTTTTACAATGTTGTCACATATTTTTGATGCAGCAAGTCTCGCTGCCTGATGTCCTAAATTTCCCACTTTGTATTCCTCCTTATTGTTTCAACGGTATTTCTGACGACAAATAAATTTAGTATTCCGTCAAGACTCAAATTCAGTCCTATTAATCTCACTATCATGCCTGCGGTCTCAAATGGTGTCACAAGAAGCAGTATTCCCACAAATGCCACTACAAACGACATCACGAGTATGAGCCACCATCTCTCGATGCCAAAACGCTTTGCTTCCACTGCAGTCTGTATCTTGAACGCTCCATCTACCAACATAAAAATGCCTATTGCTGTAGACAATATCTCTATAATATACTCAGTTTTTTTAATAATTATGATTCCAAGCACTATTGAAACTATCCCAAGCGCCAGGTCAAACTGAAACGCAAGCTGAAATAAATCCTTTGCAAAATATCCGGACAACTTTGTCACTCCGTATACTATGAGAAACACTCCATACACCACGCACAAAGTCCTAAGTCCAAGCTGTGGCGCAAATAACAAAGCTGCCCCCAATGCAATCAGGCATATTGTCATGACAGTATATGCATTTTTCACACGTACCAATGTGTGCATAAAGTATCTCCCTCCTTTTTGTCTGCTATTCTAATCCACCATAATCGTCTTTAAAATGGACAAAAAAATAAGAGTGTCTGAAATTCAGACACTCTGTCAAATCTGTTCGAATTATTTTGTCATACAATATCCGCCTGCCTACAGACAGCACTCAATCATATCATAAATTGTGGCATCGAAAGAGTCACCTATTCTCTTAACAATATCTCTGTTGTATTGGCTTTTTGACAGTCCAACGCCATTTGCCGTAATGTTCTCAGGCAAACGGCTCATCATACTGCCTCTCTCAATCCACTTAATTGTACTGCCCACGATTCCGTTGCTGTAAAACGCCGTGATAAAAGCAATGTCACTATCATCCAGGCTGTAGCCCTCTGCCTTTTCCAACACAAAGCGGCGCACCACCTGCGTAACCACGGCATCCAGATATGTCCTTAATACCCTGCCGTTTTCCGATGCATAAATGTGCATTATCGCCTCGCGGTTATTAAGAATAAGGGCAGCGACTCTGGCATATGCATCATGAAATGTCACGCCTTCCTTTGCCTCATCCATCACAAGCCTGACCTCGTCCTCAAATATGGCCTCAAGCACATCATATATGTCCTTGAAATAATAGTAAAATGTATTTCTGTTTATCTCACACTGCTCGCATATATCCTTGACTGTAATCCTGTCAAGCGGTTTGTTTTTCAGTATATGTAAAAAAGTCTGCATTATGGCTTTTCTGGTAAATGTTGCCATGTGTATATCTCCTGATGTGCGTATTATACATAAACCCTACTCTCAACCGCCATTATATTACGATTGTTATATTTTTGTCAAACTATGTCTTCGTGTAACTTCAAAGTAAATTCAAAGGCCAACACCAAAAGAAAGAAACTTATCCATTAAAATCCAAAGTCCGCATAATCCTGCGGCAGAAATCTATGGTAAATAATATGGCAGCCCTCATCATGGAAGCAATAGTAGTATGTGTCATCCGGCTCATTTAAGAAGCGGATGTAACAGTCAAACTCGCCGTTTTGCATTTCCTTTTTTTCGATGTCGTCCGAGTATTTGTAAAACAACTCAGTTATCTGCTCCATGGTGCAGCCATGCGTGCCGACAAGTGTAATCAGCTCCCTTATAAACTCGTTGTCAGCTGTGTTTTCATGCACATACTCACTGCCCTCAGGTGGTATCTCTATGCAGAAACGCTCATTTTTTGCGGTGACCTTTATCTCACCTATGGTGTCAGCAAGCTGTTTTGGCAGGTTGTCCGGTGCAAGTATTTCAAGCATCTGCTGCTCTGAAATTACGCCGGCTGCAATTTTATTGTCATCCCCTGCACACTCAAAGAAATGTCTGAGCGTGGAAAGAGGATAATACAGTCTGACTATTTCCTTCCTGTAGCCAAGCTTCGCCTGCTGCTCTTTTACTATATCAATAAGACTCTTCGCCAGACGAGCGTAACCGGTGGCGCTATAATCGCTGCTGTAATTGTCTCTATAATCGCCGCTGTAATTGCCTTTATAATCGCCACTATAATTCACTTTGTCGTCAAAATCGCTTGTTTTCGTCATACCGATAGCTTCTCTTCCTCCCGGCTTTTAAGGTTTTTCTAGGGCATGCTCACCTTATCGAGTATTCCTGTCAGGTGTGCTATAGCCACGCCATAGTTTGTCATCGGCACATGCTGAGTGCGTGCCCTGTCTATTCTTGATAATACATATTTTCTGTTAAACATGCAAGCACCGCACTGAATAACGAGATCGTACTGAGAAAGATTATCAGGGAAGTCTGTACCGCTTGTAATATCCACGGTAAGCTCCTCACCGACACGCTTTCGAAGCAGGTTCGGAAGCTTCACCCTGCCTATATCCTCTGCAAGAGGCGCATGTGTACAGCACTCTGCGATAAGCACTCTTGAGGATGGCTTTAAGGCATCAATTGCCCTTGCGCTCTCCACATAATATGGCAGATCACCCTTGTATGCTGCAAAAAGCACTGAAAATGATGTGAGCATACTCTCCGCCGGTTTGTGCTCGTACACATAGCCAAACACCTGTGAATCTGTCACGATGAGCTTTGGCGCGTGAGATAATGCTGCAAGCGCATCTGTCATTTTGTCAGTCGTCGTGCTCATCACAAGACATTTTCTATCGAGCAATTCCCTGAGTGACTGCACCTGTGGCAATATGAGTCTGCCCTTTGGCGCCTGGATATCCTGCGGCATAACAAGAAGCACCAGGTCTGTCTGAGAAACAAGGTCTCCCAGGATAAATTCCTGTCCGAAATCCTCAGGCAAAAGGCGTGTGAGTGCAGAGATAACGGCATCCATTCCCTTGCCCTTTAATGCGCTGACTGCTACAACCTCAAAGCTATTGTCTGCATTTTTGCCCATCACAGCACTGTTTTCCTCATAAACCCAGCACTTCGCGGCCTCTATTGCAGCATTGTCAAGCTTTCCCCTGCTCTTTTCCTGAGCCTCTGCGGAAAGCAAAATCTCGTCTATCTTGTTTAAGGCAAATACAACCGGAGTATGTTTTTTTGCAAATAGCAGGCTCCACTCTGCCTCATCCTTAAAAGCCTTTTTAAATGGTACCCCTGCCTTCTTTGCAGCAATGACCTCTGCAATATCAAGCACTACAACGGCTATGTCTGTCTTCTCTGCTGCCAGATGGGTCTTTTCCACTCGTCTTTCACCAAGCTCACTGTCATCATCAAAGCCCGCCGTATCAATAATCACGCACGGTCCGAGCGGATGTATCTCCATCGGCTTGTACACAGGGTCGGTTGTCGTACCTGCCACGTCAGCTACAATGGAAACCTCCTGCTTTGTAACCGCATTTATCAGAGATGACTTACCACTGTTTGTCTTTCCGTATATACCTATATGAAGTCTGTTGGCAGAAGGCGTCTCATTCAAATTTCGCATATTTCCTCCTTTAGAAACGGAAATCACGCTTTCCGTCTGCAATATCATGTATATGCTCATAGCAGGTCTGCTTAACCTTTGGATTGGTAATCTTTTCTATTTCCCTATCGATGAGCTTCATTCCAAGCTCTCTTGTCTGCGGGCTTGCATAGTCCTCGAGATACTCCTTAAGTGTCATGAGTGCGTTCGGATGACAGCAATTAAGTATCTGCATGCTCTTGCACAGTGCCATAAAACGGTCTCCCGTTCTGCCTTCTCTGTAGCAGGCTGTACAGAAGGACGGAATATAGTCCATCTTCATAAGCCAGTTTACCACCTCGTCAAGTGTTCTCTGGTCGCTGACATCAAACTGCTCCGATGTTGCCTCTGCATTTTTCTCAGCCTCCGGGTCTGCATAGCCTCCAACACTTGTCTTTGATGCGCCGCTGATCTGTGAAACACCGAGCGGCAGAACCTTTTCACGGACAGCCTGGCTCTCACGGGTTGAGATTATCATTCCTGTGTATGGCACTGAAATACGGATAAGTGCGCATATTTTGGCGAAGGTATCATCACTGATGCCATTGTCAAATACATCCGGGTCTATATCATCTGCGTGCTTTATACGCGGCACACTGATGGTGTGAGGACCTACACCGTGCACTGCCTCAAGGTGCTCTGCATGCATCAAAAGTCCGGCAAACTCGTACTTGTATTTGTCAAGTCCGAAAAGTACACCAAGTCCCACATCGTCAATGCCGCCCTCCATAGCACGGTCCATGGCCTCTGTGTGATATGCATAGTCATGCTTTGGTCCTGTCGGATGAAGCTGCTCATAGCTCTCCTTGTGATATGTCTCCTGGAAGAGTATGTAGGTTCCGATTCCTGCCTCCTTGAGTTTTCTGTAATTCTCCACTGTAGTGGCAGCGATATTTACATTTACACGGCGGATAGCTCCGTTTTTGTGCTTGATGCTGTAGATTGTGTTGATACACTCGAGAATATACTCAATCGGATTGTTTACAGGGTCCTCTCCTGCCTCGATTGCAAGACGCTTGTGTCCCATATCCTGAAGGGCTGTGACCTCCTTTACTATCTCCTCCTGAGTGAGCTTCTTTCTCGCAATATGCTTATTTTTCATGTGATATGGACAGTAAACACAGCCGTTCACACAATAGTTTGACAGATAAAGCGGTGCAAAAAGCACGATTCTGTTTCCGTAGAAATCCTTCTTTATCTGCTGTGCAAGCTTGTAAACCTCGTCAAGCTTCTCCGGAATCTCACAGGCTAAAAGCACTGATGCCTCTCTGTGTGTGAGTCCTTTTTTTAGCTTTGCTTTCTCGATAATCGCATCGATAAGCCCTATATTATTTTTGTTTGCCTCTGCGTATTCGAGAGTCTCTTTGATTTCCTCGTCTGAAATAAATTCTTCAGCCTTTAATGATTTTACGTTGTACATTTTTATCTCCTTCTATATCCTGGTGTTGTTTTATATTTATTAATCGTAACTATTAATCAAAAATCTGCGTAGTCACCACGCGACACCACCACCTGATAGCCGATGCTTTTCATCCGGTTTTCCATGCAGAAGCGGCACTCTGCCGCCTCATCTCCGGTGCAGATTTTATTGTCGTAGAGCTTGTATTTGTCACGAACATTGACCGGTGAGAGGTTTGGCATCACAACATTGGCACCCGACTGTATACCCTTTTCCCTGCCGAGCGGATGGATTGTGCCAAGCGCTGTCGTGGCAGGCAGCAGCACTTTTGGATGTATGAGCCTGATGATTGAAAGCAGGCGAAGCGTCTCATCCATCGTACCTGACTTCTCGTTTGCAAAAGGTGTATCCTTCTGCGATATGAACGGACCGATTCCAACCATGTGAGGCTCAAGCTCCTTTATAAACTGCAAATCCTCGTACAAGGTCTCCACTGTCTGTCCCGGCGATCCGACCATGAAGCCGCATCCCACCTGATATCCTATCTCTTTCAAATCCCAAAGGCACTGCTTTCTGTTTTCAAGTGACATCTCTGCCGGATGAAGCCTACTGTAATGCTTTTCATCCGCAGTCTCATGGCGCAGCAGATATCTGTCTGCCCCTGCATCAAAATAGCTCTGATAGCTCTCCTTTGACTTTTCTCCGATAGAGAGTGTAACTGCGCAGTCCGGATACTTTGCCTTAATCCCGGACACTATCTCACAGATGCGCTCATCCGTGTAGTACGGATCTTCACCTCCCTGCAGCACAAAGGTACGAAAACCAAGCTCATAGCCGCTCTCGCAGCATGCCATAATCTGCTCCGTACTCAGGCGGTAGCGGTCCGCATGGGTATTGCTGTGCCTTATACCGCAGTAGAGACAGTCGTTTTTGCAGTAATTGGTAAACTCTATCAGCCCTCGTATAAAAACCTGATTGCCATAGGTCTCGTGTGCTTTCTCAGATGCCCTCTTTCTAAGGTAATCAACTGCCTGCATATCATCCGTCTCAAGCAGCATATGCAGCTGCTCGAGGGTGATATTCCGGCAGGCCGTAATTTCATCTATAATTTTTATTATTGCTGTATTTTCTGTCATGCTTTCTCCTGTAGTCTGGTCTGCTTTATTTATTAGAGTAAACTGTCTTCACTCCTATGCCATCCAGCCTGCCAATCCTGCCGGACAGAGCACTGATAATATCCTGTGGTGCGTCAATCGCCACACTGATGATATTCACGTTCTTTTTCTCGTATGGGATACCCATGCGCCCAACAATGAAGCTGCCGTACTCATGCAGCAGATGATTGAGCTGCTCAACCGAATCCGGGTTTTCAACTATAATGCCGATCAGGGCTATTCTCGTTTCCATGCGTTACTCCTTATATCTTGTATTTAATATGAACAAAGCTCTTTGTTCACTAAAAAAAGGGTACACTTCGCCGGAAGTACACCCTAAATCTTAAAATGTTCTTCCTCCTCATACGTGAATCAACTATCATCTGCTCACAGTATTTGGTGTCAGTGACTCTGAATTATGACATCAGAGCCTTCAATGTCTGCAGGCTTGAAGAAAGAGAGCTGTTATCAGCATGTCTCGCTTCTTGCGTGCTATCTAATATCTAATCTGATTGTATCATGTCTAAATCATTTCAACAATATTGTATCTGCTTGTTTCCCGAAATATACACTATTTTGAGTGCTGCGAGTGGCATACATACTCTCGCAGGAGCGAATAACGTAGCTGCTTAGTGTCTGTAGAATTATGCGCATGAATCGCAGAAACTCACCTGCATGGACGCAGGTGAGAGGAGAAATCGCGCCATGGACGGCGCGTTTCGACGTTTTCGTCAAGCATAGAAGCCCTTCAAAGCATAATTCATACAGACACTTTGCAGCGCAGTGTAGCGAAAGTGAGAGTGTGTATGCCACTCGCAGTACCAAAAATGTGCAGACTCTAATATTTTGGGACAAAAAAAGAACAGCCATCGTTCTGCTGTCCTTTAGGAGAAGGTATTTTACTATGGGGATAGTAAAAATATATAATGTATTGGGGGGTTTTTACGTTAATTATAGTATCACGTACCATGAAAAATGTCTATTATCGTGATGCACAAACATGCATAAATTTTCAATTATTTTTTATGCAATATGTATATGATTGATTTAAGATAATCATTTGGTTACAATTACGGCCCATTAAGAATTTCAATATTTTTGAAAAGAAATCTACTTACAAGTTGACTTTTTTAACCTAAAGGAAGAAAATAGAAACATAAATTGGAAGGAAAGGAGCGGACTCTCATGAAGAAAATACTGGTTTTACCACTGTTGCTTTGTCTTATATTCTGCTCCTTTCTAAGTCTCGACAAAAATCTGGACGAATTTGATCCTGACCGCACAGCATACGGTTCATACGATCACAGGGTTGTCTGGGGCTCTTATGCCTCTTCTGATAAGGCCGCGCTTCCACAGCAGGAAGTCTTGGACTCACGCGCAGTGCTTTATTCAGAGTCAGATATGTCGGCACTCATGGATTGCCAGTATATAGAGGAAATACCTTCTTTTCCTGAAGTCATATGCCGCATCCGTACCTCTTCGCTTGGTTTTTTAGGCAGGCTTACATCCAATTTAAGCTGGCTGGGTGCGTTACTCCAGTTAATACATATTATTTTATTCGCATATGCCGCTATCGTGGTCATGCGCATATGCCTCACAAACACGAGCCGGCGCTTTATTATCCGTTTTATCCACGACAAGGATGGGCATAAACTAATTTCCTTCGCTGATTATTTCAAAACTCGCGCATATGCGGAGGAAATATAACTTAGATACATTAAATAAACATCTTCTCCGCGTCATGCTGATAAAGTAAAACGGAGGATTTAAAATGCTTGAAGCAATAATAATTGTCGTGTGTGCTGCCGTTTGTATCGGCGCTGCAGCCTATGCCTGGTGGATGGAGAACGGTCCTGAGAAGGACGACAGTGATGCAGCCGGAAAGAACAGCCAAGGCCATGCCTGTCTCTTATACACATCTCCGAGCCCACGAGACACTCGCTAATCTCG